>ENA-OPYV01000204-OPYV01000204.1-human-gut-metagenome-genome-assembly--contig:-NODE-204-length-18905-cov-2.231281_pt1 | contig 18905 bp, 23 predicted proteins | sample MGYA00242474_ERZ504485 | MGnify/ENA primary metagenome ERZ504485 (study PRJEB26092, sample SAMD00036263) | human gut metagenome | host: Homo sapiens | study: EMG produced TPA metagenomics assembly of...
ATATTCATTAGTACTGCCCTGGTTGCATAGGGACCAAGCTCAATCCCAACAGCAAGCGCTGCCTCCGGCTTAAAAACGGACTGCCGCCGGTTTTCTTCCCACACAAGAGAACAGCCTGTTTCTCAGGCAGCGGCACTTCCTCCAGCAATCCTTCTTTCATCATTTCATCCACGCGCTGATTAATGCGCTGGTAAAGCTCTTCACGGTCGCGTGTGAGGCCAATTTTGATGATTTGAAACGGACGTTCTTTGGTGTTGCGGGTGCGGAATGAAGTGTAGGTTTTTCCCGTCATATAACAGATTTCCAGTGCGTGAATCACCCGCTTGGGGTTTTTCAGGTCTACAATGCGGTAATACTCCGGATCGAGTACCCGCAGTTCTGCACAAAGTTGCTCCAGACCTTCACTTTCGTAGCGGCGCAACATCAGTTCGCGTGTTTCCTTGTCCACCGTAGGAATATCGTCTATTCCTTTGCAGACTGCGTCAACGTACATCATGGAACCTCCGGTCATCACCACTACCGGATGAGTCCTGAATAACTCTTCCAGCTTCTTTAGTACTTCCGCCTCGAATTGGGCTGCGCTGTAGTAATCAGTCAGTTCAAGGGTACCTACAAAATAGTGAGGTACTCGCTTTAACTGGTCGGGAGTGGGGGCTGCGGTACCAATTTCAAGTCTTTATACAGCTGACGGGAGTCTGAAGAGATGATAGAGGTATGATACTTTTCGGCAATGGAAAGACTCAATTCAGTTTTTCCTACACCGGTAGGACCAATAAGTACAATAAGGACGGGCTTTTTCATTTGTATGTGGGGATAGGTCGGTAGGGAAAAAAGAAAATGTCATTCTGAGTCAGACCCAGGATGACATTTCTTATATTGTTTCAAACTGATGTAACTACGTGTCAGCTCTTTTTAATATTTATCTTCATCATAAGGATTTCCGCTTCCTTCGTTGATGTCAAAACCTTCCGGGTCAAAGTCTTCCATGTCGTAGTCTTGATCGCCATAGAAGTTTTCGTCAAGGTCGAGTGCAGCGTTTGTATTCATCTGTTCATCAAAATCGATGGTCTGTTGAGGAGCTTCTCCATTTTTACGAGTGCATACTGCCTTGTCCAAATCTTTTCCGGTGATGATTTCTGAAAGTTCAATGAAGAATACACGTTCAGCAAGTGGGTCAAACACATATATCATCTTTTGTTTTCATCTTCCAGCAATTCGCTTAGAGGAGTTTCTCTCATGATGTATGTATCTTCTTCCGAGCTTCCGCTTCCCATGTCTTCCAGCGTTATTTCTGTTTCTTTTCCCAGTCATCGTCACAGATGAAGAAAGAAGTCATCTGGTCATCTTTGTATCCAGTTGATTTCAGAATAGCTCGTGAAGGTCGTAGAAGAAGCTTCAGAGTCGATTTGGATTTCTCTTAAGAAATCATCGACTTCGTCAGATATGATTCTAAATTTGTATACCATTTTCTTTTTGTCTTTTGTTGATGGGGGTAAATATACAAAATCTTTTTTATCGGATGATACCGCGCTGTGAGTTTTCCACAAATGAAATGATGTATTCAATTTCGGGTGTCATCGGCATTTCAGCTTTTATCTGTGCAATGGCTTCCGTAACATTTTTTTCCCACTATTGTAAATAATGCGGTAGGCATTGTGGATTATTTCAATCTGCTCGTTTGTAAATCCTCGACGACGAAGACCTACAATATTGATGCCACAATAAGCAATTGGATCTCTTCCGGCAATGATATAAGGTGGTATGTCTTTGCTGAAACGGCAACCGCCTGAATCATAACGTAGCTTCCTACATGGCAGAAATTGATGCATTAGTACAACACCACTTACGATAGCATTGTCATCGATAATCACTTCTCCAGCCATTTTGGTTTGGTTGCCAATAATACATCCGTTTCCCACAATCGTATCATGAGCTACGTGTACTCCTTCCATCAGCAGGTTATTATTACCTACTACAGTTTTACCTTTGGCTGCTGTACCAGATTGATAGTTACATTCTCACGGATGGTATTGTTGTCTCCGACTTCTGCAGTGGTTTCTTCTCCGTGAAATTTCAGGTCTTGTGGGATAGCTCCAATTACTGCTCCGGGGAATATACGGTTCCATTTCCAATACGGGAACATACAGAATGTTGGCATTCGGCATAATGACATTATTGTCACCAATGACTACATTCTTGTCAATGAAGACAAAAGGACCTATTTTCTACGTTCTCCCCCGATTTTTGGCTTCCGGGTCTATATATGCTAAAGGACTGATCATGTTACTTGTTTTTTACAATTTGTGCCATAAATTCAGCTTCGCAGACAATCTTTTCACCTACGAAAACATATCCTTTCATGGTAGATATTCCTCGGCGAATAGGTGCCATCAATTCGACCCTGAAAATTAAAGTATCACCTGGAACCACTTTCTGACGGAACTTTACATTGTCTATCTTCAAGAAATAGGTGGAATATTTTTCCGGTTCGTCTACTGAATTCAAAACCAGCAAACCTCCTACTTGAGCCATTGCTTCAATTTGTAATACACCAGGCATTACAGGTTCTTGCGGGAAATGGCCTTGGAAGAATGGTTCGTTGGATGTCACATTTTTAACACCCACAATATAGTTGGCTCCAATAGCAATTACTTTATCTACCAACTGGAATGGATAACGATGAGGTAATAATTCACGAATACGGTTTACGTCCATCAAAGGCTCTTCGTTACAGTTGTAAACCGGAGCTTGTATTTCGTGCATGCGGATTTCCTTCCGGAGCTGGCGGGCAAATTTGTTGTTGATGGTATGTCCCGGACGGGTAGCAATGATGCGGCCTTTAATAGGTTTGCCTACTAACGCCAAATCACCAATAATGTCCAGCAGTTTATGGCGTGCAGGTTCGTTTGGCCATACCAATGGAATGTGGTTGATGTATCCTAAATGGCTCGCATCCATGTGAGGTACTCCCATCACGTCGGCTAACTTATCGAAGTTCTCCTGTGTCATCTGCTTTTCGTAGATAACGATAGCGTTATCCAGGTCGCCTCCCTTGATGAGTCCGGCATTCAGCAGCGGCTCAATTTCACGGACAAATACGAATGTACGTGCAGAAGCAATTTCTGTAGGGAAGCATTCCATATTTTCCAACGTAGCATATTGGTTGGTCAATATTTTGGAGTCGTATGAAATCAGTGTGTTGACGCTGAACTTGTCATCAGGAAGTACAATGATGGAAGAACCTGTTTCTTCATCACGGAACTCAATCTTTGACTTGATGATGTAATAATCTTTCGGAGCAGCTTGTTCTTCGATGCCTACGCGCTTGATACATTCTACGTATGCTTTGGCACTTCCGTCCAAAATAGGAAATTCCGGTCCGTCGACTTGAATCAAGCAGTTATCTATACCTGCTGCGTATAATGCAGCCAACGCATGTTCTACGGTACTAACTTTTACCCCGTTTTTTGCTAAAACTGTTCCACGGGTTGTGTCTACCACATTTTCTGCTACAGCATCTAATATGGGCTGATCGTCCAAATCGATTCGCTGTATCTTATACCCGTAGTGCTCTGGGGCAGGATTGAACGTAACGGTCAGTTTAACTCCCGTATGGAGTCCCTTTCCATTGAGTGAAAAGCTGCCTTTTAAGGTTTGTTGTTTCAACATGGGTTTATTTATTTAGTTGTTTTTTTAATTCTTCAATTTCCTTTTGCAGGCGTCCGAGTTCCACATACATATCCGGTAGTTTCTTATAGATAGCTGCAGAACGTGCGAACTGTTTCGGGTCTATTGCTGGATAGCCCATTAATGTAGTGTTTGATTTTGTATTTCCTGGAATACCAGACTGTGCTCCTACATTGACGTGGTCTCCCACCTTGATGTGTCCGGCAACTCCTACCTGACCTCCGAACATACACCATTCGCCAATTTTGGCAGAACCGGCAATTCCTACTTGTGATGCCATCACAGTGTGTTTCCCAATTTCCACATTGTGGGCAACCTGAATCAAATTATCCAGTTTCACTCCCTGTTTGATAAGTGTATGTCCCATTGTGGCACGGTCAATACAAGTGTTGGCACCAACTTCTACATTGTCTTCCAGCTCCACAATTCCTATTTGTGGAATCTTTTCATAGCCATCTGCTCCCGGAGCAAAACCAAATCCGTCGGCACCGATTACGGCTCCCGGCGTGAAGAATACAAATTGTTCCCAATTCTGCAATCCTGATAGATGGTTACATGAGGATAAATAATGGTGTTCATGCCTATTTTCACATTGCTTCCGATGGTAGCCTGCGGATGTATACATACATTGTCTCCAATTTCAGCCCCGTCTTCGATGCACGCAAATGGACCGATGTACACATTCTTTCCAATTTTGGCACTTTCTGCAATGGATGCTAACGGACTTACACCTTGTTTCTTGGGGATACTCATTTCATATAACGCCATGAGTTTGGCCAGACTCTCGTATGCATTATCCACTTTGATAAGTGTGGTCTGAAGTTCATGTTCAGGTTCAAATCTTTATTTACCAGTACAATGGAAGATTTCGTATCGTAGATATAATGAGTGTACTTAGGATTGGATAGAAAGGATAATGCTCCCGGTACACCCTCTTCAATTTTGGCAAAGGTGTGTACTGTGGCATTTTCATCACCAACTATAATTCCCTGGATGTATTCCGCAATTTGCTTAGCTGAGAACTCCATATTAGTTATCTTTAATTCCTTGGTTTTCCTTGGTTGTTCTTCAATATTTAGTTGCCTGAAAAAGCATACTTACTACTTAATTATGCAAATTACGTATTTTTTTTACATATCCGTGAAAAAAAGCAATTATTTGCCTGAAACGACCATTAATTTTCATTGGTATCGTATAACAAATGCTTCGGAAGGTTGTTTTTATATGATAAAAAAGAAGTACAAAAATTCCTGTTGAGAATCTTTGTACTTCTTTGTATGTGGAAACTAATTGTTGCTTAGAGGATAGCAGCGAGTTTCTTTTTCCATTTGCTGCTGTACCTTTTGGGCTTCTTCCGCAGCTACATTGGCAAAGTTTTCTGTTTTGTCTGCGTAGATAATGGCGCGACTTGAATTGACAATCAATCCACATTCTTTAGTCATACCATATTTGCAAACTTCTTCCAGTGAACCGCCCTGAGCACCGATACCTGGTACCAGCAGGAAGTGGTTGGGAACGATTTTGCGGATGTCTTCGAACATACGTCCCTGAGTAGCACCTACCACATACATCATGTTCTGGTCGTTAGCCCATTCCTGTGATTTGCGTAATACTTTTTCGAACAGACGTTCGCCTTCTGTATCGGTAGTCAATTGAAAATCGTGTGAGCCTTTGTTGGAAGTCAGTGCCAGTAGGATAACCCATTTACCTTCGTAAGTAAGGAATGGAGTTACGCTGTCTTCTCCCATGTAAGGAGCTACAGTGACAGAATCAATATTCAGTTCTTCAAAGAAAGTGCGGGCATACATGGCAGAAGTATTACCGATGTCTCCACGTTTTGCATCAGCGATGATGAACTGGTCTGGATAGTTTTTCTTAATGTATTCTACTGTCTTTTCGAATGCAATCCAACCTTTCACGCCCATGCTTTCATAAAAAGCCAGGTTGGGTTTATAAGCGATACAGTAGGGAGCTGTTGCGTCGATGATAGCTTTATTAAATGCGAAAATCGGGTCTTCTTCTTTCAGAAGGTGTTCCGGGATTTTCTTTATATCAGTATCAAGTCCTACACACAAAAAAGATTTTTTCTTTTTGATGTTTTCAAATAATTCTTGTTTGTTCATGACACGTTTATTTTAATGATAATTATATACTCCTTTTGTACGCGGGTAGGGATAAAATTGTACACGCGTAATTATAATTCACTCTCTTTCAATCGCTCTGCATTTTCAGCCACAATCAGGTGGTCGATGCAGTCCTGTATGTCACCGTCCATGAAAGCCGCCAGGTTATAGATGGTGTAGTTGATGCGGTGGTCGGTGATACGTCCTTGTGGATAGTTGTAAGTACGTATCTTAGCCGAGCGGTCACCGGTACTTACCATTGTCTTACGTTTGGAAGCGATGTCGTCAATGTACTTTTGGTGTTCCTTGTCGTAGATAAAGGTACGCAAACGGCTGAGGGCACGTTCCTTGTTTTTCGGCTGGTCACGAGTTTCCGTACATTCTATGAGGATTTCTTCTACGATACCGGTGTTCGGATTTTTCCAGTTGTAACGCAAGCGTACGCCAGATTCTACCTTGTTGACGTTCTGACCTCCGGCACCGCCACTTCGGAATGTATCCCATTTGATTTCACCTTCGTTGATTTCCACGTCGAAAGGTTCCGCTTCGGGAAGTACGGCTACCGATGCGGCCGAGGTATGTACACGACCTTGTGTCTCGGTAGCAGGAACTCGCTGTACGCGGTGTACACCTGATTCATATTTCAGTGTACCGTACACTTTTTCACCTGTTACCGAACAGATGATTTCTTTAAAACCACCCGCAGCTCCTTCGTTGGCGCTGGAAACTTCCAGTCTCCATCCTTTTGATTCGCAGTATTTAGAATACATACGGAACAGATCGCCGGCAAAGATGGCAGCTTCATCACCTCCTGTACCGCCACGAATTTCCAGAATGGCATTTCGGTCATCTTGCGGGTCTGCCGGTACTAACAATAATTTTATTTCTTCTTCCAGTTCCGGAATGCGAGCTTCACAAGCGGCCGCTTCTTCACGAGCCATTTCTTTCATCTCCGGATCGTTCTCGCTCATCATCATTTTGGCTTCTTCCAATCCGTTTAGACATTGAAGATACTCCTTGCGGGCAGCCATCAGGTCGCCCAGCTCTTTGTATTCTTTGGTCAGTTTGACGTATCGTTTCTGGTCTGCTATCACGTTCGGGTCAGTAATCAGTGTAGACACTTCCTCAAAACGTGACACCAATCCTTCAAGTTTCTCTAATATGGTGTTATTTTCTGCCATTTAAATCTTTTTGTTTTTTACCACAATCAGCCATCGAACAGAAATGTTATAGGTATACCAATCAGAACTAGAACTATTGCAATTAAATTAGGAGAAGACTTTTTCCCAATTTGGGGAAATATTGTCAATATGGTCTTTCCGCCAATCTAATATCCGAAGAATATACCGCTAACCTCTCCAGCAGTTAGATCTTCTAATATTTAGACGAGAGGTATATCGCTTGAATATATAAATAGTATGACAATTACCAATATCTTTCTATAGCAATATATTGTTTGTAATCATCTATAAACTCTTTATTTTTGTAATATAAAGCCCCTTTTCTGTTAAATAGACTATATAATTCATCATTAATAACTATTTCCTCATTTTCAGAGTCGAGTGCAGCAGTGAAGCTGTCTCGTATTTTGGTTATTGAACCACTATTATTTTTAATTCCTATTGGTGCATGTGATATATGAATTAAGTTACCCTTACCCCAATAAATGGCATCTTCTAATGAAACGACTTTTCTAAAGAGTGGTACATTATTGATTGAAGGTATTTTTTGTGAAAACAGAGCTTCTTCTAATACACCTTCTTTATCATAAATATCATAAAAATCAATAGGTCTTGAATATTGACTGCATTTTGCTTCTTTTATTATCACTTATAAGTATTCTAGCATATACATTGTTGCTATAATTTTTTCCAAAAGCGACAGCAATTATGTATAGATCTATATTGATTTATCATAAACCTTTTTCATCTTAAGGTGTATTATTAATGCCTTTTTGTTATTGGAGTAAATTCAAATATGCCTATAAGTATGGCTTTATTATATTAATATTTGAATTCTCCAAATTCAGAACGGATAATCAGTTCCTTGTGGTCGCTTTCTTCGATGCGTCCGATAATCTGTGCGTCGATGTTGAACGACTTGCTGATTTCAATTACTTGTTCCGCATGTTCCGGTGACAGGTAAACTTCCAGGCGGTGTCCCATGTTGAATACCTTGTACATTTCGTCCCATTCGGTGCCGCTTTGTTCTTTTAATTGTACGGAACAAAGGAGGAACAGGGAAGAGGTTGTCTTTGATGACACGGCAATTGTCGCCTACGAAGTGCAGCACTTTTGTCTGTGCACCACCTGAGCAGTGAACCATACCGTGGATTTCCGGACGCAGGGCATCCAGCAATTTCTTAACCACCGGTGCATAAGTACGTGTCGGAGAAAGAACCAGCTTGCCGGCATCCAGTGGAGAGCCTTCTACGGCATCCGTCAGTTTCAGTTTACCGCTATAGACCAATTCTTCAGGTACAGCCTTGTCGTAGCTTTCCGGATATTTTTCAGCCAGGTATTTGCTGAACACATCATGACGGGCACTGGTCAGACCGTTGCTTCCCATACCACCGTTGTATTCTTTTTCATAAGTAGCCTGACCATAAGAAGCCAGACCGACGATTACGTCACCCGGACGGATATTGGCATTGTCGATGACATCGGCACGTTTCATACGGCAAGTTACCGTACTGTCTACAATAATCGTACGAACCAGGTCGCCTACATCGGCAGTTTCTCCACCTGTGGCATATACGCCTACACCCATTTCGCGAAGTTCAGCCAGCAACTCATCTGTTCCGTTGATGATGGCAGAAATCACTTCTCCCGGTACAAGCAGCTTGTTAGGCCGATGGTAGAAGATACTAAGATGTTATCTACCGCTCCTACGCACAACAAGTCATCGATGTTCATAATCAATGCATCCTGTGCGATACCCTTCCATACAGACAAGTCGCCGGTTTCTTTCCAGTACAAATAAGCCAGTGAAGACTTTGTTCCGGCTCCGTCGGCATGCATGATGTTGCAGTACTCCGGGTCACCTCCTAAAATATCAGGAATGATTTTACAGAATGCTTTTGGGAAAATACCTTTGTCAATGTTCTTGATAGCGTTATGTACATCTTCTTTAGATGCAGATACGCCGCGCTGCATGTATCGTTGATTGCTCATGAGTATAGTAAGTTTGTTTGTTTCAATTGAATGTGCAAATTTAGTGATTATTCCTTTTTATTACCATGCGTTTCGGGATAAAATCAGTACACCGTTACTCCTGCAGGGGTAATTGTGCCGTCAGGAGCTAACAGGCTGAATCGGAAAAAGCCTTTTCCCGTTTTCTGAGGAATGTCTTTCTCAGGCTGGACTGTACGTAGAATCTCCATGCCTGTGGCGTCACTCACAATGAGTATATATCCGCTTGGGATAGCCGGAAAGCTTCCGTAATAAATCACAGGATTGTCTTTAGCCGGTATGTTTAAAGCCAGTGGGGTGCTTTCATATCCAAAACGGTTTACGGCTGTAACTGCCCAGTAGATACCTCCCTTTGTGGATAAATCCGGCTCAAATGTGTATTGACAGCTGTCCGTACGTGTAATAATCAGGTTTTGAGTCTTCTCTGTATCTACCGGATAAGTGGCAGATGCATAAATCCGGTAATAGATTCCTCCCGGCAAAGATGGGGATGCCTTCCAGCTCATTTCGATATTGTTTCCTTTTAATACCAAAGAAGGAGAAGTCGGCTGAGAGGGAGGATTGCCTTTTGTCCATCGCATGGGAGGCACTACTGCCGGGTATACGTAAAAATGGTTCGTCAGTTCGTCCAGTATTCCTTTGGTATTCTCCAGCATGAATTTGTTACGGAAATAAGCCTGTCCATCCAATCCAATTCTTCGGGAGAAATAAATCTGGCGTATGATTTCATCTACTTTCCAGTTCTGCTCTTTAGGGTGAAGAAAATAGATTCCCAGTCCGGGTACTATCCAACGTTCATTCTTGTTTTCTTTCCAGTCGAGTGCAAAAGGGTAGAAGTGATTTCCCTGGAAATACATCATGGGGAAAAGCGCATCCTGAATACCATCATTCAGCCATTTTTGTGCATCCTGATATACTGTGCTGTATGCGTTCCAGCCAAAGGATGAATAACGCCGTGTGTCGTTGAACTTCCCGATGGGGGAACTGCTGACTTTCACCCACGGCTTCAGTTGCTTTACCTCCGCGTAAATTCGTGCGACAATGCGGGTAATGTTATCCCGTCTCCATTGCTTGAGCTCCTGCTTTTTCCCATATTTCCGATAGGTATCTTTGTCCGGGAACTTTTCGCCCTGCTCCGGATAGCGGATATAATCCAAGTGGATGCCGTCAATGTCATAGCGACTTGTAATTTCCTTGGCTATCCGGCTCAGGTAATCGGCTGTTCCTGGATTTCCAGGGTCAAGGTACCAGCTCCCGTTGAACTGCTTGCATAGTGCCGGTTGTTTTTTACTACACAGTTCTTTCCCAACAGCGTTACTTGGCGCTTGTTTCCGATAGGAATACACACCAGCCATGCATGAAGTTCCAGTCCTCGTTTGTGGCATTCTTCTATCGCAAATTGCAGTGGGTCATATCCGGGGTTCTTGCCGGTATGTCCTGTAAGACTTTCTGCAAAGGTCTCAATTGCAGAAGGGTAGATAACGTCTCCCCGAAGACGGGTTTGAAAAAGTACGGTATTGAAATTGGCTGCCTTTAAGGCATCAAGTTGCCGGATCAGCTCATTTTTCTGTGCTTCAATTCCCTTGGCCGAATTCGCCTTCCGTGTGGGCCAGTCCATTCCTCCAAGAGTGGTCAGCCAGGTGGCGCGTATTTCCTCTTTAGGCTGAGCTTGTAAGGAAAGCAAGCTGCTTATAAATAGAAGACCGATTAATAGTATGCGCATATCTTTTAAATGTTTGTGCAAATATACATATAAATTGCGGATATGTAGAGAAATAAGATAATAAGCCGGAAGAAGAGGAGAAAGAATGAGGGCTTGCGGAGTAAATTTTTCTTGAAAACAGTAACGGTTTGTTTCTTTTTATTACTTTTGCGCGATAATAAAAGATAAATTGATAGATATGATAACGTTTTACTCTCGCATTGGTATTATTGGTGGTGGGATATTGGGTTTATGGAAAGTACGTCAATTCCTTGTTTGCTCCTGATTCTACACGTAAAACGCCGGCTTTGACAATGGCCGACGGGGTGGATTTTATTCCCCTTCCCACATGGAAAATTTTTATGATTCAGTTTTTGAACATAGCCGGACTCGGACCTATTTTCGGAGCGATAATGGGGGCGCAGTTTGGTACGGCTTCTTATTTGTGGATTGTGTTCGGTACGATTTTCGCCGGAGCCGTACACGATTTTTGTCCGGTACCTTATCGTTGCGTAACAATGGAGAAAGTCTTCCGGAAATTATCGGTCGTTATTTAGGAAGCCGGACTAAAAAGGTGGCCTGCGTGTTTACTGTCTTGCTGATGATTCTGGTCGGTGCGGTATTTGTTTCAGGACCTGCAGAGCTGCTGGCTGGTATGACTCCTTCTGCGCTGGATGTGTATTTCTGGATGGTCGTGATTTTTTTGTATTACATTTTGGCGACCATGCTTCCTATTGATAAAATCATCGGACGCATTTATCCTTTATTTGCCTTTGCCTTGTTGTTTATGGCTGTAGGCATTCTTGTTATGCTGTATGTCAAAAGTCCGGCCTTGTCTGAAATGTGGGAGGGATTTGGTAGGAAGTACGAGAAGAACCCGATTTTCCCAATGATGTTTATCTCTATTGCATGTGGAGCCATCAGCGGTTTTCATGCTACCCAGTCGCCTTTGATGGCGCGTTGCATTACAAATGAAAAGCACTGCCGTCCGATTTTCTATGGAGCGATGGTAACAGAAGGAATTGTGGCACTTATCTGGGCTGCTGCGGCGACTTATTTCTTTCAGGAGAACGGTATTGTGGATAAAGTGACCGGAGTGGCTTATTCCGGAGCCAAGGTCGCTACAGATATCTCAAAAGACTGGTTGGGGGCATTCGGTGGCATTTTGGCCATATTGGGAATTGTGGCAGCTCCTATTACGAGTGGTGATACCGCCTTGCGTTCGGCACGTCTGATTGTGGCAGACTTTTTTCATGTAGATCAGCGCTCTATCGCTAAACGTCTCTTCATTTGTATCCCCATATTCTTGGTTACCATCTTGTTGTTGGTGTACAGCTTTGGAGATGCGGAAGGATTCAAGATTATCTGGCGATATTTTGCCTGGTGTAATCAGACCTTGTCTGTCTTTACTTTGTGGGCCATTACGGTCTGGCTGGTTTGTGCACGGAAAAACTATTGGGTAACCTTGATTCCGGCTCTGTTTATGACTTGTGTTTGTGCCACCTATATTCTCATTGCTCCCGAAGGGCTGGCCTTGTCGGCCGAAGTGGCTTATCCTGCCGGATTGTGTTGTGCACTGGTGGCTGCGGTCTGGTTTGTATGCTGGTTCCGCCGGATACGTTCCTTATAAAGAATTGTTTGGCTGTTCTATAGATTATGTATAATTTTGCGGGCTGTAAAGGTAAAAGTAATTTCAAATGAAAAAAAGATGCTTTTTTAATGTGGGTCATGATGGCCGCTTCGGCAGGGGGTAATGGCTCAGAAAGAAGGTTTTGGTTATAAATTTTTATGGACAGGTGCGGACCGACTTATTCTATAACAGCCGTTCTAACTCAGAAACTGTCGACGGACTTTTTTACATGTATCCTAAGGATGTAGCTCCTGATGCGGACGGAAAGGATTTGAATGCCAAACCGGATGGTAACTTCTATACTTTGTACACCAGATTGGGAGTGAATGTGACCGGACCTACCTTGGGAAAGGCAAAGACTTCGGCAAAGGTGGAAGTCGATTTCCGTGGTTCGGGTACCACTTATTCTTTGTTCCGTATTCGTCACGTGTATTTCAACCTTGATTGGGGAAAATCAGCCCTGCTGGTTGGACAAACATGGCATCCTCTGTATGGAGATGTAGCTCCTGAAATTCTGAACTTGAACATGGGAGCACCTTATCAGCCGTTCAGCCGTGCACCGCAGGTTCGCTATCGGTTTACAAACAAAAATTTCAAGTTGACTGCTGCTGCCATATGGCAGTCACAATATTTGTCAGTAGGGCCTTCTTCCAATAAAGCAGGAGAGGTTGCTACGGTTAAAAGTCAGAGCTTTATGAAGAATGGTTGCTTGCCTGAGTTTTATTTAGGCATGGATTACAATCGTCCCGGATTGCTTGCTGGGGCTGGTGTGCATGTGTCTTCCATGTCTCCTCGTACAGAATCGAAATACAATGACAATATATACAAGGTAAGCGAACGCGTGACAGGAGTTTCAGCTGAGGCGCATGTGAAATATGTGCACCGCCGTTTCTTGCTGGCAGCCAAGAGCGTGTTAGGGTCAAACCTGACGCAAACCAGTACAATTGGCGGGTATGGCATTACGTGTACCGACTCTCGCACGGGTGAACAGGAGTACACTCCTTTGCGTGTATCGCATACTTGGGTAAATATGATGTATGGAAGCAAGTTCCGTGGCGGAGTGTTTGCCGGGTATCTCAAAAACTTGGGAGCATCGAAAAGTGTGACTGGAGTATTGGGTACAGGAACAAATATCGACCAGTTGAATACACTGGGAGCCGAACTGACTTACAATCGCCCGAACTGGAAGTTCGGAGCAGAATATACTTGGACCGGCGCGTGGTATGGCGATTATACCGACAAGGCACGGGGTGACCAACACCCATCTGGTGAAAAATAACCGCATCGTACTGACTGCTTTGTTCCAGTTTTAATTTGTATCAATTATAATGAAATAGCGAGAAGATGCATCGGTGAGGGATGCCGCTTCTCGCTATTTTTATTATTCTGCTTTCTGTTTATATAGTTTATCTAAATCTATACTGGGTGCTTCTTTGTGAAGTAAGATAGTAGCGGATACCTCGTTAGCCTGAAAATTTTCCACATTTGATAACCGATTGATAAACTGACGTACTGTATCTACTTTTACATTTTCAACAAATACATTACGGATTGGTAATCGGGCATCTCCTTTTAGCTCGTAAATGGCATCAGCCGACTGGCAATGAATGTTCTTTACATGTATTCCATCTATACGGGTGATACGTGTTTCATAAGTTGGAACTAAATCTTTCCATTGGTATAATACTTCAGTGTCTACTTCAAAGGTACGAAGCATGTCTCCAGCTTCGATGTCTTCCAGGTAAATGTTTTCGATAAACCCTCCACGACGATGGTTTGTTTTTAAGAAAAACAGGCGGTGTACATTTTGTGGAGCTTTACAGCGGATCATGTAGATATTGCGTACTCCTCCGGAGATTTCACTTCCGATTCCGAGCAGGGTATGTCCATTGAGAATATCACAATCCCGGACGACGATATTTTCACTGGGTGTGTTGAGGCGCCATGCATCTTGGTTACGTCCGGATTTGATGACCACCGCATCGTCTCCCTGGTCGAACTTACAGTTCTCAATCAGAAAGTTCCGGCTCATTTCCAAATCGATTCCGTCATTGTTGTGCCCATGAGCCTGCACATCGAGGTGGCGTACTACGCCACTGTTACACAAATAGAGATGGATGGTCCAAAAAGGACTTTGGCGGATATGGAAATTTTCTAATAATATATTTTGCAGCGGTTAAAATGAATGAGGTGTGGACGAAGATGATTTTCTCCTCTTGCCATTTGGCGTTGTTCTACAGGAACATCTGTTGACCCCATGGAATACAATTGTCTTAATGCGTTTAAGTGAGCTTCCGGACGTTTTAAACCACGTACGCCAGGTGCCCATGACTGGAGCCAGTGTTCCTTTTCCGGAGATACCTACATTCTCACATTCAAATGCATAGATAAGTGGCGAGTAATTATAGCATTCCAGCCCTCCCAGGAGGTCATTACAGCTGGAAGGTAATCATTGGGATTGTCAGAGAATCTGACTACAGCTCCTTCTTCCAAAAAAAAGGTTGACATGGCTTTTGAGGTGAATAGGTCCGGTAAACCACTCACCGGCTGGGACTACCACTCGTCCGCCTCCCGCACGGTGGCATGCTTCAATGGCTTTGGCAAATGCTGGGTGTTTAGATGATTGCTTCCCTTTTGGGCTCCATATTTTGTGATGGAGAATTCTTTATTGGGGAATGTGCACAAGTGTACGGAATCCATAGGGAAAGGAGCTTCCACATGTACAGGTTGTACGTTCACTTTTTTGTGCTGAAGTTGTATACGCCATCAGGCTGGCAACAAAATAGAAAATAATGTTTGTCTTCTCATGGTAATGTATTAGTTAGTATGCCTTTTGTGGCAAAGGAAAGCATTCTTTTGGAAATAAATCAGGTGTGAATGTCCTTATAAATGTATTTTTGTACGATATTCTATGATTCCGTACGTTTGTCTGCATCCTTTTTGGCCATAAGCGTTTAATTTTGCCTTTACAATAACCTAAGATGAAAATGTATGAAAATAAAGCGATTTCTGAATATTGGTCTTGCCGGTCTGTTTTTGGCAAATGTGGCTTATGCACAAAGTTATCAGTTTGATTTTAGTGAGAAGAAAAAAGTCGAGAAAGGAGTGATTCAAATCTCTTCAGATTCAATATATCCTTGTAAAGGTGGGTATGGATATGATTTCCTGCCTGCACCGGTGAAGAAAAGTAACGAACCTTTTTTCTTTTCGGTAGATGTTCCTGATGGAAATTATCTGGTGACAGTTACTTTAGGTAATGCCCGGAAAGCTGGTTCTACTACAGTGCGTGCAGAATCCAGACGTTTGTTCCTTGAAAATATATCTACTCGGAAAGGAGAGTTTCTAACTTATCGTTTTACGGTGAATAAGCGTAATACGATAATAAGTGATGGGGAAAAAGTACAGATTAAGGAGCGGGAAAAGAATAAATTGAACTGGGATGATAAGTTGACATTTGAGTTTAATGGAGATGCTCCTTGTCTGGCTAGTCTGAAAATTGAACCGGTAAATGATGTGGTGACCGTTTTTTTAGCAGGTAACTCTACTGTAGTAGACCAGGATAATGAGCCATGGGCTAGCTGGGGACAGATGATTCCGCGCTTTTTTTGATGAACATGTATGTTTTGCAAACTATGCAGAAAGTGGTGAACGTGCCGATACCTTTATTAAGGCTGGTCGCCTGAAGAAGGCTTTAACTCAGATGAAAGAAGGGGATTATATGTTTATCGAGTTTGGGCATAATGACCAGAAATTAAAAGGACCGGGCAAGGGAGCCTATTATTCATTTGCCAGCAATTTGAAATATTTTGTAGATGTAGTACGTGCAAAAGGGGGGATTCCGGTTTTTGTGACTCCTACCCAACGTCGTTCATTTGACAATTCTGGTAAATACAGGAAACACACGAAGACTATCCTGATGCGATGCGTTGGGTTGCCCAGCGTGAGGGAGTGCAGGTGATAGAATTGCATGACATGACCCGTGTGTTTTATGAAGCTATGGGAGTAGAACCTTCTAAAAAAGCTTTTGTGCATTATCCGGCAGGAACTTATCCCAATCAGACGAAGGCTTTGGCTGATAATACCCATTTCAATCCATACGGAGCGTATGAAATTGCTAAATGTGTGATTGAAGGTATTAAGCAGTTGAATCTTCCTGGGTTAAATATTTGAGAGATGATTTATCATCCTTTTAATCCTGCGAGTCCAGATAAAGTAGATACATTCAAGTGGAATGAAAGTCCTTTCACGGAGATTGAGAAACCTGATGGAAATTGATTTTTGTAAGTTATAGAGTCTTATAAGTTTTAATAGGTAGGATAAGCTATTTGAGGTAAAAGGGAGAAAGAGCGGACTAAATGATCAATAGTTCGTTCTTTTTTTTTATTTGTCAATAGATTTATGTACAAAAGCACATGATTGTGTACAATATTCCATGCGAGAGTAATCTCTTTCTGCTATCTTTGGAATTTGAAAATAAGTAAATATGTATATGAAAAAACACATAATGTGGGGAGTCTGGTTGCTAGGGGCAACCTGCTTTTCTTTTTCTGCTTATGCGCAAAACAAGGTGAAAGCGCCAATGGAAGATGTTAACCAGGTAGTCGATTTGACACTGGATAGCTTGAATAAAGCAAAAACAGCCAGACCGGTTGCGGGGTCTACCCGTAAGGGGAATAATCCTGTACTTTTCTTGGTAGGAAATTCAACGATGCGCACCGGAACGTTAGGCAATGGAAATAACGGACAGTGGGGATGGGGATATTTCTTCCATGAATATTTTGATGAAAATAAGATTACAGTTGAAAACCATGCGTTGGGTGGAACCAGTAGCCGTACATTTTATACTCATTTGTGGAAAGATGTCCTGAAAGGAGTAAAGAAAGGTGACTGGGTTATTATCGAATTGGGACATAACGATAACGGACCGTATGATAGCGGCCGGGCACGTGCGTCTATTCCTGGCATTGGTAAAGACAGTCTCGAAGTAACAATTAAGGAGACAGGAGTTAAGGAAACAGTGTATACTTATGGCGAATATATGCGTCGTTATATTCGTGAAGTCAAGGCCAAAGGAGCTCATCCAATTCTTTTTTCTCTTACTCCGCGCAATGCTTGGGAGGATAAGGACAGTACCATAATAACTCGTGTAAATAAGACTTTTGGTTTGTGGGCCAAGCAAGTGGCTAAAAAAGAACATGTACCTTTTATTGACCTTAATGAGATAACGGCTCGTAAATTTGAGACTTTTGGCAAGGAAAAGGTAAAATATATGTTCTATTTGGATCGTATCCATACCAGTGTGTTTGGAGCACGGGTAAATGCTGAATCTGCCGCCGAAGGTATTCGTGAATATAAAAAACTGGAACTTGCCCGTTATTTGAAGCCTGTCGAACAAGATACGGTCACTGGTTCAACCAGAAAGAAAGGCTGTCCGGTGTTATTTACCATAGGTGACAGTACGGTGCGTAATCAGGATAAAGACGAGAATGGTCAGTGGGGATGGGGAAGTGTGATTGCCGAACTGTTTGACTTAAATAGAATTTCTGTAGAGAATTGTGCTAAAGCAGGCCGTAGTGCCCGTACTTATTTGGAGGAAGGCCGCTGGGATAAGGTCTATGATGCCTTGCAACCTGGTGATTTTGTATTGATTCAATTTGGGCATAACGACGCTGGAGCTATTAATACAGGAAAGGCGCGTGCTGAACTTCCAGGGGCTGGAGAAGAAAGTAAAGTCTTTTTAATGGAAGCCACTAAAACTTATGATGTGGTGTATACATTTGGCTGGTATTTGCGTAAATTTATCCGCGATGCTCAGGAAAAAGGGGCTATCCCTATTGTGTTGAGTCATACGCCACGTAATATGTGGGATAATAATGAGATACAACGTAATACCACATCTTTTGGTAAATGGACACGGGAAGCTGCTGAAGCAACAGGTGCGTATTTTATTGACTTGAATAAGTTGTCAGCAGATAAATTGCAACAGATTGGTTATGAGCAAGGTCTGAAATACGTAGCTCCTTATTTCTGTAAGGATCATACACATACATCATTGAAAGGAGCGCACTTGAATGCACAAAGCATTGCAGACGGTTTGAAAGAAACAGATTGTACATTGAAAAACTATTTAAAATAATTGGAGGTACTATGAAACGTGAAGCTTTTAAAATGTTCCTGAAACCAGGATTTGAAAAAGAGTATGAAAAACGCCATGCTGCTATTTGGCCGGAACTGAAACAGATGTTGTCAGAAAATGGCGTGTATGATTATTCTATCTATTGGGATAAAGATACTAATATCTTGTTTGCCTGTCAGAAAACGAAAGGTGAAGAATCTTCTCAGGATATGGGAAATAACCCGATTGTACAGAAATGGTGGGATTATATGGCTGACATTATGGAGGTGAATCCTGACAATTCTCCGGTTACTATTCCTTTGCCGGAAGTTTTCCACATGGATTAAACAGGCAATTCTGTACAAGATTGAAAAAAGTGCATGGCTTTTTTAGTGATGTCACTTTTTATATTTTGCAAATATGATATTATAAAAACAAAGCAAGAAATGAACAGGCT
>ENA-OPYV01000205-OPYV01000205.1-human-gut-metagenome-genome-assembly--contig:-NODE-205-length-18885-cov-2.129545_pt1 | contig 18885 bp, 23 predicted proteins | sample MGYA00242474_ERZ504485 | MGnify/ENA primary metagenome ERZ504485 (study PRJEB26092, sample SAMD00036263) | human gut metagenome | host: Homo sapiens | study: EMG produced TPA metagenomics assembly of...
CGTGTATAAGATTGTCAAGAAGCAGACACTCAACCAGGCAGTTGAGTTAATGGAGATTCATGCTCCTTATGTGGCAAGAAAATGTGAACCGGGACAGTTCATCATTATCCGAGTAGATGAAGATGGAGAAAGGGTTCCTTTAACGATCGCAGATTATGATCGTGAGAAAGAGACAGTAACGATCATTTATCAGGTTGTAGGATATACAACAGAATTGTTAAGCAAGAAAGCAGAAGGAGATTATGTACAGGATTTTCGTGGGACCATTAGGTCAGCCAGCTCCTTTGCACAAGTGTGACCGTGTATCGGTGTAGCCGGTGGTGTAGGTGCAGCCCCATTATATCCACAGCTTCGTAAGTTAGCGAAGATGGGAGTACCAGTTGATGTGATCATTGGTGGTAAGAGTGCAGAATTTGTTATTCTTAAGGAATTATTCGAAGAATTCTGCGATAATGTATATATTGCAACAGATGACGGAAGTCTTGGAACCAAAGGTTTCGTTACAACAGTATTAGAAGACCAGATCAAAGCTGGAGTAAAATACGATGAAGTTATCGCAATCGGGCCACTTATCATGATGAAGAATGTGGTTAAGATCACAAAAGAATATGACATCCCAACTATGGTATCTTTAAATCCGATCATGATCGACGGAACAGGAATGTGCGGTGGATGCCGTGTCAACATCGGTGGAGAAACAAAATTCGCATGTGTTGACGGACCAGATTTTGATGGATTTAAAGTAAACTTTGACGAATGTATGCAGCGTCAGGGTATGTTCAGAGAAGAAGAACATGAATGTAGAATTGGAAGGGGGATGTAAACGATGGCAAATATGAGTCTTAAGAAGGTAGCTATGCCAGAACAGGACCCAAATGTCCGTAATAAGAACTTTGAAGAAGTTGCTCTTGGATATACAAAAGAGATGGCAATGGAAGAAGCAGCTCGTTGCTTAAACTGTAAGAATAAACCTTGTGTTGGAGGATGTCCGGTTAACGTACCAATTCCAGCATTTATCGAGAAAGTAGCAGCAGGAGATTTTGAAGGTGCATACGAAGTGATCACAACAGAGAATGCATTACCTGCAATCTGCGGACGAGTATGTCCACAGGAGAACCAGTGTGAAGGAAAATGTGTCCGTGGTATCAAGGGAGAGCCTGTTGGTATTGGACGTATGGAACGTTTCGTCGCAGACTGGCATATGGCAAACGCCAAAGAAACAGAAGTTAATATTGAGAAGAACGGAATGAAAGTAGCAGTTGTCGGATGTGGACCTGCTGGTATCACATGTGCCGGAGAACTGATCAAGAAAGGTTATGATGTAACAGTCTTTGAAGCATTACATAAACCAGGTGGAGTATTAAGTTATGGTATTCCAGAATTCCGTCTGCCAAAAGATCTGGTAGCAAAAGAGATCGAAAGCGTTCAGAAGTTAGGTGTAGATATTGAAACAAAACGTTATCGTTGGACGTTCTATCACAATTGATGAATTAATGGAAGATGGATACAAAGCAGTCTTCGTAGGAAGTGGAGCAGGACTTCCAAGATTTTTAAATATTCCTGGAGAAAACCACTTAGGAGTATATTCTGCAAATGAATTCTTGACTCGTGTAAACTTAATGAAGGGATACAAATTCCCAGAGTGCCCAACTCCAGTCAAAGTTGGTAAGAAAGTAGCAGTCGTAGGTGCTGGTAATGTAGCAATGGATGCTGCCAGAACAGCAAAACGATTAGGTGCAGAAGAAGTTTATATCGTATATCGCCGTAGCGAGGAAGAAGCACCAGCACGTTTAGAAGAATTACATCACGCAAAAGAAGAAGGAATTATCTTCAAATTCTTAAATAACCCAGCTGCGATTAAAGCAGATGAAAACGGATGGGTAAGCAGCATGGAGATCATTAAACAGGAACTGGGTGAACCAGATGCATCTGGAAGACGTTCTCCACAGCCAATCGAAGGATCTAACTATGATCTTGATGTTGATACAGTCATCATTGCGATCGGACAGAGCCCTAACCCACTGATCCGTCACACAACACCAGGACTTGACACTCAGAAGTGGGGTGGAATCATTGTCAATGAAGAGACAATGGAGACAAGCAAAGATGGTGTGTACGCAGGTGGAGATACAGTAACTGGAGCAGCAACAGTTATCCTTGCCATGGGAGCAGGAAAGAAAGCAGCAGCAGCAATCGATCAGAAAATTACAGGGTAAATAAAAGGAGGATTCCAAATGGGAAAAGCAATATTTCAGACTGAGATTATCGAACTGGGAGAACAGGTAGATGCTTTTTTTGAGGAAGGTATGTTTGTATTATTCGGAGACAATGTACCAGATACATTAAAAGATTTCTGTCATTCATCGATCAGAAGAAGGTAGACGGAACAATCAAAAAAGGAGATAAACTGGTTGTGGATCAGAAAGAATATCTCATCACTGCCGTAGGAGATATTGCCCAGTCTAATTTGGAGACACTGGGACATTTAACCGTTGTCTTCAGTGGAGCGAAAGAAGCAGGTCTTCCTGGAAGTATTTGTGTTGAGGCAAAGCCAATGCCAAAACTTGCGATTGGAAGTAAAATTTCTATCGTAGAAGAGTAGAGATACAAGAGATATCAAGCGGATTGGTATCAAGATCATAGAAAAGGAGTTATTGTGAAAGCAGTAATTCCTTTTCTTGTACTTAAAAGATGTAAAGTGTGGATTGTTATATTTAGAATATTCAGATAATTCCACACATGTACAGAAAATAATCCATACGTTTTAAAAAAAAGTATAAAAATAATCTGTTGACATCAAAGAAACTATTTGTTAACATATCTAACAATACAAATCAGATATTAAAATACAAGAAAGCGAGGAAAACAAGAAAATGGGTAAGTTAATTGGTGAAGGAATTACATTTGATGATGTTTTATTAGTACCAGCATTTTCAGAAGTAATTGCGAATGATGTGGATACACGTACACGATTGACAAACAAGATTCAGTTAAATATTCCACTGATGAGTGCCAGCATGGATACTGTTACAGAACACCGCATGGCAATCGCAATGGCAAGACAGGGTGGAATTGGTATTATACATAAGAACATGTCAATTGAAGAACAGGCAGAAGAAGTGGATAAGGTAAAACGTTCTGAAAACGGGGTTATCACAGATCCATTTTCATTATCACCAGAACATACCATTCAGGATGCTGACGACTTAATGGCGAAGTATCGTATTTCCGGTGTACCAATTACAGAAGGTACAAAGCTTGTTGGTATTATCACAAACCGTGACTTAAAGTTCGAGACAGATTTCTCTAAGAAGATCAAAGAATCTATGACTTCTGAAGGACTAGTAACAGCTAAAGAAGGAATTACATTAGAAGAAGCAAAACAGATTTTAGGAAAAGCAAGAAAAGAAAAATTACCAATCGTTGATGATGACTTTAATTTAAAAGGATTGATCACGATCAAAGATATTGAGAAACAGATCAAATATCCAAATGCAGCGAAAGATGATCAGGGAAGATTATTATGTGGAGCTGGTGTTGGTATCACAGCAGACGTTTTAGATCGTGTGCAGGCATTAGTGAATGCTCATGTTGACGTTATCGTTGTTGACTCAGCACATGGACATTCTGCAAACGTATTAAGAGTCGTAAGAATGGTCAAAGACAAATTCCCAGATCTTCAGGTGATCGCAGGTAACGTTGCAACAGGAGCAGGAGCAAAAGCACTGATCGAAGCAGGAGCTGACTGTGTGAAGATCGGTATCGGACCTGGATCTATCTGTACAACTCGTGTCGTAGCTGGTATCGGTGTACCACAGATCACAGCGATCATGAGTGCATATGAAGAAGCTAAGAAAGCAGGAATTCCAATTATTGCCGATGGTGGTATCAAATATTCAGGAGAACTTACAAAGCGATCGAGCTGGAGCTGATGTATGTATGTTAGGAAGTATGCTTGCAGGATGTGACGAAAGCCCTGGAGACTTCGAATTATACCAGGGAAGAAAATACAAAGTATATCGTGGAATGGGATCCTTAGCAGCTATGGAGAATGGTAGTAAAGACCGTTACTTCCAGACAAACGCTAAGAAGTTAGTTCCAGAAGGTGTCGAAGGACGTGTTGCATATAAAGGAACTGTTGAAGACACAATCTTCCAGATGATGGGTGGTCTTCGTTCTGGAATGGGATATTGTGGAGCAAAAGATATCAAGACATTACAGGAGACAGGAGAATTTGTTAAGATTTCTGCTGCATCCTTAAAAGAAAAGTCATCCACATGACATCCATATCACAAAAAGAAGCACCAAACTACAGTGTAGAATAAAGAGATCAAGAATATACAGAAGCCAGAGTACATAAGAAGATGTATTCTGGTTTCTTTTTGTTGTGTGAAAAAAAGTTCACAATCCGATACATTAATTGACAATTATCAATAAAAGTGATTGACTTCTTTAAGAAACAGGAATATCATTAAATTACTTTGGTTATCAAAATAGTAATCAAAAGAGACAAATAAGGAATAAGAAAAGAAATATGAGAAAGGTAAGAAAATGCTCTCAAAATTCAGCGTAAAGAAACCGTATACAGTCAATTGTAGCGGTTGTACTAGTTATCATTTTAGGAATCGTGTCATTTACAAAGATGACAACAGACTTGCTTCCAAGTATGGAACTGCCATATGCAATCGTTATGACGACATATCAGGGAGCATCTCCGGAGACTGTGGAAACGACAGTTACAAAACCAGTGGAACAATCAATGGCAACGATTTCAAATATCAAAGAAGTTAATTCAATTTCCAGTGAGAATATGTCAATGGTCATTTTGGAATTTGAAGGTGACACGGATATGAATGCAGTATCTCTTGATATGAGAGAGAAGCTTGACATGATCAAAGGCTACTGGCCAGACGAAGTAGGCAATCCAACGATCGTGAAATTAAATCCAGATATGATGCCGGTTATGGTAACAGCTATGGATTCTGATAAGTTAAGTAATACGGAATTATCAGAGTTGATCAATGATAAGATTGCACCATCTTTAGAAGCTGTTGACGGAGTCGCATCTGTAAGTAGTACAGGACTTGTAACAGAACAGATCAATGCGATCATCAGCGAGAAGAAGATCAATAAATTAAATGAGAAGATCGAGAAGGCATTGAATGGTCAGTTTGATGAAGCTCAAAATAAGATTGATCAGGCAAGAGCCCAGATGGAATCTGGAAAGAACACATTAGATGCACAGAGAACAAAGGCTAATACTCAGCTTGCGAAAGCTCAGACTGCACTTACGGATGGACAGTTAAGTCTGCTCAGAAAGAGGTGCAGGTAACGAGTTCAATCATGAATTTGAAGGTGCAGAAACAATCGTTGCAGACATCCCTCAAGACATTAAAAAAACACAGATCGCCAAGATGGAAGAACAGGCAAAACAAGTTCCGGATGCAGCAACAAAGATGCAGCTTGCGGCTCAGATCGAAGAACATGAAAAGCAGGAGACAACAGCAAAAAGTTCGAATCAAAGCATTGGATAAGAATTTAAAACATTAAACAATGCATTAAACAGATCAAAAAGGAAAGAAAACGATCAATTCTAAACTGACACAGTTTAATGTACAATCAGCAACGGCAACCCAGAAGATGAATGATGGGGAGATCAAACTGGCACAGGGAGAAGCACAGTTGAATTCCAGCCAGCAGCAACTTGATTCCAGTAAAGAGCAGGCAAAAGAAGCTGCAAATATTAAGAATAAGCTGACAGTTGCGAATGTCAAAGCACTGTTAACAGCACAGAACTTTGAGATGCCGGCAGGATATATCAGTGAAGGGAATACACAGTATCTGGTACGTGTTGGAGATAAGGTGACGAATCAAAAAGATCTTGCCAATATGGAATTATTAGATCTTGGAATCAAAGGAATCCCACCGGTCAAACTTTGTGATGTAGCAGACGTAGCGATTGTAGATAACTCAGCAGATACATATTGTCGTGTGAATGGAAATAACGGTGTTGTATTAACAGTCCAGAAACAGAATAATTATTCTACAGCTGATGTAGCAGACAAAGTTGCAGCGAAGATGAAGACACTTACCAAAGAAAATAAAGGATTCCATTATGTTAATATTATGGATCAGGGTGTATACATTGATATGGTGACAGGTTCTGTCATCCAGAATCTGTTAATGGGAGCAATCCTTGCAGTCTTTATCCTATTATTATTTTTGAAAGACGTCAGACCGACGATCGTTATTGCATGCTCCATTCCATTAAGTGTCATTTTTGCGGTGGTGTTGATGTACTTTACAGGAATTACGCTAAATGTAATCTCCTTGTCGGGACTCGCACTTGGAGTGGGAATGCTTGTGGACAACTCGATCGTAGTTATTGAGAATATCTATCGATTAAGAAAAGAAGGAGTTCCAGTTAAAGAAGCAGCGATCACAGGAGCAAGAGGGGTTGCAGGAGCGATTACATCTTCGACACTAACAACAATTTCTGTATTCCTGCCGATCGTATTCACGACAGGGCTTACAAAACAACTCTTTGTGGATATGGGACTAACCATCGGTTACTCTCTGGTAGCCAGCCTGATCGTAGCGGTGACATTTGTGCCAATGATGTCAGCTGGAGTACTCAACAAAGTCACACAAAAAGATAGTAAAGTGATCAATAAACTGCAGATATTATACCGTAAAGTTATGACAAGGTTGTTAAATCGTAAGATTATTGTAGTAGCTGTAACACTCGCACTATTCGCGGGAAGTATTTTTGGAGCAATGAATATTGGAAGTTCTTTAATGCCAAGCATGGACAGTACACAGATGACGATGACGATCAAAATGCCACAGGGATCTTCAATGGAAGAAACAGCATCAATGACAGATACAGTAATGAAGAAAGTAAAAGAGATCAAAGATGTTGATAGTGTAGCAGGGATGATATCCTCTGGCTCTTCCGGAATCTCTTCAATGACATCAGGAGGATCTTCAAATGAAGACCAATCCAGTATGTATGTTTTATTAAAAGAAAAGAAGAAACATACAAACAAAGAGATCAAGAAAGAAATCCTAAAGAAAACAAAGAAATTTGATTGTGAGGTTGAAGTGCAGGAATCCAGTATGGATATGAGTGCACTTGGTGGAAGCGGTATTTCCGTACAGATTAAAGGAAATGATTTAAATAAACTAAGATCTATTGGAAAAGATATTGCCCAGATTGTAGAGGATACGAAAGGAACACAGAACATCTCGAATGGAAGTGAAGAGACAACACCAGATCTTCATGTTGTGGTAGACAAGAAAAAAGGCAGTAAAAAAATGGTTTAACAGTTGCAACGATCTATCAACAGTTAAGTGAGAAATTAAAAGATGCCAGTGAAGCAACAACGATCACGATCAATGAAAAAGAGTATAGTGTCAATGTTGGAAATAGTGCAAAGAATACATTGACAAGAGATGATCTTAAGAAAGTGAAACTTACAGGAACAGTAAGTGGAAAAGAAAAAGAAGTTACATTGGATCAGGTAGCGAACTTCAGAAATAGTGACAGTTTATCTTCTATTAATAGAAACCAGCAGGAAAGAACATTGAGTGTAACATCAGAGATCAAAGATGGCTACAATGTAGGAAAAGTCAGCAGTGCTGTACAAAAGAAGATTAAGAAATACAATGCACCAAAAGGATACAGTATTACAATGAAAGGTGAGATGGAATCCATTCAGGAAACAACAGGACAGATTGGCCTGATGTTATTGCTGGCAGTAGCATTTATGTATTTGATCATGGTAGCACAGTTCCAGTCACTGAAATCGCCATTTATCATTTTATTTACGATTCCAATGGCATTTACAGGAGGATTCTTAGGACTGCTGATCACTGGAAAAGACTTAAGTGCGATCGCAATGATCGGATTTGTTATGCTTGCAGGTATCATTGTAAATAATGGTATCGTGCTGGTAGATACGATCAATCAGTTAAGAGAATCGGGATACGAATTTGAAGAAGCAATCCTGACAGCAGGTACGATGCGTGTACGCCCGATCTTGATGACAGCCCTTACAACGATCCTTGGATTATCTACAATGGCGATTGGTTTAGGGCAAGGTGCCGAGATGATGCAGCCGATGGCGATCGTTACGATCGGTGGTTTGATTTATGGAACTTTACTAACATTATTAGTGGTTCCATGTATTTATGGACTCTTCAATAGAAGAAAAAAAGAAAGCAGAGTAAATCTTACAAAACTATTAAATATGACCGCTTTCCTTTACTTTTAAAAAGAGAAAAGATATAATAGTACAAGAATCATGTCAGAATTGACATGATTCTTTGATATATGGAAGAACCATAAGAGAGAAAAGAAAGAGGATAGATCATTGGAAGGAGCAGACATATGAATCAGAAAAAAAGATTATGTTCTGAGATGGATTCCGAAGTATTCTATCATTCCGCTGATTACAGCGTTAGTACTGAATACGTTGGTTTACAGTGGAACAATGGTGCTTTGTAAAGGATTATATCATCATGATTTTTACAACAGCATTTGACCGGATGGTACCGGTGATCCCAGAATTTACAAGTATTTATTTGATATGTTATGTGTTTTGGGTTGTGAACTACATTATGACTGCGAGAATCAGTAGAGAACATATATATAGATTTTTGACAGCAGATTATCTGTCAAGGATCGTATGTGGATTTTTCTTTGTCTTTTTGCCAACAACACTGGTAAGACCAGAGATCACAGGAACAGGATTTTTGGGGATCAGGCATTACGATTTTGTGTATTCGATCGATCAATCGGCAAACTTATTTCCATCGATTCACTGTCTGGTAAGCTGGTTTTGTTATATTGGGATCAGGCATCAGAAGAAGATTCCAGTGTGGTATCAGAGATTTTCACTTGTTTTTGCAATTTTTAGTCTGTATTTCCACGCAGGTAACCAAGCAGCATTATATCATAGATGTGTTTGGCGGGATCATTTTAAGTGAAGTTTGTTATCTGATCGGAAGAAAGACCAATTTGTATCAAGGACTCTGGAAGGTGTTTGAGAAGATCAACCAACGAGTTGGTTTAGAGAGAAAATCTGTGAAATACAAAGGAAAATTATCGGAGATCAAAGGGTAGGAAAGATGAAGAATAAGAAAAAAGTCATCGGTAATACAGTCTTTTTCTTTGCATTATTTGGATTGACTGCATATGCCGTATTGAAAGGAAAGGAACTTTCTGAGCTGGCGGAAGTTCTAAAATCAGTAAAACCTGCATATTATATTGCGGGATTGGTTATGATCGTTGTGTTTGTGTGCTGCGAGTCGTATATTATTTATCGCATGCTACGGCTGCTTCATTACAATGATGTGCCGAAGAGAAATTGCGTCAAATATTCGTTTGTAGGTTTCTTTTTCAGTTGTATTACACCGTCTGCAACTGGCGGACAGCCAATGCAGCTTTACTACATGAACCGCGATAAAGTTGACATATCCGTGGGAACCGTCATTTTGATGATCGTTACCATTTTATATAAATTTGTTCTGGTATTTTTAGGAGCACTGATCTTTTTATTCCGTCATTTTCTTGTGGCAGAATATATTGGGAAGGCAGCATTCTTCTTTTACCTTGGAATGGCATTGAATGTGTTTTGTGTTGCGTTCATGCTGATTCTTGTATTTGAGCCAACGTTAGCATCCAAAATCGTACTATGGCTGTTTCAGAAATTAGAAAAGTTTCATATTTTAAAGAAAAAAGAAGAACGTCTTGAAAAACTTCAGAATTCTATGATCGAGTATCATAAAGCAGCAGCAATCATTCAAGGACATCGGATTTTTATTTTTCGGATGTTCGTTGTCACATTGATTCAGAGACTGATCCATTTTTCAATTACATATCTTGTATACAGAGCAATGGGACTTTCTACATTAGGATTTATTGATGTAGTTGCTTTACAGAGTGTTATTTCAATTTCTGTGGATATGCTTCCGTTGCCAGGCGGAATGGGAATCAGTGAAGGCTTATTTTTAAATATCTTTAAGAAGATTTTTGTTGGCGGATTATTATATCCGGCAATGCTGTTAAGCCGAGGAATCAGTTATTATGCACTGGTATTGATCAGTGCAGTGATGACAGGAGTCGCACATGTTACGATAAAGCGTAAAGAATAGAGGGAAAAAGGTATGATAGGATTTTATAATGCATCTGTAATACTGACATATTTAGGAGTTGTCAGTGCAGTATTTGGAATGTCACAGGCATTCAATGGAAACTTTAAGATCGCAATTTTATGTTTGATGATCTCAGGATTAACAGATATGTATGATGGAACGATCGCAAAGATGATAAAGAGAAGCGAAGACGCCAAGAAGTTTTGGAATCGAGATTGATTCTTTATGTGATCTTGTCTGTTTTGGAGTGTATCCCGGTTGTGATCGGTTACTGCCTTGGAATGGACCAATGGTATGCAAGGATCATTTATATGTGTTATGTTTTAGGCGGAGTTATTCGTCTGGCATATTTTAATGTTACAGAAGAACAGCGTCAGGCACACAGCAGTTCCAGAAGAAAACATTATCAGGGACTGCCAATTACATCGGTTGCACTGATCATTCCGATCGTATATCAGCTTCGAAGATTCTTTCCAGAAGAATTTCCATACATATATGTTGCAATGTTAGCAGTGATCGCTTTCTTATTTGTATTTGATTTTAAAGTCTTTAAACCAGATAAGAAATGTATGCTTGCATTTGTAGTTATTGGAGCATTGATTGCAGTAAAGATGTTCTTACTGTAAGATGATAGGAGATCGTAGATGAGATATGCCGATAGAGATGGGAATATTTACGAAGAAGAGAATGGGCAAGATCGTTTGCTTCATTGGATGTATACAACTATGGCAGGACGAGCCAGTCTAAAAATATTAATCAGACCTTGGGTATCCAAACTAGGGGGAGCTTTCTTAAGTTCTCCCATCTCCAAATGTCTGATCAAAGGATTTGTCAAGAATAATCATATTGATATGAGTGAATATGAGAAGAAAAATTACAAATCTTATAATGAATTCTTCTCAAGAAAGATCAAAGAAGGAAAACGTCCATTTCCGGAAGATAAAACAATCTTAGGAAGTCCTTGCGACTGTAAAGTAAGTGTGTATCCGATCGAAGAGAAGACATCTTTTGTTGTAAAGGATACAAGATATACGTTGGATTCATTGATCAGAAACCGCAAGATCGCAAGACATTTTCAGGGCGGTTATGCCGTGATCTTACGCCTGACAGTAGATGATTATCATAGATACTGCTATTTTGATGATGGAATTAAGAGTGAGAATCATAGGATTGATGGAGTTTATCATACCGTCAATCCGATCGCAAATGATCATGTGAAAATCTATAAAGAGAATACCAGAGAATATACATTGATGAAGACAAAACATTTTGGAGATGCACTCCAGATGGAAGTTGGAGCATTGATGGTTGGAAAGATTGTTAATCACGATGGAGCCGGATCTATGAGGCGCGGGATTGAGAAAGGATATTTTCAGTTTGGAGGTTCAACGATCATTTTATTATTAGAAAAGGATAAGGTTGAGATCAGAGAAGAACTGTTAGAACGTACCAAGAACCAGTGTGAGACAAAGATCAGGCAGGGTGAGATGATCGGGAAGCATTGGTATGACCTTAAATAAATATTGACAGAGTGGTCATATATGGCTATACTAAAGTTCATAAGTTGAAGGAGCAACGAATTTTCGTTGCTCCTTTTTGCATTTTAGAAATGAAAATAAGATCAGAGAGGAGAGATAGTATATGTTAAGTAAAATCATATCTGATGTGGATGCTTTTGTATGGGGACCAGTGATGCTGGTGCTTCTCGTGGGAACAGGAATCCTTTTAACAATTCGATGCAATTTCCTAACCTGGAGAAACCTTCATTGGGCGATTAAAAAGACATTAAGTAAAGAATCCAGAACAAAAACAGAGGAGAGGGTGATGTATCACCATTTTCAGCATTGACAACAGCACTGGCGGCAACGATCGGAACTGGAAATATCGTAGGAGTAGCGACAGCAATGGTTTCAGGAGGTGCTGGAGCATTGGTGTGGATGTGGATTTCTGCATGTTTTGGATTATCATCTAAATTTTCAGAATGTATGTTGGCGATCAAATACAGAGAAGTCAATGAAAAGGGCGAGATGTCCGGTGGACCAATGTATACAATGAAATGAAAAGGCACATCAAGAACAAAAGCTTGGAGCCGTACTTGGATGGCTGTTTGCTTTATTTGCCGTGATCGCATCCTTTGGAATTGGAAATATGACACAGGGAAATTCAATTTCAACAGCAGTTCATGAGACATTTGGAATATCGGTTAGTACTGTTGGAGCAGTGATCACTATTTTAGCCTTACTGATCATCATCGGTGGAATAAAAACGATATCAAAAGTATCTTCTGTCGTAGTTCCAGTGATGGCAATCTTTTATGTGATCGCAGGAGTCATCGTCATTCTTGGGAATATCAGTAATCTTCCAGCAGGACTTTCTATGATCTTTCATATGGCATTTAGTGTGAAAGCGGTTGGTGGGGCTCTTTGTGGAAATATCGTCGCATCTATGATGAATGCAGCACGTTACGGAGTTGCCAGAGGATGTTTTTCAAATGAAGCTGGAATGGGATCTGCAGCGATTACAGCGGCAGCAGCAACAACAGATCATCCGGTTCGGCAGGCATATATCAATATGACAGGAACTTTCTGGGATACGATCGTTGTCTGTACGATCACAGGTCTTGCGATCGCAAGCTCCGGAGTGCTCGGACAGATCGATCCGGCAACAGGAGAGATGTACATAGTTCTGCATTAACGATTGCGGCATTTTCCACAGTTCTTGGAAAAGTTGGAGGATATCTGGTAACGATCGGAATTGCACTTTTTGCATTTTCCACAATTCTTGGATGGGAGTATCATGGAGAAAAGGCGTTTGAGTATCTGATGGGAACTCATAAGTTCAACATGATCTACCGAATTATCTTTTCTCTGGTAGCTTATGTCGGGGCAACACAGACATTGGAGCTTGTATGGAACTTCTCAGATATTGCAAATGCATTGATGGCAATCCCAAATCTGATCTGTATGCTGTTATTAAGCGGTGAGATCGCAAAGATGTGAAAGAATTTCAGAAGACCATAGAAGAAGAGAAAGCGGGAAAATAGATATAAGATAACTTAGAAAAAGAGATCATCCAAGCAAAATCTCTTTTATTCAGAGTGAAAATAGATTATGATAAGATTAAGTACTTGATCAAAGAAAGTAATTGGAGGATGTAAAATGTCATATGAAATGAAGCTGGAACAAGGCTTGTCACAGCAATTAAATCAGTTTCAGGTACAATCATTAAAGATCTTATCGTTTGATAATTATGAACTTGAGAAGTTTTTGCAGGATGAATATGCAGAAAATCCATTGATGGAACATAAGGAATCTGGAAAGGAATTCTTTACATTGCATGGAAATGCAGGCGGATATCAGGATATTGAGCAAAGTGATATTGAAGATAAGAAAATCGAAGATCCCGAAGCCTTCTTTATGGAACAGTTAAATGCAAAAGATTATACAAAGAAAGAGTGGAATGTTATGAAATACATGGCACAATGCCTAGAGGAATCCGGGCTTTTGCTTGTTTCCACAAAAGAGATCAGTCACAAGCTTGGAATTGAAGAAAAGATTGTGAAAGGCTTTTAGATCATCTCAAGCAATTAGAACCAGCAGGTGTATTTGCAGAAAGTGTATCGGAATGTCTCCTTCTTCAGCTTGAAAGAGAAGGAATATTAAATGATGACCTGCGATATATCGTAGAAAATCACCTGGAAGATATCGCAATGGGACATTTATCGACTGTTTCAAGAGCACTTGATATTAAGACATCACAGGTAAGAAAGTATATTTTTAAAATTCAAGAATTAAATCCAAGACCGTTAAGTGGATATACAGGGGGAACCGATCAGTATATCGTCCCAGACATTTTAATGGAAAAAGATGGAGAAGAACTAAAGATTCGTTTAAATGATGACTGGATCGGTGATTATTCAATCAATGATTATTATGTCAAAATGATGGAACAGGCAGAAGATTCTGAGCTAAAAGAATATTTCAGAAAGAAATATGAGAGATGTCGTTTTATCATTACAAGCATTGAACAAAGAAGAGAGACGATGCTTAAGATTTCAAAGGCAATTCTTGACCGTCAGAGAGAATATTTTATGAATCATAAGCAGTTGAAACCAATGACCATGCAAAATATAGCAGATGATATTGAAATGCATGTATCAACGGTAAGTCGCGCAGTCAAAGGAAAGTATATTCAATATCCAGGTGGAACGATCGGAATGAGAGACATTTTTAATAATACACAGACATTTGGAGACCAAGATTCGACGACAGAAGAGATTAAGGAAGAAATCAGACGGCTTGTGAAAAGAAGAAGATAAGAAAAAACCATTAAGTGACAGTAAGATCGTAAGTTTGTTAGAACAAAAGAATATGAAGATTTCAAGAAGAACCGTAGCAAAATATCGTGCACAGCTTGGAATTGCAGGAACGACACAGCGAAAAATTCATGAATAAATGCAGCGACATTTATCATCTTTTGGCAAAAAATGAAAAATGATAAACGAGATTTAATAAAAAATTAACAATTGAAACACTTGATTAACAAACTACCCTCTGTTATAATTAATAACTGATGTATTATGTCAAAAGCAGAAGTTATCTGGAGGGTACTATGAGATTGAACAAGATGACTGGCAGAGTGATCGCAACGATGGGGATCGCAGCAATGATGATGACACAGACAGCAGGGGTTATGGCTGCAGAGCAGACAGAGAACAAGCAATTAAAAAAGTTGTTTATTATAATCAGGCAGATTATCCGGGAAAGAAGATCGGCGGAAGTACGATTCAGGCAGCAGGATGCGGACCAACCGCAGTTGCTGTATGCTACAGTTCTTTAACTGGAAAGAAAGCTGATGTTCCAAAGATGTGCAAACAGGCATATAAACATGGATGGTATTACACAGGACAGGGATGTTCTCACAGCGTAGTTCCAGGATTATCCAAATTATACGGAATGGAGTGTAAAGGTCTCGGAATGGATAAAGATGCTGTAGAGAAAGCATTAAGAGCAGGACATCCAGTCGTGGCACTGATGGGGCCTGGAGATTTCACAAAGAATGGACATTTTGTTGTATTAACAAGAATGGTCGGCAAAGATAAAGTAAAGATTGCCGATGTAGGAAGCAGAGCCAGAACAGCTGAGACGTGGTCGCTTAAGAAAGTGATCCGACAAGCAAAGAAGGTGCTAATGCAGGGGGACCATTCTGGGAGATCAGTGTAAAAGAAGAGAAGCAGGAAGAACCAGATTATAAACAAAAGATGTTAGATGGTCACAAAACATAGATGCTGTGACAAATGCGATCGATAAGATTGCGGATTAGAATTAAAATAAAAAGAACATTTCATAAATGAGATATTTTGTGGAATGTTCTTTTTTGTTGTTATGGAAATTGCATAATGATCAACAAGCGAACGGAAAGATGCAATAGGAATAATGATATTGTGTAGTGTATACAAAAAATAAAAACGTAAAAATTATAAAAATAAGACAAAAATAACAGCGCAAAATGCATCGAAAATCGTGTAAATGTGCAGTTTTATAAGAAAAGATAAGAAAAAGAAAAAATTATGAAAAATACACAAAAAAGTTTTGCAAAATTTAGAATTTTGTGGTACAATAAGTTCAATGACATATGAATGTGACATAACTTAATTTTAGGAGGTATTGACATGGCAACAAAAATGGGTCTACAAATTAGCGAAGGAAATGCCGAGATGCGTAACCTTCTTGGAGGAAAAGGTGCAAACTTAGCAGAGATGACAGGATTGAACTTACCAATTCCTCAGGGATTCACAGTTACAACAGAAGCGTGTACAAACTATTATGACTGCGGTGGAAAGATCAGTGATGAAGTAGCATCACAGGTGATCGAAGCATGAAAGACTTGGAAGAGATTCAGGGAAAGAAGTTCGGAGACCTTGAAGATCCTCTATTAGTATCAGTAAGATCAGGAGCAAGAGTATCCATGCCGGGTATGATGGATACGATCCTTAACTTAGGATTGAATGATGAAGCTGTCGAAGGATTTGCGAAGAAGACAGGCAATCCTCGTTTTGCATATGATTCTTATCGTCGTTTTATCCAGATGTTCTCAGACGTTGTAAAAGAAGTGGATAAAGCGAAAATTCGAAGATGTCTTAGATGACATCAAAGCAGAGAAAGGTGTGAAGTTTGATACAGACTTAGATGCCGATGATCTGAAGGAAGTGATCAAGAGATACAAAGGTATCTATCGCAAAGCTTTGAATGAAGAATTCCCTCAGGATCCAAAGGACCAGTTATTTGAAGCAATCAAAGCGGTATTCCGCTCTTGGGATAACCCACGTGCTATCTACTATCGTCGAATGAACGACATTCCAGGAGACTGGGGAACAGCCGTTAATGTTCAGACAATGGTATTTGGTAATATGGGAGATACATCAGGAACAGGTGTAGCATTTACAAGAAACCCATCTACAGGTGAGAAACAGATCTACGGAGAATACCTGATCAATGCACAGGGTGAAGACGTAGTAGCTGGTGTTCGTACACCACAGCCAATTACTAAACTGGCAGAAGACTTACCAGATTGTTACAAACAGTTTATGGACATTGCTCATACACTGGAAGAACATTATCGTGATATGCAGGATATGGAATTTACGATTCAGGAAGGAAAACTGTACTTCTTACAGACAAGAAATGGTAAGAGAACAGCCCCAGCTGCACTTCGTATCGCCTGCGAATTAGTAGATGAAGGAAAGATCACAAAAGAAGAAGCAGTTTCAAGAATCGATGCGAAAGCATTAGATCAGTTACTGCATCCAAACTTTGACCAGGCAGCATTGAAAGCCGCTCTTCCAATCGGAGAAGCACTTCCAGCATCTCCAGGAGCTGCTGCTGGTAAAGTATATTTTGACGCTGAGATGGCGAAACTGCATCATGAAGCAGGACTGAAAGTTATCTTAGTTCGTTTAGAAACATCACCAGAAGATATTGAAGGAATGCATGCAGCAGAAGGTATCTTAACAGCTCGTGGTGGTATGACATCTCACGCAGCCGTTGTAGCACGTGGTATGGGAACAGCGTGTGTAGCAGGATGTGGAGATATCAAGTTTGCTGAAGATGGCAAATCTTTCACATTAGGTGGAAAGACAGTACAGGAAGGGGATTATATTTCCTTAGATGGATCTACAGGTAAGATTTATCTTGGTGAGATCCGTACAGTACCTGCAAGTATCAGTGGTAACTTCGACCGTATCATGACATGGGCCGATGAGATCCGTACATTACAGGTAAGAACAAACGCAGATACACCTGCCGATGCATTGAATGCAGTGAAATTCGGAGCACAGGGTATTGGACTTTGCCGTACAGAGCATATGTTCTTTGATGCAGAGAGAATTCCAAAGATCCGTCGTATGATCCTCTCTACAACAAAAGAAGCAAGAGAAATCGCATTAAATCAGTTAATTCCTTATCAGAAGAAAGACTTTAAAGACTTATATGAGGTTATGGAAGGAAGACCGGTCACAATCCGTTTCTTAGATCCACCTCTTCATGAGTTCCTTCCAAATACAATGGAAGAGATTACAGCTCTTGCCAAAGATATGGGAGTTACAGTAGAAGAGATCAATATGAGACGTGCAGCTCTTCATGAATTTAACCCTATGATGGGACATCGTGGATGCCGTCTGGCAGTTACTTATCCAGAGATTGCCAAGATGCAGACAAGAGCCGTAATGGAAGCAGCAATCGAAGTAAAACAGGAAAAAGGATATGATATCGTTCCTGAGATCATGATTCCATTAGTAGGAGAGAAGAAAGAGTTAGCATATGTCAAAGAAGTTGTTGTACAGACAGCCGAGAAAGTAAAAGCTTACTATGAATCTGACATTAAGTACAAAGTTGGTACAATGATCGAGATTCCTCGTGCAGCATTATTAGCAGATGAGATTGCTGAAGAAGCAGAATTCTTCTCCTTCGGAACAAATGACTTAACACAGATGACATTTGGATTCTCTCGTGATGATGCAGGTAAATTCTTAGAGTCTTACTATGAGAACAAGATCTACGAATCTGATCCATTTGCTAAATTAGATCAGAAAGGTGTTGGACAGCTGATCGAGATGGCAGCTAAGAAAGGAAAAGCAACTCGTCCAGATATCCATTTAGGAATCTGTGGAGAACATGGTGGAGATCCATCATCTGTAGAATTCTGCTACAGAGCCGGATTAGACTATGTATCCTGCTCACCATTCCGTGTACCAATTGCAAGATTAGCAGCAGCTCAGGCAGTATTGAAAGACAAATAAGTCGATCATTATTCATACAATCTATAACAATTCATTCTAACGAAAAGAGATTCATCAATTATGGTGAATCTCTTTTTGGATATATGTGCAAGAATAAACACATTTCACTTGATATATACATAGATTAAATATATAATCTATGTATATTAAAATATAGAAAGGAAACAGAACTTGAAAAATCTTGCTCGTATCTATTCTGTTGAAGAAGGAAAAACTATCACTTTTTCTTGACTTAATGCGTAGAGGTATTCAGGAAAAATATCAATTAGGAGAAAAAGACAGTGAGTGAGGAACAATATCATGGTGCTTCACATTGTAAAATATTTGATACAGTATCATATCATTTGGTGTCCAAAGTTCAGATTTTCAGTATTACAAGGAAATGTCGATATCATTCTTAAACAGATATTACAGAAATTTGTAATGATTAT
>ENA-OPYV01000206-OPYV01000206.1-human-gut-metagenome-genome-assembly--contig:-NODE-206-length-18870-cov-2.290402_pt1 | contig 18870 bp, 24 predicted proteins | sample MGYA00242474_ERZ504485 | MGnify/ENA primary metagenome ERZ504485 (study PRJEB26092, sample SAMD00036263) | human gut metagenome | host: Homo sapiens | study: EMG produced TPA metagenomics assembly of...
CAGCTCACTAAGAAAAAGACTACTTTTGTAACCCATTATCAAAACGTAACTATCATGACAACAGAAAGACCGATAACCTTACAGGAATACGCCATGCGGTTTGGAACTTACATGGGATTGTTCTGGATTTTCAAATTTATCTTCCTCCCCATAGGCTTTTCCATCCCGTTGCTTCAGCTCCTGTTTATCCTGATGACCCTCTTTGTACCGGTGTTAGGCTACATTTATGCACGCCGCTACCGCAACCAGTATCATGAAGGCAATTTTTCTTTCACTCAGGCTTTCAGTTTCTGCTTTCTGATGTATCTTTTTGCTTCTATCCTGACAGCGCTGGCACACTACGTGTATTTCCGCTTTATTGATCAGGGTTATTTGTTGAATACGTATCTGGACCAACTGGAAACTATAAAGGATTCCGTAACCGGCGACATGAAGATTTCCGTAGAACAACTTATCGGCAGTCTGAATGTCATTTCTTCTCTCAGTTCTTTGCAACTGACCTTTCAGCTGCTTTCGCAGAATTTCTTCTATGGAATCCTGTTAGCCATTCCCACCGGTCTGGTAGTCATGAAAAAGAAAAACTAATCGCTTTAGCAATATAAATATGGATATATCTGTAGTCGTACCTCTATATAATGAAGAGGAGTCCTTACCCGAACTGTATGCTTGGATTGAACGCGTAATGCATGAGCATCATTTTACCTACGAAGTTATCTTTGTAAATGATGGTAGTACAGACCACTCCTGGCAGGTCATCGAAGAGCTTAGCCGGAAGTCAAAAGAAGTGAAAGGCATCAAGTTCCGCCGTAATTATGGAAAATCACCTGCCTTATTCTGCGGATTCAAGAAAGCAGAGGGAGATGTAATCATCACCATGGATGCTGATTTACAGGACAGTCCGGATGAGATTCCGGAACTTTACCGCATGATTACAGAAGACGGCTATGACTTGGTTTCCGGATGGAAACAGAAGCGCTATGACCCGCTGTCGAAAACAATCCCGACCAAACTATTCAATGCTACTGCACGTGCGGTTTCGGGAATACATAATCTGCACGACTTCAACTGCGGACTGAAAGCCTATCGCCGGGACGTAGTGAAAAACATTGAGGTGTACGGCGAAATGCACCGCTACATTCCCTACCTGGCTAAAAATGCCGGTTTCAACCGTATCGGAGAAAAGATTGTACATCATCAGGCACGCAAATATGGAAAGACCAAGTTCGGACTGAACCGTTTCGTCAACGGATATCTGGATTTGCTTACCTTGTGGTTCTTGTCTACCTTCGGCGTGAAACCGATGCACATCTTCGGCTTCTTAGGTTCCATCATGTTCATCCTGGGATTTATCGCTGTCGTTGTAGTAGGCGCTACCAAGCTCTATGACATGTATTGCGGCAATCCTTATCGCCTGGTAACTGAAAGTCCCTATTTCTACCTGGCACTTACCACCATGATATTAGGGACCCAGCTTTTCCTGGCCGGATTTATCGGAGAACTGATTGCACGCAATTCTCCTGAAAGAAACAACTATCAAATCGAGAAAGAAATTGAATAAATGAAGAAACTACCGATTGTATTAGGTATCCTCTTGGTGGCAGTCGTTTCCTTTTTCCCAGCTTGTGAAGTGGAAAACTGTCCGCCCAATGCACTGGCGTATGCCCAGTTTGCATTTGTTGACCAATATGGACGGTCTGTGCAGTACACCGATACACTGACGGTCATCGGGCAGTTGGAGACCGCTGATACGACAATTTACGACACGCTGATTAATAAGTCAACCAACACAAGTACGCTCAGCCTACCGCTCAGCTACGGAGAACAAACCCGGTTTATCCTTCAGTATGCCAACCGCCAGCGAGACGTCCTTACAATCACCCACCGCAATATTCCTTACTTTATCAACCTGGATTGCGGTACCATGATGTTTTATGAAGTCACCGGTGCGGAAACTACTACCCGTATGCTCGATTCGCTTGTCATTACCAATCCGAACATAGATAATTATGAGAAAGAGAATTTCAAGATATATTTCACTATTTCTGATACTAACGAGTAGCTGTCTTTTGCTTTCTCCCTTGCAGGCACAGAAACCGGGCGTACATAAAGCAACTCCCGCAGAGATTAAAAAGGAAGACAAGAAGAAAGCTGAGCCGACAGAGTCTGTCCCGTTCTATCAGGGCACGAGCATAGGAGTGGAAATTGCCGGACTGGGAAGTTACCTGTTAGGCAGCGACATTCTGAATACTGAAATTGCCGTACAAGCCAACTTGAAAAATCGCTTTCTTCCCGTCATTGAAGTGGGATACGGAAAGGCAGATGCCATAAATGACGGAAACAACCTGCACTACAAGACTTCCGCTCCTTATTCCGTATCGGAATGGACTATAATGTGTTTTACAAAAAGACACACCTCCCGGGTTATTTGTATGTGGGTCTTCGCTACGGCATGAGTTCTTTCAGCTATGATGTAGACGGCCCCAGCATGACCGACCCCAACTATGGTGGAGAAGTCTCCTATCCGTTTGCTTATTCCGATATGAAGAGCAGTGCCAGCTGGCTGGAAGGAGTGCTCGGACTTAAAGTGAAATATACAAAGGTTTCTGCATGGGCTGGAGCGTGCGATATAAAGTGAGAATGAACGTGGAAGGTCATGACAATTCCATTCCATGGTATGTGCCCGGATTCGGGAAAAATGCCGGGAGCAGCTTTAACTTGACTTATAATCTCATTTACAACTTACCCTTCTGATTCACATGAATTTAATCGAAACCATCTTATTGTCCGTCAGTCTGGCTATCGACTGTTTCACCGTATCCGTAACCAGCGGAATTATTCTGCACCGCATTCAATGGGGCACGTTTTTACGAATGGCTTTTTTCTTCGGTCTCTTTCAGGCACTAATGCCCTTCTTGGGATGGTTAGGTGCCAGTCGTTTCCAGCATCTGATTGAAGCCTACGACCATTGGATTGCCTTTGCCCTATTGGCTTTTTTTTAGGTATCCGCATGATACGTGCACAGTTTAAAGAAGAAGAGACTGCTTCCTTCAACCCTACCAGCCTGAAAGTGACACTGGCATTGGCTGTAGCCACCAGTATTGATGCATTGGCCATCGGTATCTCGTTTGCCTTTGCCGGATTCAAACAACTGGAAAGTCTTTGGATGCCTCTGACCAGTATTGGAATTGCCTCTTTCGTACTCTCACTGGCAGGAAGCCTCATCGGCGTATTCTTCGGCAAGCGTTTTCACCTGCGGGTGGAAATCTTCGGGGGCTGGTGCTGATTGGCATCGGTATCAAAATATTAGTAGAACATTTTATTCTTGCAATAAAATCATGAACAAAAACAACTTAAAATGGCAGTTGCCGTTTCTTGTATTGCTCATCGTAGGAACGGTACTGATTCTGAGAAAACAATCTCCTTACCAGACCGACCAGGGACTGGTATTCGGTACGGTATATAAGATTACCTACCAGTCATCTGAGAACCTGAAAGCGGAAATTGAGAAAGAACTGCAAAAGGTGGACAATTCCTTGTCGCCGTTCAACAAGCAGTCGGTCATCACGCATATCAACCACAATACAGACATGCGTGCCGACAGCCTGTTTGCGTATGTGTTCAATCTGGCCAAGACTATCTCCAACGAGACCGGAAAAGCCTATGATGTCACCGTAGCCCCACTGGTCAACGCATGGGGATTCGGGTTCAAACATTCCCAGTTTCCCGATTCACTGACCATCGACAGCCTGCGCCAGTTCGTGAGTATCGACAAGATACAGCTGAATGCAGAGGGAGAAGTCGTCAAGGCCGACCCGCGCATGATGCTCGACTTCAGCTCGATTGCCAAGGGTTTCGGCGTGGATTGTGTCGCCCGGCTGTTCGACCGCAAAGGCATCAGGAGCTACATGATTGACATCGGCGGGGGAACTGGTGCTGAAAGGACAAAACAGTAAAATGGAGCCTTGGCGTATCGGAATCAACAAACCCATCGACGATTCCCTGTCCGTCAACCAGGAACTACAGACCGTATTAGAAATTACCAATGCCGGTATGGCTACTTCGGGCAACTACCGCAATTTCTATTACAAAGACGGAAAGAAGTATGCACATACCATCGACCCTCGCACGGGATACCCGGTACAGCACAATATTCTTTCATCTACCGTCATCGCCAAGGACTGTGCCACAGCCGATGCCTACGCCACTGCCTTCATGGTACTGGGACTGGATTCAGCCAAGGCCATCTGTAGTGCCCATCCTGAGCTGGATGCCTATTTCATCTACTCGGACAAAGACGGGAAATTGCAGACTTACTCCACTGAGGGTATGAAGAAATACATGCGAAACTAAAAAAGGCCTTGTCCAAGACAGGATATAAAAAATGCCGGAACGTAAAAAATACGCTCCCGGCATTTTTTATCTTATCAAGATACTACACCAGCCTTCTTCAGGCAAAAATACCCGTAACAATCTTCTTTTCCCAGTACTTCTTAGGAAGTACTGCAGTACTGCCGTGAAAGTACCAGAGTACTGATTAGAAAGTACTGGAGTACTGCCAAGGAAGTACTGACACATCCCAGTCGTTCAAGAAAAGACCTTGTAATTATCCTAATACATTTCCTAAATAGAGGAAGAACATACCAATCAGCACTAAAATCAAATCAACCACCTTGCTCTTCAGGTTCTTCTCGCGGAATATCATGGCACCAAACAGGAAGGAAACCACCACGCTTCCCCGTCGCACCATAGACACGATGGAAATCATGGCTCCGTCCATACCAAGCGCATAGAAATACACGAAATCAGCCGCCGACAAGAATACGGAAATCAGGATAATGCACCAGTCCCAGTGAAACGGTGTACTGCTTTTCCGCTTGGGCCACCACAAGAACATCAGCACTCCTCCCATCAGGAAAAGCTGGTACACATTGTACCACGCCTGTACCACCATGTTGTTGAAGCGTCCCATCAGGTATTTATCGTACAAACCACTGACAGCACCTAACACAGCCGCCAGCACCACAAACCAAATCCATTTGTCGTGCTTGAAATCTATTCCTTCTTTCTTTCCCGAACGGCTCAGCATGAAAAACGAAATGATAGCCATCAGCACACCAATCCACTGGTACACATTCAAGCGTTCACCAAATATCAGCAAGGCACCTACCAGCGTCATGACCGGACGGGTAGCATTGATGGGGCCGACAATGGTCAAGGGCAGGTGTTTCATACCAAAATAACCGAACGTCCACGAAGAAAAGCACGATAAACGATTTCAGGATAATGAACTTATGCACCTCCCAACCTGCTGAAGGCACGTAAAAAAGCGTATCCTGCAACGCCTCCGGATGAAAGTACGAAACTAAAAATAAAACGGTAAAAAAATCAGAACTCGAAAACAGCGTGTTCAGTCCCAGTACCGGAAGAACCGCATTGTTTGCCAATGATTTTTTCTTGAAGACATCATAAAAGCCCAGCAACGCCGCTGAGCAAAAAGCCAGTAATAACCACATGTTTTCTTGATTTTTGTAAACCGCCGCAAAGGTACGACAAAAATCCCAAACTCATTGCACAATTCAAAAACTCTCTCTAACTTTGAATGAAATGAACGAACAGGTAATACAAAAACTAAAAATCCTGACTGAATCCGCCAAATACGACGTGTCGTGCGCTTCCAGCGGTACTTCCCGTAAAAACACACGGGGAGGAGTCGGTAATACAGTAGGAGGATGGGGCATCTGTCACAGCTTTTCAGAAGACGGACGCTGCATTTCCCTGCTCAAGATTATGCTGACCAACTACTGCATCTACGATTGTGCCTACTGCATCAACCGGGTAAGCAACGACATTCCACGGGCCACTCTTCCGTTACGGAACTGGTGGAGCTGACCATGGAGTCTACCGAAGAAATTATATAGAAGGACTATTTCTCAGTTCGGGAGTGGTACGCAACCCCGACTACACCATGGAACGCCTGGTACGGGTGGCCAAAGACCTGCGACTGGTGCACCGTTTCAATGGTTACATCCACCTGAAAAGTATCCCCGGTGCCAGTGAAGAACTGGTACGGGAAGCCGGACTATATGCCGACCGTCTCAGTGTCAATCTGGAGATTCCGACAGAAAAGAATTTAAAACTGCTGGCACCGGAGAAAGATCACCAGAGTGTGTATCTTCCGATGAAATACATTCAACAAGGCATACAGACCTATCAGGAAGAGCGCAAGCACTATCGTCACACTCCCCGCTTTGCTCCTGGCGGACAAAGTACCCAGATGATTGTAGGAGCCACCCCCGAAACAGACAAGGATATCTTGCAGGTATCTTCTTCGCTGTATGAAGAACCTACCATGAAACGAGTGTATTATTCAGGCTATATTTCGGTAAATACGTATGACAAGCGACTTCCTACCTTGAAGCAACCGCCTCTGGTACGAGAAAACCGTCTTTACCAGGCCGACTGGCTGCTGCGTTTCTATCAGTTCAAGGTAGATGAGATAGTGGACGACCAGAGTCCTAATCTGGACTTGGAGATTGATCCGAAACTGGCCTGGGCCCTTCGCCATCCGGAGTTCTTCCCCGTCAATATACAGACCGCCGATTATGAAGCCATCCTGCGTGTGCCGGGCATCGGAGTAAAATCGGCCCGCCTGATTGTGGCTTCCCGCCGTTTCTCCCGTATCGGATTTTACGAACTGAAGAAGATGGGAGCCGTCATGAAGAAAGCCAAATACTTCATCACCTGCAATGAGCTGCCCGAAAAGACCATTCATGAGCTAGGTGCCTACGGAGTACGGAAACTTCTACTCCCTACTCCCCGCAAGAAGATAGACGAACGTCAGCTGAGTTTCGACTTTGGAGATACAGAAGAAGCTGCCCCCACAAACGAGTGAAGGCAGCTTCCTTACTTTTATGCATTCTACATTTTCAGCGGATAGAAACTTCCATTACAGGCTGTTCCTTTATGGTATCCAATGGTACCGCTCTGTACTTGACACGCTGAAAATCAATCTTATTTTAAATCAATGCTACGTATAGCAGAATTATACATGGTACGATAATAAATCATCCGATGCCGCATATCCGTGACCGAAGTCCACTGTGTAGCACTTGGGATATTGACAGGCACTTTTCCTTCCGCAAACTCAATTCCCAATGGAATATCAAAGTTGTTCAAAATCTGAAATCCTTGAAGTACGGTCTGACGGGCATTATCCTGCACAGGAGCTGTAGCCTGATAAAAGGCAGCCCGCACAAAACGGGAGGGAGGAGTCACATCACCGGGAATACCCAAGAATCCGCTTCCAGCCCCGAAAGAACGAAGAGCCACATTCCCTAACGACTGAGGTTGGGCACTGCCCGGATACAGATTGACGTAATTATTCAGGTTGGTCAGTTGCCATTCAAATCCCGGAGAGTTAGTCAGTACTCCCAAGTTGTTTCAAAGAAATGCAATTCACCGTCTACGATTTCCAATACCACCTGACGTCCTGACACATCGGCAAAACGCCAGTGTACAGTCGATGCACGCGGGTCAATGGCCACTACATGTACCTGCTTCAGGCTTTCCATCACTTCATCCACCGTCTTGCAGTTGCCTAATACCCAGGAAACCAACTGCAAATCGGCAATGGAAGACGATTTATACTCTGCTTTATACGCTTCATACTGTCCGTAATTCGGGAAATAGAACAGACCAGCAGAGAGACCTTCTTCGTTCAAACCTTCTGCCACAAACTCCTTTTGTTCTACCGCAAGGCCCACATATCCATATTTTGCCGTAAATTTCATGCCATCCTGTCCGCCGGGCACATACGACTGAACCGTATAGCCACGTGGCACCACCACATAGCAACTGTTCAAGTCACTTCCACCCCATTCAATGGTACGGGCAAGAATGCGTGTGCTGTCTTTTGCTGTCAAGGTGATACCTGTGCAAGCCTGAGCAGGCTGTGACTGGAAGACGGCCACTGTGGCCATCAGTCCCAAGAGCATAGATTTGTAATTCATCTATTTAATCTGTTTTTATTATATAACAAAAACTATTCCTTTTGTTTCAGTTTATCGTTTTTACTACTTTTGCTCCCTGAAATCCTCTATACACAAAGATACGAAATTCTCATAAACCATGACAGTTTTTCAATACGATTCCACTTTTGAAGGTCTGCTTACCGCCCTGTTCGATGCCTATTATCGCCGGACTTTTCCCGACCTGCTGCTTACAGAGAAGGAACCGCTTCCGCTTTTTCATGAGGAGGTACATCAGGTGGTAACAGATGCGGAAAAGACAGAACGGGTTTGGAAACTGTTATCACGTAAACTTTCCCGAAGAGCACTTGCCTCCCTTACCTATTGCCGGCTTTCGGAAACACCGGAAGCAGCCATGCTCCTTTTTCGCTACATGCGGAAAGTAACCGATGCACCGGCCTCTATCGAACAAAATTTCGCAGACCCAGATGTGTTAGGAGTGTATCAGCTCAGCAAAAAAGTAGCAGACGAGCGAATGAGAGTACTTCAGTTCATGCGCTTTCAAAAAACAGCCGACCAGGTATATTTCGGTATCATGGAACCTCTTTATAACGTCTATCCACTGACCATCTATCATTTTCGCGACCGGTTTGCCGACCAGCCATGGATAATCTACGATGCACGCCGTCGCTACGGCTACTATTACGACCTGAAAGAGGTTAACGAAATTACATTTGAAGACTCTCGTGCTGCCTTCCTGCGACATGGCAAGTTGGAAGATGAGCTGCTGGATAAAAATGAAAAGCTTTTCCAGGAGGGCTGGAAAAGCTATTTTCACAGTGTATGTATTCAATCCCGACTGAATCCCGTAAAACACAAAAAGGATATGCCGGTCCGTTTCTGGAAATATCTTACAGAGAAAGACTAACCCAGCGGGAATAATTCATCCGGATAGCCTATATCGACCAAAAAGAGTGCATGTCCCGGTACGGATGTACCTGCACTGCAGCGGTTCTCTCTTCTATCACCTTCCGGAAACCTTCCACCGAAAGTTTGCCGCGTCCCACTTCTACCAGCGTACCAACAATGGCCCGAACCATATTCCGCAAGAAACGGTCTGCCTGAATGGTAAATACCCATTCCGTTTCGCTTACCTGCTCCCAGTGGGCGTGCATAATCTTGCAGTTATTGGTTTTCACATCCGTATGCAATTTACTGAAGCTCGTAAAATCCGTGTAATCGAACAAGGTCTGTGCTGCCTCATTCATCTTTGCAAAATCCAAAGGCTGGAACAAACGCCAGCAATATGCCCGGTTAAACGGATTCTTCTGTGTGGTAACGTAGTATTTGTACGTACGATAAGTCGCATCAAAACGGGCATGCGCATCCTGATTCACTCTCCGCACACGGTACACCGATATATCCGGCGGCAGCAAACGGTTCAGTTTATCCGTCACCGTATCTTCATCCAGCATCCATTCCACATCAAAATGTGCCACCATCAGGCGGGCATGTACTCCCAGCATCCGTACGTCCCGGCCCCCCACCACTTCAATGGCCTCATCCCGCAAGAAAGTATGCAGCGCTTTCATCAGCGTTTCCTGCACACTGCTTCCGTTCGGCTGTATCTGCCAGCATGATAGTTAGTACCGTCGTAAGCCAAATAAATGAAATATCTGAACATAACTTCTTGAATTATCGGGCAGTAATATGGAAACAACCTTGTTTCAATTCGTATTTCACATAACAGCGGTCTGCCTTACGAAGGTCACGCAATACTTCCGACAGCACCAGCTTCAATGTATCCGAACTTACATCCTGCATAGGACGACCATCGGGGTCTTCTACCTTCTCAAAACGCTTCCAGCTCACATCAAACGTAGTTCCATAAAAATGGCAGGAGTTCAGCGAAGCATTTCCGTTGGTTCTCCGCAGACGCTTTACGTCATCCTTCGTACGAGTCACGGACGTACAATGATTTATTGGGGTTCAGTCCTTTGTTTTCCAGTGAATCCAAGAAATTAACCCCGATGGTATCCAGCAACGCACTGGCCTGAGGTATCAGGTAGGGAATTGAATGCGTCAAAGAGTCCAGACCATACCGTTCACAAGCGGCAATTTCAATCAACCGGTCCTTCATTTCTTCCGCCTCTTCACGGGTACTGATAGGACGGATACCTATTTTCTTGGCTGTAGCCAGTTGCACATCATTCAAATCTCCAAACGAACGTTTATAGCTGATAACTCCCCTGATATTGCGCGGATTGTTCATTTTCATTGACATGTCCTTTTCCTTACATCCAGCCAGACAGATGCCAGCAAATAAAGCCACCGCCAGACATGACTTGATCAATAATTTCATTTCTTTTCCATTTTTAATTCCATGCAAAGATAGCATAAAAAAGCAAGAAGCACAAAACCACCGAATAAAGGTCAGGACAATACACATTATTACTTTTGGTTATCACGCATAAAAAAATATAAATAGGACATTCCATGGAAATCTTCTATCTTTGCGCCCGAAATAAAATCAAAATCACTAAAAACAAACTGATATGTTCAAGAAAGGAAACAGAGCCAATACCCTCCATGGTATTTTATTGATTGCATTATTTCTTTTGCAGCCTTCTACATTGCCGAAATCCCCTTCGTGAAAAGTCTTTCTTTCAGTCCACTGATTGTGGGTATCATTTTGGGAATGCTTTATGCCAACAGCCTGCGCAACAAACTGCCTGAGACATGGGTTCCAGGTATCAAGTTCTGCACCAAGCAGGTGCTGCGTGCCGGTATCGTACTCTACGGATTCCGTCTGACACTGACACAAGTAGCCGCCGTAGGACTCCCTGCAGTGGTTATCGATACCATCATCGTAGCCGGTACTATTTTCCTGGGCATCTGGCTGGGCAAACTGATGAAAATGGACAAAGATACTTCTCTCATGACAGCTACCGGTAGCGCCATCTGTGGAGCAGCAGCCGTACTGGGTGCAGAACCGGTGGTAAAATGTGAAGGACATAAAACGGCCATTGCCGTATCTACGGTAGTCATTTTCGGAACCATTTCCATGTTCCTCTATCCGATTATGTACCGTGCCGGTATGCTGGATGCACTGGGAGATACGGGAGTAGCCATCTATACAGGAAGTACCCTGCATGAAGTTGCTCACGTAGCAGGAGCCGGAAATGCCATGGACCCGACCGATTCATTAGGAATTGCCGGAACAGCTACCATCACCAAGATGATTCGCGTCATGATGCTGGCACCGGTACTGGTCATCATGAGCTTTGCATTGGCAGGACGGAAAAAAGCAAATCCTGAAGGTAAAGCCGAAAAGAGCAAAATCACTATTCCCTGGTTTGCATTTGGATTCATCGGTATCATCTGTCTGAACTCCTTGCTGCAATACCTTACAGGAGCCGAGACCGTAAAAGATATTCCACTGAACGGTGCCATTGAGTACATCGATACCTTCATGCTGACAATGGCCATGACAGCACTGGGTACAGATACCAGTCTGGAGAAATTCAAACAAGCTGGTGCCAAACCGTTCTTGCTAGCAGGACTGCTTTACATCTGGCTGGTAGGCGGAGGATACCTGCTGACACAATATATCACTCCAATGTTTGAATAAAAGATTATCTTCAAAAACAATAAGGGCAGGCGTAAACAAATACACCTGCCCCTTATTGTTTTTACATGTTCCGATACTGCTTGGGCGACATGCCCGTATAACGTTTGAAGTATTTCCCAAAGAAGGAAATATCCGAAAAATTCAACGAATAGGCTATTTCCTGTACCGTCATATCCGTAGAACGAAGCTTAGCCTGGGCATCGCGTATGATAAACGAAGAAAGAATGTCGGTCAAGGTCTTTCCGGTAACTTTCTTCACCGTTGTACTCAGATGCTGTGGCGAAAGATGCAGCTTCTCGGCATAAAAAGACACATTGCGTTCCGTTTTATAATATTGCACAATAATACGAACCAGTTCCTTTACAATTTCCTGATTTCGATTGTATCTCGGTGAATCTTCTTCCTCTCCTCTTTTCTTGTATACACTGCCTAAAGAAAGAAGCAGCTGCGTATAAATCAAACTGATTTGCATTCCGCTCATTTCTTCTTTTATCTTCTGCCGGCGAATCAAGAGACGGATACTATCCCGGAACAGTTCATATACGTCTTTCTTCATCTCAATTACCGGTCGCTCAAAGATATAAGGAGTATACTCCACGGTATAAGAAAACAACTTGGCTCCTTCTATCAATTTTTGGAAAAACCGACAAAAATAAACCGGCAGTCCTTACTCTGCTCCTGAATCTGAAAAAATACTCCCCGGGAATATAATGGCCAAAGACCCTTCTTTCAAGTCATAACATGTCAAATGGATTTTCACCCGGCAACTGCCTCTAAGACAGAGCAGAAAAGCACATCCCGGAAAAGGTGCCGAAGTCTGGAACAAGCGGTAAAAACCACCCGTCATGTCTATACCCGCCACCATATCCTGGCCTTCCGGTAACAAATCAAGTCTGTCAAATCGCTTCATTCCTTAATTTCTTCTATAGGTGTCACATCTTGTATGTTCTTGTTCTTTTTGCGGAAACGCAACAAACGGACCATATCCATCAATGCATATACAATGGAAGAAATTCCCAACACAATAAAGGGTATCTCAGCCGTGGCAAACGGATTGAACAGGACTGTGATTCCCGCCGCCAAATCAATACGGGCACTATATATACCCCAAATGGAACCGGCATGAATGAACGTGCAGCAATCAGGTTAGCCAACTGACTGATACCGCCCAACACCAACAGAATGCCTAACACATACATCAGCACTCCGACAAAGAAAGAAGGCATGATAATCAGCCATACACCGAAAAGTGTACTGCCTAACGCAACTATAGGGAAAACCGGACGAGGAGCATCCGCCTTACTCTTGTTCAACAGGGCCAGATAAGAAAACAATCCGACCAGTCCGGGAATAAGGAACAACACCCCGATAGTAATTACCAAATAACTCACTGCTACATCTGGCCATGTGACCAATAATATACCGATAACTAATGCACAGAGCGAACTGACTAATGCATAATTCAAAGATTTCATACTTCGTCCATTTTTAAATTCACTATCCAAAGGTAATGAAAAACTATCAATAAACAAATCATTCGCCCAAAAGAATAAAAAGCTATCACTTATCCGGCATAACTGTGCATTCCTCCAAGTATATAGTTTACGCCGAAATAGGTCATCAGTATGGCAGAGAACGAGACGATTAAAAACCAATGAAAAAAGTACGGATTTCTGAAACGAGGGAGACTTTGCACATGAAAAGCCATTCCATAAAGCATGAAAGTAATCAGAGCCCAGACTTCTTTCGGGTCCCAAGCCCAATAGCTTCCCCAGGACACGTTGGCCCATACCGCACCGATAAAAATTCCGATTCCCAAGCACAACACTGCCGGATAAAGCAAGACCCGACAAAATAAAGTCAGTCGTTGCCGCTGCCACGCATGCCGCCGAATACTCAATGCCAGGATACTACACAGACACATCAAAGCAAATAAGGCATACGATACCATAATCAATGAGACATGCAAACTCAGCCAAGGTGACAGCAATACCGGCATCAACGGGGTTATCTGCGGATTCATCTCGCTCAGATAAGCTACCAGCAAGGTAAAACCGGAAAGCAATAAACCGGCTGGAAGCAAAAACGAGAAGCGCCGCTGCCATATACAAGTACACAATAACAGAAATCGCCCGCTAAAAAAAGCATCGTTTCGTGTCCGTTTCCCAAAGGAATCCGTCCTCCAATATACCAACGAAGCAAATAAGAAGTCCAATGAAACAGACAGGCCATCCATACAGCCCACACCCATATCCATCGCCACCTACTCCTCCAGTTTCTTGCCTTATCGCCTTCTTGCATCACACAGGAATAGATCCACCAGCCCAAAGCCAGCAAACCTAAAGAAAGATTAGCCATAAACAAAAATTTTAGTGAACGGTACCGCATGATAGAAAATCTCTGCACGTATTCTTAACGGAGATAACGGAGTGACACTTCCATCCTCCGGCAAAGGACGGATAAAAGTACCTTTCTGAAGCATCAGTACCATACCGACCTTCTCATCCAGTTCCAGCACTTCTTTTTCCAACTTTTTTGCCTGACGGTTCTCCAACCAGCCTTTCTCATGCGTATTTCGCACTTCGTCCTGTAGTCTCTGCAACAACCTCTCCAATCGATAGGTCTTTCCATCGAACAAGTCTACCAGTGCGGCATACTCCGATTTCAATCCCAATTCCTGCCTCAACCGTTCACTTTTCACTCGAAACATCGGTTCGTGCTGCCATTCTTCGGGATAAAGTAACCAACTGGCCACCACCTGTTCCGGTGTCAAACCATGATAAGAAGGTTTCCACTCAACTTGATAACAAAGTCACGGGCCAGGGTATGGAAGGGCGCCACACGGTCGTGGTATATCACCTGACGCATCTTCAGCTTTTCCGCATCCTGACGAGCCAGGACACTGACCGGACGAGCTTGAGCTATCAACTGGAAAGCGCATATTCCTAGCCATACCAGTCCCGTTTTTCTCCATAGCGGATGACGTAACAAACGGAAAAATGTCTCCTTCCGGCTACCTAACAACCACAAGGAAGAGAAAGCCAGACACAAATACCCGGCATAGGTCACAGCAATTCCCCAAGGGTCATAGTTTACACTCAACCAGCTTCCAGACAAATCCGGGTCGTATGATGACTGATAAAAACGATAACCTTCTACAGAAAGAATGTGATTCATCGAAATTACCTCTTCTTTCCATTTTCCATTCACTTTATAACTCACGTAACTCTTGTAATCAGAAGGGGCTTCCGTTCCCGGATAATAAACCACCCTGAAGATGTCCAGAGAAAGACTGAAAGGCAACATCCTCGCTTGCTGGTCGGAAGTCCGGATAAAACTCTTCACTTCTTGCCCCTGCACCAGATGTACATACCCTTTTTCACCTGTCAGGTAGGTAAGCATGGCCCCTCCCAGTATCACTAAAAGAGAGCCATGCCACCACAAGACCGGGAGACGCTTCCACAGCCGGCATTTGCCACATGCCCGCACAAGCCCGAAAGCCAGCGCACCCCACAAGCCACAAACCAACAAGCATGATATATATGTGTCTGGACAAAAGTTGTTCCGTATGCATGCTCTAAAAAGTAGCTATGGCCAATACTCCCATCAGCACCACATAAAGAACTACCCAGAACGTTTTTTCCACAGACGTTCTTTCATACAAACTAAAAATCAGGATACGGTGTATGCTTCATCATTTTTGTGCCCATGCACTCCATCTCTATCAGCCAACCCGGACGACAGACAGGAGCCAATAGAATCACTTTTGGCATTTCCGGGAAACGCTGGTCGAACATCTCCCGCACCACGGCATAATCTGCCGCATCGCGCAGGTAAACCAACATCTGTCCGATGTCATCGAACGACATTTCTGCTTCCTTCAACAAGGTCTCCACGTTTTCCCACATGCGTTCGGTCTGTTTCCGGATATCACCCGGATACACCACTTCCCCCCTGTGATTGATACTGGCCGTACCGGATATGAAAACCTGACGTCGGTCGCCATAATCCACATACGTACCACGCTCAAAACTTACTCCATACTCATACGTAGGATTCAGATGAGTCGGTGCATATAAATAATGAATCTGCTCCTGACGGATACCCAATACGGCATACGTATCCATCTGTACCAGCACCTGCTTATCGGCATGACGCCCGCCGATACCGGTACTGGCTATATAATGTGTTTGTGGTGTCAAACCCTGCGTCACAAACACTTCGTTACGGGCTTTTACCACTCCGGCATAATTCACATCTACATTCTGTACAAAAAACCAGGTACGAATGCAGTTCTCGGCCAGATGCCCTCCCTGTGCAATCAGTTGCAGAATATAATCATTCAGCAGCAAACGGGTCTGATATTCCGAGTTGGCCGCCCGGTTAGAAGCCGAACCACCCCACAGATGGCGGTAAGCCCCATGTGACACTTCGAACAATCCGCTTTCCAGCGCACGACATTGCACACCGGATTGCAGATATACCCATAAAGCTATTTTTGTTCCGTTCAGCGGGGGCTGTTCCACAATCGAACAGGCACAGACCGAGCTTTCCGGCACCTGTACCGCCAGCCAATCGGCCTGATTGGCAGCATCGCTTAAAAAATAACGCTTGAACACAGCAACAGCTCCCTTCAACTCATTCTCCAACAATTGATAATACGTATCGAGCAAAGTATCCAATTGCTCCTGATACGTCAAAGAAGGCCGAGTAACATGAATCATCACATGATATTCAGCGACTCCTTCAGCCGGTTCAAAACGTGAAATTTCTACTAATGTATTTTCTTGTGACTTGTGGTTTCGTAGTTGTTTGTGGCTCATATTCATACTATTTTAATATTCAAGGTTTGGCACCTCCATTTATCCAATCATCTATCAAGTTCAATAATACCGGCTCAGCCGAAAGAATATCCTGATGGTCATGGTGCACATGACCGTTTTCATGCAGTACCTGATACAAAAAACTATTTTCCGCATCTGCCGGTTTCACCCTCATAACGTCTGGATTCACTACAGACGGGACATTTACCAGCTGTTCATAGCTTTTCCCTGATGTCAGAAACAAGTGCCCTGCCGCTGAAGTGCTTCCTCCATGGCAACTGGCACAGCGGGAATCAAACACTTGCTGCTGTACAGCCTGGAACATGCCGACTTGCTGTTCACCCACGTCCATACGAATCGTGTCTTCTGCCGTTTCCGAGCAATCGACCCTGGCAAAGGTCACTACCCGCTCCCGAATGCGGTTAATCACGCACAATTCGATTTGAGTGACTTCATCGGTCACTCCCGACATCACCACCTGCACCGTACCATCTTCTCCTGCCTGCGAAGGCATCACATTGGCAGAAGTCAGTGCATATTCACTCTTCGCATCAAAACCGGCCACGGCTACCGTATATCCAGAAGGCCAGGTATCCATACCCATTACCTTTCCGGTGAACTTCACCGTACGTCCACCTTCTGCCGTAGCTGGCACCGCTTCATAGATACGTCCTTCATCGCAGGAAACCAGCCATAGGATTCCCAGCCCCAAAGAGTATCCATCCATATACCTTTCTTTTCATCACACCCTCCTTCCTTTTTAGAAACGTGTACTGAAGCATCACCGTGGCATTATGGGTCGCTATTCCCAAGTCGTCATTATCGCGGTCAAGTTGTGTATCATGTCCCCAACGCCCTACAAACTGATACATGGCTTGCAGTTTCAGGTTGCAGCCTTTAAAGAAATAGTTTACTCCCACGGCCGGCATATTCATGAATCCGTTTGTATCCATTCCGTTGCGGTTAAAGAAATCATAACGTGCCGTAGCTTGCAGACGGGAAGTCACGAAATAGCCTCCCTGCACGTATCCGCCCAGAAAGTGATACCCCTGGTCAATCTTCTGCCGTTTGGTAAAGCCCACGTGCATGTAATACATTTCCGCTCCCAGATAGAGTTTTCTTTTCAACATGGCAAACTCCAGTCCGGCACGGTAATCGTTCGTACTTTCGTTCTCACTCTCCACATTCAATGAAGTGGATACTCCCAACATCAACTTGTCTTCGTTCAGCCGGTTAGGATTTCCCTGCGTAGAAGGCATCACTCCTTTGGGCATGTAGGTAAAGCGTCCGGCATAAAGCAAAGAAGGAATATGCCAATCATCACTAAAGGTCTTTCCTGCCGTATTCACCGAAATACCTGTACCGTTAAAAAGTCCCACTTCATAACCAAACTTGTCTGCCAGCAGACCGTGTACTTCCACTCCCAAGTCGAATCCCGTTCCGATATTGGGAGTCACGGCATTCAACGAATAGGGCAGAATCACCGGAGCGGTCAGCGACAGCGGTAAGGAGGGCATCAAGGTTTCTCCTAACGTAGTCAGGTAAGCATGCGAAAAAGGAGTCTTAAACTTACCTACGCGGATAGAAAATTGTTTTTTCAGCTCCACATCGAACCAAGCCTGTTGCAACAAGGCTGCGCCCGTAGCCGCCGCATTCAGTGACAAATTGAACGACACTTTGCCAAAGGCTTTTCCTGTAAAGCCCAACACGGCATAAGGAATGGCAAAGCCTGAGTTAGCCACATTGTCCTGATTATAGGCCTTGTCCAGCCCTTCATCGTCATACCAATTGAAGTTGGCACTTGTCTGCACTAACAGATAAGGCTTGAACACAAAATCGCCTTTCTTGGAAGCGATGGTAAATCCCTCTCTTCCTGCCAGCGACACGATACCATTTTCCGTCTCTTCTTCATGTTGTGCCAGTGCTGCCAATGGCATTACCGCAGACAGGCACAAGGCAGTCAGTATTTTTTCATAAGTTATCAGTTTCTATACTTAATGATTAAAGTGAATTTAAAAACGCAATCAAGGCATCACGGTCTTCCTTGCTCATGCGCTTAAACAAGTTTTTCGAAGCTTCCGCCTCTCCTCCCGTGCCACATGATAGCCTCTACGAGGTTACGTGCGCGTCCGTCGTGCAGGAAATAGGTATGTCCGTTCACCACTTCCTGCAAGCCGATACCCCCATAATGGAGTGGTACGCCATTCATTACCCCGGGCCAGACCACTTACGTAATTGTCGTTCAACCCCACACCCATATTTCCGACCCCATATCATGCAGCAGAAAGTCTGAATACGGATGGATGGTCTGATTGCCCAACCACGGCAGTTCCGTACCGTTCAGCAGGGTGGCTCCTCTTACTTTTGTGTGCAGCGTAGTCACATGGCAAAGATGGCATTTCGCCTCATAGAATTTCTGTTCTCCTTTCTGTACCTGCGGATCATTCAC
>ENA-OPYV01000207-OPYV01000207.1-human-gut-metagenome-genome-assembly--contig:-NODE-207-length-18796-cov-1.983984_pt1 | contig 18796 bp, 19 predicted proteins | sample MGYA00242474_ERZ504485 | MGnify/ENA primary metagenome ERZ504485 (study PRJEB26092, sample SAMD00036263) | human gut metagenome | host: Homo sapiens | study: EMG produced TPA metagenomics assembly of...
TTCAACAATTCTCCTTCAGCAACAAAATATGATGTTAACATCTTCTCTACAAGTAAAACATCTTTATGCGTTGCCTTTTTATTAATAATCGTTCCTACCCATATTTCATTAATACTTGAAAAATCATTTATATGATGATTCTTATCCTTTAATCTATCCGATAACAAATATCTTTCCGCTTTACCAATATAATAATGAATTTTTTTCTTTGAATATTTCTTTTTGCCACCTATCAAATATAAGATTGAAAGTAATTTTTTTGAGAAATTTACCCACTCGTTCTAAAGTTGCTCAAATAAAAAATGGACCATACCATCTAAGTATAAAAAACTTTTTTCCATATAATTATACGATATTCAATCATTACTAATCATTATCCTCATGGAATATACCTAATTGCCCCTCCACTTCCAAAAGGATAATCACTTACATCTTTATTCAAATAAGGTGAATCTGCTATTAAAAGTACCATGAAAAACAACAGCGTTCTTTACTAAAAACGGACTTTTTTTTTCTCTTCATCATAAAAAAGTCCAATCATAACTATCAACCTTAATTACCGACCGTACAATTCCATGATATACCCCTAACACATAATCTATTTCAGCTGCACGAGATTTTGCTATTGCCCAATATTGACGAGTTTTCTCATAAATATTTATTCGTTGATAAACACCTTGAGCTTTTGCATCATCAAAACTTCTATTCAAACTTACCAACAACAAAATGTTCATTGTTATTTATCTTAATTCGTTCACAATCATAGATTGCATTAATCTCATCAACGGTTTTAATACCTTCATCCCACTGATGATGTCCACTTACAATATTGGTTAGTATTTGTTCCGTATTAAATTTGGGATATGTAAGAAAATCTATAAGAACAGATTCTATTTGAAAAGCTTCCTTTTCAGAAAGTTTATGACGAAGTATATAATGGCTCTACTTGTAATCCCAAAGAAATAATCTCTCGAATTAAATTTAATTTTAAGGATACTTCATCCCCTTGTAGGCTGCCTCACAATGCTGGAAAACACGATTTCCACATCCTTTTCCAATATAGAAGATTTTACCATCTCGAGGGTCTACTAACGAATATACATAGAAACCGAGTTCTTCAATCGATTTATTGCTAAATTTATTCATACCTCTATTATAAAATACACTGTTTCAAATTACGGAAAAAACTTCTGTTTCCCAAGTTCTTCTATAGCCCCTAAAATGATTCAATAACTTCAAAGCCCCCATTCCTGCCACATGCAGAAATGAGGGCTTTTTTTTAGAGCGTATTGTTTTCAACTCCAAACATCGTATCGAGCAATGCCCGTCCTGCCGAGGTTTTGAAAATCTTTTCTTTCACCTTGCGAATAGCATCGGCCGGCAGATTATCTTCGTAAATGTTAACTAGAAAATCGGCTTCCACCAGAATCTGATAGTCTATTCCTGTAATGGAGTCATACGTATGATGATGCCCTACCAGCCAGCATATCCGTTCTATTTGTACTTCAGAAAATGTCCCCATATCCGTCAGCAGTTTCCGGGCTTCGTCCGGACCTTCCAGCTCCTGATGCTTTCCATCGCAGACTCGTATTTCTGCTCACAAATCCGGATACCAATGTCATGCACAATAGCTGCCGCCTCCAAAATCAGTTGAGTAGCCTCATCCACATGTTCTGCCAAACCAATCATACGGGCAAAATAATGTACTTTTATCAAATGTTGTATACGCTTCGGGTCACCTGCATTATAGGCTACCATTCTGCCTGCCAGTTCATGAAGCTGCCGTTCCGCAGCCCCGATAAATTCAGTTGTTTTCATATTATTTTCGTATTGTTACACATTTATTCTTGTACTTCATAATAAGGATATACAGGACCGAATCCTCTTCCAAACTTAAAGCGGGCTCCTAACTCAATGGACTGCTGAATAAACCTTTCCGCTTCAGCAACAGCAAACTCAATCCCATAACCTTTACTTAAAAAAGTCGCTATTGCAGAAGCAAAACTATCTCCCCGTTCCCATTTACATTTCGGGTTCGAATTCCTTCCTTCTTGTAAACCTTCATCACCTTCTCCACCGGATTATAATAATAATCGATAAAGAAATCACGGTTCTCCACCGACTTTATAACTACACTATTTCCCCAACGGCTCAAATCCTTCAAACATTCCTCTATATTACCCTCATTCAACTCCTTTCCACACAACCACTCAGCCTCTTTCTTATTCGGAGTTAGGATAGAAGCACGAGGAAATAGGTAATCTTTATAAGCTTGCACCGCATCTTCTTCCAACAATTTGTCACCCGAAGAAGTAACCATGACCGGATCAACGACAACTGGAATCGAGCTATATTCATCTAATATGCCTGCAACAAGCCGAATGATATTTTTAGAATACAACATACCGGTTTTTATGCAATCTGCCCCCACATCTCCAAGGAAAGAACGGATTTGTCCTGCAATCATATCTGCCGGTATCAAGTGTACTCCTTTTACATGAGTTGTGTCCTCATCTACAATACATATCACTGCTCCTGCCGCATACCCTCCACAAGCCACGATGGCTTTCATATCGGCCTGAATCCCCGCTGTTCCTAAAGGTTCGCTACCCGCAACAACGAAAAACTTTATAAAGCTTATCTGCTATTTTCATAATATCCATCCAGCACTTTCTTCAAACTCCCTACAAATATATCCACTTCTTTTCGTTGAAAGTATCAACGGAGGAAGTATTCTTAATGTATACAACCCGGAATAGCCGGTAAAAATCCGTTCCTCAAACAGCAGGGGTTCGCGTACCTCTTTCACCGGCACGGTCAGTTCCACCCCCACCATCAGTCCACGTCCCCGGATTTCTTTTATAAGCGGAGAGTGCAGTTCCTGCAACCGCTGCATCAGATACGCTCCCGTATGAAGAGCATTCTCTATCAGTTTCTCCTCGCGGATATTTTCAGCACAGCCAGAGCGGCGGCGCATCCCAAATGATTGCCACCGAACGTCGTACCGAGCATTCCTTTTCGGGCGGCAAACATCGGACTGATCAAGACTCCCGAAAAAGGAAATCCGTTGGCTATCCCCTTAGCCACAGTGATAAGGTCCGGTTTGATGCCAGCCCATTGGTGAGCAAAGAACTTCCCCGTACGACCATAGCCCGACTGTATTTCATCAAGAACCAATACCACCCCATAACGTCTCGTCAGTTCCCTCAATTGCCGCAGAAAGTCCTCATCGGGGACCTGGATTCCCCCTACTCCTGAAATTCCTTCTAGAATTACGGCACACACATCTCCCTTGGCCAACTCCGTTTCCACTTCCTTTATATCCAAGGCCGCAAAATACACGTTATGATTCGTATTAATCGGTGCATGAAGGGCAGGATTGTCCGTCACTTCCACAGCCGCCGACGTGCGCCCATGAAAAGAGTTTCTAAAAGCCACTACCCGTTTTTTTCCCGTATGAAACGAAGCCAGTTTCAGGGCATTTTCGTTGGCTTCTGCTCCCGAGTTGACAAAGAACGCCCGATAATCAGGATACCCCGACAGCTCACCCAGCTCATTAGCCAGTCTTTCCTGCAACTTATTTATGACAGAATTCGAATAAAACATCAGCTGTTGCAGCTGCTCACTCATGCACTTCACCAGATACGGATGCGAATGTCCCACCGAAATCACGGCATGTCCGCCATACAAATCAAGATAGGCCTGCCCCTTCTCGTCATATACCTCACAATCTTTTCCCCTTACGATATTCACGGGAAAAACCGAATACACATCAAACAGTTCCATCATCTTTTACATTTTACGATATAGCCTGCGGCAAGATCATTCCATCCTGCCGTATTTCATTTCATCTCCATTCTTGTCATATTGCTTACGCTTGCCGGTGGGAGGGCTTAATAAAGTAATCCGTACCACCTCCGCACGATGAAGGCTTCTCTGCACCGCCTCATCAAACGCATCCATATGCTTGGGCAGAAAAACGTTGACTGATGGCCCGAAGCGCCTCAATCTTCTCTTCCGTATCCGTCACCCCGTTCCGCCTTGCCAAAAGCGATGGCCGAACGATATTGAAGTGTAAAACGTGCCGTCCTTCGGCCCACAGTAGGCTGGCACTTCGTAACCGCCGAAAGACATACTTCCGGATGCACGGCAATGGCATCCAGCTTATCCCCTTCAGGAGCACAATGAAAATACCACACGTCATCACTTGTACAAGCCAGTGAAAGCGGCACCCCGTATGCACTTCCGTCGACCCGGGTAAAGCTGACCGTGATATAAGGAGCCCTGCGCATACCCTCCAAAGCCCACTGACTATCCATTTCTCTACTTGCTTTTCTCATCTGTAATTCCTTTTATTCAGATTTTTCCTTTGTATTTGTTTCACAAAAATACGGCTCGCCAGTCAATCTGCATGTAAGATTTATGACAAGGGGATTAATTAACACTCTCACAAAAACAGATTAATCCTGCCTTTCTATTGAAAGTAATAAACAAAAACATATTTTTGCAAAAGAAAATGCAGAAAGACAGATAATGAAAAGCATACCATTCAACGATTATTACAAGGAAAAACTTTTTTCTATTCCACTCTTTAAAGAACTGCCGGATTACCTGAAAAGTGAGATTCTAAAAAAGACTTGACTTCCGTCTTCAGGAAATCAACGAGAATACGGTTATCCTGGAGCAAGGAGATATATGCTGTAATCTGTATGTATTGCTTGAAGGAACCTTGGAGGTGAACATTATCGATGCCAACGGCAATGAAGTCTTAATCGAACACATTGAGTCGCCTAGGCTTTCGCCACCCCTCACCTGTTCAAGAAAGACAACCGTTTCCCCGCCACATTCCGTACACTGGAAAAGTCTGTCCTCCTGACTGCCACCAAGGACTCCACCTTCCATCTTATCAGCAAATATCCGGATATGCTGAAAAGTTTTCTCTGCGTATCAGGCAACTGCAACGTGTGTACCACCATGCGACTGGACGTGCTGTCACGAAAAAACCATTCGCGAAAAGAATCCTGGTCTATTTACTGAAACAGCTGGATAAAGACACTTCTACCGTGAAACTGACGCATACCCTTACGCAACTGGCCGAATACATTAACGTGACACGTCCGGCCCTGTCTACCGAATTCAATAAGATGGAAAAAGAAGGCATCCTCAAAAGGAAAGAAGGCAATTACATCGAACTGAACCGAAAAGCCATAAAAGGCATTATATAAAGAACAAGGACCGCTCCTTCAATGTGGAACAGTCCTTGTCCTTTTTTTATTGCGCACGTAACTATTATTTTTTGAAAAGAGTCGGATTGACGTTCAAAGACACCCATCCCCAGTCTTGCCAGCTTTTGTGATTTCCTCCTTTCACGACATCCATTGTCGAAGTTCCTCTCATCAGCGAGTAACCCACCGAAAGGCTGACATCTTTCATGATTTTCCAGTCCAGCTGATAATCCAGTTCAGACCCTAAGGTACGGTTCAGGCTCTCCAGCTTCACACCTGTGGCGAAATAATGATAATTCAGTCCCATCGATACAGAAGAAGATACCTTATAACCTACTCCTATCTGCGTGTCAGAAAGTCCCGGTGCATAGCCATTCACAAAATCGGACGCATAAAAATAATCCATTGCTCCGTAAAATTTATGATGAGTGCCATACAGCGGATTAAAAGCCCGGTAAGTGGCATCGGACTTCTTACTACCACTCAGGTAATCAGTTCCCACATTGACCGTCCAGCTGTCATTGATAGAATACGAAGCCCGCACACTTCCCATGAAAGCAGAAACCTTGCGTGCGGATACATTCTTTCCTGTCTGATAATAGAAAGATCCTGACAGATTCCATGAGGCCGGGGTGAATTGTACGTACGTGCCCACCGTCTGCATATATTGTGTATCCGACTCTCGGGTTTCGGCATCACCTCCTTCCTGACCCAGATTCATGGCCAGCACAGAAAGTTTCACAGGTGCAGATGCGAAATCATAATGATACCACAAGGACTGCATATTTTTATAAAGTTTGGTCTTGCTGCTGTCATAATATGTTCCGCCTATCAGGGTCTCGTCATTCTGGTTGAAAGCAAAGATACCATCCAGCTGATGCCCTCCATGTCTGTAGCCTATTTTCAGGGCATCATGATAGCGCCCTGCCACGTTCCAGTCCAGTCCTCCCAAAATGCGCTCATCATCATACACCAGCGACTGCCTTCCCAGCTGCATGAACCACGAGTCATTCAGATGGAATGCAGCCCAAGCCTCGTTCAATATAAAACGCCCGTTTTTGTCAACCAGCGCATCCTGCCCCCACACACCGACATGCTGTGCCGAGAACTTCAACGACAACTTCTTGCGTTCATATCCCAAAGTCAGTCGGGCACGTTCATTGATAAACCCCGCAGGTTTATCACCCTCACCGCGGGGAGACAGCGCGCCATTCCGGTATTCTCCTCTTGTACGAATCTGGGCTGAGGCCCAAAAATGACTTTCTTCATTCTCCTGAGCATGGACCAAGGACACCTGCCCAAGAAGCAAAGCCACCGCCCATGCAGACAAAATTCTTTTTCTCATACTCTCAGCGTTTTTATCAGTTCATATTATAGGTGTGAATACTGCTTCCTTGTGCGGAAGGCAGGTAATTAATGCCCCACCAGCACATCTGCAGAAAAACAAAAGAAATCAGCAGGACCGACAATGACAACCGACGCTTCTGCTGTAACCCTATTCGCATGTGAATGTAAGTAAGATACGAAAACCAGGTCACAGCCGCCCAAGTTTCCTTGGGGTCCCACGCCCAGTAATGTCCCCAGGCTTCCTTCGCCCATAAGGCACCGGTAAGCATTCCCAGTGTCATGAACGACAGTCCGACATATACAAGGTTATCACACAAGGCCATTTCCTTCTCGTCACACCGGTTCTTTCTGACCCAGAGCAGGTAAATGGCCATCACGGCAGAAGCTCCCAGCATGGCATAAGCGAACATATAAATAATGACATGAGGAGCAAACCAGGGACTCTGCAAGGCAGGCATGAGCGCTTTATTGTGTATCTCCGGCTTCAGAATATTCACACAGATAAAAAACAACCGACGGCAATGTGCCAAATCCTAATATCCATTTATATTTCCACCTTATGTAAGTAATCAGTCCGGCAAAAGGCAAAAAGAACGAATACCACAAACGGGTTTCTCCCATCGTACGCAGAGGAGGACGCTCCAGTGAATGCCACAACAAGCTGATAAATGTACCAAACACCACAAGCCCTAACACCGTACACGCACATGCGCGCAGACGACTCCCCTTAAAGGCACTCCATGCACCAGCTATCCAGCACAGCACAGCCACCAGGGCAAAATAACTAACCAGTCCCAATTCAGCATATTCTTCTCAACACTTATTATTCTTCTGGGCCGTTACGAACATGCATACAGCCCCCAACATCATCATTACAATTCCCACATAAACTACCGGAAGCCATGGGTCTGACACCAGTTCAAACACACTGACATCACTCCAGCGACCTTTGCCCTCATCGTAGCTTAACTGATAGATTTTCCAGCCTTCCACTTTCGCCGGCTTATTGACTTCAATTGTCTGCTCAAGCTTTTTCCTGTCTCTGTATAAATTGTCACCTCAGACGAGAAGCGCCGTGGCTCTCTGTCGGGCATCACCAGGCTGCAGACACTATCGAGCCGGAGCGCCTGATACGGGAACAGAAAACTTCCGCAGCTTACCCAGCCGTCTGCCATCTGCTTTCCATCAGCAGAAGTAGCCCTGACATGGACGGCACACGTAGCTCCCATGCTCGGCCATTCCACGTACCTCACCGTATCTTCTCCTGACACGGAGGCAGCCATATCTATCTTGTTACGTACCTCAATATTCCATCCGGGCAACACACCCTGACTGACACCCTCTTCCAAAAGCAGATGAGCAGGTGCGTTGTCTGGCAAAGCTCTTCCGGTAGCATTGTCTATCAGCATCAGCTTGGGAGGATATTCTTCTATACTGAAATTCTTGAGTTCGATGGCCAGTGGTAACTCGGTTAACTGCCCGTTCGTGTCCGTAGCACGCCATTCAACCTGACCCACACGTGTATTCATCGTCAACCGTTTCATATCGGCACTACCCAGTGTAGCAGATACCAACGCCACGAATAACCCAAAATGATTCAGCAGAAACGGTATCTTCTGAAACCGAAATGAAAATAGGTGCTTGAGCGATACCAGTCCTACGATGGACGTCATCCAAAAATACTCCAACACGAAAGGCCACCATGAAATCATGCGGTTAAACATGGAAATACCCTCAGCAGGTACATGTCCCGGGACCTGCTTAATCATACCCATACAGAATGTAAGGACCGACACAGCTGCCAGCGAAGGAATCGCCGCTTTGTACGACATGGCCCAGCGCACGAAATAAAGCTTTTCCGCAAAGAATACAATGCCACCAGCCCCACCAGGTAAGCCACTGCCACACACAAATTCAATGGCCAGGAAAAGCTGTTCCAGTCTACTCCACCCGTCATCAAATGAAGAATAAGACCTATGACGAGCAATCCCGCACAGGTCATTATTCCTTCTTTTATCCCCCAAGTATTTTTCCACATAACACTTAAATGATACGTTCCTTCAGTTTTGCTTCTTTCAACCAGTTCGGAACCGTTTCATTCAAGAAACGTTCTTTAGCAGCTTTTTCAGCCGGGATGTCCAGACCTATGAACTCCTGCGCTTCTCTTTGGTAGAAATATCCGGCATCGGCACACTCTCCGTGTAACCGTGCTTAGCCAGAATACGGACAAGAGAAAGACGGGCCTGCAGTGCTCTGTCCAGTCCATGCGACAGGATTCGCTGAATTTCCTGAGGTGCATGGAAAGCAGCTCCATGAGAAGCTACTCCAAAATCCCAGCGCCACTGAGCTTCACGCAGCAGTTCAATACCGGTTGCATTTCATTCTCTGTCGCTCCCTTATCCCAGGCGAATTTAGCTTCGATATGTGCCGAAGCCAGTTCTTTTTCCAGACGGGTTCTGATCTCATTGGCCTTACGCTGACGTCATACACGTTATTGCGCAATGTTTCTTCACTTTCACGATGACACACCTGACACGTACGGTCTATCATGGCAAGCGGACTCTGGATGTGATGGTCACTGAATTTCATTCCTCCCTCACTCTTATACGGCATGTGACAATCGGCACACGATACTCCTCTCTGTCCGTGAATGCCCATCTGCGAAATTTCATAGTCAGGATGCTGTGCCTTGAGAATCGGTGTACGGCTCAAAGCATGCGTATAGTCAGAAAAGCCGGCTTCATCGTAATATTGCTCGATGGCCTCTACCGTCATGCCCTTGTCCCATGGGAAAGTGAGGTACTTGCCGTCTCCTTTAAAGTAATATTCCACATGACACTGTGCACACACCAGCGAGCGCATTGCCTGAGGAGTGGCTTTTGTGATGTCTTTTCCCTGACGGGCAAAAGCTTCAATCAGGGCCGGACGGCTAATATGCAAATCCATTGTTTCTGAATCATGACAATCTGAACAGCCTATCGGATTCACAATCTCATCGCCGAAAGCAGCCCACTTGTTATTGTAGAATGAATCTACCCCTATTTCCTGCATCATGCGCGGTACATCAGGACTCTTGCAGGTCCAGCAAGTAGAGGGCTGAGGGCCGTCTTTTTCACCCTGAGGTGCTCCTGTTCGCAACGTGGCACGAATGTCTTCAATGGCATGCATGTGGCCACGAGGAGTGGCATAGTCTTTTGAAAAGGCATAGCCTGCCCAAAGAATCACCATCTCCGGCCGCTGTGCCAGCACATCCACCTGCACATTTCCGTTGAATTCACTTTCAAAATCTGTACGGGCAGTTTCAGTCCAAGTCTGATATTCTCTCGGGAAATCTCCCTGGAATTTCTCGTTCTGAGCCACAATCCCTTTCATCGGATTCTTCCGGTTATTAAATATGCTTGCCACTTCGGCCCTGCGCTCTGACAACGCAGACACGGCAAGTCCTAAACAAAACACGACGGCCATTGATGCACCAAACAACAGCCATCCCTGCCAAGATTTAAAATTATGAATCATACTATACGAGTTTTAAAATTATTCTTTCATCTTTCTCAACCATTCCGGAACTGGTGAATCCGGCAGTGGCACAATGGCCGCCGGTGTGGACGACAGACTGTTCTTTCCTCCATGGGGCACATCGCGGTGGCAATCCCAGCAGGCTTTTCCCTTTCCCACTTCCGACATCATATAGTCTATGCGGCCGGTCTTTACCAGTTCCGTATTCAACTGTTCATGACAGCGGATACAATTGTTCATGATGACCTGTGAACTGGCCGGATGTGCCTGAATGACCTGAGGCTCCGAACTGGTTAGAAAAGCAGCCACGTGCTTCACGCCGTCCATCCCTTTGAACGTCCACTTCTTCACAAAATTCTCATGTGGCACATGGCAGTCGTTACACGTCGCATTTTCGCGAATGAGAGCTGTGCATCCAAGTGGCATAATAAGGTGACATGATGTGGCAATTCACACAAGCCGAAGGCTCGTCGGTGAGATACGTATGTGCTCTCAAGAGGTAAAGGAAGTACAGTCCACCGCCTGCCACCACTCCTGCAATGAGAGCCGTTATCATTTTTTGTCGTTTGGATAGCATCATATAATATACTTTTTTGCAAAAAAAAGATATTATTTCAAATTCAGGTCGTAATAAATAATGACACCCAGCCCAATTTTGCAGACATATAACATGCGATTCCTACCCAAAAATCACAAAGAACTTGAAGACAACCCTGAAACCTCCCTATAAAATTAAAGCCGACCCATAAGATTATATCTTACAGGTCGGCCACCATCATTTATACAACATGTACGCCACTGCTTATATTTTCTCGGCAATACGTTTTACCACACCAGGACCTTCATAGATGAAAGCGGAATACACCTGTACGAGGTGAGCTCCCGCATTCCGCATTGCCTTTGCCTCAAACGGTGTCATCACACCTCCCGCACCAATCAGCAACATGTCCTTGGGAGCATGTGCCGACAAATACTTCATCACCTCCAAAGACTTGTGAATGACCGGAAGTCCGCTGATGCCTCCGGCTCCTACCCGTTCCACTTCAGCCTGTGCGAAATGAATCAGAAGCGAACGGTCTTGTGTAGGTCCCGTAGCAATGAAACCGTCAATATGATGCACCTTTGCAAATTCAATCACCGCATCCAGTTTCTCCACCGGCACATCGGCAGGCAACTTCAGGAAGACCGGTCTGTGGAAACGCTGTTTGTAGCTCTCGAGTGCAGTCAGCACATCAGTCAGAATCTCAGGCGTCATACTGCCCCAGTTTATCGTATAATAATCCGCATAGGCACTGAAAGTCTCGTACAAATCTGTAATATCTGTCACGGCCCGCTCCGCATCGGTCGGAGCATTGGTATTGATATTTACTCCCAAAATGTATTTTCCGTCCCGTTTCCGTTGCAGATTTTTCAGGACAACCTCTTTTCCGGGATTATTGAAGCCCGTACGTGAAACCAGCGCATGATCCTCCGGCAAACGGAAGATTCGGGGGAAAGGATTTCCTGCTACCTTTCCGGAGTAACGGTTCCCACTTCCAGAAAACCAAAACCCAAATCACTCAGTTCGTCAAAGCAATTCGCCTCTTTGTCGAATCCGGCCGACAGTCCCACCCGATTGGCAAAAGTCAGGTTCCGCCATTGAAACGGAGTTGCCTTCGGACGATAAAATGCACGAAGAAGACATTTCACCGGTGGAAAATGACGATAAACATGAAGTAAAGCAACTATCTGACCGTGAATTTTCTCGGCATCCATACGGAACAACCAGGGACGAAGAATAGATTTGTACATAATCATAATGTTTTAGTTTCGTGACACAAAAGTACGATATCTATCTGGATTTTTGTCATAAAAAAAAAGTTATCCCCTATTACCTGAAAAAACGTAAGTTCGTTTAAGACAAAACGCAAAGTGCGTTTTACTTCAAACGTTACTTGCGTTTCATCTGAAATGTCCTTGCGTTTTAGTTCAAACGCAAAGGCGTTTTTTGCCAAATTTTAATCTACTAAAATCAAATATTTACAAATTTCACAATTTACATATTTCCCATCGTATTGACCACCTCCACCCGGCTTAGCGTATGGTTTACCCGCTCCACATGAATCTGGGTGGCAATGCGTTCGCGCAAGGCTTCCACGTGACTGATGATGCCTACTTTCTTGCCTCCTATCTGGTGTAACTTCTCAAGGGCTTCCATCACCGTATTCAGGTAGTCACTGTCCAGCGTACCGAAACCTTCGTCGATAAACAGCACATCCACCGAAAGACTTTTCCGGTTGAGTGAAGACAATCCCAATGCCAAGGCCAGTGACACCAGGAAGCTCTCTCCACCTGAAATGGTGGATGTGGGACGTTTCACCCCGCCCTGGTATTCATCGCGCAACAGAATGGTAAGTCCACCCGGCGGACACTCCATACGGTAACGGTCGGTCAGCCGGCTCAGGTAATGATTGGCACCGGCCAGCAACTGGCGAAGCACGTAGCTTTGGGCAATGTTACGGAACTTCTTGCCGTCGGCACTGCCGAACAAGGCAGCCACTCCAGCCCAGTTGTCCACTTCCTTTTGCTTCACTTCTATCTGTTCCTTCACTTTCCGGATACGCTGTAGACACTCTTCGTGATGTGCCAGCATCTGTGCGATGGCTCCCAAACGAGCCAACTTCCCGGTCTGCTGTTCTTCCAGTCGGGAAATGGTTTCCTCTACGGCTGCCAGGGTCATCCCTTCGGTTTCCGACGGACGCTGTGCCTGATGCTGTGTCAGTTCCCGACCGACCCGTTCCATTTCTGCCCGCCGGCTCGTCAGGTCGTTGTCCAACTTCTGCAAAGTACGGCGTGCCATATTCACTTTTTCAACTTCCAGTCCGGCCAGTTTCCCCAAATACTCACGGGAAATCTCGGGATGACCGACAAGAAAAGCTTCCACTCCGGCGCTTTTTTCCCTCCCTCAACTTTTGCGATGTCTTTATGGCATGGCAGACAGAAAGCAAGGAAGTGTTCAGCGCGTTCCATTGTCCCGGAAGTCCTTCCGGACACGGCCCGTCGGGTATTGTCTCTGCCGTCTCCTGCTCCCAGTCCGGAAGTTCCGACAAGATGGACTGACGGACAGACTGCACCTGCTCCACCTGAGAAGCCAGCGACTCTACCCTGTGTGAGAGTTGCTCTCTCCTCGTCTGCTGTTCCACATACCGATTGGTTTCTTTCTTCAAGGCGGTAATGAAGTTTTCCCGGTCGGTCTTCCAAGCTTCCTGCCAAGGCGTAAAGACAATCAAGGTCTCCCCTTTCTCCATACACTGGGAGACGGTCAGTGCCTCACGCGAAAGCGCCTCTTCCAGCATACGCAGTTCGGTTTCCAAACGGGACACGGCTTTATCGGTTTCCTCTACCTTCCGGTGCCATTGCTCGCAGGCAGTGGTCAGTTCCTCCCGTTCCTTCGTCAGACGGTTCAGGCGTTGCTGTCCTTCCTCGGCCTGTTTCCACAGCGCTTCCAGCCGGTCGCATACTTCCTGCTGCGCCGACAAGGCTTGTTCTACCTGAGATCCGACCTCGTCCGCTTCTTTCACGGTGGCATAAAGCGGCATATCTGTCACGGCCTTTTCCGCCAGAGAATAAGCATCTTTTGCAATAGTCTCCTTCTTCGCCTCCATTTCTTCCAGCCGCATCAGGGAGCGAACCTCCGCTTCCGCCTGTGCCAGTGCGGTCAAGACTTCCTCCGCCCGACGTGCCTTTTCTTCCAGCAACGCACGGACCGGTTCCAGCAATGACACAAAATGAGCTTCGCTCTTCAAGTCATCACCCACCTCCTTGCCGCAGACCGGACACACATCGCCTTTTGACAGACGTGCGCGGGCCTCGCGTGCCCAGTCTTCACAAGACATCCGCTGCTTGTCGTACACCTGCTGCACTTCTTCCTTTTCCTTACGGCACACCTCAGACCGCGCTTTCAATTGCGCTACCGTCTGTTGCTGCTTCCGGCAATCATCCTGCAAGGTTTTCCGATTCTTCTGCACATCCAGCCAGGCTTGTTCCTTTTCTGCACGGACAGAAAGTGCCTCCCGCAACTTCTTCCATCCGTCCAGCCGGGCGTCTGCTTCCTGCTTCTTCTGCCGAAGTTCCTCCACTTGCAAATCCTCTAACTGCATGCGGCACGCTGCCACCTCCTGCTGCTTTTCTTCCGCTACCTTTCGGGCCTGTTCATACGATGCCGTAGCTCCCTGGCGGACTTCCAGCGTTTTTTGATGGATTTCCACCTTTGTGCGCTTTTTTCTTTCCGGTAATCTTCCGACTGCAGAAGTGCGTGCTGAATCTGGTCAGACAAGGCCGAAAGCGATTGCAACGATTCGTACACCGGCACCTTTTCCTGTACACCGGAAAGATACGTCTCGCACGCCTCCCACTGTTCCCGGCACTGCACCTGCATACGCTCCAGTTGCCCCAAGCCGACACTCAACGAACGGTACTTCTCTTTCAGTTGTTCCAGTTCTTCTTCCGACGTACGGATACGCTGCTGCAAGGCCGCCTGTTCTGTCCATTGGAAGCGCACATCAGCCGTACGGTCCCAGTCATCCAGCAACGATTTGTTGCGCTTGTAGTCATCCGACTCTACCCGTTCCGTCAGTGACTGAAGCGCCTTTCCGGTCTCCTCCAGATCATGTGCCAACTTCTGCTCGTCGGTCAACCATTTCCGAAGGTCCTGCTCCTGCTTCAACTGTGTGCGGAGCGTGGCAGTCTCTTCTGTCACCTGGCGCTGTTCCGCCTGAAGCACGGCCAATTCCTCGTCAGTCAACAACACAATACCACCCGTCTGCGCCTTCAGTTCCTGCAACTCCGCCTCCTTTTCGGTCTTCATCACGTAGATTTCCCGACTGATGCGCGAATAGATTTCCGTGCCCGTCAGTTTCTCCAGGATATTTGATTTTTCCTCCTCCTTGCTTTTCAGGAACTTGGTAAACTCTCCCTGTGCCAGTAGCGTAGTCCGGCAGAACTGCTCAAAGGTGAGACCGATACGCCGCTCTATCTCCGTACGTGTTTCGGTCGACTTATTCGTGAGCGGAGTGCCGTCCTGCATGGAAAGTGTCCAGACCACTTTCTGAATTTTCCCTCCAGCCTTGTTGCGCGCCCTTGCCACGCTCCACACGGCCCGCAAGGCATCTCCTGCCGCATCCGTAAACCACAGCTCCACTTGTGCCGACACACTGTCGCGCCGCATCAGCATGCGTGAATCGTCGATGCTTACTTCACCCGTACCGGAAAAGCTGTCGTTCTCGTCCAAGTAACGTTCATTGGCTGCCTGTTTCAAGCGGGGAGTGGTGTTATAGAGTGCCAGACACACCGCATCCAGCAACGTCGACTTTCCGGCTCCCGTCGGTCCACAAATCAGGAAGATGGAATCCTCGCCCAGCGGCCCATGCTCAAAATCAATGCACGCCTTCTCGATGGAGGCTATATTTTCAATAATCAGTTTCTGTAATTTCATGTGCTATTCCTCCTCTTGACTTCGTACCCGTTTTACGGCTTCCACCAGCATGTCGAGCATTTCCGGAGCGATGTCCCGCTGAAACTTGTCCTGATAATAGATGGCTGCTACCTGCGACGGAGAAAAAGTCTGCAAACGGTCTACATCCAGCTCTGTAATCTCCTTCTGCGTTTCCACTACTTCACGTTCCCACTTGTAACGGCAGAAACGGCACTGCTTGCCCCGGGTCAGTTCGTAGGCCCGCTCCATGCAATAGGCCGGAGGTACATCCTGAATACGGACGTGCAACTGCACATACATCTTTTCCTCATCGGGGATGGCCTGCAACACCTCCAATGCTTCTTCCAGCGGCACGGCCCGCGAAGGCAGTACTTTTTAAGAGCCACGCATTCCGCACCGGCAAGGTACGTACTTCGGGCATAGCACCATGTGCAGCCAGTTCTACCAGACTGACGGAATGCCCGTAACTCTCGTCAAAGCTGACCGGAAGCGGGGAGCCGCAATAACGGGCCCGTCCGCCGAGCAAGGTTTGCGGAAAATGGATGTGTCCTAAGGCCAAGTAATCGTATCCCTCCCCCATCAGACGGATGTCCGTGTATTCCATGCCGCCGCGTCCGTCGTCCTGTCCGGTAATGTCACTTCCCGTCAGGGCCAGGTGGGCCATCAGCACCACCGGAAGATTCCCCTGGTTTCGTTCCTCCACACGGTTCAGTAAAGTTTGGATAAAATGATGTTGCCGCTCTTCACGTGGGACTTCTTCATCGAGCGCCGGAAAGTTTTGCGGATACACATGAGGCAGGCTATCACATAGCCTTTCAATTCGCCGCAACCGTTCTTCACTTCCACGATATGACGTTCCAGGTCTACCTGGCCGGCTTCATCCCTTCGGATAGAACCCACACAGTGACTCCGGCATACTTCCACAGATTCCGGTTGATTTCCAGCTTGGAACTGCTGTCGTGATTACCTGCCGTGATAATAATCTGCATGGAAGGGCAGGTTTCATGAAATTCCACCAGCGCATCCGTGTACAACCGCTGGGCGGCTGCCGAAGGACTGCAATAATGAAACACGTCGCCCGACACGATCAACGCGTCGGGCTGTTCTGCGGCTACCCAGTGGCACAACTGCCGCAGAAAGTCTTGCTGTTCCTCGCTACGGTCGTATTCAAACAGTTGCTGCCCCAAGTGCCAGTCACTAGTATGTAATATTTTCATCCGTTTTACAAGGTTTAGGAGGATAAAGGGTGTTCCACCAGGTCGGGTCATCTTGTAGCCATTTGGCAAACCAGGCAAAGATAGTGTTCTGCCACTGGATGCGTTTCTGATAGTCCTTGATGTGATGGTCTTGTCCGTCTACCACTACCAGTGCCGTTTCACGTCCTAACAGTTTCAGGGCCGTAAACATCTGGATACTTTCGCCCACCGGCACATTGGTATCTACCGCTCCATGCAGGAAGAGCAGCGGAGTGTGTATCTTGTCGGCATTGAACAGCGGACTGTGGTCGACAAAGAGTTCCGGATTCTTCCACGGATAACTATTGGCTGCCGATACTTCACTGTAAGAATAGCCCCAGTAGCCTTCACCCCAGTAGCTGGTGTGGTCGCTAATGCCGGCATGGGAAATAGCTGCCGCAAACAAGTCGGTCTTTGTCTGGAGATATTGCGTCATGAAGCCACCGTATGAAGCACCGATGCAACCGATTTTCTTACCATTGACAAAGGAATGAGCTTCCACAAACTTACGTGTTCCTTCGATGATGTCGTCGGCCACATAATCACCGAACGTATTCACATGGCGGGCAGAGAATTCCTGACCGAAACCGGTCGCTCCACTCGGTTCTACCACATACACCACATAACCTAATGCGGCATACGCATGATGCGGGTAACGGCTAGCAAAATTACGGCTTGTGGGACTGCATCCGCCGTAGTAGTTGACTATCATCGGATATTTTTGTTCGGGTCAAAATGAGGAGGCAGGTAGTAGCGTCCGCAAATGGGTGTCCCCCCGAGAGTTGACAAAGTCCCACTGCATTCACCCAGCAGCACATCTTTCAATTCCCCGTTCAATCTTCTTCCAACTTGGAGGCATCCTTCTTCAGATCAACCACATACAAGCGGTGAGAATTGGACGCACTTTCTCCGTAGAACGATAACGAAGAGGCTTTTTCGGCCACAGAGAATCCCAATACCATTTCTTCGGGCACATTCACCTTCTCAATGTGTTTCTTTGCCGGATTCAGGCGGAACAGCGCGATGCAATCACGGTCTTCGGCGGTGAAGTACACACAATTGTCTACAGCCGACCACACCGTCTGCATCACGTTCGGATTGACGTCCGGGTCAGCGGTTCAATCTGCTTGCTCTGTAAATCCATCAGGTAAAGCTGATTATCAATCATGCTCGGGGTCTGTCCTTCCTTCACATTCTTACCGATGCCCCCCAAACACTCCGGTGTACCCGGCCAGCAATACCTGACGGCCATCGGGAGAGAACTGCGCATTGGTCAGGAAACCGTCATCTTTCACCAGTTCTTCCACCTGCAAGGTCTGCACATCCATCTTGTACACGGAGAACAAGGTGGTCGGGCGTTTTCCCATACGGTGGTTGGAAGTCATCATCAGAATATAACGGCCGTCGGAAGAAATGTCCGTAGCCCATACATTCTTGTAACCGAAGGTCAAAGGCTGGCATACACCTGTCTTCACATCAAAACGGGCCAGATACGTACGGTTGCGCCATCCCGGCTGGCGGTCGTCCGGATCAATGAATTCATAGATTTCCTTCTTCTCTTCCGGCCCCTTCTGTACGAGGGTAAACAGCAGATAATCCTCCGTAGGTGCTATCTGGAAGCTGCCCTCCGGAAGATGGTTCACCCACACTTCCTCGTGTCCGGATACAGGGTCAACCGTCACCAATTCCCGTCCGGATACACCCTGACGTACATAGTAATATTTCACGGAACGCGGCATCCAGTGCAGGGTTTCTCCACGGGTTACCAATATTTTGCCAGTCTTCAGTTCCTTTACCTTGGTCTGCGAAGTAGTTTCCCCACCTTCTTTCGTGACAGTGTACGACGTAATCAGATATTTCCCATCGGCTGAAAGTTCAGTACCCGTAAAGCGGGTACCATGCAGTACATCGGCCAGTGTAAACAGACGTCCTTGTTCGGTACGCAAGGTAAACACCCCGTCCTGCTTAGCATCCAGGCTCACCTTCGGCACGTTTTTTTT
>ENA-OPYV01000208-OPYV01000208.1-human-gut-metagenome-genome-assembly--contig:-NODE-208-length-18774-cov-5.964230_pt1 | contig 18774 bp, 18 predicted proteins | sample MGYA00242474_ERZ504485 | MGnify/ENA primary metagenome ERZ504485 (study PRJEB26092, sample SAMD00036263) | human gut metagenome | host: Homo sapiens | study: EMG produced TPA metagenomics assembly of...
CGTCCGGCGGAGCTGGTGGCGGGCGGATCGCTCCAGTCACTGGGAGTCCCGGGCGCTGGGGGATCCCAGGAATTTCAGGGGAGCTTCCTGCCCTTATCCGATGGTGGAATAGACTGGGGAACCATGCATTATTTCGTACCCAAACGCTGCGTCGAATCGAACAAAATCATGTATCGCGACAAAGCGACGGCCCGGCAGGCCGCCGACCAGGGTTGGCGTGAACGCGGTACCGAACTATGGGTGTATCGGTGCGAATTCTGCGGAACCTGGCATCTCACACATCGCGATCCACAAGCGCTAAAGGGTGTTGCCAATCGCTGTTGCAGTATCTTTTAATATCATTCGATATTGCTGACATTGCAACAAGAAATCTCAATAGAAGTTTGCAAAAAAGATTGGCTATCATGCGATATGTGATAGCCAATCTTTTTGCATTTTTGGGGGAATATCAATCGCCATATATCGACAATATATTGCGATAATCCAAGAATATTTGATGATTAGTCGGTGATGTCGGCTTTGTAGAAGTTCACGTAGGAACGGCTCGGCGTCGGACCGCGCTGACCCTGATAATGCGAGCCGGTGCCTTGCGAACCGTACGGATGTTCGGCGGGGGAGCTGAGCTGGAAAAAGCACATCTGGCCGATCTTCATGCCCGGCCACAACTTCACCGGCAATGTCGACACATTCGACAATTCCAACGTGATATGCCCCTCGAAACCAGGGTCGATGAAGCCTGCGGTGGAATGTGTGAGAATACCCAAGCGGCCCAGTGAGCTCTTGCCTTCCAGGCGGGCGGCAATCGTCGGATCAAGCTTCACGTACTCCCACGTGGAACCCAATGCGAACTCACCCGGATGCAGAATCCACGGTTCGCCCGGAGCCACCTCGAACTGCTCGGTCAGCTCGCCCTGATTCTCAGCCGGATCGACATACGTGTACGCATGATTGTTGAACAGACGGAAGAAACGGTCCAAACGCACGTCAATGGAAGCGGGCTGCACCATTTCCGGGGTCCACGGATCGAGTGAAATATGACCTTCGGCCTGCGCGGCGAGAATGTCGCGATCGGACAGCAGCATCGAAACTCCTTATTGCCAGGCACGCGAATGTGCCGGTATGGCGCTCGCCAACATTCGAACGTTCGCATGGTTGAGCGTGCGAATGCCGGCAATTGCGAAATGATTATTAGCTGGCTCTAGTCTAACGCGGTATCGCTATATCGTGGCTTATATCGGGTTGTAACGATTGCCGTGTGCTTGGTACGCAAAATCCGTTGCATCGGATTTTTTCTGCAGGATTTTTTCTACGGGATTCTTCCGCAGGTTTCTTACAGGATTCCCCGGCGCGATATCGTGCGCGGCAAGCCAGTCGCGCAAATCGCTGAACTCGTTGAGACTGACCGCATGATCGAGTCCACGGTAGCTTTTCGACGTGAGGAACGTATGCTCGTCCAGCCAAGCGGCGGTTGCGAAAAGCTCCGGCATCGGAATCACGGTATCGTTCTTGCCATAGCCGTAGAACACAGGAATATTCAATTCCGCGACATGACTGTCGGCCGGCGCGCTACCGGCGACGATTCCCGGCGCAAGGAAGCCGGAAAGCGAGATTGACGCGGCGTACCGTTCCGGATGGACGCGCAACAAATGAATCGCCAGCAAACCGCCTTGCGAAAAACCGATCGGCACTACAGCGCGATCTTCGGGAACATTGCGCGCAACCCAATCGTCAATGGCTTGAGCGGCAGCATAAGCGTCTCGATCCAGGTCTTCGCCGGACGGTACGCAATCATGGAACCACGAATACGCGCCCTGACCGAAACCGAATTCACCGGAACCAGCCTCCTGCAGCACGAGCGGCGCGCGCAATGAAGCGAAATCGTTATAAGGAGCCACGTAACGCATCATGTCGGCCAAATCGGCCTCATTGGAGCCCCAACCGTGCAGGCAGAGGAACAGCGGGCGTCGTGGAGCCGCATTGCCGCCCCCGCGCGAATACTGTACGTGCGTGACCTGCAGCGGCTCGCCGAACCTCCCTGGAACCACCTGCGATTCGCGCCCGATCAGACCGGTCGGGGTGTTTGGGTTGCTGGAGTCGTGGGAATCACTGGTCTCGTGCTCGCGTATTTCACTCATGCCTCCAATATACCCGTTCCAGCGGGGCAATCCTCCCAGTCACTGGAAGGATTGGGACGCTGGGCGGCTTGCCAGCGGGGTGATTGTTCCAGTGAGTGGCGGTTTCTGGACTTTGAGTGAGCTGCCAGCGGGCGGATTCTCCCACTGGCTGGAGGAATCTGGACTCTGGATGGCTTGTAAGCGGGATGATTGTTCCAGTGGGTGGAGGTTTTGGGACGTTGGGCGGCTTGCTGGCGGGCAGATGCTCCCACTGACTGGAGGAATCCACCCGTTGAGGGCAAAAAGAAACCCCGGTGGAGAGAAACCACCGGGGAGAGAAAGGAGAGAGAAGAAGAAAGGGTTCAATTGTCGGGAACTGCTGTGGGTTCCTGGTCGGCTCTTTTGCTGACATCTCCTATATAAACAGACGATGCTGAGTACATGTCTGGTGTTTTCTGGGAAATATCTGAGAATTTCAATTCCCTCATGTTTTAGATTGTGGAATGGCCTCCAGTTTGCCGCCTTCCACGCCGTGTTCCGTTCCTACAGTTGTCTCGTCCCCCACGTTTCCACAGTTCGTCCGCAGACAAACTCGCTGCGGATCACCGGCTCACGCCAGCTTGCTGATTCCATCAGATCAGTTGGATGCTAGATCTGCGCGTCGGCGTCCACGCTCATCACATACACGTTGCGTCGCAGCTGCTTGGATTGCGCGCGCGTAATGTCACCCGCCTCGTACATGTCTTGGATCACACCCAGCTCGATACCGTAACTTTCGCGCTTCACCTCTTCCGCCTGCGCCTGCGCCTCCGCGCTCGTGCCCACATTCGGGCGCGACCTCAGCGTAGCCTCGCCTCGTCGGTAATCCAACAGCAGTGCCGAGCAATGTTCCGTATTGTACGTGTCGCGGCCCATCTCCTCATACAGGCGGTCGATCACATGTTCGATGGCATCCACCTGCACCGCGCGGGTGTGCGCGAACAGCTCGTCGTCGCTGAACAGCGGGGTAGTGCGGCGAATGCGGCTGTTCACACGCTTCACCACCGTGCCCAAACGCCTCTGCAACGCCCTGAAGCGGCCTTTGACTCGCCAGATGGTGCGTCCGGAATTATGTTCCGTTTCGATATGGCGCAGAGAGCTCATGATCTGGTCGAGCAGGCGCTCGCATGCTTCGATTTCCAGATCGTGCGCTGCCTTGTCGTCGTTCGGCGTCGCCTTGACTTTCGCCAGTCGCGCCTTGACTTTCGCCAGTCGCGCCTTGACGTATTCCTTCTCCCAGTTGAGCGCGTCGATCTGCAGTTGCATATACCCTTGCGGATCGATTTCTCCGATGCGCTGCTTCAGTCGTGTGATACGTTTCGTATACGAGTCGATGATCATCAGCACCGCACGACGATTGTCGGGTGTGACTCGTCCCGTCAGTTCCTCCACGGTCCGTCGCAGCACTTCGATGGTGATTTCGGTCATTTCCACGGAAGTGTCTTTATTGCGATTCGGCGCCAGCAGCGGCAGCAGGAAGTTGGCGAGCAGCAAGGTTACGACGATCACGCCACCTGCGATGAAGATCAGTTCGTCACGCATGGGGAACCACGCGCCTCCCGTAATGGTGTACGGGATCGTGAACATCAATGACAGGGTGATGGTGCCTTTCGGCCCGCCGAACGTCATGACCGCGGCCGAACGCCAACGTTGCGCCGTCATCTTGCGTCGCTTGCCGGTGACGGTATCTCGCGCGAGACGTAGCATCAATGAAATCCACAGGAATCGCATGATGATTACCACTGCGGAAACCGTAAGAATCGCAACCAGTAGCAGCCAATTGCTGACTTGCGGATCGTCCCAGCTTGCGCTCATCGCATTCGGCAGCAACATGCCAAGCAGAATGAACACCGTGCCGTTGAGCGTGAACGAGAATACCCCCCATACGCTTGACGAAACAATGTTGGTGCGAGCCACATTCGGGCCGATGCCGGTGCGATCGAAACGGATGATCAAACCGGCCGTCACCACCGAAAGAATGCCGGAAACATGCACCGCTTCCGCACCCAAATACAGAATGAACGGCAGGAACAATTCCATCAAAATACGGCTTGTGGTCGTCTCCCAGCCGAAAGATCGCAACGATTCAAATAACAGGTCGCGACCATGCCTACTGCCAAGCCGAAAATGGCGCCGCCGAAGAATGAGAACACGAACTGTGCGGCCGAATCGCCCACTGTAAACACGCCACTGACGGCCGCCGCGATCGCGAACTGGAAGCCGACGATGCCGGACGCGTCGTTGAATAGCGATTCGCCTTTAAGCACGCTGGTTTGACGTTGCGTAAGCGCGGCTTCCTTGCCGAGCGACGATACGGCGACCGCGTCGGTCGGTCCAAGCGCGGCGCCGAGCGCCAGTGCCGCGGCAAGGGGAATTGCGGGCCATACGGCATGCAGTGCGAAACCAACGGCCACCATGGTTGCGATCGCTAGTCCAATTGCCAATGAAAGCGACAATTTAACGGATCTCAGCAGCTCGCTTTTATCGATTTCATGCGCTTCCAAATACAGCAGCGGCGCGATGAACAGCACCATGAACAGTTCCGGATCGAGCGTGACGTTCGGGAAAAACGGCAATTGCGACGCCAGCGCACCCAACGCGATCTGCACGAGCGGTGTGGAAACCTTGGGAATGAAACGGCTGAGGAATGAAGATAGTACGACGGCGGCGATAATACATACAATCAACTCGAATGCCGCCAACGTGCCTCCTTTTTGCGCGTTTTCTTCAATCTCTTCCAGCCTACCAAGAGGTATTTATGGGCGTGTTTCGTCTTTCGCTTCACGCGAGCGGAACCGTATAGTGGCGGGTATGCAGTGGAGTGACGACATGGAGCTGGCGATTGAATTGGCCCGCGAGGCCGCCGCGGAAGGCGAGGTACCGGTCGGTGCCGTCGTGCTTGACGCTGGGGGAGCGGTGATCGGCAGTGGCCGTAATCTGCGCGAGGCGCACGCCGATCCGTTGGCGCACGCCGAGGTCAAGGCCATGACGCAGGCCGCTCGGTCGCTTGGTACGTGGAATCTTGCCGATTGCACGTTGATTGTTACCTTGGAGCCGTGCCCGATGTGCGCCGGCGCGTGCCTGCAAACGCATGTCGGACGAATCGTGTTCGCGCGTGGGATGCCAAGTTGGGTGCATGCGGTTCGATTTGGGACATTCCTCGCGACCCGCATGTCGGTCATGTTCCGGAAGTTATCGGCGGCGTTCGTGAATCGGAATGCGCACGATTGATGACTGATTTTTTCGCTGGAAAACGATAATTGCGATTTTGTAGTCGCAAAAACGTAAGAAATATTGAAATGCCAAGTAAATCTTGGTAAAGATGATTGCGATTTCAACGGTAATGTTTACGTAATAATATTTCTTGCGATTCTATGGTCGCAAGAAATACTTTCCGACAGAAAGAAACACGCTCGGCGACGTCAACAAATGAAGCTTGTCATACCATCGAAGGTGACAATACAAGGCAATCGCAATATGTAAAGGATGCTGCAATGACGCTCATTCAGACCTTCCATGGCAACGCTACCAACGGTACCGAACTCACTGCGGTCTACGCCGAACAGCCAGCCGCAAACGTGGCGTTCGCGCTCGTATTCCCCGGCAATGATCTGCCGCGACTCGTGCATTGGGGTCGCCCGCTCGCAGCCCCGGCAACCGTGATCGACATGTTCGACGCGCAAATGCCACAGCGCGTTTCTGGCGCACTCGACTACACCTCATGGCCGAGCGTGCTGCCCACGCAATCCGAATCCTGGATCGGCGCAACCCGTTTCGATGTGCGTCGCGACGGCGTGGAACTGTTCTGCAAGTTCGCAGTCAGCAACATCACCGCCGAAACCGTGGCGGCTGGCAAAACCTACGTCATGGGCGAAAAAGACGGATACCCGAACTGGAGCGTGGCCGACGAACCCAAGCAGACCCCAACCGTCACCGTCACCGCCGAAGACGAGGAACAGCATGTGAAACTCATCTGGACCTGCGAACTCGACGAAACCGGCCTCATCCGCCAGAACGCCGAAGTCGTGAACACCGGCGAAGGCCAGCTTGAAGTCGGCAAGGTCGAACTCGCATTCACCGTGCCGGCCGACGCCAACGAAATCCTCACCACCACCGGCCACCATCTGCGCGAACGCTCCCCGCAGCGCCAGGACTTCACCCTCGGCCGCTTCGCCAAAGCATCCATGGCCGGACGTCCAGACTTCGATGCCACCCTGCTGCTCAGCGTCGGCGAAAAAGGCTTCGGCTTCACGCACGGCAACGTCTACTCCGCACACGTGGCATGGAGCGGCAACAGCGTGCTCTCCGCGGAACGTCTGCCCTACACCAGCGGTGTGATCGGCGGCGGCGAAGTACTGTTCGGCGGCGAAATCAGCCTCGCCAATGGAGAGTCCTACACCACCCCATGGCTCATCGGCTCCTACGGCGAAGGCCTCAACGAAGTCGCAGCCCGCTTCCACAGCTACATTCGCCGCGTGCACCGCGACTGGCTTGCTGAACACAACATCGCGCCCAAGCCGCGCCCGGTCATTCTCAACACATGGGAAGCCGTCTACTTCAACCATGATTACGATACCCTCACCGCACTCGCCGACAAGGCCGTGGAAAGTGGTGTGGAACGCTTCGTCGTGGACGACGGCTGGTTCGGCTCCCGCCGCGATGACACCTCCGGCCTCGGAGATTGGCAGATTTCGCAGGACGTGTGGCCCGACGGCGACAAGTCGCTCAAGGTGCTTGCCGATTACGTGCACGGCAAGGGACTCGAATTCGGTCTGTGGTTCGAACCGGAAATGGTCAACCCTGATTCCGACCTGTTCCGCGCACACCCCGACTGGGTGTTGAAGCCCACCGAAGGCCGTCTGCCCATGCAAGGACGTACCCAGCAGGTCGTGGACCTGACCAATCCGGACGCCTACGACTACATTTACGGCGCAATGGACAAGCTCGTCGGCGAACTCGGCATCGACTACATCAAGTGGGATCACAACAAACTCGTCACCGAAGCTGTCTCCCCACGCACCGGACGCCCGGCAGTGCACCAGCAGACGCTCGCCGTATATCGCATTTTCACTGATCTGAGGCCGCGCATCCAGGACTTGAAATCGAAAGCTGCTCTTCCGGCGGTGGCCGCGTGGACCTCGGCATCCTCGAAGTGGCCGACCGCATTTGGGGATCCGACTGCGTCGACCCGGTGGAACGCGCCGACATCCAGCGCTACACCTCTTTGCTCGTGCCGCCGGAAATGATCGGCGAACATGTGGGCGCATCCCCGGCGCACTCCACGCACCGCGCCACCACGCAGGAACTGCGTATGGCCATGGCCTTCTTCGGACACATGGGCATCGAATGGAACCTGCTCAAGGAACCGCAGGAAGATATCGACAAGCTCGCCGATGGGTCGCCGAATTCAAGAAGCATCGCGAATGGTTCGCCGTCGACACAGTCGTGCATTCCGACGCAGCCGATCCGGCAGTGCGCTTGGACGGTGTGGTCATGCCTAACCAAGCGGCCGCCATCTACCGTTTCACCCAGCTCACCACCTCGCAGACCTACCCCGGCCGCGCCGGTACGCCTGCCCGGACTCGACCCTGACAAGGTGTATGAGGTGTCGCCGCTTGACGTGAGCCTCGACCTCGCCAAGCAAGACATCGCCAACGGACAGAGCCCGCTCGGCTGGTGGAAGGCCGGAGGCGTGAGGATGACCGGACGCGCGCTTGCCACGTACGGCATCCGCCCGCCGGCACTGCACCCGGCGCAAGCAGTCCTTTTCAAGGCTGTGCTTGCGCCCGTCGAGAGCGCCGAATAAGCCGTAATCGCATAACAAAAATCCTCCCTGAACAAAAGGGAGGATTTTTTGTATTGCAAGACAATCAATCGCAATCAATCAGCCAACATATTGCCGAATTGCCTGTGATGCGGCCGCCTTGGCCCACAAGCCCAATCGTGGTCGGGAATTTCAAAATCCACTGGCGCGGCCTGGCTATGCCGATACATGTTGATGCCGTTACGCAAGTCGTCAATGCCGAATTTCGCGATGAACGACGATTCTCCGGCGATCATGATTTTGTCTGGCATGGCAAGATTGGCGATGGTCGCCACCAGGGTGCCGAGACGGAAGCAGGTGCGGTTCACCAGATTCGTCGCCTGCGGTTTGTTCGCGCGTGCGTCACGTGCGAAATCGTCGAATGATGCGGGATGTCCGATAATCTGCGAATATTCAGCCGCGATCGAGTTGTCGGACAAACATTGCGCGCATCCCTTATGTCCGGAAACACAACGCGGCCCATCCGGATCGACCAGAATGTGCCCGACCAAACCGTAACTTTTATCCGGACAGTTCACCAGCTCGCCGTTGACCGTCAACGAATAGCCAACGCCCGCGCCGAACGTCAGCACCGCGAAGCTATTCAATCCAATACCGGACCCAAACAGGCAAGCATCAACGACCAACGAATCGATATCGTTGTAAATTCCGGTAGGCAATCCGGTCGCCTCACGAACCATGACGGAAAGCTCCACGGGCTGCGACCAGTGCATGAACGGTGCGAACGTCACCACGGTACCGTCGACAATATGCCCGCCAAGCGAGATTCCCACAGCGCACGGTTTCGGCCAGCCCGCCATCTCCGCCTCGTCGGAACAGTCGGTCGTCAGTTGTTTGATCAGCGCGACCACGGTCTGCGGGGAAGCGTCTTCGATTTCCAGATCATGGCATCCAGTGATGATCTGCCCGATTGCGTTGACCGCAACTGCCGAAATATGCGTCGCGTTGATTTTCATGCCAACGAAAGATCGCGCATTCGCAATCACCTGCAATCCGGTTTGCGGGCGGCCGCGACGTTCCGTATTTTCTTTCTGCACGAAATCTTTCGGCAGTTTGCCGGCCTTGCCGGATGGCATCGGCGTCTCCTCAATCACGCCCGCATAAATCAGATCGCTGGTAATTCGGGAAACAGCACCCTGCGAAAGTCCTAAAATCTGCGCCAACGTAATGCGTGAAATCGGACCATATTTCATGATGCAAGCCGCGACTTTATGAGTATATTCCGAGCCTTCAAACCACTGTGGCAGAGGTGAAACCGCCATCTGAACCATCCTTCGTGCTCCCGTTCGCGCACATCGTGCGTCAAATTACTTTCTCAGAGTAACAAAATCTCGTCGTTTTTATTTTCCGACCCGCACAGGCGCGCTGAGCTGGGAATGAAAACCGCCCCCTTCTATAATTCTCAGTAATGGTGGTGTGGTAAGGAAGCCGCTCCACCGTAATAGAGAAAAGATACAAAGGAGTCGAGAATGAAACCTGATTCCACCACTAGTGTAGGTAAATTCAGGAGGATTGTATACCGCGCTCTCACGGCCACATGCGCAATCGCGTTGACGGCCGGCCTTGCAGGTTGCGGCAACAGCACCGCTGGAACCGTCACTTTGGATTTCTTCCAATTCAAAGCCGAAGCAGCGGACTGGTTCACCGCAAAAGCAAAGGAATTTGAGAAAACCCATCCCAGCATCAAAGTCAACGTCAACAATTCGTCCGACGCAACCACTGATTTGCGTACGCGACTCGTGAAAAATCGTGAACCCGACGTCATCACCATCAATGGCGACATTAATTTCGGCATGCTCGCCGAAGCGGGTGTTTTCCACGATTTCACCGACGATGACATCGTCGACGAACTCAATCCAGGCATGGTGAACATCGCCAAGAGCCTTGTACAAACCAACGACGAATCCAAGAAGCGCCTGTACGGCCTGCCGTATGCGGGCAACGCGTCCGGCTACATCATCAACGCTGACGTGTGGGAAGAAGCGGGCGAGGATCCCGACAATCCACCGCAGACGTGGAGCGAATTCATCGACCTGCTGCAACGCTTCAAGAGCAAGGGCATTGTACCGATCGAAGCGAGCACCGCTGATCCGTGGACACTCCAGGCGCCGCTGGCATCACTCAACTCCACGCTGGTACCGGAATCCGAATATCTTTTCCTCAAAGACGGATCGAAGAAATTCTCCGACCTGTGGGGCACTGTCAGCGATCAGCTGGTCGAGATCTACCAGAACTACACGCAGAAGAATCCGGCCGTCACTTACCAGCAGGCCACGCAGGATCTGGCCGCAGGCAAAGCCGCGATTCTGCCACTCGGCACCTACGCGATTCCGCAGATCCGACTCATCAACAGCGATGCCAACTTGCGTTTTGCGCAAATGCCGGCAACCGACGATGCCAGCGAACAGCGACTCACCGCAGGCGATGACGTGATTCTGACCATGGGCGCACACACCAAGCATGAGAAGGAAGCGCGCGAATTCATCGACTTCCTGATGAACGACGAAAACATCAAGGACTACTCCAAGCAGCAGTCCGCCTTTACCCCCTACAAAGACACGTATGTGGGCGATGAAGCGCTGAACGGCGTGCTTGACTTCTACCAGGCGGGCAAACTGGCCGACTTCTGCGACCATTACGTGCCAGCCAGCATCAACATCGCAGGCTTCCTGCAGACGCTGGTTCAGTCGGGCAACACCGAAAAATTCCTGAACAGCATGCAATCCGAATACGACAAGATCGAAGCCAGAAACTTCAGGTGAGAGGAGGAACGGACATGACTACCGCACATACTGCAAATACTGCGAAGAAATCTGCAAAAACTTCCAAAAATAAGGTTTCGAAATATTCCAAGCGCAAGGTCGATCCGGCATTTTATTGGATGACCGTTCCGGCTGCGATTCTGGTGTCCATCTTCCTGTATTGGCCGTTCCTGCAGGGCGCGGCATACTCGTTCACTAATTCGCAGGGTTACGGTGATTTTAAATTCATCGGATTGAAGAATTATATTGCGATGTTCCAGGATTCTCGCGTCGGTCACGCGTACCTGTTCACTATTCTCATCGCAGTTTTGATTACGCTCGGCACGAATATTCTCGGCATGTTCCTGGCGGTGCTGCTGAATTCGAAAATCGCATTCAAAAACGGATTCCGTGCGATCTTCTTCATTCCGTATACCCTGTCGGTGCTGGTGATCGGCTACGTGTTCAAGTACATTTTCATGACGCCGCTGCCGGCGCTCGGCCAGGCGCTGCATATTGATTGGCTGTCGACGTCGATGATTTCCAATCCGGATTTGGCATGGTTCCCGATTGTGTTCCTGTCGATCTGGCAGGGCGTTGCCTACTCCACACTGCTGTACTTGGCTGGCCTGCAGACCATCGACAACGAGATTTACGAGGCGGCCGCGATCGACGGTGTGAACGCTTGGCAGAACTTCTGGCAGATCACCTTCCCGCTGATTGGCCCGTTCTTCACCATCAACATGGTGTTGAGCCTCAAGAATTCGCTCGGCGCGTTCGACCAGATCATGGCATTGACCAAGGGCGGCCCGGATTCCAAGACCGAAACCGTCTCGTATCTGATCTTCCAGAACGGCCTTGGCAATGGCGAATACTCCTACCAGATGGCGAACGCGGTCACGTTCTTCATCGTGCTGGCAATCCTGGCCTTCGTGCAGCTGAAGTTCTTCAGCGGCAAGGAAAAGGTCTGAGCAAGGGTCTGAAAGTCTGAAGGTAAAGAGGAAATATCATGACTAGCGCAACTGTTGCAAAGACTGCAAAGACTGGCGTTCAAGCGCAAGCAAAGCCGGAGAAAATCCGCAGGGATCATAAGGTCAACTGGTGGCTGACCGCGGTTGTGACGGTGTTGAGCCTTACCGTGCTCGTGCCGTTGTATTTCGCTGTGGTCACCGCGTTGAAGACGCCGGGCGAGGCTGGCACGTTCAGCTTGCCGACCACGTGGGAATGGCATAATTTCGCCGACGCATGGAATAAGGTGAACTATCCGAAGGCCGCACTTAACTCCGCGATCATCACCGTGTGCGCGGTGGTGTTGACGCTGCTGACGAACACGTTCGTCGCGTATGCTGTGGCACGAAATATGGATAAGCGATTCTTCCGCTTCCTGTATTACTTCTTCCTTGCGATGATGTTCGTGCCGTTCACGGTGATCATGCTGCCGGTCGCGAAGGAAATGGGTACGTTGCATCTTGATAATCAGCTTGGTTTGATTATTCTGTACACGATTCTTGGCATCGGCACCAACCTGTTTATTGCGATTGGTTTTATTCGTTCGATTCCGATTTCGTTGGAAGAGGCGGCTCGTATCGACGGTGCTTCCACCTGGCGTATTTTCTGGACAATCATTTTCCCGCTGATGGGTCCGATTAATGCCACGATTGCGATTTTGACCGCACTGTGGGCTTGGAACGACTTCCTGCTGCCGTTGATCACGCTGACTGATCAGAGCAATCAGACGATTCCGCTCGCACAGTACGTGTTCCAAAGCCAGTTCACGTCGAACTATCCGATGGCCTTCGCGTCCTATCTGATGGCCATGGCTCCGGTTCTCATCGTCTACATCTTCGCCCAGAAGTGGGTCGTCGGTGGAGTGATGAGGGGAGCCGTTAAGTGAACAGCCCAGTGGTCTGTTCATAGGCTCTCCCTGAGCGAGCCGATAGGCGAGTGAAGGCAGGGACAACGCGGCCGTAGGCCGTCCGTTCAGGAAGTAACACTTCACCGCTCTGAGCGGGACTGGCCTATCCCACTCCCCAGCGCGGGACGTTCCATTTCCCTTTCTGGAACGTCCCGCGTTTTTTTTTATTTTTGCGGATTGGTTTTTCGCGTCCGTAAGAAGCGTATTCTTTTCTTGCTTTGTACAACTCGCCGCGGGAAAGAAAGAAAAACAGGGTTGCATACCATAGGGGAGTAGGCAAAATCGATCTTCTGCATGAAGCTGACATGAGCTGAAAACGGGCAGAGTCAGTCACGAAAAGATCGAACGAAAAATCCAACAAACGTCAAGCAAAGGAGCTCCACGACATGACGAATTTCAATCGTTCCACCCTTCCCGACACCGTGCGTTCCAACGGCGCGACCCCGAACCCGTGGTGGGCCAACGCGGTGGTGTATCAGGTGTATCCTCGTTCCTTCCAAGACACGAACGGCGACGGCATCGGCGATCTGAAGGGCATCACCAGCCGTCTTGACTATCTGGCCGATCTTGGCGTGGACGTGGTGTGGTTGAGCCCGGTCTACAAGTCGCCGCAGGACGACAACGGCTACGATATTTCCGATTATCAGGATATCGATCCGCTGTTCGGCACCTTGGAGGATATGGACGAGCTGCTTGCCGAAGCGCACAAGCGCGGTCTGAAGATCGTGATGGATTTGGTGGTCAACCACACGTCCGACGAGCATGCTTGGTTCCAGGCTTCCCGCGACAAGGACGATCCGCATGCCGACTGGTATTGGTGGCGTCCAGCCAGGCCGGGGCATGAGCCGGGCACTCCGGGCGCGAGCCGAACCAGTGGGGTTCCTATTTCGGCGGTTCCGCTTGGGAGTACGATCCGAAGCGCGGCGAGTATTTCTTCCACCAGTATTCCAAGAAGCAGCCGGATTTGAATTGGGAGAATCCGGAAGTGCGCAAGGCCGTCTACAAGATGATGAATTGGTGGATGGATCGCGGCATTGACGGCTTCCGTATGGATGTGATCACGCAGGTTTCGAAGACTGTTGATAAGAACGGCAAGCTGCCGGGAGAAGACGGCTGCGAGATTGAGGATTATCCGGTTGGTGAGGAAGGCTATTCCAGCCCGTTCCCATGGTGCTCCGACGGTCCGCGCATCGACGAGTTCCTTGCCGAAATGCGCCGCGAAGTGTTCGAAGGCCGCGAAGTACATGAACGTCGGCGAAGCGCCGGGCATCACTCCGGCACGCAACGAGCATGTCACCGATCCGAAGAACGGCGAACTTGACATGCTGTTCCTCTTCGACCACGTGGGCATCGACCAGGAAGGTTCCAAGTGGAACACCGTGCCGTTCGAAGTCAAGAATCTGCGCGCCCGCCTCGCCGACCAGCAGGAGGCTGTGAAGAACGCCGGCTGGGCCAGCCTGTTCTTCTGCAACCATGATCAGCCGCGCGTCGTCTCCCGTTGGGGCAATGACACGGACCGTGAGTCGCGCGAGCTGAGCGCCAAGGCGTCGGCATGGTGCTGCACATGCACCGCGGCACCCCTTACATTTACGAGGGCGAAGAGCTGGGCATGACCAACGCACACTTCACCACGCTCGAGCAGTATCGCGATCTGGAATCCATCAACGCCTACCGCCAGCGTGTGGAAGAAGCAAAATGCCAGTCGCCGGAATCGATGATGGCGGCGCTCGCGCTCATCGGCCGCGACAACGCACGCACGCCGATGCAGTGGGATGCTTCCAGGTATGCAGGTTTCACCGCGCCGGACGCGGCGACGGAACCGTGGATCGGTGTCAATCCGAATCATGTCGAGATCAACGCAGCCGAGGAATTCGACGATCCCGGATCCGTGTACAGCTTCTACAAGAAGCTCATCGCCATGCGCCACAACAACGCGACCATCGCGACGGGCGAATGGAATCTGGTCGCGGCAGACAGCGAGCAGGTGTATTCCTTCACCCGTACCAGCGGCGACGACACGATTCTCGTCATCGTCAATCTCACTGATAGGACGGCGCAGGTGCCTGCTGAGGTCGCGCAACTGCTTGAGGATGGCGTGGGCGAGTCGCAGGTACTGCTCAGCACCTATGATGCCGTGCATAGCGTGAAGTCGGTCGCTCGCGGCGAGCTCGCTCGCTGGGAGGGGGTCGTGATCCAGCTCTGATCGATTCTTTCCTATAAACTTTCTGCAAGCGTTCGTGCGATTCATCACGGGATCGTACGAACGCTTTTATTTGTATTGTGATTTATCAGATTATGTATTGCGATTATTCCTGATTGCTTGTGATTACTTTTCGCAAGTAATCTCACTTTTCATCGCGAAAGCCGCATGATAAGGCAGTTTCGGCAGACGTACGCTTACAATAACGCTCATGGAACAAAACGAGGTTCTCAAAGCATTGCAGCGCGATCACGCAGCTGAACTGAAACTAGCCGCCGAACGACTCAAGGGCACTGCGCGCCACACGGAAATCATTCCGTCCAAGGTGCTGTCCGACATGACCGGACATGAGATTCTGCTCAAGCCTGAGAATCTCCAGGTCACCGGATCGTTCAAGATTCGCGGCGCCTACAACAAGATCGCATCCCTGAGTGATGAGCAGCTGGCTCGCGGCATTGTCACCGCTTCCGCGGGCAACCATGCGCAGGGCGTGGCCTATGCGGCTCGCGAACGTGGTGCGAAGGCAACGATCTGCATGCCGCAGATCACTCCGCCGCTGAAGGTTGACGCCACCAAGGCGTACGGTGCAGACGTGGTGCTGTACGGCGAGGTGTTCGACGAATCCGCAGCCCGCGCCCAGGAATTGAGCGACACCGAAGGCATGATCTACGTGCCGCCATTCGACGATTACGAGGTGCTGTGCGGTCAGGGCACCATCGGCCTTGAAATCCTCGAAGACGTGCCGAACGTCACCGACGTGGTCGTGCCGCTGGGCGGTGGCGGTCTTGGTGCCGGTGTGGCGCTCGCCATCAAGACGTTCAAGCCGGAAGTGCGCGTGATCGGCGCGATTCCGGAGGGTAGCCCAGCATGGAAGAATTCGCTGGCCGCAGGTCATGTGGTTGCCGCCGACCAGGTGCGCACGTCCGCCGAGGGCGTCGCTGTGAAGCGTCCGGGCGATCTCACGTTCGCGCTGCTCAACGAATTCCTTGACGACATCGTCACCGTGACCGAGCGTGACATCAACGAGATGATCCTGCTCATGCTCGAAAAGCACAAGCTGGTGGTTGAGGCTGCGGCGCTGTGTCTCTGGCTGCGCTCGAGCACCTCAACCTGCGCTCGCGCAAGTTCGCCGAGGCGAAGGGTCCGCATGTGGTGGTGCCGATCATGTCTGGCGGTAATGAAGACACTGTGTCCATTGGCGCTGTGATTCAGAAGGGTATGATCACGCGTGGCCGCATCATGCATTTCGAGGTCGAGCTGCCCGATACCCCGGGACAGCTGGTGAAGGTTGCCACATTGCTGGCCGAGCAGCGTGCGAACGTTATCGCGCTGGATCACGACCAGTTCAAGGCATCCAGCCATTACGCGAATGCCGTGGCTTTGGGCGTGACGGTTGAAACGAATGGTCCCGACCACATTGATCGTGTGCTCGAGGCATTGCGCGAAGCCGGTTTCCAGCCGAAGCGCATTTACTGATTTCAGTACCGTTTTTCAGTATTTGATAACCAATAAGGGTCTTGGAAAGCCTTGCGATGATTTCTGATTGTCGCAAAGCAATCCAAGACCCTTTTGTTGTTTATATTGCTTGACTAGCCGTTACGTCATTCGGATTTTTGTCGTTGAAAAATTCGGATTTTGGTAACGACCAACCAAAACCGTTGTAATTCCAACGATTTGTGCCGGTACTGCAAGACGTACGAGAAAACGTATTTACTGTGCGGCTTACTGCTCGGCGGTGATGGTTTCGTCGACGAGCTGCGGCAGGGCGACGGCGATATCGTCGTGGATAAGCCGGTCGGCCAACCGATCGTATTGCGTGCGTCCCATGTTCATAATGGTGATCGGCACGCACGCCTCTGCGGCTATGGGCACGATGCTTGCCGCGGGCATGACTTCCAGTGTGGATCCGATGACCCACAGTTCGTCGGCCTGCGTTGCGAGTCGATACGATTTTTCGAGCGCGCCGTCCGGCAGCGCCTCGCCGAAGTAGACCACGTCGGTTTTGATGAGTCCGTTGCATGGCATGTTGCCGCTGTAGGGCAGTCTGCGATGGCAGTGCGGATCGGGTTCGTTGTCGAGATTCGCCATGATGTCGACGGTGTCATATTTTGCATGGCACTTCATGCAGTGCGAGGTACCGATGGTGCCATGCAGATTGACGATGACGTCGCTGCTATTGCCGGCTTTTTCATGCAATGCGTCGAAGTTTTGTGTGGCGAGCAGCGTTAGCAGTCCAGCCTGTTCCAGTTTGACGAGCGCCTTATGCGCGGTGCCCGGCTGCGCGTTCCATACGGGCGATTCCTTCTGCCAACGCCAGGAATACTCGCGGTCTTCTTCATTGGCGAGGAATGCGTCGATGTCATACACTTTCGTTTGTTCAGGGTGCTTGGTCCAGACGCCGTCCGGGCCGCGGAAGTCGGGAATACCTGCGGACGTGGAAATCCCCGCCCCCGTCAATACTGCGATCTTTTTGCTCATATCTTAGGTATAGCCGCACGACGTAACTTCTGATGTTTCACGTGAAACAGGGAACATCGGGCAATCAAATTCGAGAAAAGCAATCTTAATAATCATGTATGGAAAGGAATGAGAGGTGCATTATGACTACTGATATTGCACAAAACATTGCAGATGATGGCGCTGATGCGGCCGAGACTGCCGAACCGACTGAGACGGTTACGGCGATCGGGGCAATCGATATCGAATCGATGGTGGCGCCGCCGTCGCCGACACAGCTTGCCCCGATTCCGACGCCGGTCGAGCAGACTAAGTTCTTCCCGCACACTGATGAGTTTCCGGAAGGCTGCCAAGTGATTTCCGACTTGGACCAGGATGATTTCGGATATCCCGTGAATATCGAGCAGGTTACATACGTGACCCGTCAGCTGGCTGATGGCAGCAGTGTTGATTTGCCGATATGGGTGTTCACGCCTGGCATTGACAATATGCCCGAGGGCGCAATGCCGGAAGGTGGTTGGCCGGTGATTGTGTTTGTTCGCGGTTCGGCATTCCACAAGCAGAATGTGACCGATTGCTCGAATTATTTCGTGCGTATTGCCGAGCAGGGGTATGTGGTGGATGCGCTGAAGTATCGTCACAGCGATATTGTGCCGTTCCCCGCGCAGATGCAGGATTGCAAGACTGCGGTGCGTTTCATGCGCAAGAATGCCGAACGCTTCCATTGCAACAAGGATCGTATTGCGCTGTGGGGCGATTCTTCGGGCGGTCATACGGTGTTGATGGCTGGGTTCACTGGCAATCGCGCGCCTGATACGGATTCCGTAGCGCTCGCGCGTTGCGTTTGGTGTTCGATTGGCTTTCCGATCGTCTGTGACTTGCTGTGATGCGCTGTTGATCTGCTGATTGCCGTGTTGTTGCGTTGTGTGACACGCGGCAATCAGCTTTTTCTGACGATTTTTGGGTTGTGTTGGAGTTGGTTTTGCGATTTATGGTGTAAGAAAGACGGATTTCGACACGCCGATGCTTTCCAGTGTTTGCAAGGGTTCGCGTCTTGTTTCGTCATGCCCGATTTGCGTGGAATGGGATTGTGCTGTAGGTTTATCTCTTGCTGCCGCTCGGCGAGTGGTTCCCCGGTTGGGGTGCCTCGAGGCGGGTGAGCGGTGGTGGTTTGAGAACTCAAGAGCGTATTTGTACTACTTCTTTATAGTCAATGATTGCCAGTTCATCGTCCGCTCGTTCGCGAGTGGCCGGGAGGCCTTGAAGGACGGTGAGGTTTTCGTGCGATGCGCCTTTCCTTATAAGGCGATCGTCAATTTTCTTGTTTTTGAGAGTCACATGTTGGCTTTCTGCAAAGTTTTTTGTGGAGGGTTCGATTCTGGCTCAGGATGAACGCTGGCGGCGTGCTTAACACATGCAAGTCGAACGGGATCCATCAGGCTTTGCTTGGTGGTGAGAGTGGCGAACGGGTGAGTAATGCGTGA
>ENA-OPYV01000209-OPYV01000209.1-human-gut-metagenome-genome-assembly--contig:-NODE-209-length-18676-cov-8.381800_pt1 | contig 18676 bp, 17 predicted proteins | sample MGYA00242474_ERZ504485 | MGnify/ENA primary metagenome ERZ504485 (study PRJEB26092, sample SAMD00036263) | human gut metagenome | host: Homo sapiens | study: EMG produced TPA metagenomics assembly of...
CTCCGGGCAACGCGTCAACGACCGCGTCACCGGCTCGCTTGCCTTCGCAGCCTTCGCGCACGAAGTCGCGGCGAAATACCCCAACATCACCATCGCCCTGCACACCGACCACTGCGCCAAACAGTATTTGGACGAATGGGTGCGCCTCTTGCTCGACCATGAAGTCGAACAGGTGAAGCACGGTCAGGAACCGACCTTCCAGTCACACATGTGGGACGGTTCCACAGTGCCGCTGGATGAAAACCTCGACATCGCAGAAGAACTGCTCGACAAATCCCAAGCCGCGCACACCGTGCTGGAAATCGAAATCGGCGCGGTCGGTGGCGAAGAAGACGGGCACAGCGCCGAAATCAATGACAAACTGTATTCCACGCCCGCGCAAGGCATCGCCGTCGCGCAACGACTCGGCCTCGGCGAGCGCGGACGCTACATGGCCGCCTTCACCTTCGGCAACGTGCACGGCGCATACAAACCGGGCGTGGTGAAACTGCGCCCCGAACTGCTCGACGAAATCCAGACCACGGTCGCGCTCGCGATCAAGGCCGGCGAAATGCCCGACCCCGCGCACTCGCTGGATGTCGCTCCCGGTAAGCCGTTCGCCCTGGTGTTCCACGGCGGTTCCGGCTCCGCGCCGGAGGAGATCGCGCAGGCCGTGAGCTACGGCGTGGTGAAGATGAACATCGACACCGATACGCAGTACGCATTCAGCCGTGCGGTGGCCGGTCACATGTTCTCCAACTATGATTCGGTGCTCAAAATCGACGGTGAGGTGGGCAACAAGAAGCTGTACGATCCGCGATCCTGGGGTCGTGAAGCTGAATCCGCGATGGCCGCGCGTGTGGTCGAAGCATGCAAGCAGCTCGGCAGTGCCGGGCGCGCGCTGAACTAGCCAACGGTCTTTCGAACTGTTTTCGGGCGTTTTCTGGTCTGTTTTTCGGACCGGTTGCAATCCGATTACGGTCGGTCCGGAGCCGTGAGCATCCCTCAGACCCGGTAGAGGGTGAAGAGTAACCTTTGTAAGGCTTTAGGCGCAAGGCTTAAGGCAGAATCGCGTACGCACGGAGGTGCAACAACATGCCTGGAATTGTTTTGATCGGTGCCCAGTGGGGAGACGAGGGCAAAGGCAAGGCAACGGATCTGATCGGCACGAAGGTCGACTACGTGGCCCGCTTCAACGGCGGCAATAACGCTGGCCATACTGTGGTGGTCGGCGACGAATCGTATGCGCTGCATCTGCTGCCGTCCGGCATCATCAGCCCCAACACCACCCCCGTCATCGGCAACGGCGTCGTCGTCGATCCGGAAGTGCTGTTCCAGGAGATCGACGGCCTTGAAAGCCGTGGCGTGGACTGCTCCCGACTGCTGGTGAGCGAAAGCGCGCACATCATCGCCCCGTACCACCGCGTGCTCGACAAGGTGACCGAACGCTTCCTCGGCAAGCACAAGATCGGCACCACCGGCCGTGGCATCGGCCCGGCATACGCCGACAAGATCAACCGCGTGGGCATCCGCGTGCACGACCTGTTCAACGCGGAGCATCTGCATGACAAGGTCGAGGCCAGCCTGCATCAGAAGAACCAGATGCTCGTCAAGCTGTACAACCGTCGCCCGATCGACGTGGACGAGACCACCGACGAGCTGCTCAAGCTCGGCGAACGCCTGAAGCCGTACGTTGCCAACACCTCCCTGGTGCTCAACAAGGCGCTCGACGAGGGCAAGACCGTGCTGTTCGAAGGCGGCCAGGCCACCATGCTCGACGTGGACCACGGCACCTACCCGTTCGTGACTTCCTCCAACCCGACCGCCGGCGGCGCCTGCACCGGCACCGGCGTTGGCCCGACCAAGATCACCCGCGTGATCGGCGTCTCCAAGGCGTATGTGACCCGCGTGGGCGAAGGCCCGTTCCCGACCGAACTGTTTGGCGAGGACGGCGAATGGCTGCGCGCCCAAGGCCACGAGTACGGCGTGACCACCGGTCGCCCGCGTCGCTGCGGTTGGTTCGATGCGGTCGTCAACCGTTACGCGGCCCAGGTCAACGGCCTGACCGACATCGTGCTCACCAAGCTCGACGTGCTCACCGGCCTCAAGGAAATCCCGCTGTGCGTGGCGTACGACGTCAACGGCGAGCGTCGCGACGATATGCCGACCGACCAGGCCGAGTTCGCCGCCGCGAAGCCGATTTACGAGTCCATGCCGGGTTGGGACGAGGACATTTCCCAGGTCCATGACTTCAACGATCTGCCGAAGACCTGCCAGGATTACGTCAAGCGTCTTGAGGAACTGTCCGGCTGCCGCATTTCCGTGATCGGCACCGGCCCGCAGCGCGACCACATCATCCAGATCAACTCGCTGATCGACTGAAGCTGATTCGGCTGATTCGTCGATATGAACGTCGGTAACGAACGTCAATAACAAGTGCCGGTGGGCCTGTGCCTGCCGGCACTTTGCGTATGGTGCGTGCGATGGCGTTCGCGTATGACGCACACCGCATACACACCGACGGGGTGCGCGGCGGAGGAACGGAAAAGGGGAGTGCGATGACTGCAATGCCGCCTAACGACAGGTTCGACAGGTTTGACAGGTTCAGCAAACTGGTCCCGCGATTCGACCACCTGAAATGGAAGATGGCCGCTGCCGGCATTCTCGTCGGCCTGATTTCCGGCTTCCTCGTCGTCCTCTACCGTCTCGGCATCGAATACGGCACCGACACCGCGCGCTGGATCTACGCGCGCATCCGCGAAACCCCGTGGCTGGTCGCACCGTGGGCGGTCGCCGCAATCGCAGCCGCGCTCGCCATCGCATGGATGGTCAAAAAAGAGCCGATGGCCGGCGGCAGCGGCATTCCGCAAACCAACGGCGTGGTGATCTGCGGCCTGAAAATGCGATGGCAGACGATTCTGCCGGTTCGCTTCATCGGAGGCCTGCTCGGATCGCTCTTCGGCCTCTCGCTCGGCCGCGAAGGACCGTCCATCCAAATCGGCGCATCGGGCGCGCAGTTCCTATCGCACCGGCTGCGCGGCAAGAAACGTGAGGACATGCAGGAGCATTATCTGGTCACCGCCGGTGCCGCGGCCGGCCTGTCCGCCGCGTTCAGCGCACCGCTGTCCGGCATGATGTTCGCTTTGGAAGGGGTGCATCGCAGTTTTTCGCCCGCGATTCTGATGGGCGCCACCGCCGCGTCCCTGACCGCCGATTTCGTATCGAAATACTGTTTCGGCCTGCGTCCGGTGCTTGACTTCGGCACCATCGGCCAACTGCCGCTCGGCGAATACGGGTGGCTGATTCCGCTGGGATTGGTGGCCGGTTTGGTTGGTTCGCTGATGAACCGTTCGCTGCTCGGCTTCCAAACGCTGTACGGCAAGCTTCCCGCATGGAGCCGCCCTTTGATCGCGATCGCACTCGCGCTGCCAATCGGCATTTGGCTGCCTGACGTGCTCGGCGGCGGCTCGAACCTGATCGCCATGGCCGAGCATGCGCGCGTCGGCTTGGGCATGCTGTGCGTGCTGTTCGTGGCGAAAGTGCTGTTCACCTCCACCAGCTTCGGTTCAGGCACTCCCGGCGGCATTTTCATGCCGATTCTCGCGGTTGGCTCACTCGCCGGCGGTATCTGCGGCGAGACGTTGCACCAGTTCGGCAACCTGCCGTCCGATTCCGTGGCGATTTTCTCGGTATGCGTGATGACGGGCACGCTGGCCGCGTCCGTGAAAACACCGATCACGTCGATTCTGCTGGCCGTGGAAATGTCCGGCACATTGACGCACATGCTGCCGGTCGCCGCCGTCGCGTTCATCGCATTGCTCGTCTCCGACCTGCTGCGTACGAAACCGATCTACGGCGAGCTGCTGGAACGGTACATGCGCGCGCAAGGCGGCACGACGGCAATCGCCAATCGCATCGACAACGGCATCATGGAACTGCCTGTGGAAATGGGCGCGACCGCGGACGGCAAGCTGATGCGTGACGTGCGCTGGCCGTACGGCTGTCTGGTGATCGGCCTGCGTCGCGGCGAACGGCAGATCGTGCCGCATGGCGATACGCGGCTGCGTGCCGGCGACTATCTGGTCGTGCTGTTCAGCGGCGAGGACGAAAGCGACGCACGGCATGCGATGCGGCGGCTGTGCGACGTGTCCGTCTGACGCGGCCGTACCGTCTTCCATAACCATTCGTAGACGTCTAGGGCCACCCGAAGTTATCCACAGTTATCCACAGTTATCCACCGAATCGGACATGTTCGATGTTTGGTTGCAACGCACGTGTAGACTCGTACAAGGTTAGGAAGACGGCACCTGCGGCCAGCTCGTTGCCGTATGGCTGGGGCGGAACGACGCTGTCCGCGGAAAGCCAAGTACAAGGGGAACGTGATGGAATCGCAAGAACAACGGGCGGCAGACTCGCCAAACGCGGGTGATGAGCCGAATCCCGCCACACAGTCGATCGACGTCGCCGAAGTGGCGCGCGCGGATGTGCGCCCGTCCGGTGCCGCCGCATCCAAGCATCCGCCGCAGATTCCGCTCGCGCCGATGAAACGCATGCAGGCGCGATTCAACCCTCTTGCCGATGGCCTGATGTATCTCGTGGTGTTCGTCGGCGGCTTCGTCGGCGTCGGGTTCCGTCGCGCCACGGACCTGCTGCTGCCGTCGGTGAACGGTTCGCCGTTCGTGGTGGGCACGTTCGTGTCGAATATGCTCGCCTGCTTCCTGTTTGCGATGCTGACCGAATACATGGCGACCGCGTCGTGGCTGCGCCGCAGGGTACGGCAGGTCGTCAGCCGTGGCGTCGGGCTTGGTTTGCTTGGCGGACTGTCGACGATGTCCGGCGTGATGTTGGAAACCATGGAAGGCATGCGCGAGCAGCGTTTCGGCAGCGCGCTCGGCTATCTTGCGGGAAGTTTCGCCGGCGGTCTGATCGCGGCCGCGGTTGGCGTGGCGCTGATGCAGGCGTTGCTGGCGCGCGGCACACGCAAGCGGGTCCGTAACGCGATCGCCGATGCCTCCACGGCTTCCGTATCCTCAATGTCCGATTCGGACGCGTACGGCATCGTGCAGGACGCCAGATGACCGACACTGCAGTATCGGCTACGCAGAGTGTTACGCAGACGGTCCCCATGGCCGATTCGGGCGAATCGGACGTGCCGGCCGCGCAAAATGTGCAGAACAACGTGCCGGACGCGCAGGGCGTGCGCCACGTGAAGGTGGCGGATGCGGCGCATTCGGCCGCGCAGGCCGCGTTGGAGGCCGCGCAGGCGGCACAGCAGGCGGCCCAGGTCGCCCAGCAGGTCGCGCAGACCGGGCAGGTGCCGAAAATCGAATCGCAGCCGCAGTCATCGCAACCCGTCGCACCTCTGCCCAGCTTCGAACCCAAGCCGGTCACCGCGGAATCCCGCTCGTCGCCGACCCGACCACAGGGAGGTGCGCTGATGACCTGGATGATCTGCCTGTTCGGCGGCATCGGCGCCATGGCCCGTTATGTGCTTGACGTGTCGATCCAACGCAGCTGGAACCGTGACGGCAACCACAGCTTCCCCCTGGCCACGCTCGTCATCAACGGCGTCGCCTCCCTGTGCGCCGGCATCGCCATGATGTCGTACTATGCGCAGTCGGTTGATATGGGCACGGTAATGACGTTCGTTGTGGGGTTCCTCGGCGGATTCTCAACATTCTCGTCGGCGATCAACGAGGTGCTGTCGCTGATTCGCAAACGCCGTTTCGCCATGGCCCTGGGCTATGGCGCTGCCACGGTCGCGGTGCCGCTCGCCTGCGTGGCGCTCGGATTCGGCATCGCCATGCTGGGCGGCCACGCATAGCTGTCACCGGCTCAGCCTCGCGTAATTTTCACGTTACACGGGCGGTCATCGGGTAACGTTCAGGAAATCTGAGCGCAACCGCGCGAGCTGTTTCCTCTCCTACGTTGTGAAAACAACAAGAGAGGAAAAACCTATGACAGCCGTAACGTATCTCACACGGCATCGTCGACCGGGAATCGTCATACTCTGTTCGATTGTCGCCGTTCTCTCGATGCTTTTCGTACTCCCTCCCGCCATCGCGTCCGCAGCCGATTCCGGCGCGCAGGCCGTCGATGAATGCAATCCGACCGCCAGCAACGGCTGCGTCAACGGCATCCTGCAGGACGCCGACAAGAAGCCGATCGCCGACGTCACCATCACGCTGTCCGGCAAGCAACCGCGGAAACCAAACCGCGGCGGACGGCAAGTGGGCGTTTTCCGTTGCCGATGATGGCGATTACACCGTCACCATCGACGCATCCGTTGCGAAAGAGCACGGTCTGAAGGCAAGCAGCGCAACGGTGACGATCAGGAAAGCCAGCTTCGACAAGCAGCGCGGAGTCGTCCGTTTCGACCAAGCTGGCGATTCCACCGGCAGCGGCACGTCCGGCACATCTGGATCGACGGCGGCCACGCAACGCAAGGGGCGGTGCGACGCAAGCGAGATGATCGCAAGTGTCGCACCGCCCCTTTTGCGGGCGGAACGCGTGTGGAGTACATGCGGAGCGTGCGTGGAAGATGCGTGGAACGCGTCTGAAACATACGTCGTCACGGGGTGAAAAAGTGGATTTTTCGGGGGAATTGAAGAGGGGGAGGGCGTCTTTCGTCAATTGATAGTTCATATTGTGCGGACGATTGCAAAGAAACGTTACAGATGCATGTAAAATAACACATAATATCGCGATTTGTAAGGAAACATCCCGACGATGCGGGGGAGAGGTGTTGGGCAATGGTCGGCATGCGTGACGTGGCGAAAGAGGCCGGGGTCTCGCTGAGCACGGTTTCGCTAGTGGTCAACAAGACGGGCTACGTGTCCGACGACATGCGCGCGCGCGTCAAAGCCGCCATGAAAGAGCTCAATTACGTGCCCAACGAGCTGGCACGCAACCTGTACAAGAACCGCACGAACCTGGTCGGCGTGATCGTGCCGACCATCCGCCACCCCTTCTTTGCCACCCTTACCGCGCATCTGCAACGCGAGCTGGCCGCGCAAGGACTGCGCACCATGCTGTGCTCCACCGCCGACGCGGAAAACGGCGAGGTCGAATACGTGGACATGCTGCGCCGTCACATGATGGACGGCATCATCGTCTGCTCGCACACCACCCATCCGAACGATTACTGGACGTCCATCCACCGCCCCATCGTCGCCTTCGACCGTGTGCTGGGCGGCGGCATCGCGTCGATCGGCTCCGACCATGAGCAGGGCGGCCGGCTCATGGCGCACATGCTGGTCAACACCGGCGCGCACCACGTGGTGATGATCGGCGGCCCGCGCGACCAGTTCTTCGATTTGGCGGCGCGCAATGGAGACAGCCCGGACGATTTCGACCTGCACAAGACAACGTTCCCGGCCGTCCGCTACTACCTTACGTTGGAGCAGGAGCTGAAAGCGGCCGGCGTGCGGTACGAGTACGTCGAAGCCGGCAATGTGGAGGATTTCCAAGGGTATAAGAACGCGGTGAATGCTGTGCTCAACAGTATGCCGGTGGACGGCGTCGATGCCGTGGTCAGCTCCGATATCGGTGCCGCGCTTTGCGTGCGCGAAGCGATGCGGAGGCATATTTCGATTCCGCGCGACCTGCAGATCATCGCCTACGACGGCACGTATCTGACCGACCTGGCCGGTATGAAAATGACCGCGGTGGCGCAGAATTTCGACAAAATCGCGCAGGTCGCGGTCGGCAATATCGTTCGTGCGATCGCCAAGGAAGGGGATGCCAAGGCAGATACGACAAGCGCCACGGGACGCAAGCCGTACGAGCCGGACGTGCTGATTCCCGTGACGCGCAAACTGGGCGATACCACGCGCTAAGCGGGCCGTATCGCCCATCATTGGACGGGCCGTTTTACCTGCTAAGCGGGTCGTTTCGCCTTATTCGTAATCGCCGGTCGGACCGATCTTCAACGCGTCCTCGTGCGTGCGGCCCGAATGGATCGCATCGTTGATCGCCTGGATCTCCGCCGCATCCACGGCAAGTGCGCGCCCGTCGATCGCGCTGATCGGAATCGACCATCCGCCGTGCGTCATGTACAGGCTGTCCGCTTCGCGCAGCTCGGCGATCGGCAGCTTCCTGTACTCCGCCTTCTTGCCCTCTTCGAGCGCCCAGGCGAACATTTCGCGCTGTGATGTGCCGTTCAGAATACCGATGCGCGGGTCGGGCGTGACGAACGTATCGCCATAGCGTGCCACAATCGACGAATTCGGGCATTCCATCGTGTAGCCGTCCTCCGTGAACAGAATCGCGTCGCCGACGCCACGGCGGGCGCATTCGCGGTGCACGGCGCAGTTGACGCGTAGCTCAGCGTCTTCGCGCCGTTGAGCAGCCACGGGGCGCGTGCGGTGATGTCCGACGGGTAGCCGCGCGTCATCGAAGCCATGGTGATCGGCTCCAGCGAATGCAGCGTGCCCTTCGCGTCAAGGAAGATGTAGACGGTCGGCGTGCGGTCGGCCGCCTTGCCCACGCCGGTGTCCGGATCGAGACCACGGGAGACGATGATGCGCAGCATCGGACCGGGTTCCGGATCGTCATACTGGTCGATGACCAGCTGGACCGCGCGGGTGAGCGCGGGAATGTTCGGCTCGGGCATGTCCACCAGGCGGGCGGAATTGGCGAGACGCTTCAGATGGTTCTCCAACGAGACCGGGAAACCCTTCCATACCGTGGTCGCTTCGAAAATGCCGTCGCCACGCAGTGCGCACAAATCGAACGCGTTGATGATGGGGCTTTCCGGATCGACGAAACGAACCAGATCCGCGTCGGGCGCCACGCCTGCGCCTCCGAATAGCGTCTTGCCGTTACCGACTGCCAGAACGATCGAACTCATGGGAACCTCTCTTCCGCGCTCCGCGTCTTTTGATTGCCGCTTTATTGCTGTTGCGCTGTTGTGTTGCGTCAGCGTTCGCGTGCGTCTTCGGCGTCCAACCTAACCATGGTTTGTTTCCACTTGGCACCGCCAATTTGCAATGCGGAAACATACGCGTCATGAATCGCGCGGCTTCCGTAACGTTCGGCGACCAAGGTGAGGGAAAGCGACTCTGAACGTCCGTTTCTGCGGAATCTGATTTCGGGGTTCGTCGCAGTTCGTTCGGAAAAGGCCGGACGGCGGCCGACGGGAAAGGTGAGCGCAATGGTGGATGGGATGTCCGATATGGGAACAACCGAACTTGGCGCGGCGAGCACGCCCGAACAGGCGCGCGCCGCGTTCCGTGACGGCCTGGTCCGCCCGACCTGCGGCATCGCGCAAGGCTACGCGCAGGCGAATCTGATGATTCTGCCCAAGGAGCAGGCATTCGATTTTCTGCTGTTCGCGCAGCGCAATCCCAAACCCTGCCCGCTGCTGGAAGTGATGGAGCCGGGCGTCACCGCACTCGTCACCGCGCCGGGCGCCGACATCCGTACCGACGTGCCGTTGTACCGCGTGTGGAAGCGTGGCGAACTGGTAGCCGAAGTGCCCGATATTCGCGAGTATTGGCGATCCGATTTGGTCACGTTTGTGATTGGCTGCAGTTTCACATTCGAGTTTCCGCTGATGGAGGCGGGCGTGCCGGTGCGGCACATCACGGCAGGCCGCAACGTGCCGATGTACGACACGTCGATCGAGTGCCGTTCGGCCGGCGCGTTCCATTCGACGATGGTCGTGTCGATGCGTGGCATTCCGTCTACGCAGGTGGCCGACGCATGCCGGATTTCCGGCTATTACCCGTCCGTGCACGGTGCCCCCGTATGTGTGGGCGACCCGTCCGCGATCGGCATCGACGACATCATGCATCCCGACTATGGCGATGCCCCCGTGTTGGAGCCGGGCGATGTGCCGGTGTTCTGGGCGTGCGGCGTGACCCCGCAGGCCGCGGTGATGGCGTCCAAACCGGAATTCGCGATCACGCACGCGCCGGGGCACATGTTCATCACCAGCAAACGCGATTTGGAATACATGGTGTGAGGCCGAGCGGCAGGTTGCGGGGCGCGGCATCGACATCACCGAATGGACCGCGCCGCTGAGCCAGCTCACGCTGCTCGGCCTGCACACGATCGGCGTGGGCGACGGCGGCAACGAGATCGGCATGGGCCGTGTGGAGGACTACGCCATCGAAGGGGTGGTCGACCACGGCGAGAACATCGCCTGCACGGTGCCGACCGACCAGCTGGTGGTGGCCGGCACGTCGAATTGGGGCGCGCATGCGCTTGTCTGTGCGATGCGCGCGTTGGGCAGCAACGCCGTCGACCCGTATCTTGAACCGACGTGGCAGGAGCGCGTGCTGGACGTGATCGTCGAATACGGCGGCCTCGACGGCGTGCATATGACGAACGTGGCGACCGTCGACGGCCTCGAACCCGACCGTTACTTTAAGCAGGTCGGCCAGCTTACGGACTGCGCCCGCAGCTGAAGTCCTGTGCCCAAGGCCGAGGGCCCTGCGCTCGCGGCTGCCCCCGCATGTCCGTCGTTTTCGAATCGGGCGCCGGAGACATGCGCCGCGATTCGGCCGAAAGCCGGTTCGACACGCCCGAACACCGGTTGCGGTTTTGGTGTCGAGCCCCATTTTGCGGTAATATCGAACCGGTTCGACACAACCGTGGGAATGGCCGTAAGGACTCCCGCAAAGAATCTCGCAACGACTTTTTGGAACCGAAGGAGGCTCCATGAAAAACAAGGTGCAGCTCATCACTTACGCCGACCGCCTTGGCGACGGCACCATCAAGTCGATGACCGACATTCTGCGCACCCGCTTCGACGGCGTGTACGACGGCGTTCACATCCTGCCGTTCTTCACCCCGTTCGACGCGCCGACGCAGGCTTCGACCCGATCGACCACACCAAGGTCGACGAACGTCTCGGCAGCTGGGACGACGTCGCCGAACTCTCCAGACCCACGACATCATGGTCGACGTCATCGTCAACCACATGAGCTGGGAATCCAAGCAGTTCCAGGACGTGCTGGCCAAGGGCGAGGAGTCCGAATACTATCCGATGTTCCTCACCATGAGCTCCGTGTTCCCGAACGGCGCCACCGAAGAGGACCTGGCCGGCATCTACCGTCCGCGTCCGGGCCTGCCGTTCACCCACTACAAGTTCGCCGGCAAGACCCGCCTCGTGTGGGTCAGCTTCACCCCGCAGCAGGTGGACATCGACACCGATTCCGACAAGGGCTGGGAATACCTCATGTCCATCTTCGACCAGATGGCGGCTTCCCACGTCAGCTACATCCGTCTCGACGCCGTCGGTTACGGCGCCAAGGAAGCCGGCACCAGCTGCTTCATGACCCCGAAGACATTCAAGCTCATCTCCCGCCTGCGCGAGGAGGGCGTCAAGCGCGGCTTGGAAATCCTCATCGAAGTGCATTCCTACTACAAGAAGCAGGTCGAGATCGCGTCGAAGGTCGATCGCGTCTACGATTTCGCCCTTCCGCCGCTGCTGCTGCATTCGCTGAATACCGGTCATGTCGAGCCGGTCGCGCATTGGACCGACATCCGTCCGAACAATGCCGTCACCGTACTTGACACGCATGATGGCATCGGCGTGATCGACATCGGTTCCGATCAGCTGGACCGTTCGCTCAAGGGGCTCGTGCCGGATGAGGATGTCGACAATCTCGTCAACGCCATTCATGCGAACACTCACGGCGAATCGCAGGCCGCTACCGGTGCCGCCGCATCCAATCTTGACCTGTATCAGGTCAACAGCACCTACTATTCGGCGCTGGGATGCAACGATCAGCACTATATTGCGGCTCGCGCGGTGCAGTTCTTCCTGCCGGGCGTTCCGCAGGTCTACTATGTCGGCGCGCTTGCCGGCAAGAACGACATGGAGCTGCTGCGCAAGACCAACAATGGCCGCGATATCAATCGCCATTACTATTCCACGGCTGAGATCGACGAGAATCTGCAGCGTCCGGTGGTGAAGGCACTGAACGCGCTTGCCAAGTTCCGCAACGAGCTTGATGCGTTCGATGGCACCTTCTCGTACAGCGCCGACGGCGATACGTCCATCAGCTTCACGTGGGAGGGCACGACCACTCAGGCCACGCTCACGTTTGAGCCGGGCCGTGGTCTTGGTGTGGAGAACACCGCGTCCGTCGCCACGCTCGAATGGCGTGATGCCGCCGGTGAGCACCGCACGGACGATCTGATCGCCAATCCGCCGGTCGTGGCCTGATTCAGCCTCGCCTGATCCGGTCGCTGCCTGACCGCGCATAAATCCATAAATCTGTAATCGTCCTTCCTGTCACCTCTCCTTCAGGAAGGACGATTCGCATTTTCGTTTTTTCGAGAAATCGTCTTATCGGGAAAACAATTTTCCCGGGAATCAGCTGAAATCCCAGCAAAAACGGGTAAGGTGAGCTTATGTCAAAGATGTCAAAGCTTTTCGATCAAGACAACATGTTTTTCGCCATTATGGGCGTGCTGTTCGATCTGATTATTCTCAACGTGCTCACGCTGTTGTGCTGCCTGCCGATCGTCACGGCCGGCGCATCGTTCACTGCGATGCACAGTGTGCTCTGGCGCATGGTCCGCCATGAGGAAACGTATGTGGCGCGCCAGTTTTTTCGACTCGTTCAAGCGCAATCTCAAGCAGTCGCTGCTGCCGTGGCTTGCGTTCCTGCTGGCGGCGATTGTGCTGGTGGTCGACGGCATGCTCGCCCGGTCCATGGGGTCGATGAGCGGGCCGCTGATGGCGTGCGTCGCGTTCATGGGATTGGTGATTATTGCGATTGCGCAGTACTTCTTCCCGCTGCTTTCTCGCTATGAGAATCCGACTTCCGAAACGTTGAAGAATGCGACGAAACTTGCGCTCGGCTTTTTCCCACGCACCTTGTGCATGCTGGTGATTTTGGCCGCGTTCGCCGTGCTGTATGCGCAGTTTTTCATATATATGATTCCGCTGCTGATTTTGATGGGCGTCACGTTGCCGCAATACTGTTGCGCGTGGATCTACAACTGGATTTTCCGCCGTATCGACGGTGAGATCGACGCCAAGGGGCGCAAGGTAGCGCAGTCCTGAAATTGTTTGCTCGTAAAGGCGTTCCGCAGATTGCAAGTTCCGCGGAACGGCCTTTACGCGTTTTTCGTCGCCTTGAGTATCCGATTCTCCAGAATCGGACACGCTGGGGGCAGGATTAGCAGGGGAGGATGGTGGCGCTGCGGGCTGGGATGTGCAGTTGGGTGCCGTCGAAGCGTGCGGGGTTGCCGATGCTCAGCAGCACTGTTTTCTCCGCTGGTTCTTGCGTTGGTTTCTCCGCTGGTTCTTGCGATATTTCCTGCGCCGAGCCGCTAGACAGCAGTTTCACATAGTCGCTCGGCAGTGTGCAGCTTGCGTCGGTGTTTGACGGATTGATGGCGACGATGATGCGCTCGCCACCTGCTTCGCGATTGATCTTGCTGCATGTTTCACAAGGTGTTTCACAGCTGGTTTCGTGTGCTGTTCCGCTGCGTTCGCCGTCAGTTGCATCGCGTTCGGCTTCGCCGGCCTCGGAGTTTCTCGCGTACACCAGCGGATACGCGTGATCTTCCGCGTAAAGGAACTCGATGCCTCCGTCGGCCTGCAGCGCGGGATGTGCCAGGCGTAGCGTGTTCAGTGCACGTACGGTTTCCAGCAGCGAGTCGCTGCGTCCGGTCTGCGAAGCCACGTTCGGGCGCTCGCTGTCGGCATCGATCGGCAGATACAGATCATCGGGCCGGGCTGCGGAGAATCCTGCGTTGGTTGCGCAGCTCCATTGCATTGGTGTGCGCGATCCGGTGCGCTCGTATCCGCCTTCCTTGGATTTGAGCCCGTGCATGTAGCGCATGCCGATTTCGTCGCCGTAGTAGATGAACGGGCAGCCGGGCATGGTCAGCAGGAATGCGAACGCGAGCTTCATTTCATCGGTGGTCAAGGTGTCGCGCATGCGGATCATGTCGTGATTGCCCGACGGAATGCAGATGTATCCTGGCGTTCCGGCGGTGCTGGCAAGCATGGCCGTATATGTGTCCACAAACGCCTTGATGTCGCCGCTCGCATTGCCGACATTGTCGTTATTACAATTTGGATTGTCTCCGTCGACGACTGAATTGCCGTTGCTGTCGCACCCGCTGCTGCCCGCGCCGTCGCATTCGCTGCATTCGCCGTCGTGTTCCGTTTCGGCGGTTTCGGCGCTGCCCGTAGCTTCGGAAGATCCGGCCGAAAAATACGGATTCTCGCGGAACAGGTCAAGATAATGCGACGGCCCGAAATGCAGCAGGAAGTCCATGTCGAATCCGGCGTGCAACGCCTCTTCGGGGTCACCCCATTCCGATACGAGCACCGCTTCCGGGTAGGTTTCGTCCAGATGCGCTCGCACTTGCTGCCACAAGAGTTTCGTCCAATAGTGGTCGGGGTCTTCCTTGACGAGGCTGCCTGCCATGTCCACGCGGAAGCCGTCCGCCCCCAGCCCGAGCCAGAAGTCCATGATGTCTTGGATGAGCAGCCGGCCCTGCACCGCTTCGGGGGAGTCGGCGGCGAACTGCCAGTCTTCGGTGACGGTGCCGAATCCATAGTTGAGGCATGCCTGCGTGGAGAAGCAGTTCACGGCCGCCGCGTCGGGACGTTCCGCAATGCCTCCGAGGAATCCGCGGATCGATTCGTAGGGCGAGTTCAGATTCGGCGATTGCGTCATCGGTCGCCAGATGTAGCGGTCGGTCCATGCGTTGCGTTCGTCCTTGCCGGATTCGAGGAACCACGGATTGTCGACCGCGGAATGCCCCGGCACGAGGTCGAGCAGCACGTGCATGCCCAGTTCGTGCGCGCGCTCGAAGAGCCGCTGCAGGTCCGCGTTGCTGCCGTAGCGTTCAGCGGTTGTGTAGTAGTCACGCACGTCGTAGCCGGCATCGTAGAACGACGAGTCGAAGCATGGGTTGATCCAGATCGCATTGCACCCCAGATCGCGCACGTATTGCAGCTTGTCGATGATGCCTTGGAAGTCACCGATGCCGTCGCCGTTCGAGTCGTTGAATGATTGCGGATAGATTTCATAAAAGATTGCGTTGTTGAGCCAGCTTGCCATAAATCCTCCTGTTTTCGCGTCTTTGCTGTTGGTCTACCGATGTATCGCAACGTTGGAAACGTCGGTCACTGCTTTTCCGTCATTATAGCCCGTGAAGACACTTTTTAGGGGTGTATGGAATGCCAATGTTTGCAATACGCCAATCGATTGACGCGACACGCCGACGGATGGCACTGTGCACAAGGTTTCTCGAACCGGTTTGACAACTCTCGAACCGGTTTGATATCCTGTATACCAAGGACGGAGAGATTCCGACAACGCGAGTCGGGGATTCACCTTCCTTTATCACCTCATTGGGCAGGGCTGCTCGGTGAATAGTGGATAGAAAGGGATTGGAAAATGAGCAAGTTCTCTTCTTGGAAGAAGGCTGGCACCGCTATTGTTGCAACGCTGATGACCGTTGGTATGCTGGGAGCATGCGGATCGTCATCCAGCTCCAGCGGCACCAAGATCACCATCTTCAACTCCAAGGTTGAAATCGAAAGCCAAATGGAAGACATGGCTGCGAAGTACTCCAAGGAAAAGGGTGTGGACGTTGAGGTCTACTACTCCAACGACACCGTCGCAGCGCATCTCGCCACCAAGTACGCATCCAAGGATCCGTACACCATCTCCATGGTCGATGCCAAGGACATCTACTCCTTGGCTGAAGAGCACGCCGTCGATCTGTCCGACCAGGATTGGGTCAAAGACACTGACTACGCCATCAGCATTAACGGCAAGACCTACGGCTTCCCGGTCTCCATCGAAGCTCGTGGTCTGATCTACAATGCTGACGCCATCAAGAAGGTCACCGGTAAGGAATTCAAGCCTGAGAACTACAAGACCCTTGACGAGTTCAAGGATCTCATCGACGAGCTCAAGGCCGGCGGCATGGAATCCCCGACCGGTGTCATGAAGGAAGACTGGTCCCTCGCCGGGCACTTCCTGCCAGAAGTCTACGAGGAGCAGGAAGATCCGGACGCTTCTGCCATGAGCTCAAGGACGGCAAGGTTGACCTCAGCTCCAACGCCAAGTGGAACTCCCTGATGGACTTCTTCGACGTGATGAAAGACAACAACTACGCCAAGTCCTCCGCCATCTCCGCCGAGCGCGAAGTGACCGAGCAGAAGCTGGCTGAAGGTGAAATCGCCTTCATGTTCGGCGGCAACTGGGATTGGTCCGTGCTGAACCAGTACGACTACACCGAGAACATGGGTCTCATGCCGGTTCCGCAGAATACCGATGACGGCTCCAACGAGAAGCTCGTCGGCGGCGGCTCCAAGTACTTCTTCATCGACTCCTCCGACAACACCTCCGACGAGCAGCGTAAGGCCGCCAAGGACTTCCTGAACTGGCTTGCCGAAGACAAGGAAGGTCAGGAGTTCATCTCCAAGGATGCCGCTCTGATCTCCCCGTTCAAGAACAACAGTATCGAAGCGGCCGATCCGCTGGGTAAGTCCGTGAAGTCCTATGCCGACGCCGGCAAGCTGATCGACAACTACAACTACCTGCCTGACGACCACTTCTCTGTGCTCGGCGCCGCCTTCCAGAAGTGGCTCGCAGGTGAAGAGGACCGTGCAGGCCTCGCCCAGGACATCCAGGACTACTGGAAGACCGCTAAGTTCACCGGCGCAACCGCCTGAATTTCCAAATAATGCACCATGATGCAGGGTCCGCCGCTTCCTTCCTGCGGCGGACCTTACATCCCCCGGCACGTATGGGATCCATCATGAAACAGAATAAGCTTTCCTATAAAATCGGCCAGTTTCTGATGTTCGGTGGCCCGGCGACGATTCTTTCTTCGCCGTGGTGATCCTGCCGTTCTTCTATGGCCTCTATCTGACATTCACCAGCTGGGACGGCGTTTCGACAACGAAGCCGTTCGTCGGTCTCGAAAACTACAAGGCGGCTCTTGCCGACACCGCATATTGGCAGTCGCTTGGACGCACCTTCATCTACTCCGTCATCGCCGTCATCCTCACCAACATCGTCGCCTTTCTGCTGGCCTACCTCGTGACCAGCGGCATCAAGGGGCAGAACTTCTTCCGTGCGGGCTTCTTCATTCCGAACCTCATCGGCGGCATCGTTCTGGGCTACGTGTGGAAGTTCGTCTTCAACCGCGCCTTCGTGGCTATCGCCGAAGCAGCGACGCAAACAGACCACGCATCGCTGCTCTCCACGCCAAACGGCGCAATGTTCTGCTTGATCCTCGTTTCGGTCTGGCAGTACGCAGGCTACATGATGCTGATTTACGTGGCAGGCTTCATGAGCGTTGACCAGAGCCTGAAGGAAGCGGCCATGATCGATGGCTGCAACAAGGGCAAGGCCATGTGGCACGTGGTCATCCCGCTGATGCGCTCCTCCTTCGTTCAGTGCATCTTCCTGAGCACCACCCGTTGCTTCATGGTGTACGACCTGAACCTTTCGCTTACCAAGGGCGAACCGTTCAACCAGTCGGTGCTCGCAGCAATGCACGTCTACAACCAGGCATTCGTTTACAAGAACTATGGCACCGGTCAGGCGGAGGCGTTGGTCCTCTTCATCGTCTGCGCAGTGATCGGCATGCTGCAGGTGTACTTCGGCAAGAAGGGTGAGGTGGCAGCATAATGAAGGGTCAAACCAGCACTCGCACCAAGGTTCTGCATGCACTGATGATCGTCGTTCTGACGATTCTGCTGCTGCTGTTCATCGCACCGTTCATTCTGGTCGTGATCAACGTCTTCAAGACCAAGGCGGACATCAACACCGCTCCGCTGGCACTGATCGGCAAGCACGGGTTCACCCTGGAGAACTTCCCCAGGGCAATGGACAAGATGAACTTCGTCACCGTGTTCGGCAACTCCGCGGTCATCACCATCAGCGCAACCATACTGACCATCCTGTTCTCCGCGATGTGCGCATACGTGATCGTGCGCAACCCCTCGTGGAAGTTCGGCGGCATGGTGTTCGCACTTATGGTGGCCTCCATGGTCATTCCGTTCCAGGTGCTCATGGTTCCGCTCGTCTCCGTCTACGGCGGCCTGCTTGACGTGTTGAACAGTCGTATCACGCTGATCCTCATGCACACCGGCTTCTCGGTCTCCCTGGCGGTGTTCATGTTCCACGGCGCGATCAAGACGAACATTCCGAACGAACTTGAGGAAGCGGCCAGCATCGACGGCTGTTCCAAGTGGCGCACCTTCTGGACGATCGTGTTCCCGCTGCTCAAGCCGACCGTCGCCACCGTCGCCATCATCGACGCCATGGCGTTCTGGAACGACTACCTGCTGCCGTCCCTGGTTCTGGGCCGTCGCGAACTGTACACCATCCCGATCGCAACCCAGATCTTCTACGGCACCTACTCCAACGATATCGGCCTGATCATGGCGGCCCTGCTGCTGGCCATGCTGCCGATCCTCATCCTGTACCTGTTCCTGCAGCGCTACATCGTCGAAGGCGTGACCTCCGGCGCAGTCAAGGGCTGATCGAACGGTACGGAATCCGCAAACATAACTGAACAGACTCACACAACCGGCCCGGATGCGAAGCGATAATCGCATCCGGGCTTTTCTTATGCGATATCGATATTGAGATTGCCATCGCATGTTTCTGCTGTCTGACAGGACGTATTGATATGGTTGATTTCGCCGAAAGAATCGCTCGAATGCACTGGTGCAGTGTGTCCGGGCGATTTT
>ENA-OPYV01000210-OPYV01000210.1-human-gut-metagenome-genome-assembly--contig:-NODE-210-length-18631-cov-2.478599_pt1 | contig 18631 bp, 22 predicted proteins | sample MGYA00242474_ERZ504485 | MGnify/ENA primary metagenome ERZ504485 (study PRJEB26092, sample SAMD00036263) | human gut metagenome | host: Homo sapiens | study: EMG produced TPA metagenomics assembly of...
CCGGCTTCTTCAGCGCATTCACGTCCAGGTATTCAAAATGCGCCTGTGCCCATTGTTCGGCCCAAGCCTTGGTTCCTTCCGGAAAAGTATACTCCGTCAGATCCCCCACTACCTTATGAAAAATAGCTTTCGGATGTTCCGGGAAATAATAACGAAAAGCCACCCCTTCATCATAGGCACGCACTTCTACATTCAAACGGTAATCAGAACCGTCCTTTTTGATAAATACAATGTGCCCCATCTGTAATTGTCACGCACCAAGCTGCGTTCCCCATAAAGCGGTGTCCAAGTAGTGTCATGGCTGCCATAAGCTACCGAATCCACCTCCAAATTGTCCATCCAGCATGCCGGCTGAGGCAACTTACGCATCCCCAAAGCCATTTCCCAGACACGATTGTCCAGTTGCAATCCGGCCTGCGATTCCTTCACTACCTGTTTCCCATTGTAATTTACCTCATAGCAAAGTACATTGGCTCCGGAAGCCGATTTTTCTCATAAAATTTCACCTTATGTATACCTTCCGGAGAAGACAAATTCAATTCTATCGGTTCTGCTGCACACATTGCAGCTCCAAGAACCCATAATCCCAACGTCAAAGACAAGTTCTTCATATTCCTTTTATATTGTTTTTTATAGAAATACGAATAACTTGTCCCGACTACTCAATCAAAATGTAAATTTCTTTGATTTTTATTTCACTTGAAACTCAAACGTATTAAACGAATGAGCCTGCAAAGTCACATTCAGCCATTTTTCTCCCAACTTCACCGTCAGTTGCTGCGGATTATCCTGAAAGTTTCCTGCTACCACCACGGTTTTTCCTTCCGGAGTCTGTACCACTAACACCGGCTTCTTATCCTCACCCGTCGGTTTAAACGCCAGCACCTTCGTGCCCGGCATCAGGAAACGGGTGTAATGCTTCACGGCATAATATTCCGGCGTAAAGATAGCCTTAGCCTGTTTGGAATCCACCCGTATCAAGGCATTCTGCTTCCATCCCCACGGACTTACTCCTTCATCCGCCAGAATCGGATTCCAGAAAGTATACTCCTCACAGCCATTTCCCAAATAATGGTTCATCAGATGAAACGTATGCTCTGCGGCTTTCCAGTCGAAAGAACCCCATCCGCATTCACTTTCAGTCTGCACATAGTTATAATTCGGATATTTCGCACGCAGGCGGGTCAGTAACTGTCCTCCTTCCCACTGCAGTCCTATTCCTTGAATCGTTTCAGGCATACGTGGGTCGTCCAGCACCTTTTCTATTACTTCATAACGGTTTGTGTTGATGGTTCCGAAATACAATTTCACGTCCGGATGCGCTTTCTTCAGTGCCGGAGCCAGATACTCTACATTGAAACGGATAATTCCCTCCGGTGTCCATGCACATCCCGGATAAGGCGTATAGCTCCACGATTCATTTTGAAACATTACCATCTTTATGGGAATATTCAGCTCTTTATACGCGGAAACAAACTTGCAAAAGAAATTCGCGTATGCCGACAGGTAACGAGGGTCTTGAATAAAGAAGTCCGTTTCAGCCAGTTCTGCCGGGAATACTCCTTCTGTCTTAGGTCCTTTATTTCCTTGCAAATAATAGTCCTTCGCCGGATGCATCGTATTATATTTATCACTGCGCACCGGATAATCCTGATTGATTTTCATCCAGTTGGGCGGACTCCATGGAGAAATCCAGAAGGTCATGTTCGGATTATAACGCTGAGCCGACTTGATATACGGCACAAGCGAAGTCTTATCGCGGTCTATATTAAAATGCTTCAATTCAAAATCTCCCGGCACCTCGTCGCAGCTGTACCAGTTGCGTGAGAAGTCGTTCGCATTCATCGGAAAACGCCCCAACGTAAACCGCAAATCACCTTCCGGAGAAAACAGTTTCCTCAGAATTTCCTCTTTCTCATTACTAGGCAGCACATTCAAGGCATCCCATCCCAACTCATTGAAACAAGTACCCCAAGCCTTGAAAACGACTACAGAATCTCCCTTATCTACCGATAAATCAGCAGCAGTTCCCTCTGCCTTCGTTTGCAATTTCACCTTGTTCTGTGTCCAAGTCTTCCCTTCACAACTACTCACCCAATCACATGTCTGTGCCTGCACAGATACCTCAAGCAGTGCAAGTCCCATACAACTGAACCAAATTTTTTCTCCATTGTCTTTTCATAGCGTCAACTCTTTTTTTATTTCTCAAAAGTATTCAAAAAAGAAACACCTTCCACATGCGGACCCACATAAATTCGTGCCATATCTCCCGTATGATACCATTTCGGCTTTCCCGGCATATCATCAGAAATAATCTGACCGTTTATGCGAAGGTTTTCAAAACGAATGTTCCGTACCTTCCGCTGTGCATCATATCCCTCAATCACGGAAATCTCAGCCCGATTACCGGTGTACGACACATTCTTGAACACCACATTTTCAATCCCTCTTCCCGGCGCCTTGCAATATTTCTCATTAAAGAAAATACGAAGATTCACTAACTGCCCCTGCCGGAAGTTTTCAATGCGTATATCTTCAAAGCGCACATTCCGTATCAGATTCTCATCGCCCGCATTAATAGCCAGACAACCTTGATAGTTCAACTGCTTCTCTTTATGGTCCAGAATATCAATATTCACATAATTCAGATTCTCCAAAATCTCCGGTTTGTCCACATTTCCATGAATCCCGATAAAAATAGGATGCGCCACATCGGCCCATAACGTAGAATTCTGCATGGTAATGTTCGAACTTGGTCCTTCAAATCCCAATCGTGTGCCATACACCGTAGTACAGTCATCCGATGTCCGGCAAAATACCCTGTCGAACAATACGTTCCGGCTGGAAAACACATTCATCCCATCTCCCCAACCAAAATAACTGATGACTTTTACATTTCGAATGGTAACACTGTCCGAACCACCCGTAGCACATTGTGTAGCTACCAGTCCTTCCACATACACATTACGGGAATTAGCGATGCGAATACCCATCTTCACGCTCGGGTCAATGATACCCCTTCCCAGCAGCTTCACGTCATGCACATTTTCAATCAGCATCCGTCCCATCATCACGGCTCCACCGGCCACATAGACCGTCTTACCGGAAGGAATACGAAATTCTCCTCCTTCAAAACGATGAATTCCGGGGCCGAAATAAATCAGGTCCGGATTCTTTTTGTCTACCTTAAATGTATCCAAAGGATTGGCAAACAAATGCAGGTTATGAAAAATATCTCCATTCACTTCCACCGAAAGATTGGCCGGTTTCTCTAATGAAAATTGAAGCGTATTCCCTTCTATCGTAAAAGGAATATCGTATGACAACGGACGTACACGAGCCGCATCAATCTTTCCTTTATTATACGTCACTTCAATTTTCCACCTTTTCCGAAAAATCAAAGGTAGCCATGGAAGCATGTTCTACATGGTGCTTTGTCTCACGCACCTCATCCACCTTCACCAGGTAAGTGGGCACAAGCACCCACTTACTTTTTCCTTCCGGACGGACTTTGACTGTAAAATCATTTGTTCAGCCCTGCTCCTTTAGGAGCTTGCCACGATACTACCGTTCCCGCAGCAAATCCCCCTTGAAAGAAGCAGCACAGACAACACAAACATAAATATCTAAGCAATAAACTTTTCATAAGTCTTACCTTTAACGTGCATACATCAATGTACCAAACCCAAGTGCATCATATCCACCACTTGCTGTACCATAATTATCACCTCCACCTTCTGGAAATAATCTGTCACATCCTATTTTCGTATACTGCGTCAAATCAGCATCCAAGTTTTAATTTTCGAATAGTGATAGTAAGGCAATGCCATAATTGGACGGGTACCTCCACGTCCTCCTTCACCCATTACACTCTGGGTCACCGGTGAAATACCACCCCACTGATTATTCTGCTGCCAGACATAGGTCATAAACGGCAAGTCACTCTTCATTGCATAATTATAAGCAGAAGCATATTCACAAGCCTTCAGGAAAAGATTATCTTTATAAGCAAAGAAATCATCTCCCTGACAATATGCTAATTGGCAAATGGTTCCTAATAAACCTACACACATCAGCGTATGTCCCTGGTCACGCCCACTCTCCTGTAACTGAGCAAAGTTTGTTCCGGGGAACTCATAATAAATGGCACGCGTTATACGTCCATTGGTTTCACCCACCTGAAAATGCGTTACAGCTTCATTGTAGATGTCCCGACGATCTGTAAGAATACCAATAGCCATCGTTGATGCAATATTACAAAGTCCCCAGTTAGCCCAATAATGCAAATCGTTTGTATCATGATGACGTTCCAAGAAGTCCTTATTGGCAGGATACCATACCGTTAACATCCAATCCTGATATTTTTTAAAATCCTCAGGAGCCCATCCCGGAAAGCTTCTCAGAATTTCACCAGCAATCGCAAATTCATGTCCATAAATCCCTGCAGCCAATGAAACATTAGAGTTACCTCCCAAGGCTTTAGTCGTATTTGCCCATATATTGAGCAATTCTACTGCTTTTTCTGCATACACCTCTTTTCCTTCTATCTTCCAGCGAAGAGCCAGTTGATAAGCTCTTGCTGCAGCTTTCGCAGCATTCATATAGTTTTCTGCACCTGCACCACGAATAATTGTCTCTACAGCTGTACAGTTCATTGTAGTGGTTTCCTGTGCCAGTTTATTATCTCTTAACAAGGCAAATCCTTCCTTCCAAGGACTTTCACCAGAGTTTCCAGTCGGATCTTCATCTAATTTCAAATTTACTCTAATCCGGTTGAAATCATCTTCCGTATGCAATGCATATACCCCTTGTTCTGCATGTTTCATCGGTTCTGTTTCGGGTTTCAATGCAATTTCTTCCAACCCTTCCAATACATCCGGCAACGGAATTTCATTCAAATCTGTTTCCACATTCAAATCCGGCAAATCAATGCGTCGCCACAGCCCGACAAAGTCAGGCTGATGGCAAATGCGGCTGTTATGTAATAAAATCTTTTCATAATAAATTCTCTATTCTGCTATATGTTCCACTTTTATTTCTGATATATACAGATAATTACCATCTCCTACCATTGTAGCAAAACCTACCGTCACAGGAGAAGCATCTGAAATTTCTAAGTCTATCGTATGTGTACCAATTACAGAAGCAACACCTTCATTCACACTCTGAGAGACTAAAAACCTCATCTTCACTCACGAAATACCAAGGGCGATTACCTGCATTAGTCAAATCTGGGAAATCTGTATTTTCACCTTTCATTACAGCAAATACAACTCCATCACGTCCCCCTGCCGCATCATCTTCAGCAACTGTTACCTTAAATTGGTACCTTCCACGAGGCAATGTAGTTGATTGAAAAAGAACTCCATTCCACGTATTATTTTTACCATTAAGAGCCATCCATACATTGCCATCTTTTCTACATACGGATTTCCATAAAATATACTATTCGTATTCCAACCTTTCAATCCATTTCCTTCTATAGCAAACGGAGAGCTTGTATTCTCCAGTACATAGTTCGTAATATCACCAATCTGTGCTGGCAATACTGTTACCTCGCATTCCGCCGGACGAAACATTCTCACCAAAAATTTTAAAATTACTTTTACATCACCCGATAAATTGGCAGGAACCGTAAATGTAATTTCAGTATCAGACGGAGTTGAAGAAACTTGTTGGTTACCTATCATCACTGTTACAGGCAAAGCAGACAAGTTAGTACCTGTAATTTTCATCGTTTCACCGGCAAATACCGCTACATCACAATATTCAATAACTGGAGCTGCCTTTATTTCAAAAATTTATCATTTACCACAAATTCCACTCCCGCGTCTATCAAAGAAAGTTTAACCTTACCAATTGAAGCGTTAGACGGAATTTCTACCTGCAAACTACCATCCTTATATTCAAGGATTTTTCCTTCTTTATCACCGAACATCACTTTCAACGCATCTGCAGTAGCAGGCATATTTGTTCCCGGACAAAATAATCGGATTAGCCAAATAAACCAGATTGAATATCTCCAAGTAAAATCTTTAGGTTCTTCCACAACCTTAAACTTAAGCATCTGTTCCACGGTCTCAAATGCAGTAGAAAGTTTTACGTCATACGATTGTCCGATTGTCAAATCACCAGGCACTTTCACTGTTATTTTTTCATTCTCACATGACAATACAGTTCCAGCTTTATCTCCAAACCAAACTTTCGTTCGTCCTTTGGTTGTTTCATCTCCCAAACCTTTTCCGGAAATAGTCACTTCACAACCTTTATAGCCCTGCTGTGGAGTTATTCCACTAACGGTAGCATGTTCTACCAATCTAAACTCGTAAGGCGTATTTACAGTTTGTGAACCAACCGTCAATGTAAGTTTCCACTTACGGCACCTTCAGGAACTTTTACCTTAAATTCTTCTTCCGACCAGAAAACAATTTCAGCCGGTGTGTTAGTGGCTCCCTTAAAAATCACCTTTACGTCTTCCTGGCTACCCCCCAGCTCGCTTCCAGAAAAAGTTACTTCACTGCCTACAAATCCCCAAGCCTTTTGCGTACCTTCCAGCCCGAAAAGAGGTTTCATCTGTTCTACCGATGGCTTACCCATTACCCGAAACATCAGATCCGAGTTAACTTCCTGCCCCATAAAGCGGACAGATATACGTCCGGTAGTCGCTTCCTTAGGAACGAGCACCTTTACTTCAGTATCGGTACAAGTAAGCACTTCCGCCTCATTTTCACCGATAAACACTTGAATAAAATCTACACCTCCTCCAAGTTTGTTCCGGTCAAAGTAAACTGATCACCCACAAATCCATAATCAGGAGTTATACTGCTCAATGTAACAGGCTGACTTTCCGGATTCTGAAGCAATACCACTTCTGCTTCTTCATCGTCACAAGACGACACCAGAGGCATTAGAGGAAGCAAACACAATAAAATAATATATCTTTTTCATAATAAGACTCTTTTAGCATCAATTCCTTTCAATCTTAATATTCGAGATTTTCACATTGCTGCTTCCATTCATCATGGTTGCAAACCCAATGGTCACAGAAGTCGTCTGTGTCAATGTGACCTCGCACTGATAGTCTACAGGCTCAGAGAACGAACCAGCAGTAACCTGTCTCCATCCGAGGACTTCTTCCGGCACCGGATTATAGGTCCATTGCTTGGCACCTTCCACATTCTGCTGCTCTTTATTCAGATTCGGAATAACTCCTTCACCTTCTACTACAGCAAATACAGCACCGTATCGTCCTCCTGAGTTAGTATTTTCCACTACATGTAATGTAAATGTATAAGTGCCAGGAGGTAAAGTCGCTAACTGATATAATTTCGCATTTTCTTTCTTACCTTGTCCCCAACCAGACTGTATTGCTAACAATCCATCAGGATAAGCTTCCGGGAACTGAAGAGAAGAGCCAAAACCGTCTGAAGCCAACCAATAAAGGGCTGTACCCCACTCACCATCACTTACATCTCCGCGCAAGAATGGCTGTTTATAGTTTTTCAAGAAAAGAGCTGTCACATCACCGGTTGCAGCAGGATTAATCAAAGCAGAACCTTCCACTTCATAACCACCTACATTAATAACCGAGCCGTACCTGATTCATCGTAATCAGCTGGAAGCTTGAATTTAATTTCTTCATTCGTCGACAGCCACCACATTGGCCTGCACATCCTTTTGGCAGACCTTTGATTACCACACTCACATTTCTACTGCATCTCCAAAATTATTACCCGTAATCACAACTTCATCATTTGCAGTAGCAAATAAATCACCTGCGCTATTCAATGACTTAATAGAAGAGATTACCGGAGTCGGTATTACAGTGTAGGTATCCGACGACTCCACAGTGTGATTCCACACCTTTAATCCGATTTTCCCAGTCTGTGCCCCATCTGGCAGCTCCACAATAATACGCCCGTCTGTACATGAAAAAATCTTCTGGGCTTCCATCCCGCCAAAGGTCACTTTGACGGCTTCAATCTGATCTCCAAAATCTTTACCTAAAATAGCCACCTGGGAACCTACATATCCGGAAGCCGGATAGATGCCAGTTATTTCCGGTACAGGATAAGCATACTCCTTAAAATTGGCATCTTTCTCACAAGCAAAACAAAGCAAGGAAAAAGTAATTGCCAAACACCATTTCAAACTATATTTAACAATATGTTTCATATTTCTTTTTCTATTAGTGATTTTATCAATACCCCGGACTCTGAATCAAATTCGGATTCAAGTCAATCTGACGTTGCGGAATTGGCCAGAGATAATCACTCTTTGAAACCTGAATATCCGACTTGCCAGCCAGTACAACTGCCGCATGCATGCCTTTTCCTGTTTCTACCTTTTCCGTTCCCCAGATATATACATTCGGAGTATATTCCGAAAGAATAGCATTCCCTTCATTATTCACAAAGTCAGTGGGATAACCAGCCTCTCCTACGACCATACCACAGCGAGACTCATTCAACTCTTCTTCCAGCTTACCCCAGCGTTTCAAATCGTCGTATCTGAAACCCTCCATGTACAACTCTACCGTACGTTCGCGACGAATTTCCGTCAACATGTCCAAGCCATTCTCTGTAACCAGTTCATTTGTCAAGGAAGCTACACCGGCGCGTCCACGCAACTTATTAATGGATTTATTCAATTGTTCGTTGGTTATTTCACCATACCGTTCATACACAGCTTCTGCATAATTCAAATATACCTCAGCCAAACGAAGTACCGGATAATTGGAATATTCATCCTTGTTGGTCGTATTACGTCCATACAAAGTAAACTTATAAGGTGTATATCCAGCATTTCCACCTGTCAGTTTAGTATTGGCATCTGGAGTTCCTATATATGACTTCAAACGGTAATCACGGTTTTTGAATTCATCTCCACGTTTTTTGATAACCTTGAAACTTGGGAGATTTATCAATAGGCAAACCATCTGTACATACAAACATATCGATTAACTTACGACTCGGTGTAAGTTTCCAAAGTGTCTGTGTCAAATCAATGCTGGCCGGACGTGTTTTCTGGTCATACACTGAATAAAGAATAAACTCCTTGTTCGTATCTTTCCCCTTTCCTGCAGGATTGCTTCCTTCATTTTCAATACAAAACAAATAACGGTTACTCATATTTTGCATGGCAGCTACGCTATTGTAATTCCACAAGCTATATACAGGATCGGCCATTACCTCATCACACAGCGCAATAGCCTCTTCCAAAAAATGCATTGACCTGATCAGATTGCGGACCTGCAGAACCTTCAAAATCAGTGCTTGTTCCATTATATTTACGCCAAGTAGCTTCATACAATAACACTCTTGCCTTAAAAGCTTCCGCTCCACCTTTACTGATACGTCCTTTATCTTCAGAAGGAATGTTCTGTTCGCTTGGTAAATACTCAATAGCCTTATCCAAATCGGACAATATCAGGTCAACTACTTCATAACGACTGTTACGTGAAGCTCTCAATTCGGGAGAATCCACATCCAGTACCGTCTTCACAATAGGTACACCACCAAAAAAATTTCAGCAAGTAAAAATAAGAATAGGCACGGAAAAATATCCTTCACCTAATGATTGGGCTAAATCGCTTTGGTCACCAGCATAACTTTCCGCTTTCTGGAACAACATATTCACCGCACGAATATTGGCATAGCAATTATCCCAGCGTCCATCATTAGAACCAACCATAATCTTTCCGAAACCTACATCCGCATTATTCGAAAAATAAGTAGACAAGTCAGACGAGCAATCCATGTGGTCAAAAATAGATCCGTAACGGCTTTGCCAACCTAATAACTGTCCATAAAGCCCTGTTGCATATTCGCGGAAATGTTCGGGAGTCTGGAAATAAACCACGTCTGTCTTCGTGTCCAGCGGTTCCAAATCAAGAAACATGTCTGCACAAGAAGAAAATCCCCAAATGCAAGCACAGGCTGCTATATATGTCAATTTTTCATAACTTCCTTTTATAAATTAACTGTTTACTGATGCATCAAAAACCGATATTCACACCAAATGACCAGGTACGACTAAACGGATAACCGTTGTTGTTCGAGGTCTCTCCCATTTCCGGGTCGAAACCATCGGCAATACTCGTTGCTTCCCAAAGGTCATTACCTGAGAAATAGATACGTACTTTCTCCAGTTTGGCTTTCCGTGTCCAATTCTGTGGCAGCGTATATCCCACAATCAAAGATTTCAAACGGATGTAGCGATTATTCTGAAGCATAAAATCATTGTTTTCATAATTCCAGTGTGAACGGTTCTGATGGGTAGTCAGACGAGGATATTTAGCATTCGGATTATCTTCCGTCCAAGTCTGTCCTAAGAACATCGGATTTTTGGTTAGTGTACTGTGCATAAGAATCCCGCACAACCCAGTAGCATCCTCCATATGTCTGGACTCTCTATGCTTACGCTGGATAGACATCGCCGGAACGGGTATAGTAGCGAAAGTTTTGTCGTTAACCAGCGGGGGAGTCCTGTGGGCATCAAAAAGAAGATCAAAAAGGAGCTTATCGGCACTTCCGATTACCCGTCGAATAAGTCTTACGATCTCCAATTTCATCACCTTTACGCGCCTGATCCTCACCCTGGTATTTCTGTACCTGTTTGTGACGGATAACAACCGCGTCATCGCCATCGTTATCTACGCCGTTGCCGCCTCTACCGACTGGATGGACGGTCAGATCGCCCGCATGACCAAGACGGTCTCGTGGCTCGGCAAGGTCATGGATCCCATCTGCGACCGTGCGCTGCTGTTCACCGGCGTACTTGGGCTGGTGGTCCGCGGAGAGCTGCCCATCTGGGTCTGCGTGCTCATTATTGGCCGCGACATCTATCTGGGCATCGGCACGCTTATCGTTCGTCATTATCACCGTCGCCCCATCGATGTCGTCTTTCCCGGAAAGATTGCCACTGCACTGCTCATGACCGGCTTCTCGCTCATGCTGCTCGGGTTCCCCGTTATTGACGGCCTGCATCTTTTACCTTCAACCCTTACGGCCTTCCCGGGCCTCAACGGAAGCTCGGTGCCCCTCGGCATCTTCTTTGTGTACGGCGGCGTGATCTTCTCCATGCTCACGGCTGTCATCTATTCCATTAAGGGCGGAGTGGCCATTAAACAGGCTCTCGCGCATCCCGAGGACGAGGACATCGACTTTCTGAACCCTGAAATCGAAGACTGATTCGTTGGGGTATGATTACGTACGGTTCATTATTTGCGGCACGTCCGCGATAAGTTAGGGGTTGTCATGGACAACATGGTTAACAATATGCCTCAGAATGATAAGACTGCTGACGCTACCTGCGTATTCCGCGTGCCTTCAAGCGACGTCACCGTTCCCGACCTCATGGCCAACGTGCGCATCACCGCCCCCGTTCTGTCCATCGTCAAGGGTCCGCAGACTGGTGCCGCCTTTGAGCTCGAGGACGACGTGACCACCATCGGCCGCGATCCTGCGAACGGCATCTTCCTCAATGACATGACCGTATCGCGCAGCCACGCGCGCATTATCCGCGAGGGCCTCGGCGCTCGCATCGAGGACTTGGGCTCGCTCAATGGCACCTGGGTCGACGGTGCCATCGTCAATGCAGCCCCGCTGCACGACGGTTCTTCCGTCCAGATCGGTACGTTTACGCTCATCTACCACGAGAGCACGCCGGAGCGCATCGAAACCGGTGAGTAGGGCATGGCCGAACGCAACTATCTGAGTATCGGCCAAGTCGTCAACCTACTTCGAGGCGCATACCCCGATCTTTCGAACTCAAAAATAGATTTCTAGAAGATGAGGGGCTCATTACCCCTCATCGTACGCCTAAGGGATACCGTCAGTACTCTAAGGAGGACGTTGATCGCCTGGAGGTCATCCTGCATTTGCAGAAGACCCGCTACATGCCTCTCAACGTGATTAAGCAGCGCCTGGAAAACGCCACGGACCTGTCAACGCTCGCTTACGAGGTGGGCTTGCTGTCCGATGTTCCGCTCAAGACGGAGCCCAAGGAGACTAAGCAAAAGCTGCATCCCATTGAGACCATTCCCGATATGCTGGGCGTCGAGATTTCGTTTATCCGCTCGCTCGCCGAGAACGACCTCATTCGCATCATCAAGAGTCCGCAGAATCGTGAGCTCGTCGATGGTCGCGATTTTCCAATCATCCGCTACTGCTCCGAGCTGTCACGCTTCCATATCGAGCCCCGCAACCTGCGTCAGTACGTGTCTTCCGCCAACCGCGAGTCCTCGATGTTTGAGCAGGTGCTCGTGAGCATGCTCGGAATGGATACCTCCGATGACGAGCGCGACGCCAAGCTCGAGCGTGCGTTTAAGAAGCTTCACGACCTGACCGAGGGTGTGCACACTGCGCTGCTCAAGAACCGCGTTTTTGAGTCGCTCAATGCCGTGGTCGAGGACGCCGACATCGATGCACTCGATGAGGAAATCACTCGCTCCGAGTCCACCAAAGCCAAAAACGAAGAGATAGCCACGCCGGCTTCGCACGAGGATTCTCTCGTAAAGCCGCTCAAGGTCGTCGCCCCTTCGCACTCCGGCACCGCCACGGCGGGCAAATAACCGCTGCCGCTTATCCGGCAACCCATTGAAAGGTCATGCAATGTACGACTTCGAATCTCAAATCGTCGACATCCCCGACTATCCCGAGCCCGGAGTCATCTTTAAAGACATCACGCCGCTCTTTGGCAATCCCGAGGCGCTCAAAGCCATGACCGATACCCTCGCCGAGCACTTTGCCGGCATGGGAATCACCAAGGTCGTGGGTCCCGAGGCTCGCGGCTTTATGGTTGGCGTACCGGTGGCTGTAGCCCTTGGCGCCGGCTTTGTTCCCGCACGTAACCGGGCAAGCTGCCGCGCGAGACCGTAAGCCAGAGCTACGAGCTCGAGTACGGCACCGATTCAATTGAGATCCATGCCGACGTTATCAGCTCTAAAGATACCGTGTTGATTCTGGACGACTTGGTCGCGACGGGCGGAACCGTCGAGGCAACAGGTAAACTGGTGCGAGATATGGGCGCAAAGCTTATCGGTTACGGTTGTATACTTGAGCTTGCGTTTCTCAACCCGCGCGAGAAGCTCACGCCGTCTGATGACGATGTGGAGCTCTTTAGCCTGGTGACGGTAGACTAGCCGTTACCCTTAATTACTGGAAAGGAAGCTACATGCGCACAGCAAACACGCACAAAAACATGGCACGCTGCGCTGCTACGGCAACCCTCGCTTGTGTTTTGGGCTTGGGCCTCGCGGCTCCTGCCTACGCCGATACCGCATCCGACCTTGCCGCTGCTCGTACGAAACTCGAGCAGATCGGCACCCAAACCCAGCATATTTACGATGAGCTTGCCACGCAGACGCAGGCGCTCGATCAGACTGCCGGCGAGATCACGCAAAAGCAGCAGGAGATCGCCGATGGTCAGGCCAAGCTCTCGACCTATGTCGCCGGCGAGTACAAAACCGGCGGTCTGAGCCTGCTTCAGGTTTTGACGGGGTGTCGGATGATCTGAGCGATATGCTCAACCGTCTGTTCTACTACGGCAAAGTTTCCGATAAGCAAGCTCAGACCATTCAAGAGGTCAAGGAGCTTAAGCAGCAGCTCACCGATAAGCAGGCCGAGCAGGAGAAGAACGTCGCCGACACGCAGAAAAAGGTCGACGAGCTCAACGCCCAGCAGGCAGAGGCGCAGAGCGTCGTGAACTCCCTGGATTCTCAGCTGCAGGCCGAGCTTGCCGCCGAGGCCGAGGCCAATGCCGCGCTGCAGGCCGGCATCAACGCCAGCACCGCCGAGAAGGCCACGGTGAGTAACGAGACTGCCGGTACGACCGAGAACACCAACAACGGTGGCCAGACCAGCAATAACAACAACCAGGGCGGCAACACTCCGGCTCCTACGCCGGCACCTGCTCCGACGCCGCAGCCCTCCACGCCTGCTCCGGCTCCGACGCCTTCTGCTCCGAGCCAGTCCGTCGACGGCGGTTCTGTTGTCTCGCGTGCATACAGTAAGCTTGGTTGCGCTTATTCTTGGGGCGGAATTGGCCCGAACAGCTTCGACTGCTCTGGTTTTGTTAGCTATTGCCTCACTGGTCGCTATTGCCGCCTGGGCACCACGGGTACCTTTATGGGCTGGACGCGTGTGTCCGATCCGCAGCCCGGTGACGTTGTGGTCAACTCGTACCACACCGGCATTTACATCGGTGGTGGTCAGATGATTCATGCTTCCGACTACAACACGGGTGTTATCATCAGCTCCGTTGCCGCCGGCATGAACAACAACTATATCTTCGTGCGCTACTAAGTCATCTTACACAGCGTGTGAATGTGGACCTCGTGGCTTAAGTCGCGAGGTCTATTCTTTTGTCTCTAATCTTGTACGGCTATCTAGTATTCAAAACTAGATAGCCGTACATTCGGTTTGCAAGATGGCTATAATTGTTGAGGAACAATTAGAAAGGACCCTCTATGAGCTGGGCACTTATCTCAGATTCAAGCTGTAACCTCCGCGATTGGCAACCGACCGCGCCCCATACCACCTTTGCATTTGCGCCTCTCAAAATTCGAGTGGGGGAGCGTGAATTCATCGATGACCTTTCGCTCGATGTACATGAGCTCAACTGCGCTGTTCAGGCGGAGACGAACGCTTCTTCGAGCGCTTGTCCCAGCGTAGGGGAGTGGGCCGAGCTCTTCAAATTGGCAGACAAGACCATCTGCATGCCGATCTCTGAGGGCGTGTCGGGCAGCTACAACGCGGCAGCCACGGCTCGCGATATGGTTCTTGCCGAGGAGCCCGACCGACAGATTCATCTAGTCAATTCACGCGCAGCTGGCGGCAAAATGGACCTCATTTTCTTGCTGTTCGACCGCTATCTTGCAAGCAATCCGGATGTCTCATTCGAGGACGCTTGCGCATACTTCGATAGCCTTGAGCAGAACAGCAAAATCCTCTTCAGTTTGTGCAATTACGAAAACCTCGCCAAAGCTGGACGTATCCCTAAGGCAGCCGGCGTCATTGCCAACAAGCTCAATATCCGCATTTTGGGAACGGCGAGCGAGGCCGGTAAAATCGAACTCGTCGGTCACACGCGTGGCGAAAAGAAGATGCTCAACAAGATCATCGATACCATGGAAGCCGAGGGTTTTACGGGCGGCGAGGTCGTCATCGACCATGTGGAAAATGAGACAGGCGCCCAGGCACTTGCCAGCCGCATTGTGGAGCGCTGGTCAGGCTCCAAGACTATCATCATGCCCTGTAACGGGCTAGATTCATACTATGCCGAAATGCATGGGCTCATTATCGGCTACGGCATGGGCGTGGCTTCGGGCCAATAACGTCCAACTAAGCAAAAATACGGGCGGGGCAAAGTGACAGATGACCCTTTGCTCCGCCCGTTTTATACGTCGGCTAGCTATTAAACCCATTAAACTTTAGATAGCTCATCAGGTACGCTTTCGAAACGAAGGATGAAACCGCACTGCGCACAAGCAGCGACTCACGCGTTACCTGATGCGCCGTATCGGGAACCGGCGTCTGCTCGACGGAAACGCCGAACGAATCGATGCCTCGAGCTGATCGACCACATAATCGAGGCGTCGGGGCATCGTAGCTCAAACGCTGAATGTTAAAGAGTGCCTGCACCGCAGCAATAGGTAAGACCTGCTTAAAGAGGCAGATAGCGATCAGGCGGGCAATCTGCTCGCGGCCATATTGCTTTTTGACCGGAGCAGGCACCAGGCCGACCTTCACGTAGTTATTGATCATCGATGGCGTAATGACAGGGTGCTCAACGCAAATGGACAGCGGCTCCATCCACAGCGCAACATACTCAATAACCTGGTCGCGGTAGAGCGTCACATTGGGCAACTGGTCATAGCGCGGCAGACTCAACGTATTGAGTTTGCGCACGATTTCGGACTGAATAAATGCATCGGGCAGCACAGTGGGCTGAATATCCTCAGGCTTAATGCTGACGACGAATCGGACATCGGAATAACGTGTTTAACGTGGTTCATAAAGGTCCTCCGTTCATTTACTATATTGTATTCTAGGTTATCTTGTTTTGCATACCACATAGCCGGCAAGTAAAAGTGGTTGGACAACACATTGATGCATCGTCCAACCACTTTGTGTAAAGATAGCAACCTTACATAAGATATATTATCGTACTTATCCACGGAGAAACGCGTATGCGCTCGTTGCCGCTATGGCTCCATCAGAAACGGCGGTCACAACCTGGCGTAAGCGCTTGGAACGGATGTCGCCAGCGGCAAATAGACCAGGTGTACAGGTGGCCATCGAATCGTCGGTGACAATGCCGCCGTCGGGAGCCAGGTCGACTAGATGCTCAACAAGCTCGGTATGTGGCTGCGTCCCCGTAAAGACAAAGATGCCAAACGAGCCGGGCTCAAATGACTCGGCATGAGTTTCCCCAGATGCATTGTCCTTAAAGGTAATCGTCGTTGGCATGGCTTCGCCCGATAGCTCCACAATACTAGTTTGGTACCTAACTGTAATATTGTCCTTTGCGAGTACTTTCTGAACAACACCATCCGGCGCACGGAACTGGTCGCGGCGCAGCACGATGGTCACACTGCTGGCAATGTCGGACAGGAACAGCGCCTCTTCGCATGCCGAATTGCCACCACCGATTACAAAACCTGCTTGCCGCGGAAAAACATGCCGTCACATGTTGCGCAATATGAAACGCCACGACCGCGATACGTATCCTCGCCTGCGAAACCTGCCGGACGCGGCGTGGCACCCATGCAAGCGATAACGCTCGAGGCCAGCGTATCGCCCATATCGTGATGCACCGTAAACAACGCTGCATCGGCATCGTAATCGATACCCGTAACCATGCTCCATGTAACCTGTGCTCCCAGGCCCTCTGCATGCTGCTGAAAACGCTCGCCGAGTTCGGCGCACTCAGGAGCGGGAAACCCGGATAGTTCTCGACCTCATTGGTTGTGGCGATCTGCCCTCCCGACATGCCCTGCTCAATCACGGTCGTCGTAAGGTTGGCACGCGCAGCATAAATGGCGGCAGCATAGCCCGCGGGCCGCCACCGATAATCGCAACATCGATCGGCTTATCGGTAGTCATGAAGCGTCCTTTCGTCGAAACGTTGTCGTTCTTTGCGCTCGTACCCAAATTTACGTGAACGTGACACTCATGCACTACAATGATAAATCCGCATTACAAAGCTGAAGGGGAGTTATCGATGGACCAGGCGCAGACGAGTGACGACGCTCCCCTGCTCACGCACAGCACTCCCCAATCGGAGCAAACCACGCTCCTGGCTCAGCAAAAACCTCTCGTGACCATCGTGCACGCCTCCGTTGGCTCGGGCCACAAGGCCGCCGCAAATGCGATAGCGCAGGCATTCGACCTCATCCGCGGCACCAATGGCATCCCCGAGGATATTGAGATTGAAGTGCTCGATATCCTTGATTTTGGACGTATTAAATTCGACGGCAATAAGACCGCGGCTTCTTTTACGGGAGCCACGCGCCCCATTTACGACCTGACCTGGCGATATACGCTTACGGGACATCTTCTCTGGGGTGGCGGAACGGCATGGTCGCGAATTATGTTCCCCGCCTTCAACGAATATATTCGTAGCCGCAGGCCCATAGCCGTGGTTGCAACGCACATCACAGCAGCCAATGTTGCCGTGGGCGCCCGCGTAATTACGGGTATCGATTATCCGGTCATCTGCGTACCAACAGACTATGAAGTCGAAGGCTTTTGGCCCCACAAGGACACCGACCTGTTCTGCGTGGCCAACGAATTTATGGCCGAAACGCTGCGCCCTCGCAAGGTTCCCGAGTCAAAGATCCGCATTACGGGTATCCCCATCCGAGCGGGATCGATTCGGATTATGATCGAGAGGAAGAGCTGAAAAAGTTCAATTTGCCGGCAGACAAGACGGTCGTGCTGGTTATGGCTGGCGCCAGCTTGCCGCAGCCTTACGTGCGTTTCCGGGCGGCGATGGACCATACGCTCCCCTTCCTACGCAGCTTTGAGGACATGCATTTTGTCTTTTTGCCGGGCAAGGATGAGGAATACGCCACCCGCCTCAAGACGCTCTTCGATGCCATGAAGCTCGAGAACGTCACGGTTTTGGACTATGTCGACGACATGGCGGCCCTCATGCACGGGTGCGACCTGGCAATCCTCAAATCGGGCGGACTCACGGTCACCGAGTGCCTATGTGCACATCTACCGATGATTCTGCTGGGCAAGTCCTATGGCCAGGAAAAGGCCAACACCACCATGCTCACCGGCATGGGCGCCAGCATGCATGTCACCACCGCACGAGAGCTCATCGTGACGTTGCGTCATCTCCACGATCATCCTGAGTCGCTCAAGGCACTGCTCATCAACGGCGAAGTACTACGCCGCCCACACGCAGCCGAAGACATCGCCATCGCCACCATAGAGCTCGTAGGCAAACCCCAAAAGCGCAAACGAGCCTTCTGCCGCTTCTACTGGGGCGGCAAGCCAGCGCATATCCGCTAGCGTCTTTATGTCCGCTTACCTGCGGGAGGCCCCTATATATCATCCCCATGCTCAAAACATTCTCGCTTCGCTGCGAAAACTGCGCGTGGGACGATATATAGGGG
>ENA-OPYV01000211-OPYV01000211.1-human-gut-metagenome-genome-assembly--contig:-NODE-211-length-18556-cov-1.849910_pt1 | contig 18556 bp, 30 predicted proteins | sample MGYA00242474_ERZ504485 | MGnify/ENA primary metagenome ERZ504485 (study PRJEB26092, sample SAMD00036263) | human gut metagenome | host: Homo sapiens | study: EMG produced TPA metagenomics assembly of...
CCTTGCAGGTGTCCTGCGGGGAACCACCGCCCAGACCGATCAGGAAGTCGGCTCCGGAGGCTGCGAACTTGGCGACGCCATCCTGGATGCACTCGACCGGCGGATTCGGCTTGACGTTGTCGAACACTGCACTGATGGGACAGGGATAAAAAGAAGAGCAGAAGAGTAAAAAACAGGTTACAGCATCTGCTGATCGTATTGAAGAATTAAGTGAAAGAGAAAAAGTTGTTGAAGAAAGATCAAAGAGATCATGATGACAATTCCAAATATCATTGATCCATCTGTACCAATCGGAAAAGATGACAGTGAAAACGTAGAACTTGAAAGATTTGGTGAGCCAGTTGTTCCTGATTTTGAAGTTCCATATCATACAGAAATCATGGAAAGTTTTGATGGAATCGATCTTGACAGTGCAAGAAAAAGTTGCAGGTAATGGATTCTATTATCTGATGGGAGATATCGCAAGATTACATTCTGCAGTCATTGCTTATGCAAGAGACTTCATGATCGATCGAGGATTTACTTATTGTGTACCACCTTTCATGATCAGAAGCAATGTTGTAACAGGTGTTATGAGTTTCGATGAAATGGATGCGATGATGTATAAGATCGAAGGCGAAGACTTATATCTGATCGGTACAAGTGAACATTCTATGATCGGTAAATTTATTGATACAACAACAGAAGAAGCAGAATTACCAAAAACACTAACAAGCTATTCTCCATGTTTCAGAAAAGAAAAAGGAGCACATGGTATTGAAGAACGTGGTGTTTACAGAATTCATCAGTTTGAGAAACAGGAAATGATCGTTGTATGTAAACCAGAAGAAAGCAAGGATTGGTATGAAAAATTATGGAAGAACACAGTTGATTTATTCCGTTCTATGGATATCCCAGTTCGTACATTAGAGTGCTGCTCTGGTGATTTAGCAGATCTGAAAGTAAAATCTGTTGACGTAGAAGCTTGGTCTCCAAGACAGAAGAAATACTTTGAAGTAGGAAGCTGTTCTAACCTTGGTGATGCACAGGCAAGAAGACTGCGCATCCGTGTCAAAGGTGAAAATGGAAATTACTTTGCGCATACATTAAATAATACAGTAGTAGCACCACCTAGAATGCTGATCGCATTCTTAGAGAACAACTTAAGAGAAGATGGAAGCGTTGCAATTCCAGAAGTTTTAAGACCATATATGGGTGGAAAAGAATCTCTGCAGCCTAAAAAAATAAAGAAATAGAAATTCAAAAAGAGCGTCTCAAAAATGTGAGGCGCTTTTCCTTTTTATAAAGGTTTATGATATTATATACGATAAGGAAAGGTTTAAGGAAAGGTGATAAGGAAGCAAATGAAAGCAAAGATCATTATCGTGGAAGATCATGAACCAATTCGTAATGAATTAAAGATTTTGTTAAGTAAATATGGATATGAGATCATAGTGTTAGATCGTTTTGATACAGTTGTTGAAGAGTGCTTGAGAGAAGATGTAGATCTGATTTTTATTAGATATTAATCTTCCGTTTTATGATGGTTATAATGTGTGCAGAGCAATCAGAGAAAAATCAGAAGTACCGATCATTGTTGTTACAAGTAGGGATAGCGAGATGGATGAGATAATGAGTATAAATCTTGGAGCGGATGATTTTATCACGAAACCATACAATACACAGATTTTGTTGGCAAGAATTTCTGCAATGTTAAAACGAACACACAAAGAAAAAGTAAATGATTTTTTACAATATCAAGGCTTGAAACTACAACTTAATAGCAGTACTGTTATTTATAAAGATCAGATAATCGAACTTAGTAAAAATGAGATGAGAATATTGTATACATTACTGCAACATAAAGAGAGTATTGTAAGCAGGGATCAATTAATGGAATCCTTATGGCAGTCAAATGAATTTATTGATGATAATACATTAACGGTGAATGTCAATCGTGTAAGGAAAAATTAGAAGCAGCAGGACTGAAAGATTTATAAAAACAAAAGAGGGCAGGGTTATATGATATGAAAATCAAAGATTTTTTAGAATGGAGTATGCCCAGATTCTGATATATATTGTATTTTTGGGATTATTGGAAGTATTGCTTTTTATTTTTGAAGTGAATTATTTTCTTATGATATATTTGCTGCTGATCGGATTGATTCTGGAAGGAATTTATTTATGCCAGCGGTATATGAAAAAATATCGGTATTATAAAAAAGTGAAAGCAAAACTGGATATACTGGAACAAAAAATGCATGATAACAGAAATGTTAGAATTGCCAGATTTTGCAGAAGGAGAGTTTCTATATGAAATATTGCAGACGTGCAACAAGTCCATGAATGATGAGATATTGAAATATAAGATAGAGGCAGCAGGATACCGAGAATATATTGAGATGTGGATTCATGAAGTAAAAACACCATTGGCAGCAACAAGACTGATCCTTGAAAATCATCCAAGTGAGATCACACGGGCAATGGATGAAGAAATGCAGCAGATCAATTATTATTTGGAGCAGGCATTGTATTATGCGAGGAGTAATAGTGTAGAGAAAGACTATCTAGTGAAAGAGTTAAGTTTAAAAGAAGTGGTAGAAAATGCGGTAAAGCAAATGCAAAAAGTCTGATCGGAAATAAGATAAAAATTAAAATAGAGAATCTGGATCAGAAGATCTTCAGCGATGAAAATGGGTTTTATTTATATTAATCAAGTTATCAGCAATGCAATAAATATAAAAAGAAGAAGCAGAAATATCATTTTGTGCAAGATGTGAAAAGAATGAAATACTTCTGGAAATCAGAGACAATGGAATTGGAATCTCACCAAAAGATTTGCCAAGGATCACGGACAAAGGGTATACTGGAACTACAGGAAGAAACTATCAAAAATCAACAGGGATGGGGTTATATTTGTGTAAGAAACTTTGCAGCAAATTACAACTAAGTTTTTACATCGAATCTAAAGAAGAAGAATACACGAAAGTAACAATCGGCTTCCCAAGAAATTCTATGATTTTTTTAAATGAAGAATGATCAGACAGGAGGTTTACAATGTTTGCAGATTATCATGTACATTCACATTTTAGTGAAGACACAGATTTCCCAATGGAACTTGAAATTCAGAAAGCGATCAAATTAGGGATGGATGAATTATGTTTTACAGAACATTCAGATTATGATGTGCCAACTGTCGTTAATTGTGATTATGATGCTTATTTTGAAGAAATGGAAAAAATGAAAGATAAGTATAAAGGGCAGATCACATTAAGACAGGAATTGAATTTGGAATTCAGACGCATACGACGAAAGCGTATGAAGAAACATTCAGACAGTATCCGTTTGATTTTGTGATCTTTTCTTGTCATCAAGTTGAAAACAAAGAATATTGGAGACAAGAGCCACAGGAAGGAAAGACACAGTTAGAATACAATCGAAGGTATTATCAGGAGATTTTGGATGTTGTTAAAGTATACAAAGATTACAGCATTCTTGGTCATCTTGATGTGATCAAAAGATATGATAAGCAAGGAGAATCGAATTTGAAAAGATTCAGGATCTGATCGAGCAGATTTTTGAAGTTGTGATCGCAGACGGAAAAGGAATTGAACTTAATACTTCAAGCCGTGCATATAAACTGAAAAGTCTAATGCCATCAAAAGAAATTCTGAAACTGTATCATGATATGGGAGGTAAGATCATTACGATTGGATCAGATGCACATAATGCAGACCGGATCGGTGACTGCGTAATGGAGTCACAGAAGATTTTAAAAGATATTGGTTTTGATGGAATTTATACTTTTGAAAAGATGAAACCAGAATTTCATAGATTTTAAGATAAATTAAAGAGGTGCCTATTATTTTTAACAAATAGACACCTCTTTACATATTGTGCTATATTTTAGATTTCAAGATTATTTATCAAGTAAGATTAGTGCCATAAATACAAGATCTTCATCTCCGATATTCTCAATGGCATGTCCAGCTCCATCACATGTGAATGTAGTATCTCCTGGATGTACTTCATATTTTGTACCATTGTCATTATAAAGTCCTTTTCCCTGAAGGATATGGTAAGCTTCGCCTTCACCTTCATGAGTGTGATATGCAAGAGCAGAACCAGGTGGTACGATGACTTTTCCGAACAGACGACTGCTATCTTTCATTTCTTTTTCTGTTAAGAATTCCATTTTTTTTTTAATGGGTTATCAGAACCATTTGCATCAGGAATTGTGCCAATTTTTTACATCTTTCATTTTTTAAAAACATTGTTGAGTCCCTCCTTTATATGGTCATGTTAAGTTTAGTATAGTAGCTTTTTGATAAAATAGCAATATGACAAAATTGTAAGTTTTGTGTAAGGAAGTTCGATGGATACGAAGATGATTTACTGGTATATTATAGACAAGACAATAAGAGAAACCAAAAAGATAAGGAGATGGAAAAATGAGTTCTGTATTGAAAGTAGAATAATATAGAAAAATATTATGGGAGCAAAGCGAATCTTACGAAAGCGATCGATCGTATCAGTTTTGAAGTGGAAGAGGGGGGAGTATATTGGAATTAGTGGGGCTTCCGGAAGTGGGAAGACGACATTATTAAATTGTATTTCAACGATCGATCAGGTGACTGCGGGAAATATTATGATCAATGGAATGGATATCACAAAATTGAAAGGAAAACATCTTTCAAGATTCAGACGAGAGGAATTAGGATTTATCTTCCAAGACTTTAATCTGTTAGATACATTGACAGCATTTGAAAACATTGCGTTGGCGCTTACGATCATGAAAATTCCTGCAAGAGAAATTGAAGACAGAGTCAGATCGATCGCAGAAAAGTTGATGATCACAGAAGTATTGAACAAATATCCATATCAAATGTCAGGAGGACAGAAGCAGAGAGTGGCAAGTGCCCGAGCGATGATTACAAATCCATCTCTGATCTTAGCGGATGAGCCAACAGGAGCTTTGGACAGCAAGGCGGCCAGAATGCTGCTTGACAGTATGGAAACGATGAATGTGGAATTAAATGCAACGATTCTGATGGTAACACATGATGCATTTACAGCCAGTTACTGTAAACGTATTTTGTTTATCAAGGATGGAAAGATTTTTAATGAATTGGTTCGAGGAAATGATTCGAGGAAACGATTTTTTGACCGTATCATTGAGGTTGTGACATTGCTTGGAGGTGACAGTACAAATGTATTCTAAGATCGCATTTAGTAATGTCAAAAAGAGTATCCGTGATTATACGATTTATTTTCTGACATTAACATTTGGAATTTGTTTGTTTTATATGTTTAATTCTGTTCAGGCACAACAGGCTGTCTTAAAGCTGAATGCAAGCCAGAAATCAATGATGCATCTAATGTCTGTGATCATTAATGGAATTTCTGTGTTTGTTGCAATTATTCTTGGATTTCTGATTGTTTATGCAAATCAGTTTCTAATGAAGCGGCGGCATAAGGAAATGGGAATCTATCTGTTGTTAGGAATGGAAAAACGACAGGTATCAAAGATTCTTCTGATAGAGACTTTATTGATCGGTGTTTTGGCATTGATCGCAGGATTGGTTTCAGGTGTGTTTTTATCACAAGGACTTGCGATGTTGACAGCAAAGATGTTTGCGGTTCAGATGAAAGAGTTTAAGTTTGTTTTCTCGCAAACGGCATTTATTCAGACTATTTTGTATTTTGCAATTATTTTTATTATTGTGATGATATTTAATGGAATTACGATATCAAAATATAAACTGATCAATCTGTTGAATTCAGCAAAGAAAAATCAGAAAAAACAAGATTAAAAATCCTATATTGTCGGTCATTCTGTTTTTGATATCCATTGGGATTCTTGGATAGCATATCATTTATTCAAAAAACCAGATGCTTGCTGTGGACAATGATTTTAAGATCAGCGTATTACTTGGTGTAGTAGGAACATTTCTCTTCTTCTTTTCGTTATCAGGATTCTTATTAGAATTGGCAAAAAGAAGTAAGAAATTTTTATTATAATGGATTAAATATGTTTGTGCTAAGACAGATCAATTCAAAGATTACCACAACATTTGTTTCTATGTCAATGCTGTGTTTGATGCTGTTTTTTAGCAATCAGTGCGTTTGCGACAGGAAGTGGATTGCGTCTTCAGTGAAAACAGATTTAGAAGATATGACAAAGTTTGATTGTACTTTTTTATGGATTATCGGAAAAAGGATATCAGGAAGAACAGCAGCAAAAGTTTATAAAGAAATTAGATGATCTTGGATTAACGATCAAAAAAGATGCAAAAGAAATTTTACCGATCACAATATATCAGAATGGTACATTTCGCAAATGCAGATATAAAATGGAGCCATTATTAAAGGGAAGAGAAAAGTATTCAGATTATACAAAAGATTATGTGAAGAAAATTTATGAAACTCCACTAACTTTTGCAAAACTATCTGAATATAATAAAATCCGAAAAGCAATCGGAGAAAAAGAATTAACCTTGAAATCAGATGAATATATATTGAATTGTGATTATGGCAATCTGATACCGATAATGGAAAAAAGGCGGCTAATGATAAACAAAAACTTACATTGGATGGAAAAACATATAAAATGAAATATGGCTTACAAAAAGATACCTATATGGTAGCAGCAGCTAAAACAGATATGGGAACAGTCATTTTAAATGATGAATCATCCAGTCATTAAAGATTGATTATTCTACATTATATTTAAATCTGAACTGGAAGGGGAATGCACAGAAAGTATCAAGAAAATATACGGAATATTTAAAGCAGATGATCATAAATAGCAAGATGCCAAATTCACTATATTCAGCGACAATTTCAAAAGAGGAAGTATACGAACAGAGTACTGGGTTAAGTACGATCATGACATATATTGCAATTTTATATTGGACTGGTATTTTTAATTACATGTGCAGCAGTACTTGCATTACAGCAATTAAGTGAGAATGCAGATAATATTGAAAAATACAAATTATTGAGTAAAATTGGAACTTCACAAAAAATGATCAATCGTGCGATTAAAGCACAGATCATATTGTATTTTTGTCTGCCTTTAAGTTTGGCATTGATCCATTCTTATGTAGGAATTAAAACAGCAAAATTCTGATATCAACGTTAGGACAAATTAATATAACAAAAGCAGCAGCGCAGTCATTGATCATTGTGATCGTAATTTATATTGGATATATGATCGCAACTTATCTAGGAAGCAAGAGTATGCTGAAAGAAAAATAGAGAAAGAAATGACAGAAGATCCAAATCTGTCATTTCTTTTTTTTGAGCTATTAATAATGTTACCGGTTAATGTCTGTTTGGAAGCATTTAATTTTTACAGTACCTCCTTATGTTCATTAGTATAAAAATCAAATGTGTTCAAATTATTTTTGAAAACTTGAACAAATTATGAAGAATATACGTGATTGAAAATGAAAGAAAATGATTGACTATGATTGAAATTGTGATATACTTAAATAAAAGCGAAAAGAGGTGATATTGTGTTAGCGCAAGAGCGATTTGAACGCATTTTAGAGATTTTAAGAGAGAAACAGTCAGTCACCGTGGTAGAACTGACAGAAAAAACTGAACACCTCAGAGTCCACGATACGAAGGGATTTAACGGAATTAAACCGACAAGGTCTTTTGATCAAGGTTCATGGAGGAGCTACTGCGATCAAGTCTGTGTTATCAAGAGAAGAAGAAGTCATAACCAAGTCAAAGAAACACCAGGAAGAGAAGCGAAAGATTGCAAAATATGCAGCATCTTTGATCAATAAAGAAGATATCGTGTATCTTGATGCAGGAACAACGACAGAGATGATGTTAGATTATCTCAGAGAATATGACGTATTTATGTGACAAATGGGATCACACATGCGAGAAAACTGATGAACGCAGGATTTAAGGTCCATTTGATCGGAGGCGAGATTAAAGCGGTAACAGAAGCATTGGTTGGAGAAGAAGCATTAGAACAGCTTGATAAATATAACTTTACTAAGGGCTTTTTCGGAACAAATGGGGATTGATCTGAAGCGGGGATTTACAACGCCAGATCAGAAAGAGGCAGCAGTTAAGAAGAAAGCGATGGAACAGTGCCAGAAAACATATATTCTTTCGGATGCAAGCAAATTCAATGTGATCTCAACTATTAAATTTGCAGATTTAAAGAAGGCAGAGATCATTAACAGATCATTTAGAAAACAAAGAGTTCAAAAGAATCACAAACATTGAGGAGGTATTTTCATGATTTATACAGTAACATTTAATCCAGCAATCGATTATGTAATTAAAGTAGATAACCTGACATTAGGACAGGTTAACAGGACAACAAGAGAATACATTTTCTGTGGAGGAAAAGGTATTAATGTATCTCATCTGCTTGCTAATCTTGGAGTAGATAGTGTAGGACTTGGATTTATAGCTGGATTTACAGGAGATGTTATTGAATCAGGAGCGAAAAGAACTTGGATTTAAACCAGATTTTATCAGAGTCCGTGAAGGAATGACACGTATCAATGTTAAGGTAAAATCCAACGAAGAAAGTGAGATCAATGGATTAGGACCAGTTATTCATGATGATGAATTAGAGCAGATGTTTAAGAAATTAGATGAATTAGAAGATGGAGATATTTTAGTTCTTGCAGGAAGTATTCCAGCAACACTTCCATCAGATGTATATGAAAGAATCATGGGACGTCTGCAGGGAAAAGATATCCGAATCGTTGTAGATGCAACAAAAGACTTGTTGTTAAACGTATTAAAATATCATCCATTCCTGATCAAACCAAACAATCATGAATTAGGAGAAATGTTTGATGTTGTGCTAAAGACAAATGATGAGATTGTTGAGTATGCAAAGAAACTTCAGGAAAAAGGCGCAAGAAATGTGTTAGTTTCCATGGCAGGAGATGGAGCAATCCTGATCACAGAAGAAGGAGAGGTTCATGTAACACCTTGTCCAAAAGGAGAAGTTAAGAACTCTGTAGGAGCTGGAGATTCCATGGTAGCAGGATTTATCACAGGATATTTGAGAAGTAATGGAGATTATAATGAAGCACTGAAGATGGGGACAGCAGCAGGAAGTGCGACTGCATTTTCAGAAGATGTTGCAACTGGCGAGAAGATTATGGAATTATATAAAACATTATAATGAAATAGCATACAATGAAAGAAAATTATGATAAAATGAACCTAAGAAATTAGGTTCATTTTTTGTGCGTAATTTTATAAAAACTGGAGGATATCATGACGAAAAAAGAAGCAAGACAACAAGTAAAAGAATGGATGAAAAAATTAGACAAAAATTATATAGAAAAAGCAGATCAGTCGATTTTTGAACAGGTAAAAGAGTTAAAAGAATTTCAAGAGGCAAAAACTATTTTTTGTTATGCAAGTATGAAAATGAAGTTGATACATGGCAGCTGATAGCATTGGCACTGAAACAGGGGAAGAATGTCGGAGTTCCATTGTGTATTGGGAAAGGAATCATGGAAGTGAGACAAATTCATGCTTTAGATGATTTTGAGGAAGGGGCATATGGAATCATGGAACCATCCAGAAGGTGTCCAATCTTATCGAAAGAGAAGATTGATGTGGCGGTAATACCGTGTGTAAGTGCAGATAGAGAAGGCCGTAGACTTGGACATGGAGCAGGATTCTATGACCGTTTTTTAGATGGAGTAACATTTCCAAAGATTCTGGTATGTTATAAAGAGTTAATGATGGATCAGGTACCGACAGAAGAGCATGATATTTTGATGAATCAGGTTATTTGTGACGAATAATGAAGTAATAGAATGATCAAGCAGGAGAGATGATAGACATGAGAAAGATTTTAAAGAAAACAGCAACATTAATGATGACAGCAGTGATCGGAGTATCTATGAGTTGTCCCAAGATGATAGTTTATGCGGGACAGAGAATGCAAATGCAAGAGAGATATACGACTCCAAAAGAATGGAATTATGCAGAAATCACAGCATATCAGTTTGGATCTACAGATAAATTTGAAGATTATCTTCAGACAGGTGGTACACATCTATACAATGATAAATTTCAAGAAAAAGATCATATGATCAAAATTACGGTTGCAGATTCTGGGTATTTTACAATTGCAACACAAACAGATGGAAATAGATCACAGAAGGTAAAGCTCTATGATTCAACGAAGGAGAAAGTTTTAGCTCAAACGACATCTGATGGAGACCTGGAATATGGAAGGCTTGCAAAAGCAGGTGAGGTCTTCTATCTTCAAATGCCAGAAAAAATCGATAAAATATTTGTGACAACAGGTGTGATCAAAGATGGATTTGGATCTATGAAAGCATCAGATACTTATTATGAATCAGGAACTGGGAGTACCACATATCATCCATTTTCAATTAAGAAGAGATCTGCGGTGGAATTTAACATTTCAGCGATCGATCGAAACAGTGAGATCACTTATGCACACATCGAAAAGAAAGAAAACGGACAATGGAAAAGAATCGATGATACGGTAAAGATCAAGCCAGCATCTTATGATGATGATTTTGTTCATGGATTGACTAAAGGTGAATACCGCCTGGCGATCAAAGCACCGACAACACAGTTAAATGCAGTCTCATATACAAGCAGTTCTAAAAGTAAAAAGGTAGCATATAAGAAAATCAAAAGCAAAGAAGATCAAACTGGATGGACAAACATCGAATATATACAACAGGAGAGAAAACTTCAAGATGGTATAAAATAAGTATTACATCTACAAAGAAGAAAAGAATTCTGAATCTTGGAAAGAACACGGTTTCTGGAGGATACAAGTTTACAATTTATAAAAAGGGAAAGAAAAAAGCAATTAAAACAATTAAGGTAACAGGAAATGCAAATGCGAAGATAGCGAAAATGCCAAAGAAAAAAGGAACATATTATATCAGAATCTCAAAGCTTACAAAGAAAACAAATGGAACGTATGAAATAGGGTATTATTAATCCAAATCAAAAATATAAGGAGGAATTTTTTATGGCAAGAAGGGGAATCAAGAAAATGGGAGCAGTTCTGATAGCAGCAGGTTTAAGCATTGCAATGTGTAGCCCATCAGTATCTGCAAATGTAAGGACAAATATTAATACAGACAAGATAACACAGAAAAAGACAGCCAGATATGTTGAACCAGAAGAATGGAACAAAGAGGAATTGACTGCATATCAGTTTTGATTCAGAAGTAGATATGATGAAATATCTGGGTGAGCGGTGGAATGCATTTATATAATAAGAATTATAAAGGCAGTGACCGCTGGGTAAAGATTAAAAGTTGCAGATCCAGGGCTGTTTATGGTTGGTGTCGTAAGTAACGATGAGACAAAAATACCAGTATATGATGCGTCAAAGAAAAGAATTATAGTAAATAATTTAAATGATGGCGGGGACAAAGAATATGTAGGTATCGTGAAAACAGGAGATGAATTTTATGTAAAACTGCCAGAGAAGATAGACAAAGTGATCATTTTAACTGGTGTGATCAAAACCGAATTTACTTCCATGGCGAATCAGAAAAGTTATTATGAACTTGGAAAAGGGACAACAACCTATCATCCATTTTCCGTAGCGAAACGCTCAAAAGTACAATTTGATATTACATCCATCGGAAAGAAACATGAAAAAGTTGGAGTATACATTGAGAAAAATGTAAATGGGACATGGAAAAAAGTCGGATATGGCACAACGGTAAACCAGATAAATATGACAGTGCATTGCTCTATGGATTAGAGGCAGGAAAATATCGTCTGGCATTAAAACACCAAAAGATCAGATCATTAATATAGAATATACAAGGGACAAATCAAAGAAAAAGGCAGCCTATAAGAAATCAAAAGCGATCAATCTAAAATCAGATATTGACAGTATATATACTTCCACAGAAAAAGCAGCGCGTTGGTATAAGGCTTCTGTTTCATCTACCAAAAAAAGAAAAGCAGTTACATTGTCCAAAGATTCTGTGGGTGGAGGTTTTAAATTCTGTGTTTATCAAAAAGGAAAACGGTTAAAAACAGTAAAAGTCACAAAGAATGATAAAGTTAAGACAGTAAAACTTCCAAAGAAAAAAGGAGCATATTATGTGAAAGTTACGAAACTTACAAGCAAAACAACGGGGGCATATTATTTGGGAACGTATACATATTAAGAATCACAAGGAGGGAAACTGGATGAAAAAAATGAAAAGTAGGTCATTTCGTATTCTTATGGCAGCAGTCATATCAGCAGCGATGCTGTGTCCGCAGGTTAAAGTATCAGCAGCGGATGGCTTAGTATCAAAAGCAGCTACATCATATTTTCCGAGTAAAACAGTAATGAAGAAAACAGCAAGAAAAACAGAGCCGGAAGAAATGGAATCAAAAAGAAATTAAAGCATACAAATTTGGAACTCTTGAAGATGCCTTATATTATGCGCTGACTGGCGGGATCAAATATTATGATCAGAATTATTTTTAAAAAATCCAGATCTGATCAAGCTCACTCCAGTAGAATCAGGAGCTTTAGGACTGGCAGTTGTTGGGGATAATAAACAGGAAGCAATTCTATATGATTCCAATAAAAAATGATCAAGAAATTGCCACTGTCCTATGTAAAGGCGCAGGTAAATGCAGGAGAAACTTATTATATAGAGTTTCCAAAGAACTGTAAAGAAGGATTGATCACAGCTTACGTATTACAAAAATGAATGGTGGTGGGTTAGCAAAAAAACGACCTCAATATGCAAAAAGGTGAAGAAAAAGAAACTTATCACACATTTAAAATGACAAAAAGAGGATTTGCAGGTTTTGTTGTTGCATCCATGGTAGAAGATGGTGGAAATACAAGCTATAAAGTTCAGAAAAATGAAAAAGGAAAATGGATCACAATCGGAAGAACAAAGTCATTTAAACCAACAAACGAAGACGAAACACAGATTGCAGTAGGTTATGGACTTAGTAAAGGAAATTACCGTCTAGTATTGAAGGCTCCAAAAGAGCAGCTCAATACAATGTTGTATACGACAAAAAAATTATGCCAAAAAGAAGTTGCCTATAAGAAATCCAAAGCAAAGAATCTAAATGCAACAGAGATGTATACAATGAATGAAAAAGCAGCCCGTTGGTATAAAGTATCTGTAAAATCTAGCAAAAAGCAAAGCAAATTGAAGATTTTAACAGTTGCAGATCAAGGTGGATTTAAGTTTACGATCTATGAGAGAGGTAAGAAAAAACCAGTTAAGACAGTAAAAAACATCTGCAAAACACTTTAGAAAAGACAGTAAAACTTCCAAAGAAAAAAGGAATGTATTTATGTCAAAGTAAGCAAGCGTACTAAAGAAGACAAATGGATACTATGAGATTAAGAAATAACGGTTAGAATAGAAACGTCAAAAAGGAATTGTCAGAAAAGACAGTTCCTTTTTTTCTTAATGAAAAAAAACTCACTTACTATTCTTGAAACGAAATTAAAAAAATTATAAACTATAGGTTAGGAAATACTAACCTAGAAGGATGAAATAAATGAAACTAAAAAAGTTTAATATGCATAGTGATGGTCAGTGTTTTAGGGGTACTATCATTCGCCGGATGTGCCAAGAAACAGGACGAAAAGAAGACAGAAACAAGTAGTGAAGCAAGTACACAGGAAGCCAAGTGCGCAAGTTTTGCCATGGACACCTATATGAATCTGAAAGCATATGGAAAGAATGCACAAAAAGCAGTGGATGATGCTAAGAGTGAGATTGAGCGATTAGATCAGCTATGGTCAGCGGTAGATAAAAACAGTGAGATCTATCAGCTGAATCAGAAGAAAAAATGAAAGTATCTGATGAGACATTAGAATTGATCGAATTTGCAAAGAAAAAATCAAAAGAATCAAACGATGCTTTTGATATTTCTATCTATCCGATCGTGGAATTATGGGGATTTCCGACACAGAAATATCGTGTGCCATCGGACAGAGAAATTCAGAAACTTCTGAAAAACGTAAATAGTCAGAAAATCAAAATTAATAAGAAAACAAATGTTGTGACATTAGAGAAAAATATGAAGATTGATCTTGGAGGAATTGCTAAAGGATACACATCACAAAGAATTGCAAAAATCTATAAAAAGGATGGTGTGAAAAGCGGTGTAATCAGTCTTGGTGGTAACGTACAGGCAATCGGAACAAAAACAGATGGAAGCCGATGGAAAGTCGGAGTGCAGTCACCAGATGATACAGAAAGTATGATCGGTGCATATGAAGCTGCTGATGAAGCAGTCATTACATCTGGAGCATATGAAAGATACTTTGAGAAAGATGGGAAAACATATCATCATATCATTGATCCAGCAACTGGAAAACCATCCGAAAAAGATCTGAAATCAGTAACGATTATCAGTAAAAATGGTACATTATCTGATACATTGTCAACAACATTGTTTGTTATGGGGAAGGATAAAGCTATTTCTTACTGGAAGGAACACAGCAAAGAATTCAATATGATCCTTGTTGATGAAAATAATAAGGTATATATTTCACAGGGAATCAAAGATCATTTTTAGTTCAGATATGTTGATTTACAAGTAAATAAAAAATAAACGTTAACAGATAGAAAGAGAGAAAGGAAAAACAAAAATGAAGATCATTGATCAGTTAAAGAAAGTCAATCTGATTCAGTTTGTGCCTGCGATTTTTGTGATCAGTCTGGTTGGAAACAGTGTTTTTGGATATACGGCACCAAAGTCAGAAAAATCAAAAAATAATTCTGAAAATCAGGTAGAAGCTGCAACGACACAAGCGAAAAAGAAAACAAAGAAAGCAAATGCTGGGGATATTGATCTAAGCAAGATCAAGGATGGAACTTATGAAGGACAGGCAAACGGATATCGTGGTTTGGTAAAGGTTTCAGTTACTGTAAAAGATCATAAGATCACAGCGATCAAAGTATTAAGTAATTCCGATTGATGCCGCATTTTTCAATCGTGCATCAGCAGGTGTGATCAAAAATATTCTGGCAAAGCAGTCATTAAAAGTTGATGTTGTCAGTGGAGCAACTTACAGTTCAAATGGAATCATTAAGGCAGTAAAAAATGCGTTAACAGGGGAAGAAGATAAATCATCCGCAAAAGCAGGCGGATCTTCTGCGAAATCTGCAGGAAGTGTTGGTACAGCGGATGAATCAGGAACATACAAAGATGGTACATTTATTGGAACAGCATCTGGATATCATGGCACTGTAAAAGTTTCTGTGACGATCAAAAAGAATAAGATCAAATCAATTAAAATTTTGGAAAATCATGATGATGCAGCGTATTTTAACCGTGCAAAAGGTATTTTACTTCCATTGATGGTTAAGAAACAGAGTACAAATGTAGATGCAGTCAGCGGGGCTACATTTAGTTCCAATGGAATTATCAAAGCGGTACGAAATGCATTAAGCAAAGCAGCGGTTAATAAATCGTCTAGTGACAGCAGTTCTACATCTACGACAAAGGATACAACGAAGAAAGATACAACAGAGAAAGTATCAGGTACATACAAAGATGGTGTTTACGAAGGAACTGGAACAGGATTCAGAGGAAAGATCACTGTCAGTGTCCGCATTAAGAAGAGCAAGATCGTAGAGATTAAAACTTGTTAAAAAATGAAAAAAGATGATGCGGCATATTTTTGAACGTGCATGGTCCGAAGTTCCATTTAGTATTATTGCAATGCAGAGTGCAGATACAGATAAAGTTGATGCAGTTAGTGGTGCTACATATAGTTCAAAAGGTATCATGGCAGCAGTCAGAGATGCGTTAAAAGAAAGCATTGGCGAAAAAAAGATACGGAAACTACAGTAGAAACAAATAATACGAACAATAGTACAAATGATAAATAATACGAATACTGATAATTCATCTGAGGATAATACAACAACTGTACCAACAACACCGACAGATCAAACGTATACAGGAAGTGCAGTATGTGAGCCAGATGAAGATGGAGATTTTGACGCATATGATCTTACTTTAGAAGTTGTAGTTTCATCTGATGGAAAAGTAAAAAGGAATCCAAAATATAAAATGGTCAGATAAAAGCATGCAATCATGGTATAAGGATGCGGAAAAAAAGATAGTTCCTCAATTGATCGCAAATGGTTTGGATACTTCAAAAAAATTATGACGTGGTAACAGGAGCAACATGTTCAAGCAATGCCTTGATCAATGCATACAAGAACGCAATTTCAAAGATAAACCAATAGGTAGAGGAACAAAAAGAGATATGAAACAATTAAAAAAATACAAGCATTTCTTAATGAGACTTCTAAACCTTGTGCTGATCGTTGGAGTGTGTTTTGCATATCATAATATTGCAACGATCCGGGCAGAAAAAGAAGCGAAGATCGCAGCTGAGAACAGTGGTTCGGGTTTATGGAAAGATGGAACCTATGAAGGCAGCGGTCAGGGATTCGGTGGTCAGATTGTTGTGAGTGTAACCATAAAAAAATGGTTCTATCGATGACATTCAGATTAAAGAAAGCGAAAAATGAAGACAGTGCATATTTTAATAATGCAAAAAAAATCATAGATACAATGAAACAAAAGCAGACAGCCGATGTTGATGTAGCAAGTGGAGCGACATACAGTTCAAAAGGTATTATTGCAGCGGTACGAAATGCTTTGAAGGAGGCGTCATAATGAACCTTAGACAAAAGAGAGATATAAGACGTCTCGCCCGGCAGATCATTCAGATCATCTTTTTCCTATGGATGCCGGCATTATACACATCAGCATTTTCTGGTGTGAGATATGTGATCGAACAGATTAGGGCAGGCAAGCCGATCGAGCAGAATGCATTTCTTGTAATGCTGATCGCATTATGTGGATTAACCATTTTGTTTGGCAGATTCTTCTGTGGCTATGCTTGTGCATTTGGAACCTTGGGAGATGGAATGTATGCCCTATCTCAATGGGTTCAGAAAAAAGTAAAAAAAAGAAGCTTCCCGTGGGTATCAGAAGAAAACCGGACGGAAAACTGCAAAAAATGAAATATATAGTGTTATTAGTCTTAATGCTGATTTATGCATTAGGATTTACGAAAAAGTTCCACGGAACCAGTCCTTGGGAAGTATTTTCCATGTTGTACACAGGTAAGATTCCAGACGCCAGTTATTTAGCCGGATGGGTCATCTTTGTACTTATACTGGTAGGTATGTGCCTTAAAGAAAGATTTTTCTGCCAATATCTATGTCCAATGGGAGCAATCTTTGCATGGTTACCGACATTGCCGTTTTCCGTACTCGACAGAGACCGAAGCAACTGCATTCCAAAGTGCCGTGCATGTGAAATCAAGTGCCCTGTAGATTATCAGATCAAAAGGGACCAGAAGAATGCTGGGGAATGTATCCACTGTATGCAATGTGTGGATGTGTGCCCGAAACAAAACATTCATCTGGGTTCAGGTAAGAAATTAAAAGGTAATGAAATCGTTATCATTCTCCTGAAGCTTGTATTATTTATTGGAGTCTGTATTTTTGCACAAAAGTTTGTAAGATAATTGACGAAAATAGGAAGGTGTCTGATCACTTATAAAGGCACCTTTCTTAAAAAATGACAGTTAGCTAAAACTAACTAAATGCGAAAAATTCTCAATTAGATTCGGAATATGCAAAAATCAAGATAAATATACAAAAGATATTTCAGTACTTATATTTTTGTATGAAGCTATTAATTATTATAACTTGAAGGAGGTTCACATGAGAAAAGGAATGTGGAAAAAAGGTTTAACAGTAGCTATGGCTGCTGCAATGTTGGCAGGACCTGTAAGTGTGCCAGCAGTATTTAACAATGGGGTAGCTGTTGTTAAGGCAGATGAAACGAACAAGGAACAAGATATCTATGTGTTGATGAATATCCCATATGCTTGATTTTTACAAGGCAGAATTAAATAAAAATGATGTGAAAGTAGATGTGACAACTTCAGCAACAAAGGCAAAAACAAGAAGTACATTAGCCAATGGATCTTATCATGCAGACAATACTGGAGAGCATATTTCAGGAATCACTTATCCTGTAAAGATCAAAGCAGGAACAGATCTATCTAATTTAACAAAAATTACAGACGCTTCTAAAGTTTCAATTACAGTAAATATGAAAGGAAAAGAAATAACAACAGAATATAAAGGCAAAGATGCTTTATTTGAAAGTGCAGATTATTCATATTATGTATTAAGTACAGCACCAGCGTACTATAAAGAATTAACTGTAAATGAAGATGGGACTTATTCTTTTGGCAAGACTACAGCAACTGAAAAAACAGTAGAAGGTGCAGCAATTGAGAAGTTTAAGACATCATCTAATTATGGAGATTATTCAATTAAATTTAAACTTTGATAAGGTTGCGGATAGTGATCAGATCAGTGGGAATACGAAAGTTCTTGCAGCAGTGATCACAACAACTGATGGAACACAATATGGATTAAGACATGTAGAAAATATCTGGAAAGGGACAGAATTTGCATGGGGGAACAGGATTTACAACACAGTCTCATGGTTGCCCAATTTCTGGAGAACATTATGCATCTATGATGGGGAAAAA
>ENA-OPYV01000212-OPYV01000212.1-human-gut-metagenome-genome-assembly--contig:-NODE-212-length-18490-cov-2.539454_pt1 | contig 18490 bp, 23 predicted proteins | sample MGYA00242474_ERZ504485 | MGnify/ENA primary metagenome ERZ504485 (study PRJEB26092, sample SAMD00036263) | human gut metagenome | host: Homo sapiens | study: EMG produced TPA metagenomics assembly of...
TTTACTGTCCAAACCCTCTCTCTTTGTATTATCAGGGTCACTATAGACAGTACGCCATTTACGTCCAGCCGCTGTAGACAGCTCTGATGCAGATAGTCCCTGCAGTGTTTCCATGCAAGTATAATCAATAAAAATAATCTAGCCGTAAATCCACCGGATCCCACTTTTTTGAATGCCTGACAGGCAGAAACAAAACTTTTGTAATCTGTTGGCAGAGGAATATGATACTTTTTAAAAAGGTCTTTGTTAACTACAAACCCATGTGCATCCGCACACACTGGAAGCCAGTTTACACTGCCATCCTGATTCATAAAATTGTTGAGGTATGTATTATAGACAGCACCTGCTTCATTGGTTGTGGAAAGATCCATCAGGCTGTCTTTCAGAGGGTTTGCATCATGTAGTGAAAAACGACAGCAAGTTATGATATCCGGCAATCCGCCATTTTCCTTAAGAAACCGATAGAAATCCAGATCATTGTTGCCCACTACAAATTCAATATTAATATCTGGAAGCTGTTTCTGAATGTATGGGGCATATTTTTCATATAGATTTGTGCTCCATAAATATACAGTGATCGTATCTTTCTCTTCATTTTTCGCGCTCTTCCTATCACATCCTGACATAAGTGATATGACTGTCACCATCACCAAAAATATAGAAAGAACTCTATTCCATTTTCTCTTTTTCATTATGAATCCTCCTCTTTATTTTCCACGAATTCACTGATCACTTTTACTAATAATTTTGCATCTATAGGTTTCGCGATATGTTCATTCATTCCCGATTCTTTTGACTTTAATCTATCCTCGGTGAACGCATTTGCCGTCATTGCTATGATCGGAACCGTTTTTGCATCATCTCTGTCCAGTGCACGGATCATCTTTGCTGCTTCATAACCATTCTTGATCGGCATCATGATATCCATCAGAATGACATCAAATTCATCTGGTCTGCTTTTTTTTTGAATATCTCAACAGCTTCTTGGCCATTCCATGCCTTCGTCACAGATGCACCTTCATTCTGAATCACAAATTCTGCGATTTCCATATTCAGCTCATTATCTTCCACCAGAAGGATCTTCAGATCTTTTATAGATTTTTCTGATATAGCTTCCTGTTCTTCACGTTGATCAGCATCCTGATCTATTTAAATGGAATCCTGATCACAAAGGTTGTGCCTTCTCCCTTCTTACTTTCAAACGTGATCGTTCCTCCCATTTTTTCGATCAGTTTTTCGTGATCGGCATTCCAAGCCCTGTTCCGGAAAATTTTGTACGGCTTCCAGTATGCTCCTGTGCAAACGGTTCAAAAAGGCGTTTCTGGAAATCCTTTGTCATACCAATTCCTGTATCTCGGCAGATAAATTCAATCGTCACTCTTCCCTCCTGCTCCGATGTAAATTCCTGGTAGCTGATGTAGATATATCCGTTTTCTTTATTATATTTTACCGCATTTGACAAAATATTCATCATGATCCTTTTTACATATCCTGGACTCCCGATCAGATTCCAGTGTGTGATTTCCTCTTTCTCCCACACGATCCGAATATTTTCTTCTGCAGCTATCTGTTCGATCACAACAAAGATTTCCTTGGAAATATTGCTTAGATTAAATGGAATTTCTTCCAGAACTACTTCGTCCGATTCCAGCTTACTCATATCCAAAACTTCATTGATCAATTCCAGTAACAGATGAGATGTTTCTTTGATCTTTGCCCTGCATTCTGTCTGTTTTCCATATCATCTGCATAATGCTCCGCCACATCGATCATACCGCATATTCCATTGATCGGTGTCCGGATATCATGACTCATCCTCTGGAGAAACTCAGTTTTCGCCTCGTTCGCTGCCTCTGCTTTTTTTGCCGATTTCAGAAGTTCTGCTTTACATTTTTCATCTTTTTCCTGTTCCTGTTTCTGATGTGCCAGATTGGTTATATATATCCAGGACCATGAAAAAACTAAGAATGATAAGATAAAGGAATACAACACCTGTTACACTGAGTGGCAGATTACTGAATACCTCTTTATCTGGTAAATACATGTAGATATAATAATCCCTTTGTTTCAGCATGATACCATAGCATCCAGTTCCTTTATTCTTCAGATGAAAGATATGCCGACTATCTGTATGCTTCTTCATTTTCTGAATAATCTCATTGTCTGCGACATCCTGTGCCAATAATTTCTCATCGTTACTGGCAATAATCTTCCCTTTGTCTGCAACGATGATCGTCCCGTCTTTCTCAGTATTGTACCCCTTTAAAAGACTCTGGATCGTTAAAGTATAATTTCTGATAAATCTCGGAGATGTGTAATAGTAAACTGCAACGATCCCTGGGGCATCTTTTCTGGCGCAGGCTGCGATATCGATACGTGATCCATCTCCTCTGACAATCCGTTCTGAATAAGATCTTTCTTTATATCCTGTGTAATCCATAATGATATCTTTTTGCAGATAATCAATCATCTCATCCATCAAACCTTCATCCATACTGTATTCACAGACTTTCTTTCCTTCTTCATCCAATACAAGAATACCATCCACCCAGAGTGACTGCAGATTCTCTTTCAGAAACTTTCGGTCTAACTGCTTTCTATTCTTTACTTCCATATCAATATTTGTACTCATCTGTCTGGCACTTTCGATCGCACGAAGGAGACTTTTTGATTCTGAAGATTCATTATAATGAGTATAGGTTGAGCACTGTACTTTGACATAGTTTACAATCTCCACCATTCTTTTCTCAGCTTCGTTTTTTTTCCGTTATGAAAAAACAAAAAAATTGCAGTGACAAACATACAGATGCCAAGCAAACTAGCAACTATCCAGAATCGTTTTGCTTTTTCTCTTCCATTAATATCCAAGATCATCCACCTCCAAATATTTCTCTGGATCATCCATATATTTTTTATAATCTTCAGGGAGGTACCATCCTTGTGCATTTCTTCCAGCTTCTGGTTCATCTGCTCGCAGATCCCTCTGTCATCATTCTTTGCAAAAGCAGCTCCTATCCCGACGACCATCAATGGTTCCTTCAGAATGCGGAAGCTTGTATCATAATCTTTCATATACTGGATGATGGATTCCTCATGCACAGCCACAGCATCCACATACCCTTTTGCCAGAAATGTATAGATCAATTCCCTGTGTCCAAGACTGATCAGATTGCCAAGTTTTGGAATTCTCTTATCTGTCCGCTTCAGAAAGATACCTTCCGGTTTGGTTGTAGACTGGACTGCAAGATTCTTTCCTTTCAGATCACTCAGTTTATGAATGTCACTGTTCTCATTTACAGTAACCACCTGACGGCTTGCTATGTATGGTCCGGCCCAACGATAATCGTTAAGTCGTCCTTCCATTGAAAAACATCCCATGATACAATCAATTTTTCCACTTTCTACCAGCTCTTTTTTCTTTTCCCAATTGATCTGAACAATCTCCGTCTTATACCCCATCCTTCTAAATGCTTCCGTTGCCAGTTCAACATCTATACCTGTCGGGATACCATCCTCATTCAGGAAATTATAAGGCGGATAAATTGTCACTTCCATTTTATAACAGGTTTTGTTGTGTCAGACACTTTATCTGCCTTATCACATCCTGCCAAAGTTGCCATTAATATAGAAAATATCAATACAACAGTAAAATTTTTCTTTTTTCTATCTTATAACCTCATTTTTATATCTCATCCTTATTGTTCAGTAATCTGCGCTTCAACCCCCCCCGAATTTTATGCTACTTATTGTTTTTTCCAATACCTTCATCTCAACTGGTTTGGAAATATGCGCATTCATACCGACGGTCAGGGAATGATGAATGTCATCTGAAAATGCATTAGCGGTCATTGCAATGATCGGGATCGTCTTTGCCTGTTCATGCGAACTCTTGCGGATCGCCTTTGTTGCCTCATAGCCATTCATAACTGACATCTGCACATCCATCAGGATCATATCATAATCTCCAGAAGCAGATCGCTCAAATGTCTCGAGAATCCTTTCACCGTTTTCACAGACAGTACACTCAGCTCCCTTGATCTTTAACAGTTCCGTCAAGATCTCCGCATTCAGCTCATTATCCTCTGCACACAAGAACCTCATTCCTTTCATAATATCATCATATGTCTCACTTTCTTCTACCTGCAATGCTGACGAAACAGACTCTTCTGCAATTTTAAGATCCATAAAGACCTCAAAACAACTTCCCAGTCCCAGTTCACTATCGACATCAATAGTTCCTCCCATTGCTTCAATCAGATTCTTGGTGATCGCCATTCCAAGCCCTGTTCCCTGTATCTTATTTGTCAAGGAACTTTCCTCACGGGTAAAAGTATCAAAGAATCTTGTCTTTGAAATCCTCAGACATACCTACACCATTATCAATAACTGCAAAATGATACTTTGCATACGCACTGGATTTCGTTTCACATTCTTCTACAAGAAACTGGATCTTTCCACCCTTCTGTGTATACTTTACTGCATTTGAAAGCAGATTGCTGAAAATCTGCATCAAATGAACATAATCGCTATTGACCCATTCATGCACGATGTTCTCATGATGAATCACCAAAGACTGATGCTTTTCCTCTGTCTGTGGACAGAACATCGTTTGAATCTCCTGCATAAACTCCAGAATAGAAAAATCAGAATAACTGAAAACAGTTTTTCCTGCTTCAATCTTGCTCATATCCAAAAAAAAAAACGTCATTAATGATTCCCAAAAGATGCTGTGCAGAAACATCTATTTTATCAACATACTCGATCACCTTATCCTTATTCCCTGCATCATGTCTGATCAAGGATGTAATACCCATGATCGCATTCATCGGTGTACGGATATCATGAGACATACTAGCCAGGAAATCACTTTTTGGACTGACTTGCATTGTTAGCGACTTCAAAAAGCCTGCTCAGCCGCCCGTTTAGCTTGCGTGAGTTCTGTATTTATTGTTTCCAGTCTTGTATTATTTTCTCTTTCGATTTCAATTGCTTCGCTCTGGCTTTTTCTTAAGAACTGTAACGATTCCTTTGATCATACAACCAGCAGCAACAACTGCAAACAAGATAATAAACCATATGATCAACTTCACAAGCCTTACCGTATTGGTCGCTACATATTTTGCAGGAACGAGAAAGATCAAGTTCCATGCCGCATGATCCATTTTCTTTAAAACATAAAAGTATTCCGTCCCATCGAGTATGGCATTAGAATAACTCACACCCTTTTCTTTTAATTCTTTTTCTGCTTTGTCAAATGAAGAATCATGTAGATATTGCATCTTCTTTAATACCGTGAACACATTATGTCCTTTGATCAGTTCCACCTTATTACTATTGAACAGTTTAAAACCATTATCATCAAGAATATAGACACTGTTATTATTTTCATAGGCATCACATCCAAAATATTCATTCAGTTCATGCATATCCTGATATAATCCATAATAATTGATAGTCTGTCCACTTTGAAGTCTGATCGGATGCTCTAATTTCTTTAAAAAAACCATACGGGATTCATTTGTCGTCATAAAATTTCGATACATAGTTGATCTTTTTAGGACTATGTTCAAAATGATATGTATCCCTTACCATCCCCTGATTTCCTTCTTCTGTATAGTACTTTCCACTGTCATCAACAGCCAGCAAATGTTATTTTTGAATCTGCAAATTCATACAAATCAGTTATTCTTTTCATATGCAGACTCAAATCCTCGGTAGTCCGTATATCAGCAGCTTCTATGATATTACATTGCACCTTGACATAATCCCCATTTTGTTTCCATTACATCTTCCAGATTTAAAAACATCTGGTGAGTAACTTCATCCATCTGATTTAACCGTTCTTCATAAATAATCTTTTGAATGTATGTCTGATATATGAAAATAAATGAAATGACCATAAATAAGATTGCAACAATACAGACAACTATAATCTTTTTGTATTTCTTTTGTCTTCTCTAACATATTGTTTTGACTGAATCTCATTTCACATCCGCCTCACTTAGGGTTTTAAATTTTGAAAAGAAATCTTTTGCTGCATTCATTCCCACAATGCCACTGTCATTTAATGTAAGCTCTTTACCTGCTCCGCAGATCACGACTTTGTAAGTTTGATCTGCTTCAAGCTTTTTATCCTTCACTAATACATATGGATAGGTATTGCCCGTACCAGCAGCATCGTAACCATCTTTACATAATTGTTTGATTTCTCTTCCTGATAATTGTACGGTTTGTATCGTATCATACCATCCTGTTGGAAGAATAGAACAAATATCACTTTCCGTAATATCCTGTGCATAAAAGTTTTCCATTCACACCAGCCATATTCTGCTCTTTTCCATTTCCTTTGATCCATTTTCCTAAAGAAATCAGTGCTGCATCACTTTTTGTTGCTTCCATAAAACATCTGCCGATCAGTTTTGCACAACTCTTCTGAGAGATAACTTCTGTCGTAGTTGTGATAACTTCTGGCTTATTGTTGACCACACGATCCTGATCCTTGTCCAATTGATCCACAACATCTTTTTATCGTTGCCTTATCCTGAATGTATTCTAGCATACGGTATCCTGTATTGACCAATGTATTTTCCCACCCTACATAGATAAGCGGTGCCGTATTCCCGGCATTGATCTCATCAGCAATATCCCCATAATACGTATTATCTGCATTCCAATCTTTAAATGGAAGAAGGTTCGCTTTTAAAGTTGCTTCTTCATATAATGCACTTGTTCCCTCCACGGAAGAGATCACTTTCATAACTTTTAATGCATCTTTAAGCTTTTGCGGATCCTTTTCTAATTTTTTTACTCAGTCCATGAAAACGTGTCACGTTCAAAATGTATACATTCTGGCTTCCATCTTCAGAAAGATATGGCATTAACCCAAACTTATCCTTTGTGCCATCTGTTTCTCCAATTCCATTTTACTTCCCAGTAAGAATAATGTATTACCTTTCATAAATTCTTTTATAGTCTCGTCATCACTCTGTGGATTCTTTTTATTGGCAGTAAACATACCCAGGTCTTTCCATTTCTGAATATAATCCATACAATCCATCATTTTCTTTGTATCACTCACATTAGCCTTTCCTGTCAGATAATCTTTCTGCCATTGCTTGCCTTGGAATGTACCTAAAAATGCCGTATCTGCAATATTACACATATATTGAAAGCCATAGCCTGGATATTCAATCTGTGTCAGACACAACTGTACCCCTGCTTTTTTTCGCCTTTTCGCCAGCTTTTCAAGATCATGAAAAGATTTGGAAGTTTCCATCCATGTTTTTCTAACAAGGTCTTATTATATGTGATACCTATACAACTATAGGCTGATGGAAGCATATAAATAGCTCCATCATCTGAAATATCCTGCAATCTAGATTCCACATAATTATCTGTAAAATCATAACCAGCAAGATCGATCATCCTGTCACTCACATCGTCAATATTAGGATCATAAATAGTCTGTGTACAAATATCCGGCAGATCATCTGCTGCTAACATATTTTGTAAATATGTCGTTGTATTTGCACCAGAATAAGAAAGAACTTTCAAATTTATTTCTGGGTATTTTTTATGTACCAGATCAACTAAACGATCACATTCTAAATAAGGGGCCAGAATTGTGATCGGCTCATGCTTACTCAATGTATTTTTATTCACGCAGCCTGTAAAGCATAGTAATATAGCTGCAATAGACAGGCTCAATAATTTTCTTAACTTCATAACTTTATCCTCCCTCAATTCATAAAAATCCCCTACAAATTCCCTATGAAATCTCTATGAAATAAAACAGCACTGCCAAACAGACAGTGCCTATCATTTTCTGCAACTGGCTGCCATTTTACAGGCCCTTTAGCTTTGCGTCACAGACTTTCGTCTGTTTTGCCTAGAATCTTTCTTTAATTATACCATGATAATATCAGTATCAAAAGTAAAAAATATAAATCTAGCTCCAATAATCCGTCTCGTATTCCAATCCAATATTCCCAGTCTTAAACACTGGATTCTTTCCATTTTTCTTCTGCTTTTCATAATCCTCCAATGCTTTCAGTGCTGTATTTGACAAAATCAAGATCACTGGAATATTGATCAGTGCCATAACTCCCATCAAAACATCTGAAATATTCCAAAGCATAGAAACTTCCATTCCTGCACCAATGAACACAACCAGTGCAGATACTATACGAAATCCTTTCATGAATGTCTTTGATGGCTGTCCTTTGTGGATATAATTTAACAAGTTATCACAATAAAAACAATTCCCAAGAAGTGTTGTAAATGCAAACAATACCATCGCTACTGTGATAAAGAGTGGTCCGAAGTTTCCTAAGGATTCATGCAGTGCTGCCTGCACCCATGGTGCCCCCTGTAATTCTTGCGCAGGGGCGATTCCTGATGACAAACACATCATGGCTGTTGCTGTGCATAAAAGCAGGGTATCAATGAATACGGATAACATCTGTACTAAGCCCTGTTTGATTGGATGACTTACTTGTGCGGATGCAGAAGCATTTGGTGCTGATCCAATACCTGCTTCATTGGAATACAGACCTCTTCTGATTCCCTGCATCATAGCTGATCCTGCAAATGCACCAAAAATTGCTTTGAAATCAAATGCTTCGCTGATGATCTTTGAAATACAACTGGCAGATATGCACGGTTGATGATCATAACGATCACAGAGATCAGAATATATGCAACCCCCATAGCTGGCACTAATGTAGATGTTACTTTTACAATTCTTGATCCACCGCCTAAGAGACACCATCCTGTGATCACTGCAAGAATTCCTCCGATGATCCATGGCGTCCATTTTACATCATAAAATGAGAATCCTGAAAATGTAGATTGTAAATTATAAGATGCGAGCATATTAAATCCAAATGCATACGTTGCGATCATGGAAATACAGAATATGATCGCTAATGGTCTGCAGTGAAGTGCTGCTTCAATGTAATATGCCGGTCCTCCGTAACATTCTCCATCTTTTCCTTTTCTCTTATAAATCTGTGCCAGCGTACTTTCGATCAGTGCGGATGCACTTCCGATGATCGCAATGATCCACATCCAGAATACAGAGCCAAATCCTCCAATGCAGATAGCGGACGATACTCCAATGATATTTCCTGTTCCAACTCGTGATGCGGTAGATACCATTAATGCCTGAAACGATGATACTCCATTTTCATCTTCTGGCTTTTCTACAACGGCTTTGCAGGCATCTTTAAATAATCTCATCTGTGGCAGTTTTGTACGGATCGTAAAATAGATTCCCGCTCCGATCAACAGTATTACTAGCAATTTACTGTACATAAAAGTACTGATGCTGTCAATGATGATTCCTAACATAAATTCTCTCCTTGTACGATATTCTCGTATAATAATCTGGATCAATAGTTACAATTTTTTTTATTGCAGCTACTTTTAATTCAACAGAAAAATAGACAGTCCCTGCCTAAGGGACTGCCCATTCATTTTAAAAGTATGCGATTTTACTGTCTGCGTCGTTTTTTGTATCTTATGATATAATCGCGATTTTCAGAATTCTGATAAATGATGAATATCCCGTTTTCCTGCCGTCTGTCGGCAGAAAGGTCCGTTGAACCTTCTTCGTATGGCTTCAGAAGCTTTCGCTGCTGGTTTAAAAACCTATCTGTTATTATAATAACTCATTCGTATTGATTACGCAATTACAATTATCACTTGGCCATGATTTTCTGAGTGCCCCATAGGAAATCAGAAAGTTGGCAAACCAGCCAGCTGGTACAGCGAGCCAGACAAATGCAATACCAAAAACGCGGTGCAAAAATCAAAGCAACTGACAAGCGGATCGCAAGATTTACCATATTAGCAACAAGAAATGGCCGCATGATTCCAAGACCGCGAAGGACTCCATCTGTTGCCATCTTGATTCCCATGAAGGTGAAGAAATAACCGAGCCATCTCATATAATTTCCAGACACCTGATATGCTAAAGCAGTTCCATCTTTCCCAAGAAACAGTGAAGAGATCTGGGTGTGCAATGATTCGATGATTATGAAAGCAAGGACTGCGAAACATATATCTAACACCAATGCAGCATGGTATCCCTTTTTGATACGTTCGATCTTCTTTGCACCAAGATTCTGAGAAACATACGGCGAAACTGCATTACCAATGGATACAAATATCAATGAAAAAACATTTTCTACTCTCATCGTTGCAGAATAACCTGCGAGTGCCTGTGTACCGAATGGATTCACAACTGCCTGTACGATCATCATACCAATTGACACTGTGGACTGCTGGAGAACTGACGGTACAGCAATTTGAAGCATAGAATGTAACTCCTGTCTGTCAAACCAGTCAAAGCGACTTTCATATCGACGCATCCGGCACAAGAAGATCAAAAGTGACAACACTGCGGAAATCCCCTGTGCAATGAGAGTTGCGAGGGCTGCACCGAACACACCGAGTCCAAGTCCAGCTACCATCCAAAGATCCATCAATATATTTAACATCGATGAGAATATTAAAAGAGCTAACGGTATTTTCGATTCACCGATCGAAGTAAACATTGTTGAAAGAATATTATACATAAACAAAAATGGAAATCCCACAAAATAAACTCTTAGATACAATACCGCTTCATTCAGTATATCAGCAGGTGTTTGTAATACACTCATCATCAAATGAGAAAAACAAAACCAAAGACACCCAAAAATATACTTAAGACCAGAAAACTGATCAATGATGTTGACACGATCGTTTCATTTTGCCATAATCTCTAGCTCCAAAATAACGGCTGACAAGCACACCCGCACCTCACCCGCACCCAATGCTACACAAATAAATACATTTGTGAGGGCAGCACAGGCACCAACAGCTGCAAGTGCAGAAGAGCCTACAAACTGACCGACTATGATCGAATCAGCCATATTATACACTTGTTGAAAGAAGCTGCCGAGGATCATGGGCATTGCAAAAACAGTCAGCGCTTTAAGGGGCGCATCTGTGATCAAATATTCATCTTTTGACATTATCATATTCCTCCATAAGTTTCTTTTTGTTATCTAAAAACACTAACGATCAACTCAAAATGCTTTCGATTCGTTTTTATAAAACCATCTTTTTGTAATTTTGATATCTCCGTAGACATTGCTGCACGATCAATACAAAGATAATCTGCCAATTGCTGTCGATCAAAAGGAATGTCAAAAGACAACGATGACTGTCTGATAGATTCTGCTGACAAATAAGACAACAGTTTATCTCTGGTCGTTCGCTTACCAACATGTGTGATCTTGTCGTTTAGAATCAATATCTTATTGGCCAAGACACTGACCAGGTTACGGATCAACTTCTGATGATGTTCGCATGCAGTTGGACAGGAACCAAAAGTCTCTGAACATTTAAAAAAAATGATTTCACAATCCTCATCTGCTGCCACGCTGACATTCAAAACAGCTCCCGGACTTGCTGCATATGGCTCGCCAAAAAATCACCAGCATGACATTTTGACAGAATATTCCGGTGTCCCCACAGATCTTCCTGCATAACAAGAACGCAACCCGACACCACAAGTCCCATAACTTCGGTAGAGTCCCCAGCTCTGAAAATATAAGAACCCCGTTTTCTGTAAATTGTCGTTGCATTTACGCAATGTAATATCGATAGTATCTCATTATCCGTAAGGCCTTTAAAAAAAGGACTGTTTTTTAAAATAGGCAAATATTTTTTCAAAATGATCCCTCCTGTTGGAAATCAAACATACATGTTGCAATTATTATACTATATTTTTACAGAAACCCAAGTTGTATACTATTGACAGAGGATGGAAATGATAAAAAAGATCTTAGAATAAAAGGAGAATATAGTAATGGATAAGAATATGTTTTGTTTTCAGTGTGAACAGACGATCGGATGCAGTGGATGTACAGGAAATTCTGGTGTCTGTGGAAAAACGGCAGATACAGCAAAATTACAGGATGAACTGACAGGTGCGTTGATCGGTCTGGCAAGAGCTGTTGACAGCACAACAGCTGTTTCTAAAAAAACTAGTCAAGTCATAATTGAAGGACTGTTTACTACAGTTACAAATGTCAATTTTGATAATGCTTCAAATTGAAAGCATGATACAAAAAGTCAGAGCAGAGAAAGAAAGGCTGGCTCCTGATTGCAGCAAATGTCAGTCTCCGTGTGGTAAAACAGATGAATATGATATGCAGCAACTATGGAATGCAGATGAAGATACCCGATCTCTGAAGTCTCTCATTCTCTTTGGCATTCGCGGAATGGCTGCATACGCCTATCATGCAGCTGTTCTGGGTCATGAAGATGATGAAGTAAATCTGTTCTTCTGCGAAGCATTATTTAAGATCGGTTATGAAGAGAACACAGAAACACTGCTTTCTACAGTTCTCAAAGTAGGAGAGATCAATTTGAAGTGTATGGCACTTCTTGACAAGGCAAATACTGAAACCTATGGAACACCAGAACCGACAGAAGTTACACTTACCGTAGAAAAAGGGCCATTTATTGTAGTAACTGGTCATGATCTAAAAGATCTGCAGCTTTTACTTGAACAGACAAGCGGAAAAGGAATCAACATCTATACTCATGGTGAAATGCTCCCAGCCCATGCCTATCCATTCTTAAAGAAATTTCCTCATCTAAAAGGAAATTTCGGAACCGCATGGCAGAATCAACAGAAAGAGTTTGATCATCTTCCCGCTCCGATCCTTTACACTACCAACTGCCTGATGCCTCCAAAAAACAGCTATGCTGACAGAGTGTTTACAACAGAAGTTGTTGCTTTCCCAGGCACTGTTCATATCGATGAGAAAAAAGATTTTACACCAGTTATTGAAAAAGCACTGGAACTGGGTGGTTACAAAGAAGATCAAATCCTCACAGGTATCAACGGTGGTACGAAAGTAACAACTGGTTTTGGTCATGCAGCCATCCTGTCCCATGCAGATACTGTAATAAAAGCTGTAAAATCAGGCGATATCAGCCATTTCTTCCTGGTTGCCGGCTGTGATGGTGCTAAGCCGGGTCGAAATTATTATACAGAATTTGTAAAACAGGCACCTTCTGACAGTGTGATCCTCACTCTTGCATGTGGGAAATTCCGTTTCAATGATCTCGATCTGGGAGAAATCGGTGGCCTGCCACGACTGATGGATATTGGCCAGTGCAACGATGCTTATGGTGCGATCCAGGTTGCTGTCGCACTTGCGGATGCATTTGAATGCTCTGTTAATGAGCTTCCGCTTTCCTTCGTTCTTTCCTGGTATGAACAGAAAGCCGTCTGCATCCTGTTAACACTTTTGCATCTGGGTATCAAAAACATCCGTCTTGGTCCTTCTCTTCCAGCGTTCTTATCACCTAACATTCTGAACTTTCTGGTAGAAAATTATGGCATTGGACCTATTACTACCCCGGAAGAGGATATTAAGGCACTTCAATCAGGTTGTGTGCAGTGACATCCACGCTCACTACAGCATCTATTTCGTGGCTTGTCTCCTTTCCACAATCCTTCCTGTTATCTCTTGTTGTTTCTTGATGCTTCCAGTATAATAAGATCCATAGAGAAAACACACGCACAGCATATGGACTTAACACCTGATAATCTTCATGTTTTGCGATATACAGGGAGGAAATTCTCATGGGTAAACAATCTACCAGAGAAAACAAAACAATTTACCAGCTTTGCCGGGAAGCCGCAGGGCTTACAAGGGCAGAAGCAAGTGATAAAATGAAGGCTGTCTCGGATTCTAAAATCGAAAAATTCGAATACGAAACACAGGAGCCTACACCTTATGATATCATTCAAATGGCTGATGCTTATAAGAGACCGGATCTCTGCAATTATTATTGCTCACACAAATGTGAGATAGGCCACCGCTATGTTCCAGAAGTAGAAGTAACTGACTTGTCAAATATCATCCTAGAAACCATTGCCGGTCTAAATGAAATCAACCCTCTTACCGGTCGGCTGATCCAAATTGCTCGTGACGGCAAAATCAGTGATGATGAGATGAGGGATTTTGCTTTTATCAGTAAAAAACTGGATGCAATTTCTTTAGCCATAGACTCTCTGAATCTTTGGGTAGATAAGACGGCCAGTGAACAGGGTCTCAATCTTGAACTTCTAAATGCTAGAAAAAGAAAAATTAAAATAATCCATAAATCGCACGAACGGCAACGAATCACTTCTGATTCATTGCCGTTCTCTTTACATACGCTGTAATTGATTGACGATACTTTCCGTTCTTCGAATAGCTTCTTCTACCTGTCTTTTTGCAGTATTGATTCGATCCTGGACCATCCAGTCCACCACAAATCCATCGAAAAAATAATCTGCAAATGAAAGAAAATCTCCGGTATCGATGTGTAGATCACATGCCATATTTACATCATTTAATTCCCTGCTGAAATTACGGAGGTCATACTTTGCCTGATCCATATTCTGCTTTGCATGATCCATTTTAGAATGTTTCAGCATCGTACTGAAAACCCTCCACCAAACATATCTACCAGACCCCAGTTTTTTGCACTGTTCAGATTCTCTTTTGCTGCACTAAGACTATTTAAGGCTCTGCGTCCGGCTTCAATTGCTTCTCTTTTTTTCTTTTTCAATATCATATCCCATTAAAAAACACCTCTCTGACTTTTTTATGAATGTGACGTTACAAGTCCGATAATCCCACCAATGATCAATAGTGGAAAAGCTATATACATTAATCCGCCTACTACCATCCAATCAATATCACTGGAAAGAAAATAATCAGACAAAGTAATTTCATGATTCCCCAGGATGCTTTTAAGCCAAATATAAAAAAATTTTCCAACAAACCAAATCATACAAATAGTAAATAATACTGTTAACATCTTTTTCTCCTTCTAACACTCATCCAGTTGTGAGTGATTCATTTTTCGTTGTTTATCTGATATAAAATCAGATGTATTTTTCACTCCAAGCTTGTTACTGAATTTCGGATTTTTTTCAATCTTTTCTATTATCCGAATTAATCGTATTCTCTGCACTGCATTCATCTGATCACCTCGCTAATATCCACCTTTTCTGTTGATATTGTCAGTATAGCAAAATAATCTTTTACAATACACATCCGTAGTAAAGAATTAAAATCTTTATAATTCCCATTTTTTGTGGAATAACAATCGAGTAGGAAGCTAATCATTAATTGATTAGCCGACCTCTCACACCACCGTGCATACCGTTCGGTACACGGCGGTTCTTTAGTTTTCACATACTGTTAGATAATAGTCAGACATGGACGTGTATCCCAATCAATAGCTGCTTCAAATACAAACAACTGATTATCCGTTCCTCTGTAGCTGAATCCATAAGATTTATCAGAACCTGCTACATCTCCACGATATTTTATTTCACCAGTTCCCCGGCAGTGTGCATATCTTGGAATACCATCTGCATCTCTGCGACAAATATAACATTATGATGCTTCTTTTCCTCGTAAATATCACCTCTGTCAATCCACTCTTCCACCAGTTTTTCTCAATTTCTCTTTTTTCTGTCAGATACTTTATGATTTTTCATTATCCTCGTTTTTCCGGTAATCGAAAGTCTTGGGACGGGGCGGGGCAGGACTTCTGCCTGCCTTCGCCTTCTTCTCCGACCACTCCGAAACAAGCTCCGGATGTACTTCTGTTAAACTGTTATTCATAGCCAAACCTCAACCTCCTTGTGCTTAGAGTATATGAAGTTTTGGCTTTATCTTGTAGTTTGCGAATATCCGTATAAATAGAAAAAGCCCTTTGAGAAAAGGATTTCTCCTCTCTCAAAGGGCAAGTTGGCAGTCGAGTAGACTAAGACCTCTCAATCTTAGCCCCTCACAGATCCGTACGTGCGGCTTTCCCGCATACGGCTCCTCATAGTAACATTCGCTTCAATATAAACAATAGTACGTTTTAGGTTTTGCTAACGGGTAATACTTGAGCATTTCCACAAATCCATTCCATGTGTATGCCCGTCTACAACCTCTCCGATTCATGGCTTTGAATAGAAACTGTTGTACTCTATGCAGGAATGTTGTTATCTTCCGAAAATTCCATGTAACACCATAATACCGATAGTGTCCAATTAGTTTTACGTTCAACTCTTTAATTATTTCTCGCATTGGTCGATTTCGATTATCGTAAATCCAGTTCTTGTATGCTCTAACCTTTTGCTCAAACTTCTTTCTTGAAGTCTGTACCTTTGGCACGAAACCTCCCTTTCGAGTTTTGCTACAATAGAAGGTAAACCCCAGAAAATCAAATGTTTCAGGTTTACATTCTCCTCTTGCTCTACGATTCTGCTCTGCAAATCTCCCAAATTCAATTAGTCTGCTTTTACTACTTTCCAGCTCCAGTCCAAACTTTTCCATTCGTTCCTTTAACTCTTTATAGTATCTTTCAGCTTCTGACTTATATTGAAATCCTGCAACAAAATCATCCGCAAAGTTGACGAGAAAACACTCTCCCTGCATTTCCCTTTGCACCACCAGCTTAAACCACAGCGTCAGCACATGATGCATGTATATATTTGCAAGCATCGGACTCATTACTGAGCCTTGTGCCGAACCTTCCTCTGTTGGCTCGAATTTTCCTTGCTCCATTATTCCTGCTTTAAGGTATTTACGTATTAGCCACAATAAGTTCTTATCCTGTATATTCCATTCAAGGAACTTCATCATCCAATCATGGTCGATATGGTCAAAGAAACCTTTGATATCGGCATCTACGATATAGCTGATTTTTCCATAGCTTATCCGTTGGTATACTTCTTTTATTGCTTCGTGACACCCCCTATTCGGTCTGAATCCATACATGCAGTTTAGGAATCTCGGTTCATAAATAGCTCCCAGTATTTTCTTCACTGCCATTTGTACAATCTTATCTTCATAGGAAGCAATCCCTAATGGTCGTTTCTTTCCATTTCCTTTAGGTATATATACCCTCAGTGACGGAAGTGGCTTAAAGGATTTGTTTTTCAACCTCTGTACCAGTTCCTTGATATTTCTATCAAGGTTCTTCCCATACTCATCCTTAGTTACCTTGTCAATTCCGACTGCTTTGTTCCCATCTAATTCCTTATGGCATTGCTTTAGCATATCTTCATTTATCAAGTGGTACACTGATGTAAATATAGGATGTTTTGATGTTGCTGATATCTCAGCTATTCTTACTAATTTCGTTTCCATTATTTCCTCCGTCCCTGAGTACGGATAATGTGTCCTCAGTAAGACCTTTACTATGCAATCCCCTTCCCTCCATCGGCATTGCCCGATTTCTACAGTACTATGGGATTGTCCGACCACCTACCATTCATTTGAAATACTCCGTTTCAGTTGCAATTTCATACTCTTCTTCGAGAAATGGCAGGTTCTCCCCAGTTGATGTGTATTCACAATGTAAAACATGATTGGTTCTCTGACTCCGCAGTGCCACATAACACTCGCCATATCGCATTACATGATATTGTCTTCCGCACCAGTTAAGACGTCGACCGACTGAAGTTAACGTTTCGAAGCTCAATCACTATTCAACCCTGCTTTCTTGCTGTCTACGCTTGTCAGATGCCGTTACCGGCATCATCCCAAGACTCGCTATTATCTGGTTGGCTAAACCTTGGATAAACCGGAATCCCACCGGCTTGACTACACACCCTTAGCTGGGCGCACAACTGGAAGTTGTCGATTTCCTTGCAATAGAAACAACATTCTGATTTACTCACTATTTCGCAATTACTATTTTCAAAGTGATATCCCCATTTGACAAAAGTTCTGTCACATCACCTTCTGGAATATTCATTTTCCCCAGTCTGGTATATGCCCATGAATTTGATCCATAAAACACTACTATTTTGTCTCCACTGTATAGAACTATATCACCGCTATGAGTAGTTATCTGCTCATCATTTTTTGTATAACTTTTTCCCAGAGAACCAACCTGCTCATTGTCACTATACATAGACATCTGCACTACGATATCACCTTTGCCTGCTTCTTCCATAAGTTCTTGCACAGTCTGATTATCTTCCCATATAACCGGGATTTCAGTGTCGTTAAAATATAACTTCATGTATTCTTTCTCATCATCAATCGCCGATTTGACGGTAATTTCTGTTTCTCTACATCCTACAAGCCCAGATAAAACTAATATACACAGACTAAATAACAGTACTCTTTTCAAACTCATAATTTCTTTCCAAGTTCATATTCCTCGGCTTTCTCTTAGGAGAGCTCCAACCTATTGTCACTCTCTGTCAATCTGAGGTAAGGTAAACCCATATGGGACACTATTAGAAACTGTTACCTATTCAATTAAAACTTCCTATCGTAAGTACAAGATATTTTTCTTGTCTGATTATGCTTTACGGAAAAATACATTCCTGCATGAAGACCTGCCTGAGTTTTTCAGACAAGTGAAGACATTGGATATTCCCATGAAGGAGATAGAAAAAATGTATAAGGAATATCTG
>ENA-OPYV01000213-OPYV01000213.1-human-gut-metagenome-genome-assembly--contig:-NODE-213-length-18445-cov-1.907468_pt1 | contig 18445 bp, 19 predicted proteins | sample MGYA00242474_ERZ504485 | MGnify/ENA primary metagenome ERZ504485 (study PRJEB26092, sample SAMD00036263) | human gut metagenome | host: Homo sapiens | study: EMG produced TPA metagenomics assembly of...
AATAATGCATTTAAGACAGTTCAGCAGAGTGCGAAAGACAAGGAAGATATCTGCAGGCGTGCTGACGCACGGCAAAGATATCTGACGCAGGATTTCACACTCTGATGGGCTGGATTAAGATGCATTATTTCAGAGCTGCTATAATATCTCTTAGCGTCCGAAACCGCACACAAATAAATATTATCCGGCGCGTCCCCTTCACTAACAATTGCATTTCCCCCTCCCTTTTATTATAATAACAACCAAAGCAGGCAAATCAACTTGCAGACACACTATAACATTCTATAAACTCAGGAAAGGACACTATAATATATGAAGAAACCCAGCATGATCAGCATCCTTCTGTTTCTGACAGGACTCCTGTGCATCATAGCCCTGATCTTCTTTAACAGGACCACACTGCACCAGATCCTCACCACTGAAAAGAAGTCGATACAATCTCCGAACAGATCAACTGCAAAACAACGACGAAGTCAAACAGGCAGTAGACAATTACACTACCGCCATAGACACAGTCCAGTCAAATATCAATCGCATGAAACAAAAACAGCAGACAGCCACACAGAAGAAAACAAAAGAAAAAGCTGAAATCCCGGAAGAATCTTCATCAAAGCCTTCTGTATTCAGCCAGAACAGCACCAGCGCCTCTTCTGATTCCAGTGCCGGCGTTTTCTCCTCCGATGCCGAAACAGACGGACATATAATAGGAATCGATCCAGGGCATCAGAGTGAGTCCGTAGATATGAGTGCCCCGGAGCCCAACGGTCCCGGTTCTCTGAAATGAAAGCAAAATGTACCAGCGGAACTCAGGGACCTACAGCGGTGTTCCCGAATACCAGCTCAATCTGGAGGTCTCTCTTCAACTAAAGGATGAACTGGAACAGAGAGGCTATCAGGTAGTCATGACACGAACAGACAATGAAACAGCCATCAGCAACATGGAACGCGCACAATATGCTGCTGCACAGGGCGCAGAGATCTATGTCCGCATCCATGCAAACGGCGATGATTCCCATACTGCATCAGGAGCACTGACCATGTCGCCCTCTCAGAATAACCCTTATATCCCACAACTGTTTGAACAGTCTGATCGATTATCCCGATGCATCATCGATTCCTACTGTGCTGCAACAGGTTTTCAGAACCTTGGAATCCAGTACACTGACACGATGACAGGAATTAACTGGAGCACTGTTCCTGTTACGATCCTTGAAATGGGATTTATGACAAGCCAGAATGACGATCTGAAAATGAATGACGCAGAATTCCAGAAACAATGGTACAGGGAATCGCAAATGGCATTGACAGCTACTTTGCATCATGATGATGTAAGTGTCAAAAAGCATTTTGCCCCTGACTTGATATCTGCGGATTGCTACGCAGCTTCGCAGTTCCCGCAATCCTGATTACAATAATAATAATTACGAAAGGAAAACCGCAATGAATAAAAAGCCAAATGAAAAACCTATTTTTCTCTATATAGTGATCGGCATACTGACTGTTGCAGTGATTGCACTGGCAGCTGTTTCATTTTTATCACTGAACCATCTCGTCACACTACAGCAAAAAGTACAGACACTCTCCAAAACCGTAGAGGAGATTTCCACTGATGCAAATACCCTTATCAGTCAGGCAGATCAGTTAGATGAATTAAGAGAACAGGAAAGTTCTGTCAAGGCAGCCACCGGAGAAACATCTCCTGCACAGTCAGAATCCGCTGAACCCTCTTCAGAATCCGAACAGCAGAACGGAACACTTTCCCCTTCCTCCAACAACACATTTACCGACAACACTGATTCCAGCATGGACAATCTCCTGAAACAGGTACAGTTCCTGCTGCCGGCTGATAACGGAACCTGGTCCGTCTATGTCTGCAACCTGCCGAAAGATTCTGAAGGCATGATCAACGATACTCCCATGCAGGCAGCAAGCCTGATCAAACTGTATATTATGGGAGCTGTATACGAAAACTACGATACCCTCTCCCAGTCTCACAACGGAGACGAAATTGACAGTAATATTTCAGCCATGATCACTGTCAGTGATAATGATGCTGCCAACACTCTGGTAAACTGGCTTGGAAACGGCGATGACTCTGCAGGCATGGCAAAAGTAAATGGCTTCTGCCAGGAACATGGTTTCACCAGCACCCAGATGAACCGCCTGCTTCTCGCAGGTAAAGAAAACGGCGACAACTATACATCCGTCAAAGACTGTGGAACCTTTTTAAAGCAGATATACCAGACTGTCAACGGAACCCTTCCCGCTTCTACTCTTCCAAACGCAGATGCAATGTATTATCACTTAAAAATGCAACAGCGTAAAACAAGATCCCTCGCACAACTTCCAGAAGGCGTCGATACTGCCAATAAGACCGGCGAACTTGACACTGTAGAAAATGATGCAGCGATCATCTATGATACAGCCAAAGGAATTGATCTTGTAGTATGCTTTATGTCACAGGATCTTACTGATACCGGTGCAGCCCAAAGCACCATTGCTGCAGATGCACGTGCTATCTACGGATATTATAATGAATAAACACACTCTTCTGAATCTACAGTCTATCCAGATAATTGTCATAAATCAGACAGATATTCGCAACCTCCGCAGGGGACTTACTTGATTCGGTTAAAAGAAGGAGGCACATCCCTTAACGGGTTGTGCCTCCTTCTGCAAATTCAACAGGAAGAATCGTCAATGTCTCAATCTCTTCCCCTTTTATTTCTTTAATAAAAGTTCCACAGCCTTTCGTGCCATATCCGGCACCGGCTGTACAATTGTTGATACCATTATGCCTCTTCAGCTTCCCCCTCTTCATAGGACTTCTCCCATATCTCCGAAAATACTGCCAGCGGACAGTCTGTGAGAAGGCACATGAGAAGGAAACATTCGTATGGATTTACTATGTATATCTCTCCCATTCCACATCGAAGCAGAATATCCTGAATCTCATCCAGAAAATGCTTGTATCTGTTAAAGGATCATCATCCTCCATTTCCTGGGATACGATAAAGAATTCCAGTGTGATCAGGTCAAAGCGCTCCACCGGGAGTTTGTGGCTTAAAATATTTGTAATCCTCTGCCTGCTGAAACGCTTCTGGCTGAAATGCTTTGCCAGAATGGAAGCAGACATTTTCTTCAGATTGCCCATTTTGTTGATGGGGATTCCGCTGCAGATACTTTTTCCACATCAGAAGGTGTAATTCTTTCTGCTGTCCACACCTTATCCCCACCTTTTTCCTCTTCATCATGCTGATACAGTCCGGCAATAATCTGCTTCGCATGATATAAAAGCTTTGTAAACTCCTGAAATGCCTGACTTTTCTCAGATATGGGATCTACTCTTTTTGATTTCAGTCGGGCAAGATAATCGATCAGTTTCTCCTCCGTATCAAGGCACAGGTTGCTTCCGTATAAAACCTGAGTATTTTCCACTTCCACAGGAGCGAGTATCTCATATTTTTTCTTCAATTCCTCTGCTTTATGATAACCCTGCTGCGTACTGTAACAGTACCAGTAGATCACCTCGTCCGGATTGTGAAAATCAAAATCCTGTTCTTTCAGTACTCTTGTCAGGAAATCCGACACATCCTCTGTGGTCATTTTCAACCCAAACCCCAGAAGAAAAACAAGTTTCTCTTTTTACAGTATGCCTGATTCAGCCAGTTTATTCACCAGTGCCGACAACTTGGTAGAGGTAGGATTCATGGATTTGGGCGTATAGGTTTCCTTAAAGGAATCTACTACGATCTCCTTATACACTTCCTGTGGAACCTCCGAGAAGGGTTCTTCCAGCTCTGCCCTTTCATAAATATATCTCTTCAGATGGTCGCCAAAGGACACCAGTTCCATCTCTTTATATAAATAGTGGAAAATAACATCCGCATCTTCGTCTTCAAAACTGTCCAGGCTTACCACCTGCCGAAATCTCTGTGCCGCCCTTCTGGTAAATTCATACTCCTGTACTTTATCAAACGCAACATTCTGTTCAAAATCCAGATCCTGCATACGGTTCTTCATGCTGCCCCACCTCTCATTTTTTATTCTTTCAGATTTTTCATCCATTCTTTCATTCTGCGGACTGTATCCAGCTTCTGTACTTCACAGAGCACGATCGTCACATTATCTCTCCCACCTTTTTGGAGAGCATTTTTAAGAAGATGATTTACGATCTCCGGGATTTCCATATCCTGTGACAGAATCGCCTCTATCTCACTGTCCGAAAGCATATCTGTTACTCCATCTGAACACAGAAGATATCTGTATCCCTCCTTATGCTCGATTTCTGTCACAGAAGGTTCCAGTCTCTGCAGCTCTTCAGGAAGTCCAAGATACTGGGTTAACGGGGCTTTCCCAACTGCCGTACCACCAAAAACATGGTCTGTGGAAATCTGCTGAAGCTTACCGCCATCCATAAAATAAATCCTGCTGTCCCCAAGATTGCAGGCAAACATAGACTCTGGTGTAAAGAGGAGCATTGCCATTGTGCTTCCCATGCTCCAAATATGATGCTCTGTTCCATATCTGCATACTGCCTGATTCATCTTCTCACATACATCGTCTATAAAATCTTCCGGCATATCCCTCAGCATTCTTTTATTCGCATTATAAAATTTTCCAAATTCTTCTGATGCAAGAAAGGCTGCAATCTCGCCGCAGCTTTCTCCTCCCATACCGTCAAATACCGCCATTGCCGGTGCTCTGTTACCCGAAATAATCTTTGAGCAGATACCCTTTGTTCCTTCATTGTTCACCGGAAGGGATTCCCCAAAACACCAGAAATTATCTTCATTATTTGCCCGGATATTTCCTGTATGGCAGGTATATGCACATTCAATCTGATACATTGCCATTATCTGTCTTTGTTCCTTCTCCCTTCAATGCTTTCAATGAATTGTTCCAGTATTTCTCGCCACGTTTCACGAATTCCTCATTATCTTTTTCGTTATCGTGACACTTTCCATTGGAATCGATCCATCTTATCAGTTCGCCGTCGTTATAATAATAATATTCTGAAGTTTCATCATACCAGATATATGCAAAGAATAACTTCTCTCCCCAGTAGAAATATTCTTCATAAACTCCATCTCCGGATTCTGCCGGATAGACCAGAGCTTTCATGCATTCACTCTCAATATCCAGATTTCCATCTGCCTGCTGAGTGGTCTTTACCCTTCTCAGATATCGCAGAACAGTTCCTTCTGTTCCAACCCAGTCGTAACTGTTCAGATTATCTGTGATAGTTGTTGCCTGCTCCTTGATCGTATCCAGAGCCTTGGAAAATCTTTGGATCCGGATTTGTGGAGCTGTATTTCTCATCATCCAGAATTGCGATCGGATTATCCTCCTGTCCTTCCTGAGCATGATCTGTACTTACTCTGTAATAGACGGCGGCCATCATAAGTATCGCTGTACCTGCCACAATTGAAAGCAATGCCCTGCGCAGCAGCTGTTTCTTCCTGCGTCTTCGCTTTCTGGCTTCCACAGCACGCGCAGATCTTATCGCAACTGTTTCTGATGGCGTTTCCTGTGGCTGTATTTTCTGTTCTGCTACAACTGACATTGTTTCTTTATCTGTAAAGCTGCTCGCCGGAACATTGTTTACAGCACGTTTTCTTTTTGCAGCATTCTGAAAATCTGATGTTTTTTTTTTATTTTCCCCCCGGGTATTTCTGTACTGACGTATTCTGCACCGTACTTTTTTTCGTACATTTTTCGGTATCTGATGTAACATTCTGTGCTGCTCTGCCGTTCTGTGCAATTGCATATATGATTTCTGTTTTTATCCGTTCCTGCTTTCTGAACACCGTTTTGTAACTGCCGGATTCTGCCAGATCTTCCATTTTTCAGATCATCCAGCACACTATAAAGCTCCTCCGGTGTCTGATATCTCTGTGCAGGATCATAAGCACAGGCCTTCATGATAATACGGGCAAACTGTGTTCCTGCATCCACAGGTGCACTCATCTGCTCTCCTGCAACACGCTTATTTAATGCATTTTCCTTATCCCTGTAAGTGATAAACTGTTTTTCCAGACTCATAAATGGCAGTCTGTTATGATTCATCAGCCTGTACAGCACAATCCCAAGAGAATAAATATCTACCCTGCTGTCATATTTCTCACCTTTATACATCTCAGGCGCCATATAAGAGTAAGTACCTTTCTTGGAAAATCCGCTCATGGTTCGCTCAAGTTCACGTGCAATTCCGAAATCTCCAAGCTTAAAATCGCCAAATCTGGATACAAAAATATTCTCCGGCTTGATATCCCTGTGAATGATCTTAAGTTTCCGGCAATATTCCAGTGCCTTACTCAAATCCATTCCCAGCTTTATTACCTCTTTCTCAGTAAGCTGCTTTTCCGCACAGTAATCCATAAAACTTGTCAGATATTCCATCCTTATGGAAATCTCCCATCCAATGACATCCAGATATTCCATAACCTTAAAATCTTCTACAGAGACAATGTAAGAGTTTCCTCGAAAGTATTCCATGGTACTGATTTCCTGATACATTCCTCAACCAGATTCTGAAATACTGTCTTGTGGATTGCTCATCCCCTGTTTCAGAACGTACGCTGTTCAACTCGCTCTGGCTTCCGGGTATATTGATGATCTTGATAGCAGAATAGAAAGATTTTCCACGTTCTGTTCTCTGTGCCTTATACACCTTTCCAAAAGAGCCTTCGCCGATTTTCTCTATGATTTTCCATTCCGGCCATGCTGAAACCGGAAGTTCTTTATCCATATTGCACCTCCATTTCTGTTCAATTTCTATTTCCTTCCCTGTCCCGGTCAATGCTTTTTACAAGCTGTTACCGGAAACAAAAAATGTATATTTATCGTAACTGTAAAAATACTTCACAGTTCATTACCTGCTCATAATGTACTGGTATTATAACACAAAAAGCAGTTTCTTTGTATTTTTCTCTTTTTTCGGCAATGGAATGTTCCGGAAAAATAAAAGAGAACTACCTCGCCGGCAAAATCTGTCGGCACAGATAGTTCTCTTGTGAATTCATATCAAATCAGTCCGGATAAGTTATCTACTCCGTTGGATCATTCGTTGTCTTCTGCCTCGTCTGAAGCCTGATCATCAGCTTCGTCTTCAGCAGCCTCTTCTTCATCAGATTCTTCAACATCGAATTCTTCGTCTTCCGGAAGTTCTTCATCCATTGTGATCATCTCATCATCTTTGATTTCTTCATCTTCCGTAAGTCCTTCGGCTATATCTTCAACCTTTACTTCCGGTTCAGGCATTGTGCTGTTGAGTCTTACATCTCTGTAGCGTTTCATACCGGTACCTGCAGGAATCAGTTTACCGATGATTACGTTCTCTTTCAGACCGATCAGCGGGTCAACTTTACCCTTGATAGCGGCTTCAGTCAGAACTTTAGTTGTTTCCTGGAAGGAAGCGGCTGACAGGAAGGAGTTTGTAGCAAGAGATGCCTTGGTAATACCAAGCATAACCTGTTTTCCATCTGCAGGCTGTTTGCCTTCTTTTTCCATCTGCTCGTTAACGTCCTCGTATTCAAGGAAGTCAACCAGTGTTCCAGGAAGGAATTCTGTATCTCCGTTATCTTCGATACGGATTTCTTCAGCATCTGACGAACGATAACTTCGATATGCTTATCGCTGATCTCAACACCCTGGAGGCGATATACACGCTGTACTTCACGGATCATATAATCCTGAACTGCACGTACACCCTTAATTCTCAGGATATCATGCGGATTTACGCTACCTTCTGTAAGTTCATCACCTGCTTCAAGAATCTGTCCGTCTGTGATCTTGATACGAGATCCGTATGGAATAAGGTAAGTCTTGGATTCACCTGTTTCCTGATCTGTAACGATAACTTCACGTTTCTTCTTAGTGTCATTGATAACAGCAACACCAGGAATCTCTGTGATGATGGCAAGACCTTTCGGCTTTCTTGCCTCAAAAAGCTCCTGACACGAGGAAGACCCTGTGTGATATCTCCACCGGCAACACCACCACTGTGGAAAGTACGCATGGTAAGCTGTGTACCTGGCTCACCGATAGACTGAGCAGCGATGATACCGACAGATTCACCAACCTGTACCGGCTCGCCGGTTGCAAGGTTCGCACCGTAACATTTCGCACAGATACCAACTTTACATTTACATGTAAGGATTGTACGGATCTTAACTTTCTCGATAGATCCGCCTGTCTGGTTGTCCACGCCTTCTTTCATGATGCGGGCAGCACGTTTCGGTGTGATCATATGGTTGGCTTTTACGATAACTTCGCCATCTTTATTCTTAATTGTCTCACAGGAGAAACGACCTGTGATACGCTCCTGAAGTCCTTCGATCTCTTCTTTACCATCTACAAAAGATTCTACATACATACCTGAGATCTCATCTCTGTTTTCACAGCAGTCTGTCTCACGTACGATCAGATCCTGAGAAACGTCAACCATACGTCTTGTCAGGTAACCTGAATCGGCTGTACGAAGAGCTGTATCGGACATACCTTTACGTGCTCCATGTGCAGACATGAAGTATTCCAGTACGTCAAGACCTTCACGGAAGTTTGACTTGATAGGCAGCTCGATGGTGTGACCGGTTGTATCGGCCATCAGTCCTCGCATACCTGCAAGCTGTTTGATCTGTTTATCGGAACCACGGGCACCGGAGTCAGCCATCATGAAGATGTTGTTGTATTTATCAAGACCGGTCAGCAGAGCATGTGTAAGCTCATCGTCAGTCTTCTTCCATGTATCAACAACTTCTTTGTAACGCTCTTCCTCGGTGATAAGACCACGTTTATAGTTCTTTGTGATAAGGTCTACAGTATCCTGAGCCTGTTTGATCATTTCCGGTTTCTGAGGCGGAACTGTCATATCGGCAATGGCAACAGTCATGGCTGCACGTGTGGAATATTTATAACCTGTAGCTTTGATCGCATCAAGAACCTCAGCAGTCTTTTGTAGCACCGTGAGTATTGATAACTTTTTCAAGAATCTGTTTCAGCTGTTTCTTGGCTACCAGGAAGTCAACCTCAAGAAGAAGTTCATTTCCCGGAACACTTCTGTCTACGAAACCAAGATCCTGTGGAAGGATTTCGTTAAACAGGAAACGTCCAAGTGTAGATTCTACTGTACCGGTCAGAACGGATCCGTCCGGCATTGTCTTGCTGCAGCGAACATGGATTCTGGACTGCAGTGTGATTACTTTATTCTCATAAGCAAGGATTGCTTCGTTTACGCTCTTAAAGAACTTGCCTTCACCCTTGTTTCCAGGTCTTTCCTGAGTCAGATAGTAGATACCAAGTACCATATCCTGTGAAGGAACGGCTACAGGACCACCATCAGAAGGTTTCAGCAGGTTGTTCGGTGATAACAGAAGGAAACGGCACTCTGCCTGTGCTTCCTGTGAAAGCGGAAGATGTACGGCCATCTGGTCACCATCGAAGTCAGCGTTGAATGCGGTACAAACCAGCGGATGCAGTTTGATCGCTTTACCTTCTACAAGGATCGGTTCGAATGCCTGGATACCAAGACGATGCAGTGTAGGTGCTCGGTTCAGCATAACCGGATGTTCTTTGATAACATCCTCCAGAACATCCCATACAGCAGGCTCCAGCTTCTCAACCATTTTCTTGGCGTTCTTAATGTTGTGTGAAGTTCCGTTGGCAACAAGCTCTTTCATAACGAAAGGTTTGAACAGCTCGATCGCCATCTCTTTCGGAAGACCACACTGGTAAATCTTAAGTTCCGGTCCTACGACGATAACGGAACGTCCGGAATAGTCAACTCGTTTACCGAGAAGGTTCTGACGGAAACGTCCGGATTTACCTTTCAGCATATCAGAAAGGGATTTCAGGGCTCTGTTTCCAGGACCTGTTACAGGACGTCCGCGACGACCGTTGTCGATCAGGGCATCAACAGCTTCCTGAAGCATACGTTTCTCGTTACGAACGATAATATCCGGTGCACCTAATTCCAGAAGTCTCTTCAGACGGTTGTTACGGTTGATGATTCTTCTGTAAAGGTCATTTAAGTCAGATGTAGCAAACGTCCGCCATCCAGCTGAACCATAGGACGAAGATCCGGCGGGATTACAGGGATCACTGTCATGATCATCCACTCAGGACGGTTTCCTGACTCGCGGAAGGATTCTACAACTTCCAGACGTTTGATGATTCTGGCACGTTTCTGGCCTGTAGCATCTTTTAATTCTTTTTCAGTTCAACAGAATCTTTCTCAAGATCAATTGCCTCAAGAAGCTCTTTGATGGATTCTGCACCCATACCTACACGGAAATCATATCCATAAGCCTCACGTGCATCCTGATATTCTCTCTCTGTAAGTACCTGTTTGTACTGGAGTCCGGAATTAGCCGGATCCAGTACGATATAATTAGCAAAGTAAAGAACTTTCTCCAGAGTTCTCGGAGAAATGTCAAGGATCAGACCCATACGGGACGAATACTTCTAAAATACCAGATGTGGGATACCGGAGCAGCCAGCTCGATATGTCCCATACGCTCTCTACGTACAGAGGATTTGGTAACTTCTACACCACATCTGTCGCAGACAACACCTTTATAGCGAATCTTTTTGTACTTTCCACAGTGGCACTCCCAGTCCTTGCTCGGTCCAAAGATTCTTTCACAGAAAAGTCCGTCTTTCTCCGGCTTTAAGGTACGGTAGTTGATGGTCTCAGGTTTTAAAACCTCGCCTCTTGACCACTCTCTGATTTTCTCAGGGGACGCCAGTCCGATTTTGATGGCATCGAAAGTCATTGGCTGATATGTTTCATTGGCGTTAGTTGTTTCTGCCATGTATTCTTTCCCCTTTCTTACTCTTCGTCATTGTCTTCAAGAGCCTCATCCAGCTCAGTGAAGTCATCCTCATCTTCATCCTCGTCAATGTCAACGAGTTCTTCTCCGTCAAACTCCTGCTTTGTATAGCCATGTTTGCCGTAGTCTTCTTCTCTGTCGTGATGTCTCCTGGAATCTCCCTCGATTACAGAACGAAGGTCTGTATCACCGTAATCTACAGATTCAAGAAGATGTACTTCTGTATTGTCATCCTTGAGTACCTTCACATCCAGACCAAGAGACTGAAGTTCTTTTAAGAGAACCTTGAAGGATTCCGGAATACCCGCTCAGGAATATTGTCACCCTTGATAATTGCTTCGTATGTCTTAACACGTCCAACAACATCATCGGATTTTACTGTCAGGATTTCCTGCAGTGTGTAGGATGCACCGTATGCTTCCAGTGCCCAAACCTCCATCTCACCAAAAAAAACGCTGTCCACCGAACTGTGCTTTACCACCCAGTGGCTGCTGTGTCACCAGAGAGTAAGGACCTGTAGAACGTGCATGGATCTTATCATCAACCAGATGGTGCAATTTCAGATAGTGCATGTGACCAATTGTTACAGGACTGTCGAAATACTCTCCTGTACGGCCGTCACGCAGACGCACTTTACCGTCTCTGGAAATCGGAACACCCTTCCACAGTGCTCTGTGGGCTTTGTTCTCATCCAGATACTGCATTACATCCGGTGCTAAAAATGTCTTTGTATTTCTCGCGGAACTCTTCAAAGTCTTCTGTGTTTACATAGTCGTTTGCAAGTTCCAGTGTATCCTGGATATCATGCTCATTTGCACCCTGGAAAATAGGAGTTGCAACGTTGAATCCAAGTGCTTTCGCAGCAAGGCTTAAGTGAATCTCCAGGACCTGTCCGATATTCATTCGGGAAGGCACACCCAGAGGATTCAGCACGATATCAAGAGGACGTCCGTTCGGAAGGAATGGCATATCTTCAACAGGAAGTACACGGGAAACAACACCCTTGTTACCATGACGTCCGGCCATCTTATCACCAACGGAAATCTTTCTCTTCTGTGCGATGTAGATACGTACGGACTGGTTAACACCAGGTGACATCTCATCGCCGTTTTCTCTTGTAAATACCTTGGCATCTACGATAATACCGTATTCACCGTGAGGTACTTTCAGAGAAGTATCACGTACTTCACGTGCTTTCTCACCAAAGATCGCACGAAGAAGTCTCTCTTCTGCCGTAAGCTCTGTCTCTCCCTTAGGAGTAACTTTACCAACAAGGATATCGCCGGCACGTACTTCAGCACCGATACGGATAATACCACGCTCATCCAGATCTTTCAGTGCATCGTCGCCCACACCCGGAACATCACGTGTGATCTCTTCCGGTCCCAGTTTGGTATCACGGGCTTCGCATTCATATTCTTCAATATGAACAGATGTATAAACATCGTCCATAACAAGTCTTTCACTGAGGAGTACCGCATCCTCGTAGTTATAACCTTCCCATGTCATGAATCCGATCAGCGGGTTCTTACCAAGAGCAAGTTCTCCGTTTGCTGTGGAAGGACCATCTGCGATAACCTGTCCTGCCTCTACGTGCTCACCCTGGAATACGATTGGTTTCTGGTTATAACAGTTACTCTGGTTACTTCTCAGATATTTAGTCAGATGGTAATCATCTTTTGTACCATCATCATTCTTAATGCTGATATCTGTAGATGTGGAACGAAGTACAGTACCAGATTTCTTTGCAACTACGCAGACACCGGAGTCAACTGCTGTCTTCACTTCCATACCAGTACCAACTACCGGAGCCTCTGTTGTCAGAAGCGGCACAGCCTGACGCTGCATGTTTGATCCCATCAGCGCACGGTTAGCATCATCGTTCTGCAAGAACGGAATCAGGGCAGTAGCAACGGAAAATACCATACGAGGAGATACGTCCATGTAATCAAACATATGACGCTCATACTCCTGAGTCTCTTCGCGGAAACGACCGGATACATTCTTATGAACGAAATGTCCTTCTTCGTCCAGAGGCTCGTTGGCCTGTGCTACATGGTAATTATCCTCTTCATCAGCGGTCATATATACAACCTCATCTGTTACACGAGGATTCTTAGGATCTGTTTTGTCGATCTTACGGTAAGGTGCCTCGATAAATCCGTACTGATTGATTCTTGCATAAGATGCAAGGGAGTTGATCAGACCGATGTTAGGACCTTCAGGGGTCTCAACAGGGCACATTCTTCCGTAATGGGAGTAATGGACATCTCGAACCTCGAATCCGGCTCTGTCTCGTGACAGACCGCCAGGTCCCAGGGCGGAAAGACGTCTCTTATGTGTCAGCTCACCAAGAGGGTTGTTCTGATCCATGAACTGTGACAGCTGGGAAGAACCGAAGAACTCTTTCACTGCTGCAGTTACAGGTTTGATATTGATCAGGGACTGTGGAGAAATATTCTCTGTATCCTGAGTTGTCATTCTCTCACGAACCACACGTTCCAGTCTGGAAAGACCGATTCTGTACTGGTTCTGAAGCAGCTCACCTACCGCACGGATACGACGGTTGCCCAAGTGGTCGATATCATCGGCATTACCAATGCCATATTCCAGATGCATATTGTAGTTAATAGAAGCAAAGATGTCTTCTTTTGTGATATGCTTCGGAATCAGATCATGGATATCTCTGTGGATCGCTGCGATTCTGTCTTCTAATGTGTCATTTTCTTCCAGAATGTTTTCAAGAACAGGGTAGTATACTAATTCTGTAATACCTATGCTCTTAGGATCTTCAATTTCCGGAAGATAGTGGCGGATATTAACCATTAAGTTAGAGAGAACCTTAATTCTGCGGTCTTCCTCGCCAAGGATCCATACATATGGAACAGCGCTGTTCTGGATGGTATTTGCCATTTCTTTTGTCACAACAGTTCCTTCTTCTGCCAGGATTTCGCCTGTAGAAGCATCAACAACATCCTCAGCCAGTCTGTGACCAACGATTCTTCTGTTGAGGTGGAGCTTCTTGTTAAATTTATAACGTCCAACTTTCGCAAGGTCATATCTTCTCGGATCAAAGAACATTGCATTGATAAGGCTCTCCGCACTCTCAACTGCAAGCGGCTCACCCGGACGGATTTTCTTGTATAATTCAAGAAGACCTTCCTGATAATTGGTGGATGTATCCTTTGTAAAACTTGCAAGGATCTTTGGCTCTTCACCGAAGAGATCAATAATCTCTGCATTGCTTCCTACACCAAGTGCTCGGATCAGAACAGTGATCGGAACCTTTTCTTGTTCTGTCAACACGTACATAGAAAACATCATTAGAGTCTGTCTCATATTCCAGCCATGCACCTCTGTTCGGGATAACAGTACTGGAGAACAGTCTCTTACCAAGTTTATCATGCGCGATTGCGTAATAGATCCAGGGGAACGTACTAACTGGCTGACAATTACTCGCTCTGCACCATTGATGACAAAGGTACCTGTAACAGTCATGATCGGTAAATCTCCCATGAAAATCTCGTGTTCGTTGATTTTCCTCTGTTTCTTTTGTTAATCAGTCTCACTCGAACCTTCAAAGGTGCGGCGTAAGTTGCGTCACGTTCTTTACACTGTTCGATAGTATATTTCGCATCCTTCTCGTCAAATGTAAAGTCGATGAATTCCAGGCTGAGCTTTCCGCTGTAGTCCGCGATCGGAGAAATATCATCAAAGACTTCCCTAAGTCCTTCATCAAGAAACCATTTATAAGAATCTCTCTGGACTTCGATCAGGTTTGGCATTTCCAGGACTTCTTCTTGTCTCTGGTAGCTCATACGCATGCTTTTTCCAGTTTTTACAGAACGAATTCTGTTTTTTTCCATTGACGTTTCACCCCTGTTTTTTCTTTAAATTTATTATAACTTGACCCTTTTTGTCAAAAGACATAAAGGCACATCTTGCCATAATATAGCATTCTTCACTATAGCACAGCAAGTTGCGCCTGTCAATCACTTTTTTTGATATTTTTTTAATTTTTTCAAATTAATTTACAGCAGTCGCTATTTCTTCGGGATTTTACTATTTCTTACATGGATACGATTTGAATATCCATTTTTTTTTTCAAAACGATTGCCTTTATAACTGCTGATATGGGAACTGATAAATTCTGCCGCATATCCTCTGTTGCTGCGGAAGGAATTTCCGTCTGCCGAAATCCCCTTTGATCCGGCAATGCGCAGACCTGATTTCTTATTGGAACCACAGACATTCCCCTGTATAGAAGAATGGTTGCTTCTTATATTGAGTTCAATTCCATTGATCGCATTTTCAGAAGCAAAATTATCCGCTACCATTGCCGACTCACATCTCTGCAGAAGAATTCCTCTTGCCTTATTTTTGAAACTGTAATTGCCATCAACCACACTCTTATCAATACATTTTACAAGTATGCCATTTCCCGCGCTGGTACTGACTCTGTTGTGTTCAATACGGCTTCCTGCAGCAAGCCCTGAAGCCAGAATCCCATCTTTCATAAATCCGGAGACTGTATTTCCGTAAATCCTGCAGATTTTCTGTGAAGCCTCTGTTCCGACTGCATAAATCCCATATCCGTTTCCGCCGGAAAGATTGTTATAGGAAACTCTGATATTGCTTCCCTTGGCAACACTGATCCCCATATTGTTGTAGGTATGACTATCAGAAAGTCTGACTGTGTTCCCCCTGCATGAACAGTCTTCTGCAAGGGAAAATTTAATTCCGTCGCAATTTCCGCTGATCGTATTATTTCTGGCTGTAACTCCGCGAATAATATATCTTCCCACCGGAATTCCATTGGTCGTCGGATTCGCTGTATTCTCGGGATCATCATCTTCAGAAGGAATAGTTTCTCCTACAGAGCCCAGTGATACCTCGCCTGTGATCCAGATTCCATATCCATTCCACTGTTTGCCATCTATTACGGTTGGCTCCAGGACTGTAATCTGATTATCAGCGATCAGAATGTTCTCTGCATATTGATTTCCCTCCGGAGATACTTCCTGACCGCTGACAGTATGTGCATTTCTGGTATAAAACAGAACGCACATAAAACACCACCGCCCCACATTTTGTCATGGTATTTCCCGTCACAACCGTATCCTGATAATTCAGGCACCATATCGCTCTCTTTTTCAGATTATTAAACCGGTTGTTACTGATCGTGATATTTTTTATACGGTTTATCAAACATCATGCTGTGGCTTCCAATGCCGGCAAATACATCTTCAAAGGTATTATCCTTTATCACAATGTTCTCACAGACACTTCCGTCATATGGAAGATATCCCGGGAAAATTCTCGGCATACAGGCATCCAGCTGGATACATTCCTGTCCGCCGCCTGTAAACTCTTTCCAGTAGCCCCTGAATGTACATCCGGTAACTTCCGCATTCTTCACTCCTGCAAGTTCCAGAAAATGCGATTTAAGGTTATTAAGAAATGTAACATTCTTCACTACAACATTCGTAGCATGACCGATTCTAAAACCTACAAACCCTCCAGGTCCTTCCTTGTCTTCCACACATTCATAGTTTGAATCCCAGGTTCCGCCATCGATAGTTATATTACGGTATCCCTCGTATCCGCCTGCCGATTTCTGTGTATCGCCAAGACGAAGCAGGATTTCTTTTCTCGGTGAAGTCTTTGTTATTGTGGCGCCCTCTGCATATAAACAGATATTGCTGTACATATGCAAAGTTCCCGTAAGTGTGTAATTTCCGGGCGGCACGATAACTTTACACTGCTTTTCATCCGTTGCCCTGTCCCTGGCCTGTGCCAGCAGTGTATTTAACTTTACAGTAATATCCTCTCCATCCTGCACATTCAGCACAAGTTCCTGCATATTTTCGCAGGACTGATCCGCATCCTCCGCCGAAAAAGTTTCAACGTCTCCATCACTGAAACCGTCGTCATCCCCCAAATTCATTCTCTTCAGGTTTCTCTGCCGACTGCGTATCCGGTATTGACGCATCTTCAAAAGTCTCTGTATCTTCTGATGAATCTTCAAACATCTGTCCTTCTTCCAGTTCAGCCGCCTGTACTTTTGTACCTGCGTATGGAGTCAGGCAAAGCTGGGCTGCAATGATGATACCAAATTATTGCTGCCGTATTTCTTTTCATCATAGTCTGTAATCCTCCGGCTCTGTAAAAAAAAGCAGGAATACCAATGGCATTCCTGCTTGCAAATCTTCTATATATAATAGGAAGATAATTATTTTAAGGTTAACCTTAGCACCTTCAGCTTCAAGTTTTTGTTTTTGATATCTTCAGCTTCTGCTTTGGATGCGCCTTCTTTAACAACCTTAGGAGCTCCGTCAACCATTTCTTTAGCTTCTTTAAGACCTAAGCCAGTTACTTCACGAACAACTTTGATAACTTTAACTTTGTTTGGTCCAACTTCTGCAAGTTCTACATCGAACTCATCTTTCTCTTCTGCTGCTTCTGCTGCTCCAGCTGCTGCTACTACAACACCTGCTGCTGCGGATACACCAAACTCTTCTTCACAAGCTTTTACTAAGTCGTTTTAATTCTAATACAGATAATTCTTTGATTGCTGCAATAAATTCTTCTGTTGTTAATTTTGCCATTTTAAATTCCCTCCATATAATATTATTTAATTCGGTAACTCTTCAGCATCCTCGTGGATGGTGATTTTCGAATAGTTACTAGATTCGTTTTATGCCTCTGGCATTAAAAATTATTCAGCTGCTGCTTCAGAGCCGTTTTTCTCAGCGATCTGATTAAGCACACGAGCGAAGTTTGTAATCGGAGACTGGATGCTTCCAAGCAGTTTGCCGAGAAGTTCTTCTCTGGACGGGATTCCAGCCAGTGCCTGAATACCTGCCTGATCGTTGTAGTTTCCTTCAACGATACCTGCAACTAATTCTAAAGCCGGTGCTTTCTTTGCGAATTTATCAAGGATTCTTGCAGGAGCAGTTGCGTCTGTAGCAGAGATTGCTATAGCGTTTGTTCCATGTAAGTGCTGGATAAGTTCTTCGCACTGAGTACCTTCGAATGCACGATGCATCATTGTGTTTTTGTATACTTTGTATACAACACCAGCTTCTCTTAATTCCTTACGTAAAGCAGTATCCTGTTCAACTGTAAGACCGCTGTAGTTAACAAGTACTACAGATTCTGCATCTTTCACGTTGTTGATGATTTCGTCTACGATTGGTTGTTTAAGTTCTACTTTTGCCATGAAATGGTACACCTCCTTATAGATTTTGTATACCGCTGCAAATGAGTAAATAAAAAGCCTTACTGTCTGGCAGTAGGGCTTGCGTAATCTTACATAAAAATATAAAGAATACTTAGTCCTCGGTAGGCGTTTTACAACTTATGCCTTGCGGCACCTACTGTCTTCGGCAGCGTTCTGGTATAAGATAGCATATGAGATTTGGGTTGTCAAGAGGTTTTTCGGTTTTATTTGATTTTATTGAATTTTTCATTAAGGGACGCGTAAGCAGGATTCTCTTTTGGGGTTCAGTTCGGGAGCAGGAACTCTAAGGCCTGCAAAATCTGCTAAGTGCATGAAAAAAGAAGGCAAAACTCGCCAACGGCTCAGACAGTTGCCTTCTTTTTCATAACGC
>ENA-OPYV01000216-OPYV01000216.1-human-gut-metagenome-genome-assembly--contig:-NODE-216-length-18313-cov-1.904817_pt1 | contig 18313 bp, 29 predicted proteins | sample MGYA00242474_ERZ504485 | MGnify/ENA primary metagenome ERZ504485 (study PRJEB26092, sample SAMD00036263) | human gut metagenome | host: Homo sapiens | study: EMG produced TPA metagenomics assembly of...
CTCGACTATGGTCATCTTCCTGAGCTCGGGTATGCTCGCCGAGCTTCCGCCGAGCTTTGGCCGCGGGCCGCAGCTCCGACGAGCGGCGCGCTCGTGTACAAGCGACCTGGCCTGAGGAGCGCGTGGTGCGCTGCACAGTGGGCACGCTCGCCGATGCGGGCGCGCGAGAGGGCATCGACCGCACGGCGCTCGTGGTGGTGGGCCGCGTGCTCGGAGCTCGCGGCGGGCTTGCGCACGACGGCGCGCAAGCGGAGTCGTACGAGCGCAGCAAGCTTTACGACCCTTCGTTTGCCACGGGGTATCGGAAGGCGAGCAGCTAGCGTGGCCTTCGAGCACTACATATATACCGGGACGACCCGCCTGCGCTGCGGCTACACCACGGGGAGCTGCGCCGCGCTCGCGGCGAAGGCGGCCTGCGAGATGCTCTTGTCACGAAAGCCCGTCAGCCACGTCTCGATCGTCACCCCCGGCGGGCTGCCCGTCGAGGCGAACGTGGTCGACGCATGCATCGGCGAGGGGTGTGCCCAGTGCGCCGTGCGAAAGGACGCAGGCGACGATGCCGATGTGACCGACGGCGTGCTCGTGTACGCGCGCGTGGAACATGCGGGGTCGGGCACGGGCGCTGCGGGCAGCAAGGGCGTGCCCACGCGCGAATCGGAAGTTTCTGTCGATGGCGGCGTGGGCGTGGGGCGCGTGACGCTGCCCGGGCTCGAGCAGCCGGTGGGGGCGGCCGCCATCAACGCGACGCCGCGCGCGATGATCACTTCGGCGGTGCGCGAGGTGTGCGCCGCGCACGGCTTTTCTGGAAATATTGCTGTGACGATTTCGGTGCCCGAGGGTGTTGCCCTTGCCAAAAAGACCTTCAACCCGCACCTGGGGATAGAGGACGGCATCTCCATCTTGGGCACGACGGGCATCGTCGAGCCGCGCACTCGCTGCCTTGCGCGACAGCATCGAGCCTCGAGATCCGGCAGCATGCGGCTATGGGGCGGCGCGGAGTCGTGCTCACGCCCGGCAACTACGGCGCGCAGTTCATCTCGGGGCATTTCCACCTAAACGGTGCGCCGGTGGTCTTCATCTCCAACTTTGTGGGCGATGCGATTGATTGCTGCGTTCGCGAGGGATTTACCAATGTCCTTCTTGTGGGACACATCGGCAAGCTGGTGAAGGTCGCGGGCGGCATCATGGACACCCATTCGCGTACCGCCGACTGCCGCGCGGAGATTCTGGCCGCCCACGCGCTTGGCCGGCGCGGGCGCGAAGACCGTGCGTGAGATCATGTCGTCGGTCACGACCACGGCGGCGCTCGAGGTAATCGAGGCCGCGGCGTAGGGGACGCTGCGCGCGCCTCGCTCGCTGCGGCAATCGAGGACAGGTTGCGCCGCCGCGCGGCGGGCGCATGCGACATCGCCGCTGTCGTGTTCGACGCCGAGCGCCGCGAGCTTTTCCGCACGTCGGGCGCCGATGCAGTTATCGGGGAATTGGGGCGACGTATGAGTAAAGGCGCGCTGTGCGGGGTGCGCCGCGCAATCGGCTGGCCGGGGACGAAGGTGGTCATGAAGGCGCGCCGCTCGCTTGCGGACGCGAAGCGCATCCTTCACGAGGAGGGCTCCTTCGACGGTGCCGAGCTCGTAGAGGACTGTGGGCTTCCGGGCGAGCGCTTGTACCGCTCGCTCGACGATGTGCCCGATCGGGGCAGCTACTTCTCGACGATGGTGGTGCGCTAGATGAGGGTTTCCTGCATAGCGTTCACTGAGAGGGGGTATGCGTTGGCGGAGCGCACCGCACGCGCGCTTTCCGATTGCGCGCAGACAGGTGAAGATGACCTTGGCTGGGACGTTCCGTTTCGCGCGGGTTCGGCGAGGGGAAGGCCGACCTGCGCGCATGGACGGCGCTCGCGTGGGAAGCGTCGGACGCGCTTCTGTTCGTGGGCGCGGCGGGCATCGCCGTGCGGGCGATCGCGCCGCATGTCGCCTCGAAGGCAACCGATCCCGCGGTTGTGGTGATCGACGAGGCGGGGCGCTTTGCCGTCCCGCTTTTGTCGGGGCATTTGGGCGGTGCGAACGAGCTTGCGCAAACTGTGGCACGCGCGGCAGGGGCCATCCCCGTCATCACCACGGCGACCGACGTCCGCGGCGTGTGGGCGGTGGATACGTGGGCGCGCTGTGCGGGGCTCGCCGTTTCGAATCCCGAGGCTATCAAGCGAGTGTCGGCGCGGCTGCTTTCGGGCGGGCGCGTGGCGCTCTATTCCGACATGCCTATTTCGGGACAGCCGCCTGAGGGGGTTGACATTGCGTCCGACCGCGCTCGGGCCGATATCGTCGTGTCACCGTTCGCTGGCGCGAATGCAGGTACGTCCGTTCGCGCGGCGGAGACAACGGGCGAGGTCGTGCCCGCCGGTGAGACGGGGAAGCCGGCGGGTGTGCGGGCGCAGACGCCTGCACCCGAGCCGCTTCGCCTTGTCGTGCCCTGCATCGTTGCGGGCATAGGGTGTCGTCGCGGTGCGTGCTCCGAAGCGATCGGGGAGGCGTTTCTTCTCGCGTGCGGGCAGGCGGGCATCTCGCCTTCGGCCGTGCGCGAGGCGGCGACGATCGACGTGAAGGCGCACGAGGAGGGTCTGCTCGCCTTCTGCCGCGCGCGCAATATCCCGCTTGCGACGTATTCCGCAGAGGAGTTGTCGCAGGTCGAAGGCAGCGTTTCGCCATCTGATTTCGTGCGCGCGACGGTGGGGGTCGACAACGTGTGCGAGCGCGCGGCGCTCGCGGACGGGGGCAAACTTATCTTCCCGAAGCTCGCCCACGGCGGCGTGACTGTCGCGTTTTTCCAAGGTAACTATCGAACTTTCGTTTAAGGAGCGGTGATGGGAAAGCTCTTCGTGGTGGGGATCGGCCCGGGCGGCCCCGACGGCATGACGATTGCGGCTCGGCGTGCGCTCGAGGCGGCCGACATCGTTGTGGGGTACACGAAATACGTGGAGCTCGCGCTCGCCGCCGTGCCCGACGCGGCACATCTCGCGACGCCGATGATGCACGAGGTCGAACGGTGCCGCCTGGCACTTTCGCGCGCGCAGAGCGGAGAAGCCGTGGCGCTCGTGTGCAGCGGTGACGCGGGCGTGTACGGCATGGCGAGCCCCGTGTTGGAGCTTTCGGAGGACTACCCCGATGTAGACGTGGAAGTTATCGCCGGGGCCACCGCGGCTCAGAGCGGGTCGGCGGTGCTCGGCGCCCCGCTTGCCCACGACTTCGCGGTCGTGTCGCTCTCCGACCTGCTCACGCCATGGGAGGTCATCGAGCGCAGGCTCGCCGCCGTCGCGAGTGCCGACTTCTGCATCTGTTTGTACAACCCGCGCAGCAGAAAGCGCGCCGACAGGCTCTCACGCGCGGCGAAGATTATGCTCGAATGGAAGGCCCCCGACACGCTCTGCGGCTGGGTACGCAACATCGGGCGCGAGGGGCAGCAGTCGGGCATGTGCAGGCTCCTCGAGCTGGGGGAGATCGACGCCGACATGTTCACCACCGTGTTCGTCGGCAACGCGGACACGACGCTCGTAGGCGGCCGTATGGTCACGCCGCGCGGGTATCGGGAGATTCCATGCGAAAGGTAACGATCATCGGGGCGGGGCCCGGAAACCCCGACTTGCTCTCGCGCGCGGCGCTCGACGCGATCGACATCGGCCGACGTGGTCATCGGCGCTCATCGCGCGCTTGCCGGCATCGACGTGCCGCCCGACGTGGTGAGATGCGAGCTCGTGAAGACGGCGGACATCGTCGCCGCGCTCACCGATGCGGCGTCGTGGCAGCGCGCCGTGGTCGTGATGACGGGCGATGTGGGGCTGTTCAGCGGCGCGCGCCGCCTGGTGGAGGCGCTCTCCGGCAACGCGCAGGTGGACGTGCGCGTCATTCCCGGCATAAGCTCAGCGTCGTATCTCGCCGCGCGCCTCGCGCGTCCATGGCAGGATTGGCGCTTTGCGAGCGCTCACGGCGTGGCGTGCGACATCGTGGCCGAGGCCGAGCGCGCAGGTGAGCTCTTCCTCGTCACGTCGGGCGGGGAAGACCCCTCGCGGCTTTCCGGCGAGCTTGTGCAGGCGGGCTTCGGGGACGCGCGCGTGACGGTGGCCGAGCGCCTGTCGTACCCCGACGAGCGCATCACCTGCGCGACCGCAAGTGAAATCGCAGGCCAGACGTTCGACGACTTGAACGTGATGCTTATCGAGTTCGCAGGCGGCGCCGGGTCGCCTGCGGGCTCCCGCTGGCCGTATGCTTCCTCGGGCATTCCCGACGAGCTCTTTATCCGCGGCGACGTTCCCATGACCAAGCAGGAGGTGCGCGCCGTCGCGCTCGCGAAGCTGCGCCTTACCGCGACCGACACCGTGTGGGACGTCGCGCCGGCACGGGGAGCGTGTCGATCGAGGCGGCGCTCGTCGCGCGAGCGGGGTCGGTATGGGCGGTCGAGCGCAACGCGGCCGGCGTGCGGCTCATCCGAGAGAACGCGGATGCATTCGGGTGTGGCAACGTGCATGCGGTCCCCGGTATCGCCCCCGAAGCGCTCGCGAAACTGCCCGTCCCCGACGCCGTGTTCGTCGGCGGGAGCGCGGGCGAGCTTCCCTCCATCGTGGAGGCGGCGCTCGAGAAGAACTCGCAGGTTCGCCTGTGCGTGCCATGCGTCACCGTTGAGACGCTCACCGAGGCGTGCGCGCTCCTCTCGGGTTCGCGCTTTAAGGGGTTCGAGGCGTGCCAGGTGTCGGCCACCCGTGCCGAGGCTGTAGGCTCGCACCATCTTATGAAGGCGCAAAACCCCGTGTTCCTCGTCAGTGCGCGTGGTGCAGGTGGGGAAGGCGGCGCCCGGTGAGCACGTCCATTCCGCGCTTCATGGTCGCTGCGCCCTCGAGCGGGAGCGGCAAGACGGTCGTTACGTGCGCGCTCCTGCGCGCGCTCGCGCGCCGCGGCTCGCATGCTCGGCCTCAAATGCGGCCCCGACTACATTGACCCGCTCTTTCATCGCCGCGTCGTTGGTGCGCGCTCGGGCAACTTAGACGGCTTCTTCACCGACGCCCCGACGCTGCGTGCCCTGCTCGCACGCGGCGCCGCGGGTGCGGATGTCGCGGTGCTCGAGGGGGTCATGGGCTTCTACGACGGCATGGCGCCCGGCGTGGCCGACGCGAGCAGCTACCAGGTTGCGCGCGACACGGAAACGCCGGTCGTTTTTAGTGGTGAATGGGCGTGGGGCGTCTTTATCGCTCGCCGCCGTAATCCGCGGCATCGCCGAGTTCCTGCCTTGTGCGAACGTGCGCGGCGTCGTGCTGAACAAGACGAGCGCCGCTGCCTGCGCCTACGCGGCGCCTGCGATCGAGAAGCACACGGGCGTCGCGGTTTTGGGGAATATCCCCGCCGACGAGGCGTTCTCGCTCGAAAGCCGGCATTTGGGCCTTGTGACCGCCGACGAGGTCGAGCAGCTCTCCGCGCGCATCGACAAGATGGCCGAGCTGGTGGAAAAGAGCGTCGACGTCGACCGCTTGCTCGAAATAGCGGCGACGGCCCCCGATATCCGCGAGGAACCTTACCGGTTGAAGCCGATCGCGGGAGCGCGGCCCATCATCGCCGTCGCGCGTGACGAGGCGTTCTCGTTCTACTACGAGGAGAACCTGCGCGCGCTCGAGGACCTGGGTTGCGAGCTGGCCTTTTTCAGCCCCCTGTGTGATAGCGAGTTGCCCCGGGGGACAAGCGCCCTCTATCTGGGAGGCGGCTACCCGGAGCTCCATGCGCGGCAGCTCTCCGAGAACGCGCCGATGCGCGAGGCGGCGCGGCGTGCGGTGGAATCTGGCATGCCGACGGTCGCCGAATGCGGTGGGTTTCTGTACCTGCAGCGCGAAATCGCCGATAGCGAGGGGCGGCGCTGGCCTGTTGCGGGCGCCCTTGAGGGCGCAAGCGAGAACGGGGGAAGGCTGTCCCATTTCGGTACGTGAATCTCACTTCCCAACGCGACGGGCTCTACGGGCCGCGCGGCACACGCATCCGCGCGCACGAGTTCCACTACTGGCAGTCCACCTGCCCGGGCGGCGACTTCTGGGCGCAAAAGCCCCGGCGCGACAAAGGCTGGCCGTGCATGACGACTACCCCGTCCCTGGTTGCGGGCTTCCCGCATGTGTACTATCCTGCGAACCCCCGACGTTGCGCGCGCGTTCGCGTCTGCCGCAGCGTCGTTTGCAGAGAGGAGACGGCATGGCTGAAGCAACCGAAACCGCGCTTGCCTGCATTCGCGAGGAAGTCGAGCGCGCTTCTCGTCGCGCCGGCGCGTGCTCGAAGCCGCGCTCTCCCGGATTGCGCCCGCGGACGAGTGCGCTCGCGCCGCCGCGTACGCCGCGTGGGACTCCATCGCGCACCCCTTGGGGGGATTGGGCGACTTTGAAGACGCCGTCGCGTGTATCGCTGCAGCTCAGGGGAGCGCCGAGGTGGCCGAGTTTCCCCGTGCGCTCGCGGTGTTCTTCTCCGACAACGGGGTCGTTGGCCGAAGGCGTGTCGCAAAGCGGGCAAGACGTGACGCGAGCCGTCGCGCGCAACATGTGCGAGGGGGCCACGAGCGCCTGTCGCATGGCGGCGTTCGCGGGTGCCGAGGTCGTGCCCGTCGACGTGGGTATGGCCCGGGGCATAGAAGACGCGCGCATGGTGCGCGCGAACGTGCAGCGAGGGAGCGGCAACATCGCGCTCGGCTCCGCTATGTCTCGCGATGGGGCCGTGCGCGCGATCGAGGTCGGAATCGCCGTCGCGTGCGGCTGCCCGCGCCGGCGTGCGCCTTCTCGCCGCGGGCGAGATGGGCATCGGGCAACACGACCACCTCGGCGGCGGTGGCCGGCAGTGCTCATCCAGGCGGACGCGCGGAGCTTCGTCGGGCGCGGCGCGGGGCTGCTCGGACGGCCTCGCTCGCGCGCAAGCGCGACGTGGTCGAGCGCGCTATCGACGCGAACTCGCCTGATCCCGCCGACCCGATCGACGTGCTCTCGAAGGTGGGCGGCTTCGACATCGCGGCGATGTGCGGCTTCTACCTGGGGGCCGCGGCCTCGAAGGCGCCGACGCTCCTCGACGGGGTCATATCCTGCACGGCGGCCCTGTGCGCGGCGCGCCTGTGCCCCAACGCCTTGGGCTACCTCGTGGGCACCCACGCATCAAGCGAACCCGCAAGCCAGGAGCTCCTTCGCGAGCTCGGTATAAAGGCACCCTCGACGCAGGCATGCACTTGGGCGAGCGCGGGCGCCATGGCGTATCTGCCCCTTCTGGATTCGGCGCTGCGCGTGTACCGGGATGGGAAGACGTTCACGGCGACTGGCATGGCTGCTTACGAGCATTTCGAGGCCGGAAAATGACGGTGACACTCGTCATCGGCGCCGCCGCGAGCGGCAAGAGCGCCTACGCCGAGTCCCTGTGCCTCGGGCACGACGGCCTTCGCGTGTACCTGGCAACGTGGAGCTCTTCGGGGAAGAGGGCGCCCGCCGCATCGCGCGCATCGGGCGCTGCGCGAGGGCAAGGGGTTTTCCACCCTCGAGCGCACGCGTGACGTGGGCGCCGCAGTGCCCGGGCTTCCGCGCGGCTGCACGCTTCTTTTGGAGGACGTGGGCAACCTGGTTGCAAACGAGCTTTTCGCGGAAGGCGGCTTGTCCCCACGTGACCCCGACGCTGTGGCGCGCGAGGTGCTCGGAGGCATTGAACGGCTCGCTCAGGCCGCTGCGTATACGGTGGTGGTCACCGTCGACGTGTTCGCCGATGGGATGCGCTACGATGAGGGGACCGAGGTATGGAGGCGCGCGCTCGCGCGCGTGAACGCGGGCGTGGCGGTGCTGGCCGACCGCGCAGTCGAAGTGGTATGCGGGATTCCCGTGTGGATGAAAGGCGAAGGACCTACAAGGTGAAGATAGCAGAGGCAATCGGCGCGGCGTTCGGAACGTTCTCGCGCATCCCCGTCCCGAAATCGGCCTGGACCGATTTCGGGTCAACCCATGCGCTTGCCGCGTTTCCCCTGGTGGGCCTTGCGGAAGGCTTCCTCATGACGGCGTGGGGGCACGTGGCGAACCTTCTCGGCGTGCCCGCGACCATCGTCGCGGCCGTGCTCGTGGCGCTGCCTGTGGCGGTGACGGGAGGCATCCACCTAGACGGGCTCTGCGACACCTCCGACGCACTTGCAAGTTGGGCCCCACGCGAGCAAAAGCTCGAGATCATGCACGACCCGCGGGCGGCGCCTTCGGGGTCATTGGTGTTGTCGTGTACCTTATTCTGCAGTTTTCCCTGTTCACCGCGCTGCCGCTTACGGCGGGGGCGTTCCTCGCGCTTCTGTGCTCGCTCGTGTTCTCCCGCGCGCTTTCGGGGCTCGCCGTAGAATGCTGGCCTGCCGCGCGGGCGGACGGCATGGCCGCTGGGCTCTCGCCTGCGAAGAAGCGCGCGGCGATCGTCGTGCCGCTTTGCGCTTTCGCTGCGGCTTCGGCTTCAGGGATGGTCGCGTGCGCTCAGGCCGTCGGCGCCCTTATGGCGGTGGCGGGGCTTTTGGCGCTCGCGTGGTACCGCCATGTTGCCCTGTCCCGCTTCGGCGGGGTGACGGGTGATTTGGCCGGATGGTTTCTGCAATGGGCCGAGCTCGCGATGCTTGCCATGCTGGTGGCGGGGGGCATGCTCCTATGATTCTCGTGGTAGGTGGTGCGCATTCGGGGAAGAGGACCTTCGTGCGCGAAAAGCTCAGGTTCGCGGCGGACGATTTCGTCGACGTGGCGCAGCTTGCGGAGGGCGGCGTGCCCGCGGCTTTTGCCGGCCGCGTCGCGTACCGTGCTGAGGAACTCGTACGTGCGCTCGACGCTGACCGGGCGCTCGAGCGGCTGATCGGCTTCGACGCAGTGATTCTGTCCTTGGTGGGCTCGGGGGTCGTCCCCATGCGTGCGGAAGACGCCCAATGGCGCGAGCGCGCGGGGCGCTGGGATGCGCGCTCGCTGCGCGCGCCGACGTCGTCGTGCGCATGACGTGCGGGATTCCCCAGGTCATCAAAGGAAACACTGCCGATGCGCCTCGAGGGACGCTGGCGCGGGCGCGCCTTTGGAAGTCGTCTTCGTGCGCCATGGTGCCACGGCGGGCACGGAAGACCATCGCTACAGCGGGGCGGGCACCGACGAACCCCTGTCGAGCGCGGGCGAGCGCGCTTTGCGCGACCTCGCGTGCTGTCGTGACGTGTTCCGTGTTATCACGAGCGGCATGGCCCGCACCGACCAGACGGCGCGCATTCTCTTCCCGAACGCGGAGCTTATGGCGTGCCCCGGTCTGCGCGAGATGGATTTCGGCGACTTCGAGGGGCGAAGCGCCGCCGAACTTAAAGAGGATGCGCGTTACCGCGCCTGGGTAGACTCCTGGTGTGAGACGCGCTGCCCGCATGGCGAGGGCAAGAGCGATTTCACCCGCCGCGTCCTCGCGGCGTTTCGGGAGGCGTGCGAATCGGAGCGCTCCCAGGGGAGTGGGCGCGCCGTCTTCGTCGTTCACGCGGGTACCGTGAAAGCGCTGCTCTCCGAGCTAGCTGTCCCGAAAATGGGATACTTCGACGTGCATACCGAGCCGGGCGGCGCATGGGCCGCCACCTGGGATGGGCGCTGCCTTCGCGACGTTCGCCCCGCTTCGGGGGGCGATGCCCGGTGATGACGATTCTTGCCGTCGCCGCCGGGTTCGCGGCCGACCTTGCCTTCGGCGACCCGCGCTGGCTTCCCCATCCCGTCGTCGCCATGGGGCGCACGATCACGTGGGCCGAAGGCCGCCTGCGGGGCGCATTCCCGCAAACGTCCGCGGGCACGCGCGCCGCAGGGCTTGTGCTCGCCGTGGCGCTTCCGCTTGCGTGTGGGCTTTTGACCTGGGGAATCCTGCATCTTTGCGGCATGGTTCACTCCGGCTTGCGCTTCGTGGCCGAGGCATGGGCGAGCTATCAGATTCTCGCGGCATGCGAGCTGCGCCGCCAGAGCCTGGCCGTGGCCCGCGCGTTCTCGAAGGGCGGCCTTGTCGCGGCGCGCGAAGCCGTCGGGCTCATCGTGGGACGCGACACATCTGTTCTCGACGAGCAGGGCGTTGCGCGCGCCGCCGTGGAAACGGTGGCGGAGAACGCGAGCGATGGCGTCATCGCGCCGCTTTTCTACCTTATGATCGGGGGTGCGCCCTTGGGCATGGCGTACAAGGCGGTGAACACGCTCGACAGCATGGTGGGCTACAAAAACGAGCGCTACATCGACTTCGGCCGCGCCTCGGCGCGCCTCGACGATGCGGTGAACTGGATTCCCTCGCGCTTATCGGCCTTGTTCATGATCGCCGTGTGCCCGATCGTCGGGCTCGACGCGCGCGGGGCGGCGCGCATCTGGCGCCGCGACAGGCGTCGCCATGCGAGCCCGAACGCGGCGCAGACCGAGTCAGCGTGCGCGGGCGCGCTTGGGCTGCGCCTGGCAGGACCCGCGGTGTATTTCGGCAAGCTCGTTGAGAAACCGACGATAGCGACGTGTCCCGCGAAATCGAGTGGGGCGACATCGCCCGGGCGACAAGGCTCATGCTCGCCGCGTCCGTATGCGCGCTCGTCGTCTTCGGCGCCGCGCGCGCGGCGGTCGTGCTTGTCGTGGGGGCGATGGTATGAGGGAAGACCACGCCGCGTCCCGGGCTGCCGGGGGAATCCTGCGCGCCCGTGCGCATGGGGGCAGCCGGCAATCGCTCGGCATCGCTTGCGAAGGGGGCGCCTCCGACCTCATCGACTTCTCGGTGAACGTGAATCCGGCAGGCCCATCGCCGCGCGCCGTCGCCGCAGCTTGCAAGGCGCTTTCTCGAATCGACGCCTACCCCGATAGGGAAAGCCTCGCCCTCGTTCGTGCCCTAGCGCGCACCCAGGCATTCCCGAAGATACTATCGTCTGCGGCGCGGGCGCGTCCGACATCATCTGGCGGCTCGCCGCGGCGGTGCACCCGAAACGCATCGTCGTGTGCGCGCGACGTTCTCTGAATATGCGGAGGCGGCATCGTACTACGGCGCATGCGTGCAGGAGTTCCCGCTCTCCGAAGCGGATGACTTCGACGTGCCCGCCTCCTTCGCCCGCGCGATCGAGGGGCCGGGAGACGTGGCGTACCTCTGCAATCCGAACAACCCGACGGGGCGCCTCGTCGACCCCGCGTGATCGATGCCGCGGCTTGCCGCTGCGAGCAGGTGGGCGCGCTGCTCGTCGTGGACGAGTGCTTTCTCGGATTTGCGCCCGACGCCCGCGAAAGGAGCGTGGCCGCACGCGCCGCGTGTTCGCACCATGTGGCCGTGCTCTCCGCGTTCACCAAGCTCTACGGAATGGCAGGGTTGCGGTTGGGGTATCTGATCAGCGGAAACGCCAACTCATCGAGGGGATTCGTCGGGGCGGGGCAGGCGTGGCCCGTCTCCTCGGTCGCCGAGGCCGCGGGCATCGCCGCCCTGGAAGACGTCGAATACGTCTCGCGCACGCGCGATGTATTGGCGGGCGAGCGAGCGTGGCTTTCCCACGAGCTCTCCTCGCTCGGGCTTTCCGTCGTGCCGTCGGATGCGAACTTCCTTTTAGTCCGCACGCCGGCGAAAGACATCCCCGAGCGCTGTATAAACAGGGGGTTTTGGTGCCGCACGTGCGACTCGTTTTCGGTGCTGTCCCGTTTCTGGTGCCGCGTCGCGGTGCGCACGCGCAAGGAGACGCCCGGCTTGCGATGGCGTTCAGCCGCGCGCTTCGGGCGGAAGGCGCATCGGGCGAAGGCGAACCCGACGAACGGGGCGGCGCTTCTTGCAGCGGCGCTATGGCGGGCGCGGATGGCCGAGGCTTGGCGAAGGAGGTCGATACCCGTGGGTAGGGCGAAGCCCATCATGATCCAGGGCACCATGTCGAACGCGGGGAAGAGCCTGCTTGCGGCGGGGCTGTGCCGCGTGCTTTCGCAGGACGGCCTGCGCGTGGCTCCCTTCAAGAGCCAGAACATGGCGCTCAACAGCGGTGTCACGGCCGACGGGCTCGAGATGGGGCGCGCTCAGATCATGCAGGCCGAGGCGTGCGGCATCGCGCCCGACATGCGCATGAACCCCATCCTGCTCAAGCCCGAAAGCGATCACCGAAGCCAGCTCATCGTGGCCGGCAAGGCGCAGGGAGCCTTCGCCGCGAGGGACTACTTCGCGCGAAAGAAGGCGCTCATGCCGCAGATTTTGGAGGCGTTCGATTCGCTCGCGGAGGAAAACGACGTCATCGTCATCGAGGGCGCCGGCAGCCCCGTCGAAATCAACCTTGCCGAAAACGACATCGTCAACATGGGGCTCGCGCGCGCGTGTCCTCCCCCGTGCTGCTCGCGGGCGACATCGACCCAGGCGGGGTGTTTGCCCAGCTCTACGGCACGGTCGCGCTCCTTGCGCCCGAGGACCGCGCGCTTTTGCGGGGGCTTGTGGTGAACAAGTTCCGCGGCGATGTGGAAATCCTGCGCCCGGGTTTGGCTCCGCTCGAGAAAATGTGCGGGGTTCCCGTCGTGGGGGTCGTGCCGTATCTTACGCTCGACCTGGACGACGAGGACTCGCTCGCGCCGCGCCTAACTGCCCGCGAGGCGCGCGGCGTCATCGACGTCGCCGTCGTGCGCCTTCCGCATCTGTCGAACTTCACCGACTTCGACCCGCTTTCGCGCGTGCCCGGCATGGGCGTGCGCTACGTTTCCTCGACGACCGATCTGGGCCGACCCGACCTGGTGGTGCTTCCCGGCTCGAAGTCCACGGTCGACGCGCGCGCTGGCTTGCGGCTAGCGGCATCGGAGCTGTGTACGCGCGCTTCGGGCGCGGGCACGCCGGTGCTCGGCATATGCGGAGGCTACCAGCTTTTGGGAGACGAGCTTTCCGACCCGCACGGCAGGGAAGGCGCTGGCACCGCGCGCGGGCTTGGGCTCATCTCTGCAAGTACGGTGTTCAAGGAGGAAAGCGCCTCGCCCAGTCGGAGCTGCGCATCACGGGCGCCCAAGGCGCGTTCTCGGTGTGGAACGGCATGACGGCGCGTGGGTACGAGATTCACGACGGCGAAACGACCGTCTCCTGCGCCCCTGCGGCACGATTGGCGGCAAACCAGAAGGCGCGGCCTGCGGAAACGTGTTCGGAACCTATCTCCACGGCCTGTTCGACGAACCGGGGGTGGCACTCGCCCTCGCGCGCTCGCTCGCGCGCATGCGCGGCCTGCCCGAGAGCGTCGTGGGTGCTGAGGGCGCGGTGTCCGCGGCCGATCACCGTGCGCGCGAGTTCGACCGCCTGGCCGACTCCGTGCGCGGGGCGCTCGACATGGAGTATGTCTACCGCATTATCGAGGAGGGCGTATGATCCACGTGTATCATGGCGACGGCAAAGGCAAGACCACGGCGGCGATGGGCCTCGCCCTTCGCATGCTCGCCGCAGGCCGCCGCGTCGTCGTCGTGCAGTTCCTGAAAGACGGCGAAAGCGGGGAGGTGCGCCTGCTCGCCGAGCATTTCGGCGTGCTCGTGTTCGCGGGGAAGGCGTCGGACAAGTTTACCTGGTCCATGACGTCGGAAGAACTTGCCGCGACGCGCGAGCTGCACGATGGGAACCTCGCTTCCGCGCTCGCCGAGCTCGAGGGCGCGCAGGAGGGGCTGCTCGTGCTCGACGAGGCGCTCGACGCGCTTTCGAAGGGGCTTGTCGACGAGGCGCTCGTGGACCGCGCGCTCGATATGTCCGCGCGCGGCGTCGAAGTAGCGCTCACCGGGCGCGCGCCTTCCCGCAAGATCGTGGAGAAGGCCGACTACATAACCGAGATGCGGTGCGAGAAACACCCCTACGAGCAGAGGATATGTGCAAGGGAAGGAGTGGAGTACTAGATGGATTCCAAGGAGATGCGCCCGGCGACATCGAGCGGCGCAGCTTTGAGATCATCACCGAAGAGCTCGGCGGCCGCACGTTCCCGCCGCTCGAAGAGCCCGTCGTGAAGCGCGTCATCCACACCACTGCTGACTTCTCGTACGCCGATTCCCTCGTGTTCACCCATGACGCCGCGCACTGTGCGCTCGACGCACTGCGCGCAGGGGCCACGGTGCTCACGACACGAACATGGCGCTCGCAGGCATAAGCAAGCCCGCGCTCGCGAAGATCGGCTGCCAGGCCGTGTGCTATATGGCCGACCCTGATGTCGCCGCAACGGCGCGCGCCGCGGGCACGACTCGCGCCGTTGCGAGCATGGACAAAGCTTGCGGCATCGAGGGTCCGCTCATCGTGGCCGTCGGCAACGCTCCCACAGCACTTCTGCGCCTCGCCGAGCTCATGGACGCGGGGAAGATCGCGCCCGCGCTCGTCGTTGGGGTGCCGGTTGGGTTTGTGAACGTGGTCGAGGCGAAAGAGGAGCTACTCGCGCGACGCGTGCCGGCCATCGTCGCGAGGGGTCGCAAGGGCGGCTCGACCGTGGCGGCCGCCATTATGAACGCGCTGCTCTACCAGATCACGCGCCCAGGCGGCCCGAAGTGACGGCCCCCGCATCCGCGCCGGCGCTGCGCATCTTCGCCGGCACCACCGAGGGCCGCCTTCTGTGCGAATGGGCGAGCGGGGCGGGCATCCCCGCCCGTGCCTACGCGGCAACCGAGTACGGAGGCGAGCTTTTGGGCGAGCTTCCGGGCATCGAGGTGCATGCGGGCAGGCTCGACGAGGCCGACATGGAGCGTGAGCTTTCCGGCGCGCGCATCGTCGTCGACGCCACGCACCCCTTCGCTACGCTCGCAAGCGGCAACATCCGGGCCGCTTCGCTCGCCGTGGGTGCACGATGCCTGCGCCTTGCGCGCCCGGTCGAGGTGCTGCCCAAGGCGTCGTGTCGGTCGCGTCGATCGCCTGCGCGGCGCGCTTTCTCTCCGAGAACCCGGGTCGCGCGCTTCTCACGACGGGGAGCAAGGAGCTTGCTCCCTACACGCGCGTCGCCGATTTCGCGGAGCGCTTCTTCGTGCGTGTGCTCCCTCTGCCCGGTGCTATAACGAAGTGCATCGACGCGGGGTTTTCGCCGTCGCACGTCATCGGCATGCAGGGGCCCTTCACCCGCGAGCTCAACGAGGCGATGCTTCGGCAGGTGGGCGCCCAGTGGCTTGTGACCAAGGACTCGGGAACCGTAGGCGGCACGGCCGAGAAGATCGCCTCCGCGCGCGACGTGGAAGCGCGCTGTATCGTGGTCGCCCGTCCCGCCGAGGGAGGCGGGGCCCTTTCGCTTAGGGAAGTGGAAGACGCGCTCTTACGGGAGTTCGCGCGCTAGGCGCTCGCCGCGCATGCGTGCCCTCCCGCCTGCGAGGAGGAGCACCCCGAGCAAGCTCGACCCGTACAAGCCTGTCATCCGCCAATCGCTCGAGGACGACGCACGGAACTGGCGCAAGCAGCCCTTCAATAAGTTGCGGTGAAATAGCGTCTGTTTTTGCTGCTAAATAGCATATTCAGTCCCTAATTCACCGCAACTTGTTGGTGGTGGCTTACTGGTAGCGTAGGCACTCCACCGGGTCGAGCTTTGCCGCGCGTCGAGCGGGATAGAAGCCAAAGATTACGCCGATGCGACCGATACGGCAAACGCGATCAACACTGTCGTAATGGAGAAGCTTGGCGTGATCGTCCCGGTAGCTCCAAACTCGCTCATGATACCCGAGCTTGCGGCAAAGAACGTGAGTCCCCATGCCAGCAGATAGCCAATCAGGACACCCAATAGTCCGCCGGTGACGCACAGCGCCGAGGACTCGGCCAAAAAACTGCGCGGCGATATCGCGACGACTGGCGCCCAGAGCACGGCGGATGCCGATCTCGCGGATGCGTTCAGATACGTTGGTGAGCATCATATTCATAATGCCGATACCGCCGACAAGCAGCGAGATGCTGGCGACAGCACCCATGATGAGCGAGAATGCGCCCATAAAGGAGTTGAGTGCATCGATAGCGCTTTTCATGGAGGTTGCCGATACACTGTCGTACTCGTCCTCCTCCTCGATGCCCTTCATCGCGCGCACCTTGGACTCGATGGTTTTGCAGAGCTCATCCATGTCCGTGCCCTCGGCGGCAAGTGCCGTCACGCTGGGGAATGAAGGATTCTCGTCGCCAAACAGTCCGGAGATAGTTTCGCGTGGCATATACAGCGTGAGCGAGCCCATGGAGTCGCTGCCGCCATCAATCACGCCTACAATCTGCACCTCGCCGTTGGACACCTTGATGGTTTTCCCCAGCGCATCCTGTTCGTTGCCGTAAAGCTGATCGGCGCCGTTGCGGCTGATGAGCGCCACGCGCGAGCCTGATTGGGACTCGGCCTGGGAATAGGTGCGCCCCGCAACGAGCTTGCTGGCCCCCACGGCGCCGAGCATGTCGCTATCGACACCCTGTGCCATGACGGTATAGCTTTTATCGCCGGTCTTATACTCGGTATACGCGCTGTCGACAATGCCGATCTGCTCTATCTGCGGCACCAGTTTTTGAAGCTTCTCGATGTCCGACTCGGTGAGTTCTTGCGACGAATAGATTTGCACCATGCGTGCCGCATTGAGGCCCAGACTGTTGACCAGGCTGTTTTGGATACCGCCGATGAGCGAAGTCATGGCGATAACCGAGGCGATGCCGATGACAATGCCCAGGATGGTGAGCAGGCTGCGCCCCTTGTTGGCTTCGAGCGAGTGAAGGGCTTCCTGGATGAGATCGCGGGCGCTCATGCCACCACTCCTTTCGGCGGGTTGGTGGAGGCGGAAATCATGGGTAGGCTATCTACGGCGCTGCGCAGGGTCCGCGGTGCATGTGGAATATACGCGCCGTCGTGAATGCGACCGTCGCGGATGGTCACGGCACGGTCGGCCTCGGCGGCGATGCTGGGGTCGTGTGTGATAAGCACGATGGTTTTGCCGCGCTTCTGGAGCTTATGGAAGGTCTCCATCACAAGCGCTCCGGTAGCGGAGTCCAGGTTTCCCGTCGGCTCATCGGCTAGGATGATGGGCGGGTCATTGACGAGGGCGCGCGCGATTGCGACACGCTGCATCTGGCCGCCCGAGAGCTCGGATATGCGGTGGTCCCAGTGGTCGACCGGCAGCGTGACGGCCTGCAGCGCGTGCACGGCGCGCATCTCGCGCTGGCTACGGGGCACATTGGTGTAGGCCAGCGGCAGCATCACGTTCGATAACCGACAGGCGCGGCAGCAGGTTGAAGCTCTGAAAGACAAAGCCAATGCTCAGGGCGCGAACTTCGGTGAGCTCGTCATCGTCAAGCTCGGCCACGTTGAGCCCTTGCAGGTAGTAGCCGCCCGCCGTCGGCTTATCCAGGCAGCCTAGGATGTTCATGAGCGTCGACTTGCCCGAGCCCGAGGGGCCGGTGATAGCGACGAATTCGCCGGGATTTACCGCCAGGCTCACGTTGTGCAGGATGTGGGCACACCCCGCCTCGCTCTCAAAGATGCGGTGCACGTTGCGGATGTCGATAACGGGACGCATTACATGCCCTCGTCGGCAGACATACTGCCCGAATCCGCGCCGTAGCCGCCGTCAGCCGTTGCGTCCGCTCCGGTGTCCATGACGAGGGTGTCGCCATCGCGCAGCTTGGTAACCGGCACGTTGGGGTTGATCTCGTTGCCTTGGTCGTCGCGCTTGACCTGTGTCTTGCCGACTACGGCTTCGTTGTCGTTTTGCGTCACGACAGTCACCTTCACGCGACGGGTCTGCTTGCCCTCGTCATCGGTCGCCACGTTGACGTAATAATGTTCGCCGTCTTCGGTCATGAGCGCCATCGTCGGCACCATCACCACGTCGTCGAGCTGCTCGGTCACCACCGATACCTCGGCCGTCATGCCCGGCTTCAGGCGCGCGTCGGGCGCCTCAATGAGAATGTCGACGTTAAAGGTTACGCTCGCCACCGCCACCGTTGGCGCGTCGGAGTTTGCCACCGATGCGATAGCCGTGACGGTGCCCTGGCTCACGATATCGGGAAACGCAGGATACGTGACGTTGGCGCTCTGCCCAACGGCGATCTTGGCGATGTCCTTTTCGCCTACCTGCACGGTCACCTTCATCTTGGATAGGTCGGCGATTTGCATGCACTGCTTGCCGCCGCTCGTATCGCTTTCGCCCATGATCATGCCGCCTGTTACCGTGGCGCCCACCTTGACCACGATAATTAGTCAGCCCCGCCTCCACAATGACACGTGGCAGCCGAAATATGGGGCCACTTCACAGGAATGCCCAGCCACGAATCGCTGCTTCCCCAGCGTCCCGGACCTACCAATATATAATGTTTCCCTTCATCCAAGAATTTACGGTTCATCTTTTCTATTTCATAAGCAATGGTCGGATTATTGGAAG
>ENA-OPYV01000217-OPYV01000217.1-human-gut-metagenome-genome-assembly--contig:-NODE-217-length-18197-cov-2.257720_pt1 | contig 18197 bp, 26 predicted proteins | sample MGYA00242474_ERZ504485 | MGnify/ENA primary metagenome ERZ504485 (study PRJEB26092, sample SAMD00036263) | human gut metagenome | host: Homo sapiens | study: EMG produced TPA metagenomics assembly of...
AGAAAAAAGTTAATTATGTATATACAATTTTTAGAGGAGGGAATTAAGAAAAATTTTGACAGAATATTAAATAATAGAAAAGATTAAAAATTGGTACAAAAAATTTAGATAGTATAGGTAATCATTTCTACCGTTGTGTGCAGGAATTTTATTGTGATAAATTACATTATTTACCGAAAAAGTGGTTTTAAATTTTGTATGATGCTAGTTTTTATGGAATATATGGTAGTTCTATGAATGATAAACAGGCCTATGATGTAGTGAATGAAATAGTTAGTTGTTGGATAGAACAAGAAAAACCGTTGATTTGCGGAAAACAGCTTATAACGAGATCATTTTTTTGAAAGATTTCGTAGGACGGAAGTTGATTACTGCAATGCCGGAAACAGAATCGAATTCATGGAGGCTAATTTTTGAAGGTGGGCATCAATTAAATATAAATGAAAATTTGTTGTATTCAAAGGGAACTCTTAATCCGAATGATTTAGGTGTTTTTTGCACATCAAATGTTCAATCTGTTCTTCTAAATCCTATTTATGCATACGGGAAATGGTTTTATCCAAATGATATTTGTGAAGAATGGCATAAAGTATTTTTATATTTATGTGCTGTCTCAGAATATGAATGGAATCTTTCTAATATGGGTAATGTGTATAGGAGATTTTTGAAATTTCTTGAAGAAAACATCTGCTTGACAATGAAAGTAGACCCATTAATTTCTAAAGAACAATATTATAAAGTTTTATTGATACATATTGAAAATTATCGTGCGTTTCTTAAAGGAGAAGATGAAGTGGTAAATTCAAAAGATTTGTATCAAACATTAAATACGAGATATGTATATTTACCGTATTTACAGGAACTTGTCAAACAAGAAAAATTTGCAACATTCATTTTCTTGTTTTGAACTTCAGAAAGAAATTGATTGTGCGTTGCAAGAAACTGATATTTATAAAAAGGAAAAAAGTGGGAAAAATGTTGCAGAATACGTTTTAAATAGTGTTGAAGGATGGAAGATTACGGGAAAACGGATTAGAGCTGGAGCACAGGAAATTGATCTTAGTGTTGCAAATATTTCTTTGGATGATGAGCTTTGGCAAATGGGTGCATATATTTTAATAGAATGTAAAAATTGGAAAAAGCATGTGGGCATTCAACAAATTTAGGAATATAGCTCATATTTCTAGTATGAAAGGAAATAAAACTGCGATTTTATTTACGGCAAATGGAATTACTTCAGACTCACAAGAAGAAATTCAACGGCTTGCTATGACTAATATATACATTATTTGTATTACTGCAGTTGAATTAAAACAACTTCAATCAGCTGTGGAGTGCAAAAAATTAATTTTGGATAAGTGGAAAAGTTTACAAGATAGTATAGAAGTATCTGGTATAATATGAAAATAGATTCTATCGGTATCATATCAAAATCAGGATGATATGGTGGCACTTTAATTTAGATAAGATTGCTGCAAAAAATAGATATTGGCAATTTATAAATAACAGGAGAACAAAACTGTCCCTACCAAGAAGTAGATAATGCAGACAAAGATGCCTACCACATCTGGTTAGAAGACGAAGAAGGCATCCAGCATACGCCCGTATTCTGCCACCCGGAACAACCTTCGAAGAAGCATCCATCGGCAGAATCATTGCAAAGAAAAGACGCTGTGGACTCGGAACACAGATTGTCAAAGAAGCGATCAAAACAGCCAAAGAAGAAATTCAACGCAAAATCAATCAAAATAGAAGCATAGGTATATGCAAAAGAATTATATGAGAAAGTAGGATTTGTACAGAAATCCGAATCATTTCTAGAAGATGGAATACCACATGTATTAATGCAATATACAGAATAAAGAAAAACGTTACAAAACTAAAGATTCACTTCACAATACATCTCAATATATTCCTCAAATCGAGGCAGCGCTAAAGTCAGTTCTCCACGAACAGAACCATTCACAACACCACGTTCCATCAATCGCTTTCGATAGGTATTCAATAACTGTGGAGATATCGATAATTTCTCACGAATTTCCCCAGTTTTATAAACTCCCGTAGAAATTACATAAACAATCTTCCGGTCAAGTTCAGAAAGTTCACTCCATATCTTCTCATAAGCATAAATGATCAATTCCTCGTCAAACTTAGGAAGCAGTTTTTCAAGATCATCATTTATCTCCCACTTCAAATAACCAAGAATCTGAAAAGCAAAAGGATACCCCTTTGTAAGTTTCGCCATCTCAACAGCCTCACTTGGAGAAATGTCAAATACAGAACGATAACTTGTAGTAATTGCAGGAATGCTAAGTGGTTCCAGAAAAATTTTTGGAGCACGATATAAAAATGTCAGACTCTTCTCGTTTTGAAGATTGCTGATATTATCAAACAAACCAGCCATTACAAGATACACAGGGTAATTCTGTGTAATATAAATCTGAAAATTACTAGCAAATACTTTGACATAAGAATTATTTATAATCTCATCAATGATAAAAAGAACTTTCTTTCCTTTATTTTTTAACTTCTCAAGAATATTACGAAGCATAGCTTCTTTTTCCAAAGAATCATTTGTTTTGTTTACCGACAACTCAGCAATTCCGAGATTTAGATTTAATCCAAGATCCAGATCATGAAATTGTGAAACGCGGGTAAGTTCGGAAACTGCACCAGCGATCAAATCTGTATCAGCACTCAATCTTAAAACAATCCATTGATCATTTGAAGAATAATGATCAGCAATTTCAGCAAGAGAAACCGTCTTTCCAGACCCCCTGACACCAGCAACCATATAAACTTTATTTGAAGGATTTTCCATATCAAATGTATGAATGATCTTTCCAATTTGGTTAGTGCGCGAAATGAATTCCGTAGGTTTTGACCAAAATGTTAAAGTAAAAGGATTTTCCATTTTCTATTCACCTCCATATTTATTTATATTTATTTATGTTTATTATATGAATATATGTTTATTATATTTATTTATGTTTATTATAATAAATAAATATAAATAAAACAAGAATATACACAAAAGACACTCCAAAAATGTTAAAATAAAGAATAACAATCAAAAAAACGAACGATCAGGAGGAACCAAAAAAACAATGAACATCAAAAAAGTAGCAGTTCTTGGAGCAGGTGCCGTAGGTTCTTACGTTATCTGGGGACTGTCAAATAATAAAAAATATTACACTGGGAGTTGTAGCAGATGGTGAGAGAAATGAACGCCTCAAAACCCAAGGATTAATGATCAACGGAACAAAATACACACCGCAAGTGTGGACTCCAGAAGAAGCACACAATGTGGATCTTTTGATCGTATCTTTAAAATACGGAAGTTTGAGAGGGGCATTACAGGATATTCAGACGATCGTAGGAGAAAATACAACGGTCATGAGTCTGATGAACGGAGTTGACAGTGAAGAGATCATAGCGGAGAAAATTGATAAATCACATATTTTATACTCTTTTATTAAAGTAGCATCACAGAAGAAAGAAGATGGATATCATTTTGATCCAGAAACAACAGTAGGGATTTATTTTGGAGAACTACAACAACCATACGAAAGCGAACGAGTAAAAGCAGTCGATGATATTTTTGAAAATACAGGTCTTCACTGGATCATCACAGATGATATTCAGGCAGAAATCTGGGGTAAATTCAAATTAAATGTCTGCAATAATCTGCCACAGGCAATCTTAGGAGTTGGAGTTGGATGCTATGAAGATAGTGAACATATGGCAGCGATTCGAGATGGATTAAGAGCCGAAGTTGAAGCAGTTGCTAAAGCGAAAGGGATCGACTTAAGTATGATCAATGCAAAGTCTGGACGGGGGAGTGCGGTCAAAGCATCTGCAAGATACTCGACATTACAGGATATTGATTCTGGTCGCCATACAGAGATTGATATGTTCTCTGGTGCAATGATGAGAATGGGGAAAGAATTGGGGATTCCAACCCCATATAATGAATATACATATCATATGATCAAAGCATTAGAAGAAAAGAATGATGGAGTATTCGAATATCAAGGGGAGAATGATAGAGTATCTTGGTCTAAATAATAATGTAAAATAAGGGAAAATGCATGTATAACAAAAAGAAAAAAATAAAACATAAGCGTTGAAAGATTTTCTGTTTGCTGATAGGTATGATCGTGACAGCAGTATTTTTGGAAGCAGGAATTCTTTATATTGTAAATAGTAAGAATGTATATAAAACGTCCAAAGTGTTGTTAGATCAGAACGATTGAAAATCGTAGAGAAAAAACAAACAAAAGTGAAGTGGGGACGTGTTGTAGCAGATATTCCAGTATATAAAGGAATTGGCTTTGTATGTAGCGGATAAAGAAACTGGAAGAATCTATGGGGCTACAGATGCTTCAAAGATAGGAGTGAAATTAGATGATATGGGGTTTCGCAAGCAGAGAAAGACGGTTGCGAAGGAGAAGATTGTATCGGGAATCATTCGTGTTGATGGAAAAAAGAATTATTATATCTTAAAGAAAACACAGAAATATATTGTGGGTGTTACATATTGGATTGCGGTAGACAACAAGAGTAATTTGATCGCAATATTGATCATGGTTGTATATTTGAGTATTGCAGCAATTCGGTATTCTATTTATGGTACTAAGATTATCGAAAGTTAAAAAGAAGAATAAGGAACAATCTGTGATGATTTCCTCTATTTCAGAGATGTCGAATATCGATAAGATGACAGGATGTTTTAATCGAAAAGCATATGACGAAGACATTTCAGAGATACGCATGGATTCTCAATTTATATATGTTTCTATGGATGTGAATGGACTAAAGATTATCAATGACAGACAAGGACATGCAGCGGAGATGAATTGATCTGTGTGGCAGCATCTTGCATGAAGTGCAGGTTTAATAAATATGGAAAAGTTTATAGAATGGGTGGAGATGAATTTGCAGCAATTCTATTTGTGAAAAGAGAACAGTTTGAATGGATCAGACGGCAATTTGATGGAGATATCAAGTACTGGAGCTGTAACCGGATCAAGGAGCTTTCGATTTCTTATGGATATGTTTCAAGCAGTGAATGCCAATGGGATTCCATGAAAGAGATATCAGATGTTGCTGATATTCGTATGTATGAAGAAAAAGCGATGTATTACAAGAAAAATGGAGTAGACCGTCAGGGACAGCCAGCCTCCTATGTAGCTCTTTACAGATTGTATACACAGATTCTCCGAATCAATCTGGAAAAAGATCGTTATAAGATTATAAATTTGGGAAGAAACCAAGAATAAAAAAGAAACAAGATTCCATAGGAGCTCTGTCAGAATGGTTTCACAATTTTGAAGATATACGGCTTATTCATTCAGATGATTTGGTGAAATATCTTAGGAAGACAAAGATTGAATATCTGAAAAAGCAAATTTGCAAATAAAAGAAAATTTGTAACGATCACCTATCGAAGAAAAGAAGGAGATGGTTACAAGAGGATAACGTTAGAAATTATTCCAGAAAATGAGAATTCACAAAATACATATGAAGGATTTTTATATGTTAAGGAATGATTTATCAAAGAAAACAAAATAATGACACAAAATTTACTGAAAAAATTAGCACTACTAAAAATAGACGTTAAAAAATTTCATTGCTATAATAGAGATAGAAAAAATAATGGAATAAAAATTGGATTTAGAAGGGAGACAATTATGGGATTCTTTTTCAAGAATAAGAAAAAAATAAAGAGGAAGAAACAGTAACACCAGTTGTAGAAACAACACCAGAAGTACCAGCGAAAGAAGGTATGATTTTGGTAAGGGAAGGAATTAAACTGGGACTTCCAACGGTAAGCATGGAAGAAGCGATCGTGGCAGCAGGGGAACTTTTAAGAGATCTTGGATATGTAGATGATGATTATATTCCAGCAATGATCCGAAGAAATGAAGAAGCATCTGTATACATGGGATTAGGACTTGCAATTCCACACGGAACAGAAGATGCAAAAAGAGACGTAAAAAGAAGCGGAATTATTGTGATGCAGTATCCAGACGGAGTCGAATTTAATGGCGGAACAGCACAGCTTGTCATTGGAATTGCTGGAGTTGGAGATGAACATTTAGAGATTCTTGGACAGATCACAGAAGCAGTGACAGAAGAAGAAATTCTGGAAGAATTAAAGAAGACGACGGACGTTGATTATATTCTTAATACATTCACGAATTAGTTTCTTTCGTAACGTCAGGAAGTGGAAAAACTGTGTTAATTGGATAGAAAATAAAAAGAAAAAAATGTCAGGTACATCTAAGTTTTCGAGAAACTTAGATGTACCTGACATTTTTACAGTTAAAAATTTTATCATGACTTTTTCAATTCATCTCTTTTTTTCTTTCAGGATGCGTCGTAACTGCCCAAATTCTCTTACATGTTCACGAGGCATCATCTTAGGGAATGCACGTAAAATACGGCGTGATGTAAATGTAGGAAGTTTTGCCATCTTTTCGTATTTGCTACGAAGTTCCTCAGCTCGCTGTTTTAAAGAATCCATACGAGCTTTGAGTTCATCTGCATTTTCCTGTTTGGCTTCATCAACTTTCTCTCGAATAACATCTGCACGAGCTTTTAATCGGTCTTGAGCCTCCAGACCATCCATCATACTATCGTAGATATTTTCACCAATCTGATCAGAAATATTACGCAGTTCTTTTGCAATATCCTCCATAAGGGCAAGACGTTTGTTGAATTTTTAAAATACCCTGAACTGTGATGCAAATATCAACTATAAGAGCAATGCTTAATAAAACAAGCAAAAAATTTTCCCAAGCCATATGACGGGAAAAAAGAAACTAGTTTATCCGTAAAGGATAGATAAGTTTCACGATCAATACACAAGCGACGCCCCAGATCGCAGAAAATAAAGGACATACATAGCCGCCGATATTCAATGGCATTTCAGAATAATCCCACCATCTGTGATGAAACATCTTTCAAGAAGAAAACCCGTTAGCCATTCAAGAAAAGTAACGAGAATGGTGGAGGTAATATAAAGCAAGATCAAGTTTCCGACGAAGGCTGAAGAGAAGCAACGACAACCGTCACTCCAATTCCATAAATCGGACAGATCGGACCATTTAGAAATCCACGGTTTACAAAGGAATGTTGTTTAAAAGCTGCAAAAGCGACTTCAGAACACCAACCAAGAAATCCATATATAAAAAAAGCTAAATAAGATATCGTAATAAGTCATAAAATCTCCTTCTTTATATCTTTTTTACAGTATAACAACAGTTACACCAAGATCTCCTTCACCATATTCACCATCACGGTAACCGGAGATACGTTTTTGTTTCTTCAACTGTTTAAAGTAATTATGAAGCCCTTTACGTAAAGCACCAGTTCCTTTTCCATGGACAACAGTGATCTGTGCTAAGTTGGCCAGGCACGCATCATCGATGTACTTATCAAGCTGTGCGATTGCTTCATCAACCGTCATACCCATAACATTGATCTCAGGTCGGATGGAAGCGGATTTGTTGATCGCAGTACGTCCTCGGTTACGACTTTCATTTCTTTGATTTTCACGTTTTACATCTTTGGCCGTTTTTGTGATCTCAAGGTCTTTGATGTTAACAAGAGAACGCATCATACCCATCTGAACATACAGATCACCTTTGGCATTTGGGAGCGTGGAAACAGTTCCGGCAAGGGAAAGACTTGTTACATAAACTTCATCACCAACATGGAAATCATTCGCCTCGTGACGTTTCTTGTTCTTTTTCTTGGATTTGTAAGCCATTTGACCTTCTAATTTTGTCATGCGGCCGCGAAGATCACTTCGCATATGTTCCATCTTCTTATTTGCATCTGGATTCTTGTTTTGTTTCTTTAATTTGTTATATTCACGGATCGTAGAATCTGCGATCTCTTTCGCCTCAGAGATGATATTGTGAGCCTCTTCACGGGCGTCGCGAAGCATCTTATCACGTTTTTCTTTATATTATCCTGACGAGATTTTAAACTCTTACGGAGAGTTTCGATTTCCTTACGGTATTCAAGGATCTCTTCCTGTTCTTTTTCAATCGTCTGTTACTCTTTCAAGGTCAGCTAAGATCGTTTCAAAATCTTTGACAGATTCATCAATCTGATCTGCAGCACCTTCAATGATATGTTCATCCAATCCTAATTTGCGGGAAATTGCAAACGCATTACTTTTTCCAGGAATACCGATCATCAGACGGTATGTTGGAGAAAGCGTTTCTACATCAAATTCGCAGGAAGCATTTTCGATATCATCGGTGGAAAGTGCGAACATCTTAAGTTCACTGTAATGGGTTGTCGCCATTGTTTTAATTCCACGTCCGTGCAGATCACTTAAAATAGAGATTGCAAGCGCGGCACCTTCGATTGGATCAGTACCACCACATAATTCATCGAGTAATACTAAAGAATCTCGATGAGCTTGCTGAACGATCGATACAATATTTGTCATATGAGAAGAGAAGGTACTTAAGTTTTGCTCAATACTCTGCTCATCTCCGATATCTGCAAAAATTTCACGAAAAATTCCAAGAGAAGATCCTTGGAATGCAGGAATATGAAGGCCTGCCTGCCCCATCAAAGATAATAATCCAACGGTTTTTAAAGATACAGTTTTACCACCTGTATTTGGTCCGGTCACGATCAGCATGGAGAAATCTTTGCCGAGAGATACGTTGATCGGAACGACTTTTTTGCGGTCTAGTAAAGGATGACATCCCTGTTTGATATTGATGATCCCATCTTCACGGAAAATAGGTTTGGATGCATCAATATCCTTCGCATATTTTGCCTTTGCAAAAATGAAGTCTAACAATACAAGGGTTTTCTGGTTATGTGCAAGATCATCAACACCATAAGAAGCCTGTTCACTTAATATAGAAAGAATATGCTCAATCTCAGACTGTTCTTTTCCTTCCAATTCTTTTTAATTCATTATTTAATGTTACAACAGACATTGGTTCAATAAACAGCGTATTTCCAGAAGCAGACTGATCATGGATCATACCTTGGAATGAACTTCTGTACTCTTGCTTGACTGGTATGCAGTAACGCCCATTTCGCATTGTAACGATCGCATCCTGTAATTTATCCTGATTGGATGCAGAGCTTACCAGCGTAGTTAACTGTGTATGAATCTTCTGGTTTGTCTGTTTCATTGCACGACGGATATGTTTTTAAAGTAGAAGAGGCATCATCACTGATCTCTTCTTCAGAAATAATACAGCGGCGGATCTCGTGCAGAAGATCATCTAAAGGAACAAGGCTTTCAAAAAGCTCGTCGAGAGAATCTGCTTCAAGATCGTCTTCCATGCGGACTCCGTAAGAAACGGCATTCTTTACAGATTCCAGAACACGAGCGATATCAAGAAGTTCCCCAGTTCCAAGTGTACCGCTCATCTTCAAACGGGCAAGAGAAGGGGAAAGATCACTTACTCCAAAAAAAGACACATTTCCACGTTTATAGATACGTGTCAATGCATCCTGTGTCTGATCCTGAGCGTTTAAGATATCAGCTTCTTCAGTCATTGGTTTTAAATTGGCACACATCAACTTACCTAGTTCGGTTGTTGCGTATCCTGTTAAAATATTTATAATCTTATCAAATTCAAGTGTTTGTAATACTTTCTGATTCATGAAAAATTCCTCATTTACATTAAATTATTGCAACTCACTAAAGAGTTTAACACAGATTGTTTGGACTGTAAACATAGGGAAAATGGCAATTCCAAGACGTTAATTTACGATAACTTAACATAAAAAGCAGTATGATTTTACATTTGACCAGTACAATAGAAATTACATCGTATAGAGATTTGGAGGAAAAAGATGAAAACACAGCAGAAGATTTTTATGAACCGGGAACTGTCCTGGCTTAAGTTTAACGAACGCGTATTAGAAGAGGCTGAGAATAGAGAAGTACCACTATGTGAACGATTGACATTTGCATCCATTTACCAGAGTAACTTAGATGAATTCTTTATGGTAAGAGTTGGATCTTTGATCGATCAGATGTTACTTGATAAGAACATGAAAGAAAATAAGACAAAGATGACACCACAGGAACAGATTGATGCGATCATTCCACAGGTACAGAAATTAAATAGAAGAAAAGACAGCGTATATGAGGAGATGATGGATTCTCTGAAAGAACACAACATCCATCTGGTAAATTTCAAAAATATCTAAAAAGAAAGCGAATATTTAAGAGCTTATTTTCAAGCAGAAATCGCGCCATTGATCTCTCCTACGATCATAGGGAAGAGACAGCCATTTCCTTTTTTAAAGAATAAAGAAATCTACGCAGTTGCTGTGTTAGAAACTAAAAATGGAAAGAAAATTAGGAATTATCCCATGTGGAAATGAAAACGTTTGACAGACTGATCAATATTTCTGGAAAAGATGCTTATATGTTATCAGAAGAAATGATTCTTCACTATGTGCCAAGGATCTTCAAAGGATACCATGTCAAAGCAAAAACATTGATCCGAATTACAAGAAATGCAGATATTGATGCAGATTCTATGTATGATGAAGATCTTGATTATCGCGATTTCATGGTAGAACTGATCAAGAAAAGAAAGAAATTAGCACCAGTCCGAATGGAATTATCAAGAGAGATGGATGGAGAGATCATTGATCTTTTATGTGAGTATCTGGAACTTGAAAGAAAATATGTATTCTATACACAGACACCGTTAGATCTGTCTTTTGTATTTAAGATTCAGGATATTTTAAGAAAAGAGACAGAATTGTTTTTGAGAAAAGAGTTCCTCAAAGATCACCACAGTTTAACGAAGAAATGCCAATTATGGATCAGATTGAAAAAGAAGATAAGTTACTCTCTTATCCATATGAAAGTATGCGGCCATTTCTAAAAATGCTTCAGGAAGCGGCAGAAGATAAAGATGTTGTTTCAATCAAAATGACATTATATCGTGTCGCAAAGCAGAGTAAGATCATTGCATCTTTGATCGAGGCAGCAGAAAATGGAAAAGATGTCACGATCCTTGTAGAATTAAAGGCTAGATTTGATGAGGAAAATAATATTGAATGGTCCAGACAGTTAGAAGATGCAGGATGCCGCGTGATCTATGGATTAGATGGTTATAAAGTACACTCTAAATTATGTCTGATCACAAGAAAGAAAAAAGGAAAAGTATCTTATATCACACAGATCGGAACAGGAAACTACAATGAAAAGACAAGCAGACTTTATACAGATCTTTCTTTAATGACAGCAAATGTAGATATTGCGTTGGAAGCTGCGGAAGTTTTCAGGCATTATCTATGGGAGAGACTGTGGAAGAAACGGATCATCTGCTGGTAGCTCCACACTGTCTACAGAATAAAGTGATCCATATGATCGATCGGGAAATTGAACATGCAAAAGCTGGAGAACCAGCTTATATTGGATTAAAAATGAACTCTTTAACAGACAAAAAGATCATGGAGAAATTGATCAAAGCATCCAAAGCAGGTGTGAAGATTGACATGGTCATTCGAGGAATCTGTTGTCTGATTCCGGGAGTAAGGGTGAAACAGATAATATTCAAGTAAGAAGTATTGTGGGAAGATACTTAGAACATTCAAGAATCTATATTTTTGGAACGAAGGGCAGAGAAAAAGTTTATATAGCGTCAGCAGATTTTATGACAAGAAATACATTAAGAAGAGTCGAGGTAGCCGTACCGATCTACAATACAGATATTAAAATGCAGCTGATCGAGATGTTTATTACAATGTTAAGTGATAATGTAAAAGCAAGAGAAGAAGATCACAATGGAAATTATAAAATTCCTAAAAATCAGGATACACCACTAAATTCACAGGAATTTTTCTATAAGCAGGCATATTTGAATGCGGAAAATGTAAATTCATAAACAGTTTTGTGTCTTTTGAAATCATGACGTTCATAATAAGTAAATTTCACTAGATTTTACAACTAAACTGTGGCATAATAACATAGGTAAAAAATAGAGGATTTAAAAATCGCCAGGAGAGTTGGCTGGCGAAGAACGAATTTAGAAAGGCACAAAGCAATGAGATATATTAGTGATTTGCACGAAGGAGATCAGGTTTCCGAGATTTATTTATGCAAAACAAAATCACCGGGAACATCCAAATTTGGAAAATCATATTATTCCCTGACACTACAAGATAAAACAGGAATGATCGACGGAAAGGTATGGGAACTTACCAATGCGATCGGGCATTTCGAGGCGATGGACTACATTTTAGTCAGAGGACAGGTAACAAGTTATCAGGGTTCTAACCAGTTAAACATCCAACAGATCCGTAAAGCTCAGGAAGGTGAGTTTGACATGGCAGATTATATGCCAAGTACCAAGAAGGATATTGATGGGATGTTCAAAGAGCTTCTTGCAATGATCAGCAAGACAAAGAACCAGTATTTAAAACAGTTAGCAGAGAAGATCTTTATAGAGGATAAAAATTTTTGCAAGAGAATTTAAAGTACATTCCGCAGCAAAAAGCGTACACCATGGGTATATCGGAGGGCTTTTAGAGCACAGTTTATCTGTAGCGAAAATTTGTGAAAGCTATGCAAGTCTGTATCCACAGTTAAACAGAGATTTGATCGTAATGTGCGCATTATGGCATGATATGGGGAAAGTCGAAGAATTATCAAGTTTCCCAGAGAATGACTATACAGATGAAGGTCAGTTAGTTGGACACATCGTGATGGGAGCGATCAAATTAGACCGCCTGATCCGTGAGATTCCAGGTTTCCCACCAAAACTTGCAAATGAAGTAAAACACTGTATGTTAGCACATCACGGAGAATTAGAATTTGGTTCTCCAAAGAAACCTGCATTATTAGAAGCAATTGCACTAAGTCAGGCAGATAATTTAGACGCGAAGATGGAAACATTTGCAGAGATCATGGAGAAACAAAAAGAAGATCAGGAATGGTCAGGATTCCAGCGTTTATTAGATACAAGAATCCGTAAGACCTCTATCTAAAAGAATTATAATAAAATAGGATCAATACAACAGTTTAACCAAGAAAAAGATACAGAGGTGCGTATGGAATTTAAAAAAATCAGATCGTAGAACTCTATATCGATGACATTGGGAACGAAGGAGAGGGCATCGGCCATATAGATGGTTATGCCCTCTTTTTAAAGATGCAGTCATCGGAGACAAAGTTCGTGCAAAGATCATCAAAACAAAGAAAAATTATGGTTTCGCAAGAGTAGAAGAAGTCATAGAAGCATCCAAAGACAGAGTTCAGCCACGCTGTTCCAAAGCAAGACAGTGCGGAGGATGTACATTACAGCATTTAGCTTATGAAAAGCAGTTAGAATATAAATTTAATAAAGTGAAAAACTGCTTAGAAAGAATCGGAGGTTTAGAAAATATCGAAGAAAAAATGGAACCGATCCTTGGGATGGAAGAACCATTTTACTATCGAAACAAAGCCCAGTTTCCAGTCGGATATGATAAAGAAGGAAACCTTATCACTGGATTTTATGCAGGAAGGACGCATCATATTATTGATTGTACACACTGTATGATCCAGCATCCAGTGAACGAACAGATTTTATTAAAAGTCTTGGATTACATGAAGAAAAACAATATTACAGCCTATGACGAAAAGACTCACAAAGGATTGGTCCGCCACATTGTAACAAGAGTCGGATTCAAAACAGGCGAGATCATGGTCTGTCTTGTTGTGAATGGAAGCAAAAAGAATCTGAGAAACCTAGAAATGCTCATAGATTCCTTAACAGAAGTCGAAAGGAATGACAAGTATCTGCGTCAATATCAACAAAAGAAAAAACAAACAGGATCTTGGGAAGCAAGATTGAAGAAGTATATGGTAAACCATACATTTATGATTATATCGGCAATGTAAAATACCAGATTGGACCACTATCTTTCTTTCAGGTCAATCCAACACAAACAAAAGTATTATACGAAAAAGCTATGGAATACGCAGATTTAAAAGGCGAAGAAACCGTATGGGATCTCTATTGCGGAATCGGAACTATTTCCTTATTCCTGGCTCAGAAAGCAAAGAAAGTTTATGGAGTAGAAATCGTCAAAGAAGCCATCGACGATGCAAGATTAAATGCTAAGATGAATGGCTTTGATAATGCAGAATTCTTCGTAGGAAAAGCAGAAGAAGTACTTCCAAGAGAATACGAGAAAAATGGAGTCTATGCAGACACGATCGTCGTTGACCCACCAAGAAAAGGATGCGACAGTAAACTGTTAGAAACAATGGTGAAAATGGCACCCAAACGAATCGTATATGTAAGCTGTGATCCAGCAACACTAGCCAGAGATTTAAAAGTATTATCAGAACAAGGCTACGAAGTCGAAAAAAGTCTGCGCCGTCGACCAATTTAGCCACAGTTCACATGTAGAGACTGTGGTGAGATTAAAACGAAAATAGGTTATTTTATTTTATATGAGTTGAAGGTCATCGAGTATTTAGAGAAAAAAATGAAAGATAGCATGTGAGCAACGATCGAATTCCATAGGAGTTTTGATAGAATCGCAGGAGATCCAGCGGATAAGCGTTCTGTCAAAACTCCGTCAATGAATTGTGTTGCTCACATGCTATCTTTCATTTTTTTCTCTAAATACCTGAAGACTTTCAATCATAAAATTAAGAAAATTCAAGCTGGTGGACGTATGTTGGACGTTATTGGTTTTCAGGTTATGTTGCGGCAGACAGGAAATTATAATAAATACTCATACATGACCAACACTACTTACAGATCACAACTTGAAATTCTCTCGATCTGTAAGTATACAATTAATAATATAAGCAATTCCATCACGAGTATTCGCACGTGTCTGGTAAACACAGATATTGCGGATCATATCACAAGCATTCTCCATAGCAACGGAATGAATACCAGGGATAGATAACATAGAATAATCATTTTCACTGTCACCGATCGCGATGATCTCTTCTGGTTTTAATCCATCTTTTTTTGCATAATCTAGTAAAGAGCTTCCTTTCTGAGCATTGATAGAAGTAATCTCAATATCCGTTGGAACCGTAGATACAACAGCAAGTCCCGGAATCTTTTCGAGTTCTACACGTAGTTTCTTTAGGGATTCATGATCTGGAGAGTTTGATGTGATCTTTAGGATGCGGTGGTCACTGTTTAATAACGCCTCCTGACCATCAACAAAGATAACATCATCAACTAACTCACGGTAATCATCTAAAGTATATTTCATATCTGGGTGATTGACCTGAATGGCAGGAATGAATACATCTCTTGTATAAATTTCACGTTCTTCTAATGGAAGAAGAGAAATACGTCCTCTGTTGTAAATAATGCAGGTTCCATTCCGTATTTATTAAATGCATCAAAAATGGTGCGGACAGTTTCTTTATCAAGAATATGCTCGAATAAAAGATTTCCATCTTTATCAAAAGCACAAGCTCCATTACTGCAGATTAAGTCGCATTTTAATCCGGCTGCTTCCACAAGACCGCGTGCATTTGGATATTCACGTCCTGTGTTGATAATAAAAATTGATACCATTTTCCTGAGCTCTTTTGATCGCTTCGACATTGATCGGGGTAATCTGACGATAGCTGTCAAGAAGAGTACCATCCATATCGGATGAAATTAATTTAATCATGTGATAGCCTCCTGTATTGGGTGTAATTTCTTCTCATCTTTATAGTATCACAATTGGAATAGATAAAACATTCCAAATTGCTTTAAAATATATTTCAATGATCATTGTTTGGAAAGAATCTGTTCCAACACGATTGCAACGCCATCGTGATCGTTATCTGTTGTGTGATGGAGACAAATCTCCTGAATGATATCATCTGCATTTCCCATGGCAATGCTTTCGATATAAGGAAGTCCAAGCATAGAATAATCATTTTCACTGTCACCGATCACCATGGTATCTTTCAGTGAAATCTGATATTTCTCAGTATAAAAATGAACGGCTGCACCTTTTAATGCATTTACAGCTGTGATATCGAGACGATATGGACTCTGATGGGATACTGCAAAGTGTGGGACCTGCGTATGAAGGCTGTTTGTAAGCTGTTCAAGTTTCTGCTGGTCTAAGGACTGTGTCGTGATTTTAATGATCTGTGGATTCTCAGAAAGAAGAAGTTGTCCATTATCATAAAAAATGAGCATTTTCAAGTCGTTCACAGATATAAGATTCTTCATCTAGTGTTTGACTTGGAAATTCTTCTCTCAAAGCGGGAACAACTTCAGAAGACAGATAATTTGCATATCCTTCCTTGGAACCCAAGACACATAATCCACGAGTACTGTGGATCTCATAAAAAGTACGACAGGAACCGAAGATCCGCAGCATCTCAGGGATACGTTTGGTTGGAATATAAGAAGCATGCAGCTGGTGCCCAGAAGTATCAAAGATGCAGGAACCGCCAAAACATGCGATATCACAAGAAATATCGTATGCATCGAGGAGTTTTTTGGCATCAAAATAATTCTGTTCCGTATTGATCAAAAGACGGAGTCCCTTTCTTTGAATTTGTTTGATCGCACGGAGTGTACGATCACTGATTTGTTGTTTGCTGTTAAGCAGTGTTCCGTCAAGATCAGAAACGATCAGCTTTATCATCTTGCCGTCCTCCTTTGTTTTCTAATTATATCTAGGTTAATCGTAACATAAAAAAGCATAAAAATATAGTAGAAAACAGGGTTGAGGCAAAAAGTTGATTTGTGTATAATATGATGTAAGTGTCAATAAGTATAAATTGCGTTTGTGCTTGCACAAATAAGTATAAATTCTCAGAGGTAACGACAGATGAAAGATTATGTTGCATTTGATCTGGAGACAACGGGGTTATCCCCAGATTCAGATCAGATTATTGAAATTGGAGCTGTTAAGATCAGAGATGGGAAGATCAGTGGAAAGTATAACTGTATCATTCATCCAGAGATCGAAGTCAGTGATTTTATCATCAATTTAACAGGAATCAGCAGGGATATGTTAAGGAAGGGAATTCCACTGAAAGAAGGTGTTGAGGAATTTTTGGAATTTAGCGGGGATCTTCCGGTTCTTGGACATAACGTCATGTTTGACTATAAGTTTATGAAGATGGCAGCAGCTTCATTTAAGTATCCGTTTGAGAAAACAGGAGTTGACACGCTAAAAGTAGCAAGGAAGTTATTAACTGGACTTGAAAATAAGAAGCTGGAGACACTCTGTGCTCATTATCATTATGTGAATCAGGCAGCACACCGTGCTTACGATGATGCATTAGCAACAGCTGTTGTGTTTGAGCAGATGAAGAAAGAATTTCCAACAGAAGAGGAAATCTTTCAGCCACAGCAGCTTCAATTCAAGGTAAAGAAAGAACGTCCGGCTACATCAAAACAAAAGAAGTATCTAGAGAATCTGATGAAATATCATGCGATAGGGGAGTGCTTAGATATTGATCAGATGACACAGAGAGAAGCATCAAAGAAGATTGATCATATTATATTAAATTATGGAGTGATGAAGAAATGAAAAAGAAAAGATTTTTTGTATCCGTTATTGCGATTCTTCTGATCATTGTGATGGTTGGAACAATGGTAGCAGGATATTTGATGATGTAAGAATGAATTTGGAGAGGAAGAAGGAAGAGACGATGAAGAAAAAATTATCATTGCGGTTGCAGTGATCGTTATTTTGGCAGCAGGTGGAACTTTTTACCTAAACCATAAGGTGAGTAGTGCAGTAAAAGATGGAAAGATCATAAAAGGGGTTTCATGTGAGGGAATTTCTATCGGTGGAATGACAAGATCAGAAGCAAAAGATGCGATTGAATCTCATATGAAGGAGATTCATCAGGAAAAGATCACACTTTATGTAGACGATGAAAGATCAAGTGCCAAGATCGAAGATCTTGGAGCATTCGCTGAGGCAGACAAGACAGTGGAAGAAGCTTATGCACTTGGGAGAAGTGGAAGTATTTTTTACAAAAGTATTCCGATGTAAAAAGAGAAGAAACATAAACTTCCGGTTTATCGCAAATATGATAAAAGCGAAGTTTGAGAAGAATGTAAAAAAAAGCAACAAAGAAGATTGTTTCAGAACCAAGAAAATGCAAAGTGTGAAACGTAAGGCTGGCAAATTTGTCGTGATCAAAGAAAAGAACAGGTTATACATTAAAATATGAATGAAAACATTTGCGAATTTCAAAA
>ENA-OPYV01000218-OPYV01000218.1-human-gut-metagenome-genome-assembly--contig:-NODE-218-length-18147-cov-2.343285_pt1 | contig 18147 bp, 31 predicted proteins | sample MGYA00242474_ERZ504485 | MGnify/ENA primary metagenome ERZ504485 (study PRJEB26092, sample SAMD00036263) | human gut metagenome | host: Homo sapiens | study: EMG produced TPA metagenomics assembly of...
CCAAGTTTTTATGCACATCTTCCGGACCAATGACAATTTTGTTCTGCATCCTTCAGCAAGGCGATGTCTTGCAGCAGAGGGAGGCAAAGACGAAAAAGTATGTTCGTCGGTCAGGATAAAAATCTTGTCGTATGAATGGTGCAGATAACTTCTGGCTGAGTTCCGTATTGAAATTTTGGCAAATAATGACTTCTTGTTTACTCATAAGTGTATTTGTTTTGGTCGCAAATTTAGAAAAAAGTTAGAAGAAGTCGGATGTTGGCTTACAATTAAGTATTTTGTGCGAATAAAAAATAATCAAGTTATGAAAGGAATTTTTCCGGCTTCGTGCCGTTTGTTGGGGTATGTGTTACTGTTATTGTCAGTATTTGTTCCGTTATTGATGTATATGTTCGGACAAGTGAATGACGGTAATCTGCTGTATGTGAAACTGGGAATGAAACTGGTCATCTGGATTTCATTGTTCATGGTTTTTCTGGCTAAAATGAAGGATGAAAATGAGGAAGCTTTTGCCATTCGGCGGAAAGCAATGGTGATTTCACTCTATTTGTGGGGAATTTATTATGTAGGAGTGTTGCTGAATGCAGCTTATGGAGGAAATTTGCAGGAAGCAGACAATTCAGTAGGTATTGTGTACATGGTTATTTGTGTGTTCTGTAAAGAGTTTTTTGATGACAGAAAGCAAATGATTGAAAAAAAACTTCAGAACAAAAATAAAGTTAAAAAATAAGAGGTAGGGGTAAACCTTTTTTTGTTGATAATTGTCAAAGGTACAATTAATCAACAAGGAAGAGATAAAGGCAATGAAAAAAGTTTTATTGGGATTGCTGCTGATGGTGGGGGTAACCATTTCTGCTTTTGCACAAAGCAGCGGCAGCCGTGGAACCGTGACGGGAACGGTTCTTGATGAAGGGGATAAATCGCCTGTCATTCAGGCTACAGTACAGCTCCTTTCCGTAAAGGATAGTTCAATGGTAGTGGGAAATGTGACAAATCTGGATGGACATTTCTCACTATCTGTGCGTCCGGGAAAGTATCTGCTGAAGGTTTCATATATTGGATATACTCCTTTTTTCAAGCAGGTTGCGTTGACGCGTAACAATCCGCGTTTGAATGTGGGCAAGGTGGAGCTGGCTTCGGATGCCATTATGCTGGCAGAAGCTGTAGTGGTGGCTGAGGCTCCGGAGGTGACGGCAGTGCCGATACGTTGGTGTACAACAGTTCTGCCTATCGTGTGCCTGAAGGTTCGGCTTTGGAGGAACTGGTGAAGAAGCTTCCGGGGGCTGAAGTGGATGAAAACGGAAAAATCACGATAAACGGGAAGGAAATCAAGAAAATCATGATTGATGGAAAAGAATTCTTTGCCGATGACCCGAATATTGCCATGAAAAATCTTCCGGTAAATATTATTGATAAGGTGCGTGCGTATGATAAACAATCGGATTTGGCCCGTGTGACAGGTATTGATGACGGCGAAGAAGAAACCGTGCTTGACCTGAGTGTGAAGCCGGGTATGAATAAGGGATGGTTTGGAAATGCGGACGCACAGCCGGAACGAAGACCGTTACAGTGGAAAAGTAATGTTGAACCGATTCATTGGAGAGAATCAGTTCACGGTGATTGGTTCAATGAATAATGTGAATGATAACGGCTATCCGGGAGGAGGCGGTGGCTTTCGTTGGGGAGGACAGAACGGTCTGACCAGCATCAAGATGGGTGGTTTCAACTTTAGTACACAGAGTGAGAAACTGGAAACAGGAGGTAGTGTGAATTATAACTACAAGGATGCGGACATTATCAGTAAGCAGGCTTCGGAAACATTCGTTTCTTCGGCTACCAGCTCTTTCAAGAATGCCCAGAATGCTAATCGCAATAAGACTACTTCGCTTACGGCCGATTTTCGTATTGAGTGGAAACCGGATACTATGACAACGGTGATTTTTTTCGTCCGCGTTTAACATACGGAAAGAATGATAACAGGAGTGCGACAAATTCTTTTACATTCAGCCAGGATCCGGAACATACAACCGACGAAATTTTGAGTGCTGCCGACAATCTTTCATCTTTGATTCCAGAGGAGAATATTGTCAATACAATTGCGCGTAACAGTCTGCAGAAAGGAGATAATTTTAATGTGGGAGGTTCGGCCATGGTTAACCGTCGTTTGGGAAAGCCGGGACGTAATATTACTTTCCGTGGCTCCTATAATTACACGAACAGTTCGAGTGAACAGTTCTCGGTGTCTGAAACGGACTATTACCAGAAAACAGAGGAGGAACGGCTGGAAATTTTGAACCGCTATATCTCTACGCCTACTTTGAACTATAATTATGGTGCACGCTTTACTTATAGCGAACCGATATTTAAGGGTGGCTTCTTGCAGTTCAGTTATTATTTCCAGTACAAGCGTTCAAAGAGTGACAATTCCACCTATACAATGCCCAATGACTGGGAGATAGCGCAAGGTTATGGAGGAGATAATGTGGGAGTGCTGGATGAAAAGAACAGCAAGAGTGCACAGTACACATATTACAATCATCAGGCAGATGTTTCTTTGCGTTGGATTCGTGAAAAAATGAGTTTGAATGCAGGTGTTTCTTTCCAGCCGCAGAAATCGAAATTGTCTTATAAGAAAGAACCAGTTGGATACGGTGGCCGTACGAAATGTATTCAACTTTACTCCGACATTTGATTTCCGTTATAAATTCTCGAAAACAAGCCAGTTGAGAATTAACTACCGCGGAAGAAGTTCTCAGCCAAGCATGACGGATTTGCTGCCTATTGAGGATACGACCGACCCGTTGAACATTCGTCGGGGAAATCCGGGGTTGAAACCGGCATTTACCAACTCGTTCATGGCTTTTTACAATACATTTGATACAGAGAAACAGCGGGGTATCATGACGCACTTCCGTTTTGAAAATGTATTGAATAGCATTAGTAATCGTAGTACATACGATCCGCAAACCGGTGGAACGGTAACCATGCCGGAGAATATCAATGGCAACTGGAACTTGTTTGGTATCTTGGGTTCTAATACGGCTTTGCGTAATAAGAAGTATACCATCAATACCTTTACGATGGCCCGTTATAATAACATTGTAAGTTATATGAGCGATGCACAGGCTGAGAATGTGTCAGATAAGAACAAAACCCGTCAGTTGTCTTTGAGCGAACGCTTGAGAGGTACTTACCGTAATGACTGGTGGGAATTTTCTCTGAACGGTTCATTGGCTTATACGCATTCGCGCAATAGCTTCAAGGAAGAGAATAATATGGATACCTACCAGTTCTCGTACGGAGCAAGTACCAATGTCGTTTGCCCTGGAATATGTCAATTGCTACAGATATCTCTCAGAACTCACGTCGTGGATATGCGGACGCAAGCATGAATCGTGACGAGTTAATCTGGAATGCACAGCTCTCGCAAGACTTCCTGAAAGGAAATGCAGCTACGGTCAGCATTCAGTTCTATGATATTCTGCGTAATCAGAGCATATCAGCCGTGTAATCAGTGCGGCTATGCGAAGTGATACGGAATACAATGCGATTTACAGCTATTGCATGGTACACTTTATTTACCGTCTGAATCTGTTTGGTGGAAAGGGTGCGGCCCGAGAATGGGCGGACCGGGTAGAGGTCCTGGGTTTGGTCCTGGATCGGGACATGGACCTCGCAGATTCTAAGGTTGAACGCATATACCGCAAAAGTCAATTCCACTTTTGGTGTTTATTTTTGCCTTTTTCCAGATTACTCGTAATTTTTGTTGAAAACGAAGTCGTAAGATGGACGTAGCAGTTTGGAATAGCATCTTTGTAGCCGTAATCTACTTTCTTTATTTTGCGGTGATACTGACAACTATCTTTGTCGTGATTCTTGACAATCGTAGTCCGGTAAAGACTATGGCATGGATTCTGGTTCTCTTTTTTCTTCCTGTAGCCGGATGGATTCTGTACTTGTTTTTCGGGCGTAGTACGCGTAAGGAACATCTTATCAGTCGGAAAGGGTATGCTCGCTTGAGCAAGCGCCCTATGGCGGCTATCAGGAACAGCCGTCCGTAATGGCAGAATATGGCAAGCAGCGTTTGATGGATTTTTTTCACGGGTAAATAATGCACTGCCTTTCTCCGGAAATAGAGTTACAGTTTATACGGATGCTGTTTCCATGTTATCGGAATTATTGAAAGATATTTACAGAGCTCGTCATCACATCCATCTGGAGTTTTATATTTTTGAGGATGATGCGGTAGGTCGGTTGGTTAGAGATGCTTTGATTGACCGGGCTCGTGACGGAGTGAAGATACGGGTGCTGTATGACGATGTGGGTTGTTGGAAAGTGCCTCATGATTTTTATGAACAAATGCTTTGTGAAGGCATAGAAGTCCTTTCGTTCCTGAAGTCCGTTTCCCTAGATTTACCAGTAAAGTGAATTATCGCAACCATCGGAAGATTGTGGTGATAGATGGTTGTGTGGGGTTCATAGGTGGGATGAATCTGGCAGAACGTTATGTGAAGGGATTGGGAAAAGGAAATTGGAGAGATACACACGTCAGACTGGGAGGAAAGGTGGTGTACGGGTTGCAGACGGCTTTTCTTACTGACTGGTATGCCATTGATCGCACCTTGCTCACTTCAGCAGAATATTTCCCTCCGATTTCGGTGAAGGGAGGTGTGCTGGGGCAAATTGTGACTTCCGATCCGGTAGGTGAGTGGAGGGATATTATGCAAGGACTGATGATGGCTATCTGTTCTACCCGGAGGTATTTTTATGTGCAGACTCCTTATTTCTTGCCGAACGAGGAAGTGATGACCGCTTTGCAGACAGCAGCATTGGCTGGGGTTGATGTGCGGCTTATGCTTCCTAAAAGAGGGGATACCTGGCTTATTCATAAAGGTTCGCTATCTTATCTCTCGGAGATGATGAAGGCAGGGGTGAAAATTTACCTCTACAAAAAGGGATTTCTGCATTCTAAGTTGATGGTGTGTGATGACGAATTGTCAACGGTGGGGTCTACGAATATGGACTTTCGAAGTTTTGAGCATAACTTCGAGGCCAATGCCTTTTTTTATGACAGGGAAACGGCTATGACTTTAAAAGAAATATTCCTGGCCGATCAGAAGGATTGTTTTCTGTTGTCAGCCAGGATTTGGGAAAAACGTTCTTGGAAAAATAAGATTACTGAATCGGTTGTGCGTCTTCTTGCTCCTTTACTCTGAAAAAGGAAAAGTTGACACTTCCGTAGTGACGGTGCTCGAAAAAGCAGGGATGACTCTCAAAGTTGAGATCTTTTCCATGTTCCAGAACGAAAATACCTTCCGGCTTGAGCAGGTTGTACTGAAATATCAGGTCGGGTATGCTTGCCAATTCTTTCAGGGCATACGGAGGGTCAGTAAAGATAAAAATCGAACTGCAGGCCGCATTTCTCGATGTATTTGAATACATCGGCTCTTAAAGGGATGCACTTGTCCGTTTTGACCTCGCGCATGACTTTGCTGATGAAGGCATGGTGCTGCGGGTCTTCTCTACAGAAATAACCTGATCGCATCCTCGTGACACAAGTTCTATACTGATACTGCCCGTTCCGGCAAACAAATCGAGTGCTGTTATTCCATCTTCAAAGTCAATGTAGTTGTTGAGCACATTGAACAGATTTTCTTTGGCAAAGTCAGTCGTAGGACGTGCCTTGAATGTGTGGGGAACGTCGAAACGTCTCCGTTTGTATATTCCGCTTATTACTCGCATGAGATTAAAGATAGCATGTCAAATGAAATTTCTTTGATGCGGCTCATTGCTGAGTCGTTGAATTCCATCTGAGGATTAATGATGAATAGTTTTCGTATGTATTTTTTTTAGTCGCAATGGCAATTCTTCCCATTGTGGAACCCGATTGTTCCCGCAAATGTATAACTGGTCATCTTCTTGATTATAGCCAGCCTGCTGCCAGATGTTCAACAGATAATAGCATGAATCATTCAGGCCGGAAATGGGGGTAAGTGTTCAGTAGCAGTAGTTTTTTCTTTTTTCGAAAGCTATCACTTCTACACTTTCGGGATGGAAGATGGCAAATAATTTACGGCAGTCACTCGGTTTGACCTTATGTGCGAGGTACTCGGTAATTGGACTTACGGATGCAAACAAACGGGCATTGGGGAAATGCTCTGTCAGAAACAGATGGGTGAGCTTGTCCAGCCCAAAAAGAATGACGAGGTTGCTCTTCCCTAAAATATTACAAAGTACGACTTCGTTATTTTGTGGGGGCAGGTTCTGATAGAACAGAAGGTCGGTCTGTTCGTCTTCATACAATTCCAACGAGAGTGTAGTGTAACGTGAAGTATGAATAAGGATATTAACCTGTTTGAAACGATGTTTCAGTTCTTCTGTTTCTGTCAAATAGGCTTTTACATTGGCAGCCATTGAGCGCTGCGTATTGACTGGCGAGGAACTGAAATATACTTCCTCCGATTGCTGAGGGTGATAGATAGAAAAAGAAAATCCATCCGTACTCAGACGGATGGATAATATATACTGTTCTGATTTATTAAAATCAATAGGTTGGGCCATAGGATTATTCCCAGTTTCCTGCATTGTTGTTCGGCTGTTCGATGTCACCAACTCTCAAACCGCAATATTTACCCAATTTTGACTGCATGTCTTTCAAGTTGATCAATTCCTGGCTGTTCAAGTCACCCAAGTATACATCGTATGCAACCTGTGCCTGGAACAAGTTCAGAGGAGCACCAGATTTTGTAGTATCCTGACGGATAGCCATTTCAAATTTAGCTCCGTTTCCGTAAGGAACGTATGCCAAAGAATCCGGATTAAATCCTTTTGCAAAGATAGTATCCATTACAGCCACCCACATTGTATCACGACGGAAGTTCTGTAAGCCTTCTTTTCAACTTCGCTCCAGTTTCCAGTTTTCTTAGCCTTGTTAATCAAGTCCATAGCCTTCTTTTCTGTCATACCGTTGTTCAACTGATCATCTGTCAATGAACCCACTTTCATGATGAAAGGAAGTTTAGCAGTCTTTACGAAAGTAATCAAACTGTCGAAGTTTGCTGTATAAGCACCGTTATGAACGGTACGATATTCCTGCTGAGCCTTACGGATGTCAATCAGGCGAGCGATAATTGCTTTTTCTCTGGTTTTTTTCGCATTGTCAAAGTTGATAGGGCCCATAATACTGCCATAGCATATATATACCAAGCAGATAACGCAGGCGGCTAACACAAGATTAAGAACTGTTTTCATGATAATATTGTTTTTTTAGTTTATATTCGTAGCGCAAAAATAAGTAAATTAGTTGAACCACGTCAATCTTACGTAAACTTTTTTATACTGGCATTATGTTAAATAATGATTTATCGCAACAAATTAAGCGAAATTTTCCTTATAAACCAACAGAAGAGCAGGAAAATGCGGTGAAAAGTTTTGCCGAATTCCTGTTTTCGCCTTCTGCTGACAGTGTGTTTCTGATGAAAGGTTATGCCGGCACGGGTAAGACTACATTGACATCTGCATTGGTTCGTACGCTTGATTCATTGCAACGGAAAGTGATTCTGTTGGCTCCTACAGGAAGGGCAGCCAAAGTCTTTTCCGGATATGCGGAACATCCGGCTTATACGATTCATAAGAAGATATATCGCCAGAAAGTCTTTTCGAATGAGACGGATAATTTTGTAGCTAATCAGAATTTGCACCGGAATACGCTGTTCATTGTGGATGAGGCTTCCATGATTGCGAATGAAGGACTTTCAGGTGGCCATTTTGGTAGCGGACGTTTATTGGATGATCTCGTGCAATATGTATATAATGGATTGGGTTGCCGGTTGATGTTGATTGGAGATACAGCACAGCTTCCGCCGATAGGGGAGGAAGAGAGCCCGGCGCTGTCTGTAGCGGCATTGGCAGGGCTATGGACTGGAGGTGACAGAGTGTGTGCTTACAAAAGTAGTACGACAAACCGAAGGTTCCGGTATCTTGTCGAATGCTACTGCCTTGCGTGAAAGGATTGTAAACGAGGATTTCTTTGAATATCCTAAAATCTGTTGTAAGAACTATCCTGATATACGTATCCTTCCTGGAAGTGAACTGATTGAAGCCATAGACGAATGTTATGGTCATGTGGGGTTGGATGAAACGATTGTTATCTGTCGTTCCAACAAACGTGCTTCTCTATATAATAAAGGTATAAGAAATACGGTACTGTACAGGGAAGATGAACTGAACACGGGAGATATGCTGATGGTGGCCAAGAATAATTATTTCTGGGGAACAGACTGTAAGGAACTTGATTTTATTGCAAATGGAGATGTGGCGGTGGTACGTAGGATACGGCGTGTTCGGGAAATGTATGGTTTTCGCTTCGCAGATGTAGTGCTTGCTTTTCCTGATTATGAAGGGATTGAACTGGAAGTAAAGATTTTATTGGATACCCTTCATTCGGAACTTCCTTCATTGTCGAAAGAAGAAAATGACCGTTTGTTCTATGCTGTGTTAGAAGATTATGCTGACTTACCGACCGAAGCGGGAACGAATGAAAAAAATGAAAGAAGACCCTTATTACAATGCGTTGCAGGTAAAATATGCGTATGCTGTTACATGTCATAAAGCGCAAGGTGGTCAGTGGAAAAGAGTTTTTCTTGATCAAGGCTACATGACGGAAGATATGCTTTCGCCCGATTATTTCCGCTGGTTGTATACCGCATTTACCCGTGCTACAGAATTATTGTATTTGGTAAACTGGCCAGAAGAACAGACGGAAAAATAATTTATAAAGCATACACCGTTCATTTTATATGAATATAAAAGAAAGGCTGTCCCTCTAGTTGTAGAAGAACAGCCTTTCGACATGTGATTTTAAGTAGTAGGTTATTTGATGACGTTTAATTCTTTTCCTACTTTGATGAAGGCCTGGATTGCTTTGTCCAGATGGCATTGTTCATGACCGGCAGAAAGCTGTACGCGGATACGCGCCTGCCTTTCGGCACTACTGGATAGTAGAATCCGGTTACATAAATGCCTTCTTCCTGCATGCGGGCTGCAAAATCCTGTGACAGTTTGGCATCATACAACATGACAGCGCAGATAGCACTCTGTGTAGGTTTGATGTCAAATCCGGCAGCAATCATCTTGTCACGGAAATAGTTGACATTGCTCATCAGTTTGTCATGCAAAGCATTGCTTTCTTTGAGCATGCGGAACATTTCCAGCTTGCTCCTACGATAGCTGGTGCTACAGAGTTAGAGAACAAGTAAGGACGAGAGCGCTGACGCAACATGTCAATAATTTCTTTTTTACCAGTGGTAAATCCACCCATAGCTCCGCCAAAGGCTTTTCCTAATGTACCTGTAAAGATGTCAATCTTGTCGTATACACCGAATTGTTCAGCTACTCCATGTCCTGTAGGGCCTACCACTCCTGCAGAGTGTGATTCGTCTACCATTACGAGGGCATTGTATTTTTTCTGCCAGTTCACAGATTTTGTCCATTGGAGCCACATTTCCATCCATAGAGAATACGCCGTCAGTGGCAATAATACGGTGGCGCTGTGCCTGTGCTTCTTGAAGACAGCGTTCCAAATCTGCCATATCAGCATTAGCATAGCGGTAACGTTTTAGCTTTACATAAACGTACACCATCAATGATGGATGCGTGGTTCAAGGCATCTGAAATAATGGCATCTTCTTCTGTGAAAAGAGGTTCGAACAAACCACCGTTTGCGTCAAAACATGCAGCATACAGGATGGTATCTTCTGTATGGAAATAGTCAGAGATGGCAGCTTCCAGTTGTTTGTGAAGGTCTTGTGTTCCACAAATAAAGCGCACGGATGACATACCGTAACCATGGGTATCCATGGCTTTCTTGGCCGCTTCAATCAGGCGTGTGTTGTCCGACAAGCCTAAATAGTTGTTGGCACAGAAATTCAAAACTTCCTCTCCTGCGTTGACCTTGATGTCTGCACGCTGTGGAGTGGTTATTACACGTTCTTTCTTATATAAGCCGGCTGCTTCTATGTCGGCAAGTTCCTTTTTCAGGAAATCTCTAAAGTTTGTTATACATATTAATTTGATATTAAGGTTTTGCATTATGCAAGATGCAATTTTTTTTAATTTAGGAAAAAGAACACGCTTATTTTTATTTCATTTATAAGAACTTTTGTATATTTGCTCCGCAATTTAAAAATCTAGCTTGTAAATGAAAACATTTTAATAATTGGGGCAACTGGACAGATAGGTTCAGAACTCACAATGCTTTTGAGAAAGAATTATTCTGGTAATGTAGTGGCTGGTTATATTCCTGGTGCTGAGCCTAAAGGAGAATTGAAAGAATCAGGTCCTTCGGCTATTGTGGATATTACGAACCCGCAACAAATTGCCGATGCGGTAAGTAAGTATCAAGTAGATACAATCTACAATTTGGCTGCATTGCTTTCTGCCGTTGCAGAAAACAAGCCTCAGCTTGCCTGGAAAATCGGACTTGGAGGATTGTTCAATACGCTTGAAGTCGCTCGTGAAAAGCAGTGTGCAGTATTTACTCCGAGCTCTATCGGCTCATTTGGTCCTGGTACTCCTAAAGACAAAACTCCTCAGGACACCGTGCAGCGTCCGAAGACCATGTATGGTGTGACAAAAGTTTCAGGTGAATTATTGAGTGACTATTATTTCACTCGTTTTGGAGTGGATACTCGTTCCGTACGTTTCCCGGGATTGATTTCGTATGTAACTCCTCCGGGTGGTGGTACTACAGACTATGCCGTAGATATTTATTACTCTGCAGCTAAAGGTGAAAAAATTTGTCTGCCCGATTGCTGAGGGAACTTATATGGATATGATGTATATGCCGGATGCTTTGCGTGCAGCGGTAGAAATTATGGAAGCAGATCCGTCTAAGTTGGTTCATCGTAATTCATTCAACATTGCTTCAATGAGTTTTGAACCGAATACAATCTACCAGAATATCCGTAAATATCTTCCGGAGTTTGAAATGCAATATCAGGTAGACCCATTGCGTCAGGCTATTGCAGAATCATGGCCAAACTCATTGGATGATACATGTGCCCGTGAAGAATGGGGCTGGAAACCGGAATATGATTTGGATGCCATGACTCAAGACATGCTTGCGAAACTGAAAGAGCGTTTTTGGCCGTTAATTGCCAACAGATTTGATGCTACATAATTAAAATCCCCTCACTCCCTGTATGATTACAGAGAAGAGTGAGGGGATTTCTTGTATAGGAATTTCTTTTGTTAGAAGATACTTTGGAAAAATGTCTTGATGGCTTCTGGCTTTATGTGGTGAAGTGTATGCTCTTTTATTTTTGTGGAATCCATCAGGCAATGCAGCCCTTTGTAGCCGTCCGCTGATTCTTGCAATACTTTTTCTGTATAGATGTTTTCTGCTTTCTTGTTTTTCTGACTTTCCGGTTGATTTTTAAACTGGCCGATATAGATGTTTTCTTCAAAAGCATTTCGGGTAGAAGATGTAAAATCAAAATGGCTGGGCTCTGCTGCGTAATAGATATTTTGACGGAAATAAGTACTGTCTGCATATCCATCCCAAGAGTCGGAAGTGATCATCGTACGGTCTACTGCATCAGACGGTTTAGGGTTGGCGTGGATAATATTACGTTCGACTAATGTTTGTTTTACGGGACCAGCTATGTGGATACTGGGAGAAAACATACCTTGACGTGTTTCTTTCGGGCGTATACCGTCTCCTATACTGATATTGTATCGAACAATGCTTCCGATGTTTCCGCAGCTATAATCTCCGGCATTTCCACTGTTGCATATAAGTACCATTCCTCCGTAATTGTCGTGACTGTAATTGTATTGTATAAGGGTGTTCTGGCAATTGTAGTCGGAATCGAATCCTTGTGCATCCCAGGGCGCTTTATGTCCCCATACTTCATTATATTGTATGATGGTATTGTCACAGCTCCAAGGCCAGATGCCTGCTGCTGCCTCTGTCATCGGAAGAATGTCGGGTGAATCGCACATGAGATTATATTCAATCAGTGTACTGTCACAACCTATGGGGACAATGCCGTCGCCGGGAACTTTTTCAATTAAATTGTTCCGTACAATGGTATGTTTATTCGGATACCAGTTTTTACGATCGTAATAACCACTCCAAATCATGGCATTGCGTTCACATCTTAAAATGTGACAATTTTCTATGGTCAGACTGTCAAAGCGTGAGCGAATACTGTCTCCTCCGTTTACAATCAGAATACCACTTCCTCCTCCCTCTTCTTTGACAAGAGAACCATTGACATCACGTATGGTAAGGTTGTTTATTCTGATGTTATGAGAAATGCCATAATCTGTACATTCTACTTTTAATCCAGTACGTCCGGCCTTTCGTTCTTTACCTGTTATTACTGATTTCAAGGTTTTGAATTGTGAAGTAATCGGAGTTGAAAATACGTACGGCATACATGGAGGTATCATTCCCTGCAATACATGGTTTTTGATTGCCCTCACCGTATGCATCGATAATGATGGGGTGAGTGTAGGTACCTTTGCCTGTGACTTCCAATATTCCGGGAAATGTTTCCCCTTTTTTGAATAGAATTTTATCACCGGGCTGTAGGGAGATTTGTTTCAAGGCTTCTATACTTTGCCAGGCAGAACGAGGTGAGGTTCCGTTGTTTTGGTCACTTCCTGAAGTCGCATCCAGGTAATAGACGTGTGATGAGTTGCATGCATAAAAAACAGATGAAAGTAAGCAGAATGCAAGCTGTGTCCATGTAGATGTTTTCATAATATATAAATTGTATTTCATTGTAAAGGTAGTGATATTGTTGAATATAAAAGCGATTTTCTATTTTTGTTGATGGTTTCATTCTATTTTTTGACAGAATTGTTTTATACAGAGTAGCCGTTTTTGTCTTATTTTTTGTATATGGTATCTTAAAACTTAATATCAATGAAAAAACTATGGATGGCGCTTGCCTTATGGGGAGCTTTAGCAGCGCAGCTGCATGCACAATGGAAGCCGGTTGAGGGACGGATTAGCACACAATGGTCTGAACAGGTAAATCCTGATAAAGTATTACCAGAATATCCACGGCCTATTATGGAAAGAACAGAATGGAAAAATCTGAATGGCCTTTGGGATTATGCAATTATAGAAAAAGGTAAACATTCCCCTTCTGTTTTTGATGGGAAAATTCTGGTACCTTTTGCTGTAGAATCTTCTTTATCAGGAGTTGCCAAAACGGTAGGTGCAGAGAAAGAGTTGGTCTATCGTCGTTCGTTTGACGTTCCTTCTTCTTGGAAAGGGAAAAAAGTACTTCTGCATTTCGGAGCAGTCGACTGGAAAACTGATGTATGGGTAAATGATGTAAAGGTAGGCAGCCATACCGGAGGATTTACTCCTTTCTCTTTTGATATAACGGAAGCTTTGCAAGGGAAAAACAATACTCTGCTGGTAAAGGTATGGGACCCGACAGATAAAGGATATCAGCCAAGAGGAAAGCAGGTGTCTCGTCCTGAAGGTATATGGTATACTCCGGTGACCGGAATATGGCAGACTGTCTGGCTGGAACCTGTCAGTGAATCATATATTCAGGATTTACGCATTACTCCCGATATTGATAATTCCTTGCTTTCTTTGAAGGCCTTGGTAAAAGATGCTACTTCAAAAGATTTGGTAGAGGTAAAAGTCTTTGATGGTCAGCAGCTGGTGGCGCAAGGAAAAAGTATTAATGGAGAGTGTGTACAGGTAGCAATGCCGGAGAATACAAAATTATGGTCTCCCGAATCTCCTTTCCTTTATACGTTGAAGGTTTCTTTAAAGCAGAACGGAAAAACTGGTGGATGAAGTGTCCAGTTATGCAGCTATGCGAAAATATTCTTCCAAACGTGATGCCAAGGTATTGTACGTCTGGAGTTGAATAACAAGCCGTTGTTCCAGTTTGGTCCTCTGGATCAGGGCTGGTGGCCGGATGGATTATATACGGCTCCTACGGATGAAGCCTTATTGTATGATATACAGAAGACAAAAGATTTTGGATTTAATATGATTCGCAAACATATTAAAGTAGAGCCTGCACGCTGGTATACGTATTGTGACAAGTTAGGTATTATTGTATGGCAGGATATGCCCAGCGGCGACCGTAACCCAGAATGGCAGAACCGGAAATATTTTGAGGGCACTGAAATGAAGCGAAGCGCAGAGTCGGAAGCTTGTTACCGGAAGGAATGGAAGGAAATCATGGATGCATTGTACTCTTATCCTTGCATTGGCACATGGATTCCATTTAATGAAGCTTGGGGACAGTTTAAAACTCCGGAAATAGTGGAGTGGACCAAACAATATGACCCGACCCGTCTGGTCAATCCTGCCAGTGGAGGTAACCATTACACTTGTGGGGATATGCTGGATTTGCATAACTATCCTGCTCCGGAATTGTATCTGTATGATGCACAGAGAGCGACAGTATTGGGTGAATATGGAGGTATTGGCTGGGTAGTACAGGGACATATCTGGGAACCGGACCGCAACTGGGGATATATTCAGTTCAATTCTTCTAAGGAAGTGACAGATGAATATGTGAAATATGCAGAAAAACTTTATGATTTAATACCTCGTGGTTTTTCTGCAGCAGTATATACGCAGACAACGGACGTAGAAGTGGAAGTAAACGGTTTGATGACATACGACCGCAAAGTAATTAAACTGGATGAAAAGCGGGTTCGTGAGATTAACCGTAAACTATGTGAATCTTTAAACAAATAAGGTAAAAAAAGGAGGAGTTGTATCTAAAAATCCCCTTATCCCAGTTTTGAGTCAAGGGATAAGGGGATTTTCATATATAAACCAAAGATTATTATCTTACTAGGATTACCAGGTAGCGCGATACGCTCCAGAATTCGTTCGGATTATTGATTTTCAGAGTCAGCTGACCTTTATCATCTTTAACAAGTTCGTATGAACTCTGTGGGTGGGTAGTCAGTAATTCTGCTCGTTTGGAGTACAGCTTGATTTCTTTTTCTTTACGAATATCAATCTGGGTAAAGTAATCTTTGTTGAAATCATTGTCTTTCAGTACGTCACCTTTCTTCAAAATCTTCTGGTCTTTCAACTCAGATTTAGTGCCGAATACATACCAGGCTGTGTTGAGGGCTTTATCCTGAGCTTCTACAGTCTTGGTTTTTGCTTCATTTTCTGCGCTCAGCTCGTCTACGTTCTTATTCAAGTCCATAACAGCTTCATCCAACTCTGCAATACGGATATTCTTTGCAGCCAATTCAGCTTGCAGGGTTTCAATCTGCTGCTGTTTGGCAGCCAGTTCAGCAGTGAGGTTCTTTTACGGCTTTTTTCAGCTGTGCAGACTGGTATTTGCTGTTTTCAGTTGCTCTTCCAATTTGGCAATCTGTTCGCGGTTTGATTTCAGCTTTTCACTGATAAAGCGGATATCTTCTTTTATCTTATCGGCAGCCGACTGGCTTTCCAATGTGCCTTCTTTCAAGTCTACACGGTTTTCAGCTTCGTTGATTTCGCGGAATCCTTCTTGAATTTCATTGAAGGCTCCCATGATTTCGTCCAGTTCTGTGTCGCGGTTAGAGAGTTCAAGCATCAGTGAATCGTTCTGAGCTTGTAAAGTGCTTTTGTTCTGGCCTGAGTTATTACATGCTGTCAGCAGAGCGGCAGCACATAAAGCAGATAAAACAACCTTTCTCATAGTTTTTGAATTTAGAATTATAATTTAGTTTTCTTTGCCTCCTAATATAATAACAATTTCTCCTCTGGATTCAGTTTCTGTGAAGTGTGCAATAACTTCCTGAAGGGTTCCTCTGACGCTTTCTTCATGTATTTTGGAAATTTCCCGACATACGGAAACCGGGCGGTCTGCTCCAAAAATTTCCGCAAACTGGGTCAGCGTTTTTAGCAGACGGTAAGGCGATTCGTAGAAAATCATGGTACGGGTTTCTTCTTTCAGGCATTCAGCCGTGTCATGCGACCTTTTTTCTGAGGGAGGAAACCTTCAAAACAGAAACGCTCATCCGGAAGTCCTGATGAGACCAGTGCCGGTACAAAGGCCGTAGCTCCAGGCAGGCATTGTACTTCGATGCCGTTTCTTACACATTCTCTTACCACAAGGAAACCGGGGTCGGAAATTCCGGGAGTGCCGGCATCTGAGATTAAGGCTACCGTCTGACCTCCTTTTATGCGGTTGACAATGCTTTCCACCGTCTGATGTTCATTGAACTTGTGGTGTGACTGCATTGCATTCTTGATTTCATAATGTTTCAAGAGGATACCCGATGTACGTGTATCTTCAGCTAATATCAAATCCGCTTCTTTCAATATGCGGATAGCTCGAAAAGTCATGTCTTCCATATTACCTACCGGAGTAGGTACGACATATAGTTTTCCCATACTTTGTACTTCATGTTATAAAAGCAAAGGTAAAAAGTTTTCGTATTTACGTGTTCTATTTGTCAAACATTTAACAGAAGTTTTCTCTTTACATGCTGTTTTCGTCCCTATTAATAAAAAATACGTCGATTTTTCGTGGATTTCGATTCGTCGTTGTAATTTTGCAATTGTTTTATGTCATGAAAGAAAATATGGTAGTATATTCAGAAGATCATCGGGAGGAGACCTGCCGCAGAGGAAGGATTGAAGTGATATGTGGTTCTATGTTTTCCGGTAAAACGGAAGAGTTGATACGGCGTTTGCGCAGGGCTACTTTTGCGCATCAGCGTGTAGAGATATTCAAGCCGTCTATCGATACCCGTTATTCAGAGGAAGAAGTAGTGTCACACGATAATAACAGTATCAAATCTACTCCGATTGATTCTTCCGCTAGTATCCTTTTGTTTACGTCGGAGATAGATGTGGTAGGTATTGATGAGGCTCAGTTTTTTGATGATGGATTACCCGAAGTGTGTAACGAACTGGCCAATCGCGGCGTGCGGGTTATTATCGCAGGGCTTGATATGGATTTTAAAGGAGTTCCGTTTGGGCCGATTCCTGCATTGTGTGCCATTGCAGACGAAGTAAACTAAGGTGCATGCCATTTGTGTGAAGTGTGGCAACTTGGCCTATGTTTCGCATCGTACTGTGCTTAATGACAAGAGGGTGTTGCTGGGTGAAAAGGAAGAATATGAACCTTTGTGCCGCTGCTGTTATCAGAAAGCGTTAAAAGAAGATGTGTCTAAGTAGTTGATAATTAGACGAAGTTTAAATTTGTTGAAAAATATTCCAATAATATTTGGTAGTTACTATAAAAACATCTACCTTTGCACTCGCAATCGGGAAATAACCGATGCAACAAAGGATTGATTCGCTAGCTCAGCAGGTAGAGCACAACACTTTTAAATGTTGGGGTCCTGGGTTCGAGCCCCAGGCGGATCACTTAGGAGAAATGAAAATACTCCGACAAACTAAGACAAAGCTCTTTAAACCAGTGGTTTAAGGAGCTTTTTTCTTACCCGCTGGATAATATTTTTGTAATTGAGGAAAATATAATTGGTAAATTATTTGGCAGACAGAAATATTTTACACTTTTACAAGTATGTAATATACATCGCTATGAATGATTCGAGCGGAAAGACGATAGGTATCTCTTGCTTTTTTCACAGATAGCATAAAAAAAATAAAATCTCTATATTTTTTGAAATCATCTGCCACGATATGGCATAGCTGCCATAATACTTTTGCAGTGTCAATAATGACAAAGCAACATTTAAATCTCAACATTATGCCAATTATGATTAATCGTGGGAAAGAAATGCTTCGTATTTCACCCAAAGACAACAAGAAAATTGAGTATTCAACCAATCAAGGCCGTACATGGGTGGTTCGCTACAATGGCTCATCTAACACTGGAGCTTTTAGCGACTTAATGGACTCAGGTAAGGAAATTCTCGGAACAACTGACAAAGGACTGTTCTATTCTACCAATGATGGAAGAACCTGGGTACTCCGCAAACGTAATTGTGATTTGGAACTGTATCAGTTACGATGCAGTTCCATTAAAAAAGATAGAAATGAAGTCTCAATTTTTTCATAGCACCATCAATAGAGACAGTCGTAACAGAGCCTCCGATATTTTAGTTGCTGGTTCACCTCTGATTAGTTTAGATATCGCCGACATAAGCTCCATTACAAAAGATGCAAAGCAATGT
>ENA-OPYV01000219-OPYV01000219.1-human-gut-metagenome-genome-assembly--contig:-NODE-219-length-18116-cov-4.718995_pt1 | contig 18116 bp, 17 predicted proteins | sample MGYA00242474_ERZ504485 | MGnify/ENA primary metagenome ERZ504485 (study PRJEB26092, sample SAMD00036263) | human gut metagenome | host: Homo sapiens | study: EMG produced TPA metagenomics assembly of...
TTGCGGTGGTCATGGCCCAGGTGAGACGCCCGGTCCCTTTCCGAACCCGGAAGCTAAGGCCTGGTCGCGGCGATGGTACTGCACTCGAGAGGGTGTGGGGAGAGTAGCACGCCGCCGCATTCAACTTACGGACCTTCCGGTCGAGCCCCATCGGTTCCGACGGTCTTTCTTTTGTTTCCGTACACGCGTGTTTTCCTCCATTGGTGGAGGGAAAACGGACGCCGGAAGGCCCGTGGGCGGGAGGATTGTTCCAGTGATTGGAGGAATCGGGACTACTGCTGATTCAACCAGGCGTGGAGTTTCAGATGATTGAGCGCGGTATTGGGATCATACGTATCATCCAAGCGTTCCTGATACATGGCAACCAGTTCGTCGCTGCGTCCCAGCGCTTCCAAAGCGGCCTCGCGAATCGTCTCCCACTCGTAGGGCACCACTTCTTCGGGGAACATCATCGTGACCTGATTAGGTTTGTCCCGCAACACCAGATCGACAAAATCGAGCAGATCCTGCCAACGTTCGGCAGCAATCAGACGTGCCGCATACGCATCGGCGAGCGGTTCGGAAGTATGATTGTCACGCAGGAAACGATCAGCCTCATCAATGTCACCACTAATCCGCAGCAAGTCATGTCGCAAAAACTGTACGGCATGATCGAACTGATTCTGCGCGGCCTGCGCAATCTCCTTTTCTGAAAGCAAAGCAGGATCAAGCATCGCGAGATTATTCAAATCTTCTGCGGATAAGGAATCAGCGTCTTCAAACAAACCCAAATCGGTTTTCACTTGCGCAACAGACTGCGAATCAGTTTGCATGTCGCGGCTGTCGGAATCATCTGCCGAGTTTGCCAACGTCGAAGCAGACGTGGCGAAATCACTCATCGTGGCAATGCCTTATTCAACGCATCGTAAGCGAACATGCGCGTATCGTCCCATTGCGCGAACGACAGGCCGCACGAAAGCAGTTCAACCATCTGCATGGCGTTAAGACGGAAATCCTCATTGCAGGCCACTTGCGTGATGATATTCAGCGCCTGTTCGCCGGTCATGGGATCGGCATTGCAGGCCACGGCGTCCATGTACACGCGCACGGTCTGAATCAGGTCTTTCAAATAGTCGAAGCCCTCATTGTCTCGATCTGCGACGTTGCCAACGAATCGCGCGGTCATTTCCACTGCCTTGGCGAGATTGCCGACAGCATCCAGCCAACGTGTGCTTACGATGGCATTGCCGACCACCGCGTCCACGCCGGAAAGCGCCTGCGAATCAAGATGGAACGTTGGCATGTCGATTCTTGGAATCTCCACGCCGGTATCGGTGCGTTCGGCTGTGGGCACCATGGCGGCGATGGAATCGAAATACCATTGCATGGGCATACTGATTACCATGTCCGCGTCGGAAAGCTGTGCTACGGGCACATTATTGCGGTTTTCGGCATCTTCCTGACTGGCCTCGCGGATCATGTCGTTCCATAGGAACGTCGGGCCGTCGGATTCGCCGGAATGCAGCCATCCATTGTTGATGTACTCGGTGAGATCCTCGACTTCCTGCAGACGGTTGATCCTACCGTGTTCGTTGCTCATTGCATGCCTTTCCTTTAAAACATGGATTGCATGTGCCGCGTTGACGACGGGTGCTTCGTGGAACAAGACATATCCTTATTCAGCCTATATCATGCTGCCGTTGTCGCGCATGTTTTTTTGCTCTTTTCACGGCGAAAAGCCGATGATTTTGAATAGTCGCTTGAATGCTGTTGCATTTCTTTTTGATTGAGCGAAAAGATTATGCCGAAATACTGTGTGAAACGATGTGTGAAACATGATTTGGAATGAGCGGCATGGCCGTACGGCGGCGCCCGGTAGAATGGCAGTGTTGCCGCAACAGGGCGGCTTTCCATCGAAGGAAAAGGGAATGATATGAAGGTTGCAAGCGGTAATGTTCTGTGGCGTCAGCGCAAGCGTAATTGGTGTCGTACGCCGTTCACGTTCACCGTGTACATGCTCACTGATCAGGAAATGAGCATCAAAACCGGCATCCTTAACGAGAAATTCAATCTCATCAAACTATTCCGCATCGTGGATATTAGTGTGGAGCGCACGTTCCTGCAGCGCCTGTTCGGTTTGAGCACGCTGGTACTTGATACGCGCGACCAGTCTTCCGGCAACGGTGTTGTGGTACTGAAGAACGTGGTGCATGGTTTTGAGGTTCGCCGGGTGATGCAGGAGGCCGTGGACTCATCCCGTAAGGAAAATGGCATGTCAGCGCGCGAATTCCTCGGAGGTCCGGGCGGTCCGGGGCCGGAAGGACCTGGCATGGGATTCGATGCGCCTGATATGGGCGATTTGTAGAGACGCGCGGTAGTTTCGTTTCAGCGCATACGAAAGGCGCTTGACTTGAGCTGGTTTTTCTGGCTCGAGCCAAGCGCCTTTCTTTTTCTGGAGAGTACCGCCGCGGCGGTATGGGAATCGTTATATGTCCTATGGGGCGCTCATACAACGTCCTCTGGGGCGGTCAGTACTTGTTGGCGCCGCTGCCGACGAAGTTGACCTGGAAGCCGCGGTGGTAGTGCAGGAACATGTCGGCGCCGTAGCGGTCGACAGGGCGGTGGGTGAACAGCATACGGATGGCGAAAGCGGTCTGCACGTCTTCCGGCAGGTTCATGAATTCCTTGTGCGCATCCCAATACGGGTTCATGGTGATGGCTGCGTCCGGCACATAGGCGTAGCCGTAACCGTCTTCGTTCACGTAGCCCATGAACGGCAGGTCCCAAGCGTTATGCGCGGTGAGGGCTGCCTTGAATTCCTCCACCTGAGCGAGGGCTTCGTCGCTGATGCCGAGGCTCTTGGCAACCTCGTTGGCTGCGGCGGTCTTGCGTCCGCGTCCTGGCCGAACATGTTCAGATCCACGTTGATGACGGTCTTTTCATCTGCCATGATGAATTCCTTTCCTGCGATGTGTTCGCATAATGTCATGAACATTAGTAGTGTTCGTTTTAATGTTCGTTTAGATAAGCAAACGAACATCATTTCTTGAAGTCTGGTTCATGTTGTTGATGGATGCTTGCTGTATCCGTGACTAACGATAGCACGCTTTTTTAGCTGTGATACCGCGGAAAATACTGTTTTTGCAATTGATGATGCTGAGAATCGTTGATGTTGCAATGATTGCAGGTCTTGAAAATGACATTGTAAAAAGTAACATTGAGCGTGTTCTTTTTGTTCTGCAAAAACATGTTACTTTTCTGTTCAAACGAACATCTGCATATGATTGTAGGGTGGATTGCACGTGTGAAAAGGTGGTTTGAAAAGGCTTGAGCGATCATCGACGATGCACTGTGTCACTTTTTGCAGATGAGGTGACATTTTCCATGTCTGAGGCGTGGCGGCCGTCGGTCCAACAATGACTTTCCGCCACGTCAGCAATTTTCTGGAACTAGAATGCTGGGTTGCCGGTGAGGTGACGGTAGAGTTCGGGGTCAACCGGTTTCGCGAGTTTCAGTGTGGAAATCACGACCTTTGATTGGGTTCCGTCATCTGCGATATTCACTGACTCATGCGCATCGTCTACAGCTACTGCCGAACCGACATAATAGTAGGATTTCTCCTTTTCCTCGGCCTTACGTCGAATAAAAATGGGAACAAAATGACGATTCTTCCATTCCGACGTATGCTCGGTTCCATCAAGCAGCCATTTGAATTCCGGAGATTGCAAAGAACGATTGTTTTTGCTGAACCATTCAATTTCTCCAGGATTCAAGAAACGATCGCCATACTGGCTTGCCTCATATTTAATGAAGATCGGCAAAGAATTCGTGTAGGTGTCAAGCTTATATCCGCCCACATTCTGCGGAATCTGCTCATCCTTCCACGCGCACAATCGCATGACATCGGCAAGACTATATTTCTCGCCATATATGAACCCATGATCAGGCATGATGCGACGCTTGCGAGCTTCCCTTGACAGTGCAAGCGCATTGAACAAGCTGGCTTCGATGGTATCTGTAAAGAACGTTCGGAATGTTGCGTGATGCAGCATTGACTCGCATTCCTGGGTCAATGCATACGATTCATTGTCGCACATACAAACCAAAGAAGTATTGCCGAAACGAGTGCGATTCGCACTTGTGAAATACGAATAATTCAATGTGGAAAAAGCAGAACCGCACTGCTGAATATTATTATCGACATACGGAAACAGCGTAGACAATAATGTTTGCAAATCAAACAAACTCAAGCTGTGCTGTGTGGAAAAACGTTCAAACAGTGACGCATCATCGTCGGAACAATCCGGATTGATGCGACGCCAATCCAAATCGCACAACACCGCAAGAATCAGCGACTCATGCGGGCGCAAACCACGCAACTGAGTCGCAGTCAACATTTTCAGCACACCAGACTGCGCGTTTGACACCGGTTCAAGCTGCTCCACATACGAAGCCGACGCATGCTTGCCGCGCGACAGACTCTTCTCACGAGAGACCACGAACGACAGATAATCGTTAAACTTTCACATCACGTATGCCACGCTTATTTTGCTTGTTGGGTGTAGCGGCAGTTTGGGAAGCCGGTGCACCCGTAGAATGAGCGGTTCGGATCGTTGCGATTGTGCCGCAAGCTTAGGGCTTCGCCGCAATTCGGGCATTGCGGAGGAAGTTTGACTCCTCGGAAAATGTTCGGGCAGATCTTGCTATGCAGTTCATACATGAATCGCGACGGGCGGGTCTGATCCACGATGAAGAACAGTTTCTTCTTGCATCGGGTCATCGCCACGTAAAACAGTCGCCGTTCCTCCGCATGCGGGCATCGCTCCACTTCCGGCAATAGCAGACCAAGCAGCGGCTCTTCGGGAATCGTGCTTGGAAAGCCTTTCAATCCGCCGGAACAGCACAGCAGAAATACGAAATCGCGTTGCAATCCTTTGGAAGCATGAGCGGTCATGAAACGAATATCCATATCCGGTTTTTCAAGAAAACGAATATTACCAGTGCTCTGGTCAATGGAGAACAGACCGTCTTGATTGCAACGAATCATGAGATTGATATCGCTGCGATACCGGCCAAGCAATAGTACGGACGCGGTTTTCGGCAGTTTACGCAACTGCTCGACGATCACATTGAATCGTTCTTCCTCAGTATGCCCGCCAAGTGCTTTCAACGAATAATCCTTCTTATCGCTGGGATTATGCAAGTGTTTGACATACAGATTGGCGTCACGCATCACGAATGCTCCGCTTGCGTCAATAAGGCTTTGACGGAAGCGCCGTGTGGTGGTGATCTGGAACATGCGGGTCGGACCCCAGGCGCGCCAAATTCGGTCGAAATCGAGAATGAGATGAAGGTCGCTGCCTGCAAAACGATAAATCGACTGCCAATCGTCGCCAACGCAGAATAGTGAGAAATCATGTTGCAAGCGAAGCGCACGGATTAGCTCATAACGCGGTCGTGACATGTCCTGATATTCGTCAATCAGCACATATTTATATGGATGACGGTACGAGCCATTATTGACGCAACTGATGGCATCAACGATCATTCCCGGAAAATCAATACCATTATTGGTTGCAAAATTCTGTATATAGGCGCGATAAAGCGGTTCTATAAGCTGCAGCATCTCACGATTACGACCGATGTTTTTACCGCCATAACGTTCGTTAAGAGCTTGCATTCCAGTAGTGTCAATATTGTTTGACCGCATATGCTGGATAATGGTTTGTGCGGTATCGATAAGATTCTGACGATATTGATTGAACGCATAATCGTCTGTTGGAAGCTGAAAATCCTCAAGTCGTGCAGCTGCGGAATATTTATCGAGCAACTGTTGCGACATGAGTTTAAATGCCAGAAGACGATAAGAAACATTGTGTTCAAGCAAGTATTCGAATGCGTTACGCACCACATTGTTTGACGTGTGCCCGTCAATAATTGGACGATTGGCAATGGTGGAGGAACGGCAGATTTCCAGTCCGAGACTATGGAAGGTGCATGCGCGAATGACTTTGCCGGTGCTTTGCGTGATGCGGCTCGACATTTCGTCGGCGGAAGCTTTGGTGAACGATAGCACCAGAATCTCTTCGGGAGTGGCGGTTCCTGTGTTCAGCAACCATGCGATATAGCCGACGATGGTAGTGGTTTTGCCGGTTCCCGCACCTGCAAGCACCAGCGTATTGTGACCAGCTCCGGCGATGGCGCTGATCTGCTCGTCGTTCAAATCATGCTTTTCGATTTTGCCGATGATATTCCGCGCCCTTGCAATCTGTTCGGCGGGAAGCAACGGTTGCGGCATAAGCTTCTGAGCCGGTTGTGAATTGGCATGAGATTGCGCTCGCGAACGATTCGTTGTGACAGAAGTGTTGCGAGCTGTGGTTTGTGTTTGCGCGCGGTATGACGATCGCGCCAACTGTGATGATTGGGATGGTTGCGTAAGCTGTTGCGTTTGACGTGATTGTACAGTGGACTTGCGTTGCGTCGTCTGCTGTTGCGTGGGATTGGGAACGTTTTGCCGCGCAAGCTTGGGCCCGGGCTGAGTCGCCGTTTTGGAGACGGGCGGTTCTCCAATAAGCGCGTTCATGAACTTGCTCAGCAATCCCATAATGTTCCTCCTCAACCAGTGTAAGGAGAAATTATATGTGCTGCCAATGAATGCTTCAGCGTCGGATGTTTGAACGGAATCGCAATTCGCCGACGCTGAAACTAATATTGGAGCTTAACGTTCGAAGGGGTAGGTGAGGTTCCAGTCGCGGCGCAGGGAATCCATGAGTTCCATAATGCGCAGGGTGTCGGCGTGGGGCATTTCCTCGCATTCGGTGCGACCGTCGATTACGGCCTGTGCGGCGGCCGCCACCTCGTATTCGTAGCCGGTGAGCTGGGCGGGAACATCGTAATGTGCAACAACCGTATGATTGCCGTCATACACGTCAATCGCCTCAACATTATTAATGTTCTGGCACACCATATAACCATCGGTTCCCCACACGGATCCCGTGCGGTCGCTATGGCACAGAATCGAACTTTGCGCGGTCGCCATCACACCGTTCTCGTAATAGAACGTCATGGAATTATGCGCATCCACGCCGGTTTCGTACGCTCGCATCGACGATTCAATGCGAGCGATCGGCGCATTATGCATGATCATGTCGATGAAATTGATCGGATATACGCCAACATCCAACAATGCGCCACCGGCAAGCGCGGGATCAGTGATTCGCGCCTTCGCGGTGGTGGGGTAACACAGGTTCGCATCGATCGCCTGTATTTCACCAATCGCACCGGAGGCGAGAATCTTATCGATAATGGCGCGGGACGGCATGTATCGCGTCCAAATCGCTTCCGCGCATAGCATGCCGGTTTCTTTTGCAACGGCTAACATCTCACGGGTCTGTGCCGCATTCGCGCCGAATGCTTTCTCCACCAGCACACCCTTGCCGGCTTTCATGCACAATATCGCCTGTTCCGCATGCAGATTGTGCGGCGTAGCGATGTACACCAAGTCCACGTTCGGATCGGCCACAAGTTCCTCATATGAACCGTATGAAACTGGAAAACCGTATTTCGCGGCGAAATCGGCCGCACGCACCGCATTTCGTGCGGCGACAGCATACGGTTCCACCAAATCCGCATAACGAACGTCTTCGGCCATTTTCACCAGCGTGTCAGCCATATGTTGCGCGATCCGGCCTGCGCCGAGAATCGCGACACGAATACGAGCCATATCAAACCCCATCTTTCGTAAACTGCATGAATAGTGTTGATTCATTTATATTGCTGCGTTGCAAGTTCCAGCGTACGCCATGCATGATCGCAACGCGCGTTGATCCATATCGCACTTGCACGCGTTCGTCCGGATGCTTTTCTGATTTGCCGTATTTTGCCGGATCTTGCCATAATGGTGTGCTGTGGCAGCGCAGGAACACGTTAAGAAGACCGGAAAACCTCGGAAATCCGCAAAAAAGAGAAATACGAGCGTGGCACGAGAAGCTACATCATGTCGCATATCCGAGGCAAAGACACATCCATTGAAATGATGGTACGCAGTTTTCTTTTTTCGAAAGGCCTGCGATTCCGCAAAAACGACAAGCGGTATCCGGGGCATCCCGACGTGGTGTTGCCGAAATACCGTACGATGGTGTTCATCAATGGCTGTTTCTGGCATATGCATGAAAACTGCCCGAAAGCCACACGCGTGCCGAAATCGAATGTGGAATTCTGGAGTGCGAAACTGCTGCGCAACCACGAACGAGATGTCAGGCAGCATGCCGAACTTGAAGCGATGGGCTGGAAAGTGATCGTGGTGTGGGAATGCGAGCTCGCCAAAAAAAGTACGTGAGGAACGGCTGGAACGGCTTTATCATGAAATCGTCGGCACGCAACCTGCTTGATCGACATTTATGCGATCTACTTGCAATTGCGTGATTCTTGCCGAACATACGTGATGTATGCTCGATTAATTTCTTGTTTTTCTTGATTTCGAAACGGTATGTAACGTCGGTGAGACGATGCTTGTGATTCAGCGTGATTTGTCGTGTCTGAAGAATACAAACGAACTATGGGAAATGCTGAGAACAGCGCGCTGCCGCAGATGTCGCACCGCGCCCAGATTGCTAATCCGTTCCGTGCCATGGTGTTTGGTGCGATGGCCGACGAGATGATCGCCGCAGGCACCGATGTGGTCAAGTTGAGCTTGGGGGAGCCGGATTTCGGCGCTCCGCCCGCAGTGCGTGATGCAATGCGCGAACAGTATGATGGCCGTCCATTGCCATATACCGCCGCAATGGGTTTGCCGGAATTACGTCAGGCGATTTCCGATTTCTACAAGGAACGCCACCATGTGGACGTCGATCCGAAACGTATCGCGATTACGGCCGGAGGTTCCACGGCACTGCTGCTTGCCGCCGCATTGACGGTGAACGAGGGTGACGAAGTGCTGATCGCCGACCCGTCGTACCCGTGCAATCGCGAACTGGTCCGCGCGTCGGCGGCAAAGTCGTGGACGTGCCGACGAATGCGACCACCCGATTCCATCTCACACCGGAACTGTGCCACGAATACTGGTCGGATCGCACCAAAGCGGTGATGATCACCTCGCCTCGAACCCGACCGGCACCACCATCGCCTTCGACACCCTGAAATCCGTGTGCGACCTGGCGAAAGAACGCGGCGCATGGCGTATCGTCGACGAAACCTACCTTGACCTAGCCGACCGCGAACCGGACGCTCCGACGTGAAATCCGTGCTCGCCTGCGACCCGGACGCATCGTATGCTCCAGCTTCTCCAAGTTCTTCGGCATGACCGGCTGGCGACTGGGTTGGATGGTCGTGCCTGAATGCGCGCTCGAAGCCATGGACGATCTCGCCACCAACTTCTTCCTGTGCGCGCATACTCCCACCCAGCATGCGGCGCTCGCGTGCTTCACTCCGGAAACGTTGGCCGTGTGCGAGGAACGTCGTCAGGAGTTGCTGGAGCGTCGTCGCATTGTGGTCGACGGATTGGCTGAGATCGGTCTGCCGCTGGAGGTTGAGCCGAATGGCGCGTTCTATGCGTATTTCAATATTTCCAGCACTGGTCTTGACGCGTGGACGTTCTGTGAACGTGCGTTAAAGGAAGCGCACGTGGCGTTGACGCCGGGCCGTGATTTCGGCGAGGCCACTGCCGACACCCATGTGCGGCTTTCGTATGCGGCCTCCCGTGAGGCGCTTCGTGAGGGTCTGAGGCGAATCGGAGGTTTCGTAGCCGAACTGCACGGATGATGTTTGTGAGCGCTTTGCAATCGTTGTCGGCGCTGTGAATGTTGCGTGGCCATCCTAGGTGAATAGGATGGCCACTCGAATATTTGCAAAGGTTGTCAATGTAATGTCAGGTGAAAGGGGGAGTGCGATGTCACTATGCTTGAAATCATGGTTAGTTTACATTCGCATGTCACTCGTCTTGGCGTGCTTGACATTGGCTCCAATACCGTTCACATGCTCATCGTCGATGCGGCGCCTGGCGCCCGTCCGGAACCTGAGGCCAGCACGAAAAGCACTGTTCGATTGATGCAATATCTCAAGGCCGATGGCACAATCAAAAAAGGCCGGAGTCGAAGCTGTGGTCGCAGCTGTGGAAAAGGCCATGGGGCTGGTCAAAGAATATGAGATTACCCAACTGCTCGTGCTGGCCACATCCGCATTGCGTGAGGCTCCGAATGGCAGCAGGATCCTCAAACGAATCGAAAACGTCGTCGGCCAGCCGGTCACGGTGCTGTCCGGTGTGGATGAGGCCAGACTCACCTTCCTTGCAGCTCGCCGCTGGTATGGTTGGGATGCCGGTCGGCTGCTGGTCATCGATATCGGTGGTGGCTCTCTCGAGGTGGCTATGGGTTCGGATGAGGATCCCACAGTAGCGCTGTCCGTGCCGGCAGGTGCCGGTCGTGTGACCCGTGAATTCCTACCGGAAAACGGTATTGCGAATGATAGGGATTTGGAAGACGCGCGCAGGAACATCCGTAAGATTCTTGAGCCGATGGTCAAGGCGTTCCCGAAATCGAAGCACCCGATGCATGCCGTCGGCACATCGAAGACCATTCGTTCCCTGGCTCGTCTCGCCGGTGCGTGGTGCGTCAGCCCGGCCGCGTGGACACTTCGATCATGACGATTGACCAGCTTGAGGATTGGCTTCCCCGTCTTGCGGCCATCTCGCCGGACCAGCGTACCGCATTGCCGGGCGTCACGCCGGAGCGCACGTATCAGATCGTCGGTGGCGGCTTGGTGATCGACGAGATCATGAAGGCGCTTGACGTCAAGGAAGTGGAAATCTGCCCATGGGCGTTGCGGGAAGGGGCTATTCTGCGCTGGCTCGACCAGTTTGGCCGCACGAGCCTTGGTTTCTAGCGGTTCCTAGGCTTCCAGCTTCCTCAGTTCCTCCAACTGGTTCTTCGCCTTGTGCAGCTTGGTGAAGATTTCGTTGCGCTGTTCGGGATTCTTTGCCCGTTGGTGATCGCGCGTGAGCTTATCGATCTGCTCGGTAAGCTGTGCGGCCTGCATACGCCGTGTCATGCGCGCGTCCAGTGCCGTGGGAGAGGCGCTGCCGAGCGTCACCTGCGAGCATAACGACTCCCACAGCGCGTCGATGGAATCGACCGCAGGATCGCCGATGTCCAGCATCGCTTCGCCGGCCGGTTTCCAATCTGAGACGAACACTTTGAATGTAGGTGTGTGACCGGCGCGTCCCGGCAGCGCGCGTCTCACGGCGAACGCGCACTCCTGCCGCTTCGTACCTTCGAAGTCGGCGTCGCGCACGCATACGAACACGATTCCCGACTTGCGTTGCATGGCAATCAGCTCGACGATATCCGTCGGTATGGCGGCGTTCTTGGCATGCAGGCGCAATCCGATTGCCAGTACTTCCGGAATGCGTGTTCCGACGGCAAGCCGTGTATTGCTTGGCCGCAGCAGAGACAACATGGTGATCGTCTCGATGTCGTTCGCCAATCGTTGTTTTGTTTTGGCTGAAACCGGTATTCTCGCCATGAACAGGCCTTTCGGCAACGTTGCCTTTTCTGCGGGAACCGCAGAGGAGTTCGGCAGACCCAATGTGAGTGCGGAAACGGAACCGCAGGAGGCGATCGTCATTGCTGGCCTTCTTTCGTGCTTTCATATCGGTTATTGGGGCAACAGTAGTCGCAAGAGCCGCAAATTTTGATAACGGCGCGTCGGTATGTGACTGGCGGGAATCTATAAAACTGCGCGTGGATGATGTCTCCATGTATTGAGCAAAAGAATGCATTTTTCGGCCATCGCGGGAACCGGTATCGGCGGATCGTTCGTCAAGCCCGTCACCTCCAGTGTGCAAGTCGCCTCTTTGGTCAAAGCCGGTTGTGGCGATCCGGTCGACGATCGGGGAGCACCCAAATTCACCTCCTGTGCGGCCAACGGCGCCGACTGCACACGTGCCGCCACCACCGATCCAGCGTCCGTGAGGCAAGTGGGATGGCGTATCAGTGCGCACGTGACCGACAATTGGCGTCATGCGCCGCTCGTCTTCACGGAAACCCTGCCGGAAGGCCTGCGTGACGTGAAGTTCGCCTTCTCCGATTATGGTGACCGCAAACAGTGGCTTACCGTGGGGGAGACGCGATTCACCAATACCCAGGGTATGCAATATGTCGTTACCGTCAAGCAGACCGGCGATCGCACATACCAGATCACCATCCCCCAACAGGCGACCGACCTCATGAACGACGGCAACGTGTATCTGTATGTGGCCGCACGCACTCCCGACATCAATGACGGCAAGTACTGGATGGAAGGCAAATACGACGGCAAACGAGGTTGCGTCGCCGATCCCACGTTGAGAAACGGTGCCGGCGATTGCCTGACGGCCAAGTATCGTAATACGGTTTCCATGGGCTCCGGCAGCATACCTTCCGTGTCCACGTCGGAAACCTTCATCGATAATTTTCAGAAAACCAATACCGGCGTCGAGGACAAGCAGAACGTCGACAGCGGCTGGTCTTCCGACGGCAAAAGCTTCACCCGAACCTATTATGTGCGCGCAACCGGTATGGACTGAACATCGATGCCACGCATGCGAAACAGGATGGCGTCCCCGATACCGATATGCTGCCCATCAAAGACAAGCTGACCGTGCCCGCCATACCGGAAGGCAGCAATCCGCAGGTCAGCGTTCCTTACGGAAACGGAGACCGTGTGCCCTCGCCTGGATAGGCAACGGGCAGCCCTGCCCGGCCGGCAAAACGTACCACCCATCCTCGGATGCGATCGTATATCAGGAAAACGATGCCAAACTCGGCGGCGTATTGACGGTGTACGTTCCCGATTCCACGCCGGTGACCATCAGCTACCAGTACGGGTTCAAAGGCTCAGCCGGATTTGACGTGGCGAACACTGCGCAATTCACCAACTCGCCATGGTCCGATGCCGGCGCGTCCAATGCGAACGGCGCGGGCATCAGCAGCAGCGGCGTCGTCGTGCAGACGTCGACGATGCTGCTGCATAAAACCGATGATGATGCATCCGGTTACCGGGATCTGGCCGGCGCCAAATTCGAACTGCTCGAATGGAACGGCCATGACTATGCGTCGAACACGCCCACGCCCATTACCGCGATGACGGACAAGAAAGGCATGATCGTCGTCGGCAAAACCCAAGGACTGCAGTGCGGTACGGCGTATCGGATCAAAGAGCTCCAGGCGCCGCTCGGCTATGAGATCAACGACGAGCAGACCGATTTCTATCTGACGAATTGCGGCGGAGGTGCGTACTTCGGTCCGACGAACGCGGATGGCAGTCCAGATGCGTCGGTGCATCAATGGACCGGCGGCCATACCGTGACGATTCGAGACAAGAAGATCACCGGCTCGGTGCCGTGGAGCAAGGTGGACGCCGATCATCACGAGGAATATCTGTCCGGCACCACGTGGCGGCTTGAACGACGCAACGATGACGGTACGTGGAACAAGGTCAACGATTCCCTCTATAACTTCGCCGATTGCGTGGGCGACGGTAATGCCGCCTGTGCCGGCACCGGAGACAAGGATCCGGCCGTCGGCAAACTGACCATCGACAATCTCGACTGGGGTACCTACCGGCTGACGGAGATCACCGCGCCCGGCGGATACCGGTTGCCCGACAGTGACCATACTTGGGCCGAATTCACGATTCACCAGAAGGATCCCAAGGCGAAAGCCGTGCTGCAAGGACGGGGTGATTGGGCCGGTGTTACAGGCAATCGTCTGACCAATCGGCCGCAACCGGTTTCCGCGCTGCCCTCCGCGGGGCGTCGTGCCGCGTGGATGGTGACGATTGTCGGCATGGTAGCGTCCGGAGGGGCGTTGGCGGTGTTGGCAATCGCCGCGCATATCAGAAAACGTTCATACGGGAACCGTTCCGTATGACCAATATGGATTCATCCATATTCCATAAGGAGGAGAACAATGAAAGCAAAACCATGGATGGCGGGGATCGCTGCGGCAGCCACACTGTTTGCGTCCGTAATCGCGCCGGCTGGCGCCATGGCCGAAGAGGCGACCGCACCGAGTACCCCCGCAACTTCCACGACTTGCGCGACCAACGGCAACACCGTCACGGTGAAGGGCACGGATGCGGACGCGTTCAAGACATGGAACGGAAAGACCTCTTCGAGCAACCGCACGTTCAAAGTGGCGAAAGTCGCCAACTACAAGATCGGTGATGGCACGTCCGGCGGCTCGGTGCATCTTGAGACGGTGGCGGCCTCGGAGACGAGCATTCTTCAGGCGATGCAAGAACTGAAATCCAATGATGGTACGCCACTGTATCAAAATAAGGATCTTCAAGGTGATCCAATGAACTGGCTTGCCAACACTGGGCAGGATTCGTTAATCCGTAAGTACGCGGATAATCCGGGAGTCATCGGCACCGTGCTTGAAGCGAATAAGGTGAGTGTCGACGACACGAACAATACCATGACGCTCACTATGACCGAACCTGGCCTGTATGTGATCTTCGATGCTACGCAGCCCAAGAAGCAGACCAAGGACACGGGCGATACCACCGTTGAGTATGCAGGCTTCAACAATATGCTCGTGGGCACTCCGCTTACCGCCGGCTGCAACGTGTCGAACAACACGGGCACCGTGAATCTGACGTCCAATGCAAACGCCAAGACCGGTTCCACAACGACCAATCGCGGCGGCTTCCAGTTCACCAAGGTAGGTGTAGAAAACGACAGGACCGGCTTGTCGGGTGCCGAATTCACCGTGTACTCTGACGAAGCCTTCACAACGGTTCTGCAGGACGCCAATGGTAATGAAGTCAAGGCCACGTCCAGTGAAAAAAGCGGTCTTGTCGATTTCAGCGGCTTCAAGCTGAATGACGGCATCTATTACCTCAAGGAGACCAAGGTGCCGAATGGCTATTGGTCCGGTTCCGCGGCCAAACTGCAGGTCACGATGAAGAACGTCGATGGGACTATCCAGCTGGACTCGATTATCGGCATGAACGAGACCGCCAAAGTACTGCTCACCAATGGCGATAACGGTTACGCGTACCGCAACATCAAAAGCATCACCCAGCTGCCGTTGACCGGTGCCATGGGCATGGCCATCCTTGGCGTCGTGGCGGTGCTGTGCATCGGCGGTGCCTCGATCATCATCGTTCGTGCCCGCAAAACGAAGCGTAGCTTCGCAGCCTGAGTAAGGGCCGAATGACGCCGGTGACACCTTCGTTCGAGCAGCTGGTCGACGTTGCCAAAGAATACCGGGCATATGCCCGCATGCAGCGGCGATTGCGCGTGATGTACGCCGTCGCGGGGATTTTGATCGCTGTGGCGGTGGTATGCACGGTGGTTCCGCTGCTGATGCAGTATGCGTCGCAGACGTCCATGTCCGCGTCGGCATCTTCCGTCGAACAGCAGGTACGACTGTGGCCGGAAAGCCGGATCGACGACGAACTGCGGGCGGCACGTGCCTACAACCGCGATCTCGTCCGATCCGGCCAGCCGGTGCTGGGAGCCCAAGCCGACCGTTCAACAACGGGGAACGCCTGTCCTCCCAGTCGGCACAGGATCAACGCTACGGCAGGCTGCTCAACGAAGGTCACGGCATCATGGGCCGCGTGTCCATACCGAAAATCTCGGTGGATCTTCCCATCTATCACGGCACTGGAGACAAGCAACTGTCCCTTGGCTCCGGGCATCTGTATGGCACAAGCCTGCCAGTCGGCGGCAACAACACCCATGCGGTCATCACCGGCCATCGCGGCATGGTACAGGCGCAGATGTTCACCAGATTGGATGAAATGCGCGAAGGCGATTTCATCTACATCTCAACGATGAACAGGACCCTGGCCTACGAAGTCGATCGCATCACCGTAATCGAACCGACCGATACCTCACAGCTGCGCGTTGTTCCCGGTCAGGATCGGCTGACATTGATGACCTGTACGCCATACGGCATCAATTCCCACCGGCTCCTGGTCTCCGGCCATCGTGTGAGCATTCCCGTTCCCGCCCCCAATCCGACCGATCTGCATGACGGCCGGACCGCCGGCGCATGGGCGTGCATGGCGGTGCTCCTGTGCGGTTGGGGCGGCATTGTGGCGGTCCGTCGGCGTAAGCGTACGCCGGAAGGGCCCGTGCGCCATGCCGTGCGGCTGCGATAGGCGATTGCAATCTGCGACACGCCGTGATTTGGTGATTGAGACATGTGTGCGTATTATTTCATCTTGCGGTGATCAGAGCTAGGTGAGACGCCCGGTCCCATTCCGAACCCGGAAGCTAAGGCCTAGCACGGCGATGGTACTGCACTCGAGAGGGTGTGGGAGAGTAGCACGTCGCCGCACTTAAACTTTTTGAATCCCGAGTCGAGCACCGCTCCTCGGGATTTTTCATTACGCGATTCGCCCAAGTCCAATTATGGTCCGATTATGTGCGAAGGCGAATCCGGCGGTCACTGATTGCGGCGCTCGGGCAACGAAAACCACCAACAGAACAATGCCGTTTCAATAAAAATGACAGGTAACGGTATGAGCCACCACCAGCCTGTGGTGCCGAATTCGTTCGCGGGCGCAATAATCCAAGGATGCGATCCCAGCCACCCCAAGAATACGGCTATGGTTGATCCCAACGACATGGTTATTCCCAAAGGTCTGAACAAACGCATGAGCTGGAATCGTGATGCACCGAATTCTTGAAGTGTCCAGCGTAATGTTGACTGCGTTTGACGTGTTGATATGGCCAATGCGGCGAATGTCAGGCCGCTGATAATTGTGGCCAAAGCTGGTATGGCAATGGCGCGTGCCATGTAGGAGCGGTAAGAGGTGGTGTCGTGTTCGGTAATGAATGCATACCCGCAACGGTTAATGATGTCGGATCGAATCGAATCGCGAACGCCGGAAGCGATTGACGGGAAATCAGTAATAACGAGAGTATGCCGGTTGCTCGGTGCAAGGCCAAGCGTCTTTGCCTGCGGTGAGTCGATTCCAAGAACCACGCCGGGCATGGTGTAATCATTGAGCAGCGAGTCGGTGCCCTCGGTGGGAACTTGTGCTGCCTGAGTTATTTTTTGGGTTGCGGTATCGATGAGAATGATACCAGCGTTACCGCCTTCGGCAATATGAACGTCGTTGGTTTTACCGGCTAAAGACGAGTTGCTATCAACAAGCATGACAGTGGTTTCATTATCGGAATCTGAGTAGCAATCCGCATCGTCGGAACCATGTTGAATGACGCAATCGTAAGCATGGGAAGTCGCGGCGCGGACCAGATACCGGGATTCATCCGGTGCCGTGAGCACGATGGCTTTGTCTAGAGTCTCGGGATATTTGCCGGCAAGATAGTTTAAGTCATCCTGAGTCAAATAATCAGCGATGAACAGCCCATTATCCGAATTGCCTGTCGCTATCATCATTTGCCCGCTGAACAATGAGCTGGCACCTAACAATAAGAGTGCCAATGCGCATACTGGGGCAGACAAACTTCGTGTACGTTCTATCGCATTGCATTGTGCTGGCGTGCGGAAAAGCCAAGGCAGTGAAAGGAGCATAGGTCCCAGAGCGCAAGCCCCCATGACCGAGCCCACTGATCCACCAAACGGCCATGCGGCTGCATGATAACGTTCTATCGCCACACAAGAAAACAGCAGAACGGCCGAGGAAAGAATGATGTACCATAATGCGTTTCTGGTTGTGATGTCATGCTTAAAGGACATGCGGAAGAACAAAACCAACCATGTCAAGCATAGCGAGCACAGCAAAATCGCTGCGACAAAAAAGATGGACAGCAGGGAAGTTGCTGATGGTTGCCATTCCCAATATTGGGCGAATATGTTGCCTATGGTCCTGTAACTAAGACCGAATACCGCATATCCGGCCGCGATGCCAATTGCGGCTCCGGGTATTGTGCAAATAAGCAATCCTCGGAACACTGTCCATCTGCTGGTGGTGAGGGAGAATCCGCAAGCTACCAGAGCTTCTACCACAGCATCTCCGGAACACTGACCTGCTCGGAAGAATGCCGTCATTGCTGCGATATGTACGCACAGCAAGCAAAGGAACAGAACTATTCCGTACCATTGGCATCCTGGCAGATCGCGAGTACGAACCGTTTCTTCGGCATTTCGTATTGTCGATTTGATGTATCCGATATTGAC
>ENA-OPYV01000220-OPYV01000220.1-human-gut-metagenome-genome-assembly--contig:-NODE-220-length-18089-cov-3.079056_pt1 | contig 18089 bp, 23 predicted proteins | sample MGYA00242474_ERZ504485 | MGnify/ENA primary metagenome ERZ504485 (study PRJEB26092, sample SAMD00036263) | human gut metagenome | host: Homo sapiens | study: EMG produced TPA metagenomics assembly of...
CACCAACGTTAGCCCAAGAGTTAGAGCCATAGCGCCCGAACCTCCGAGCCAATACCACGTGCCGCCATTGCTGAGCCAGCCGGTTGCCATGGCGCCCGAACCGCTCGCATAGTACCAAGAGCCGCCTGCCAAGAACCAGCCAGTGGCCATTGCACCGGAGTCGCCGAACCAGTACCAGGAGCCGCCGAGGCTGCGCCAGCTGTTAGCGACCATGCGCCCGAGCCGTCGAGGTAGAACCACGTACCGCCGATGTTGAGCCAGCCAGTGACCATCGCACCGGAGGCATTAGTGTAGTACCAGGTACCCGAATCGTTGATCCAGCCAGTCAGCATGACCCCAGATTCGTTGAAATAGTACCAAGCCCCGCCGAGATTATGCCAACCGGTCAATAGCTCACCGTCGGAGGTCGCATAGGACCACTTTCCGTAGATGGAGTCGTAGAACCAGCCACTATGCTGCATGCGGCCATCGGCGTTGGCACCAGGGGTGTTCAGGAAGTAGTTCTTGCCGTCAATCTGAACTCGGCCGTATGCCATATCATGGTTTCGGGATAGAAGTAATACTTGTCCCCACCGATAGACTGCCAGCCCGACACCGCGGTCCCGTCAGCGCCAAAATAGTACCAGACAGCTTCGTATTCGTTATGCCACTGGTTCGTGACCATGGCGCCAGTTTCGGGATCGAAATAGCGAAGGTTGCCGTCCTCGCACCGAACGAGTCCAGTCTTCGGACGACCGTCGGAACACCATTCCGTAATCGGTCCACCGCCTCCGCCACCGCCAGCAATATCAGCAAATGAGGGCGCCGGGGCAACCGTCATGCAGGCAGCAGCAAATGCAACAACTCCCAGCACTGTTAGTCCGTGCCATCTTTCTCGAAGGTTTTTCATACGACATCCTTTTTCCGAGATTTAAGGCTCTCTTAAGTTATTTTTAAACTATCAATTCAGTATTTCAACGGGAAATCGATAAAAGGTGTCTTTGTGACTGCAATTTAAATATGAGTCGCCACACCTCAACCGTTACGCCAAATAGCTTCTAAGGCAAACTGAGCGCATGAGCGAACCGATTTAATACAACCACCTGTAAAAATCTTGAGGCACGTTTTCGATATGACAAGAGCTGCTTGAACGAGGAGTACTTGAACCCCACCGCCCTTGCAGCTCTTGAGGATACTTTGCCGGAACTTGGCATTACTTCGCACTAAAACGAGAAGTACTCACTGTCGGAGGATAGGTTTGGTCCGAGCCACGGGTCGCCATCGAGGAAGAACTCAGGCCAGTGCTGCATGAACAGCGCCTGCTCACGCTTCCAGCGGCGCAGCTTTTCCTCGTTGGCCTCTTCCCTGCCGCGCGAGGTGAACTCGTAGTGGTACAGCTCGGCATAGGGCGTAAAGATGGTGCGGTAACCCGCCTCCCACACGCGCAGGCAAAAGTCTGCGTCGTTAAAACCGACGGCGAATTCCTCGTTGTAGCCGCCGACGCGCTCAAATACGTCGCGTCGCACCATCTGGCAGGCACCCGTCACGGCGCTAAAGTTGCCCGGGCGCACGGCACGGGCAAGATAGCCCTCGCGCTTTGCCGAGAAGTCCTGGTTGGCATGGGCAAGTGCGCCACGCACGCCAATCAAAATGCCGGCATGCTGCACCAGATGATCGGCAAAGTAGAGTTTGGCGCCCACCACGCCCGCATCGGGACGCTGCAGATAGCCCATCATCTCTTCGATAAAGTCCGGGCTTATGACCTCGGTATCGTTGTTCAGCAGCAGCAGGTAGTCACCCTTGGCGTGCTTCACACCAAAATTGATGATCTGAGAGTAATTGAACTCGCCCGGCCAGTACACAACGCGCGCGATGCCCTTGCCTTCGGATGCTGCAGCCACGCGCTCTGGCAGGGTTTCGTAATACGCAAACGTCTCCGGGGCTTCACTGTTGTTCTCCACCAAGACGATCTCGTAATTGGTATACGTGGCCTTCTGGGCGATCGACATCACACAGGCATCGAGCGTCTCAATGTGATCCTTGGTGGGGATCACAATGCTCACCAGCGGCGCAGGCTCCGGCAGCGCATGGCGCATGCGGTAGACAAACGGCGTCTCGGTCTCCTCGACCGTTCCGCAAATGCCCAGCGCGTTAAAGTGGCGCTGAAGCGCAAGCGCCCGGCTTCAATAGCATACGGCTTGCTATCGGCAGAACCGTCGGCGGTCGATCCCGGATGCACGCGCCAGTGATACTGCACATGCGCAACGTGCTCAAAGCGCGCGCCGGCTGCAAGACAGCGAAGCGTCAGGTCGTAATCCTGGGCACCCGTGACGTCTTCTGGGGACGTACCGATGTGATCGATGAGCGCCTTCTCCACCATAAGGAAATGCGTCACGCAGTTATGGCTATAGAGCAGGTCGACGTTGAGCTTAGTCTTAAAGACCGGCTGGCCCCACTCCCCTGCTTTCTGGAACATGTCCTCGTCGCAGAACAGGACCTGGGGACGCTCGCCCTCGGCAGCCTTGTTCAGCGCGGCAACATAGTGGAATAACGCGTCCGGTTCCAGAATGTCGTCATGGTCCAAGAACGCGATGTAGTCGCCCGTCGCTTGCTCAATACCAGAGTTGGTATTGACCACAATGCCGCCGTTGCCGGGAAGCTCGATGCGACGGATGCGCTCGTCATTGGCATCCGCCGCAAGATTGGCCACCGCATCCCATTCGGGTGAGGCGTCCATAAGGAGCAGTTCCCAGTTGTCATAGCTCTGGGCCAGCACCGAGTCCAGCAGCTCGCGCAGGTAGACCCGATCAGTCTTGTAGCACGGCACCACAATGCTCACGAGCGGTCTATAGGCAAAGGCCGCCGAAGCGACACGCTGGCACGCCAAATCGCCCGGCTTTGCGCGATGCTGCTCAAACCACGTCGATAAGCTGCGTCGTCTGCACGCGCGTCCTTCATACGGTTCCAGCTGTCGTCGACCATGCCGTTGTACAGGCGACCATCCATGGCGCAAAAACCGCTCTGGATCTGCTCCGTGGAATCGCTCACAATCGCGACAAAATCTCGTATATCCTGAGGCATCTCTACGCTCAGATACGTTTTATTGACACGGCAACCGTTGCGCTGCGGCACATCGGCCTGCGACTCAAACACATGCACGGTGACATCGATGGCGTTCATATGCGTATCGAAGATCTGAAGCTCAGGTGCGCACTGGGGGTCTCCCGCCCAGATAACCTCATAGCGCCACACCGCGCCGGCGTCTGCCGGCAAATAGCGAATGGCATCGATCTCGTAGCAACCGCAGCGTTCGCCACGCTGCGCATCGCGGATAAGCGCACACAGTGCAGGCTTTGTTTTGTAGTTAATCTTGGATTCCAGCTTTGCCACGCGGCTATCAAGGCGAATGGAGCCCAACCTTTGGTCACCGGATGCAAATGTGACGTCAATCGTAGAGCCGTCCAAAAACGGAAGCACCAAGACAGCGAGCTCGCGCTCGTAATCGGAAACGGAAGGGCAAAGCGCCAGCACACGGCCATGATCGACCGGGGAGCACCAGCGACGGCACACAAGAACCGCTCGTCGTCGCATGGGCAAACGCTTGAGAACCCTCCCGCTCAATAAGCGCGGCGACATCCTGACCGACAAAACGAAGCAGCACAAACAGACGGCCCTGGCTGCGGCAAAGTGCCAAACGCTTGATACTCATCTACACTTCTCGCTTTCCCAGAGCGTTCGCTGCCATGCGTTTGCAGGCACCCAGCGCCCAAACCTCAGCGTCGTAATCGAACATGAGCTTTTTGCACTCACGGGCATTGGGGGCCTTGCCGGTAAAGCGCCGCACGCACCATAGCAGCAACAGAAGGAGCGCATTGTGCGAGCGCGGCATCGCTACCAACGGCAGAACCGACAAGCGCCGTGGCAACGGCAGCAACCACCTTGCCGCAGTCCGAACCCAGCAACCTGAGCGCATCGTACAGCACCAGATCGCAGAGGAAGTACGCCAGGTCCTCGGCATGCTGGGCATCGAGACCATCGCGCTGCCAGTCAGCCAGCACCGCGGAGTAAATCTTCACGTGCTCCAGCAGTCGCGTCTCGTCGTCATAGCGCATGGTGTCCATAAGCGAGCCCTTGCGCGCCACGCGGTAGTCATACAGCTTGTTCGAGATAAGCGCGGTCTTGCGCGAACGACCGTACACGGCAAAATCGAAGACCTGGTCCTCGCCATACTTGACGGTTTCGTCGAACACGATCCCGTTACCCAGCAAAAACTCACGCTTGCAGGCGGTGCGCCATGCAAAGGGGCGAGATGCTTCCTTAAACAGCAGGTCAGAGCTATAGCCTTCAAAACGACACATCGCGCGGGCTCAGCACATAGTTAAGCCACGGATACCCTGCCTCGAGCGGATACGGATTCGCGCCAAAGGTCAACACGTCGCAATCCTCGCGCTCAAAGGCATCGACGATCACACGGCACGCATCGGGCGTAAACCGGTCGTCGGAATCCAAAAACGCGACGATAGGCGCCGTGGACGCGGCGATGCCTGCATTACGCGCACTCGACAGGCCGCCGTTCTCCTTATCGACCAGCGCAAAGCGCGAGTCCTTTTCGCAATAGGCAGCCGCAATATCGCGCGAACCGTCCGGCGATCCATCGTTGACTAACACGCCTTCCCAATCGGGCATGTCCTGCGCAAGCAGGGAGTCCAGGCACCAGGCCAGGCACTCCTCCACTTTATAGATGGGAACGACAACGGAAATCTTGGGGGTAGCCATAGTCACTCGCTCCTACTGTGCGGCCGGAACGTCATCGGGGTGCGGGTTGTCGCCGTAGGTGCACTGATACGTCAGCACACGCCAGACCAGCGGCAGGCCGCCAATCTTAAAGTAATGCTTAAACGTATTGAGCTTGCCCGGCTTCTTAAAGTCAAAGCGCGAATCGATATAGGCGCGGGGCGACTTGACCATCAGGCGCAAGTCGGTCTCGCCACGCGGATCAAACAGCGACAGATCAAAGCGACCGGCATCCCAGTCGGCCTTGAGCTCGGACGAGGCTTTCTTCCAAAACTGCTCGCGCAGTTCATCGACCAGGCGCTCATCGTTCCAACGGTACGTATCGACCTTCATGCGCATTAAAATACCCTGAAGCTGAGCCTTAAGCTCGGGGCGTTCATCCAAAAAGCGCTGCATCTCGGCGTATTCGTCGCACACGCAAAATACCTTGTTGGGCGAATTAACGGAGCTCTTCTCGTTGTCTTGGCGATAGCACAAAATGGGGTCCGCGATAAACGCAGCACGCTCGGCGCATGCCCAGACCTTAAAGTTAAACCCGCATCCTGATACGAGGCACCCGGCGTGGGAAGGAAGCGAATCTGATTGTCGTTGAGGAACGCGCGCCGATAGATAGCCGACCAAATGGAAGGTTTGCGGTAGAAGATGCCCGGGCGATCGACGGGGCGATACGCGGCGCCCGTCATATGCTCGTCGATAATCCCAAACAGCTCACGTCGCTCGCTGGGCGTGGACCAATACAGATAAAAGTCGCCCTTTACCGCATCGGCATGCTCAGCATCGGCCTTGGCGACCAGCTTTTGAAGCGAATCCTCAAACATAAAGTCGTCGGACTCAAGGATGCCCACGTACTCACCGCGCGCCATCTCCAGGCCACGGTTCATCGAGTCGCCGTAGCCGCTGTTGGCCTTGTCGATCATCTTTACACGGGGGTCGTGCTCCATGTACTCGCGGATGATATCCGGCGAGCTATCGGTGGAGCCGTCGTTGATGCAGATGATCTCGATGTCATTGAGCGTCTGCGCCACGGCGGAATCGAGGCACACGCGCAGATAGCGCTCGACATTGCAAATGGGGACAAGCAGCGAAACTTTAGGGGTATCAGAGTTCTGCAAGAGAACCTCCCGTTGAATAGCGTGTAACAGGGTTATTTTAGCAGCCGAGTTGCGGCGGGCGGCAGCGCTTGGAATTATAGAAAGCGCTCCAGGCAGGCTTGAGACCGCGAGTCGAAAGATAGAACAGCGTGGCGTCTGCCATCGAAACGCCCGAGGTCGCCGCAACGAGCTTGTGGGCAACACGGCGAACGGCACCCTTAGCAGGCATATCCGCCCACTCCGTTCCCAAAAACGTCGTGAGGTCCATGTTGACGCGAGCCGCCACGCGATGGAAGTCATCGGCATCCAAGCGCGCCAGATCGAACACAATTAGGTCCAAAAACCAAGTTATCAGCTCGCCGGGACACAGGTCCAAAAGACCATAGGCCGCCCAGTCTTCCAAGACCTCCTCGAGCATCTTCATGTGGCGTCAAGCTTTTTGCGCGCGCCTCGGCACTGTTGACTCGTGCGTCGCCGATTCGCTCTCCATCACGTAGTGGTAGAACTTGTCAGGCATGACGACGGTCCTGCGGGCAAGCGCATAAGCCGCAAATTGGAAGACGACGTCCTCGCCCAAAGCCAAACCGGGGGCGAAGCGAATGCCTTCGCGATTGAGCAGCTCGCGCGAAAAAGCCGCACGGCAGGCATAGGGCTGCGCATTCGAATGGAACAGCAGTTGAGGATCGCGGGCGCCGAAGGTACCAGCTTTGGGGCTCATGAGTTGCTGGACGCGTTTGGGGCAGCATCGGCAGGTTCACAGACGCCGCCAAAAACGGCGGCCTCGGCATCCGCAGACTCCATGGCATGCAGCACGCGCTCGACCGTCTGGGCATCGATGTAATCGTCGGCGTCCACAAAAAAGACGGTCTCGCCCTCGGCGACATCGATACCGGCATTTCGAGCACACGAGACACCCGCGTTTTTCCTGGTCAATCACCAGTACGCGATCGTCGGCCTGCGCGATCTGGCGCAACACGTTCAACGAATCATCAGTCGAACCGTCGTTGACGCAGACAACCTGAATCGAACACTCAGACTGGACCAACAGCGAATCGAGGCATCGCTGAATGGAGCGTGCAGAGTTGTAAACGGGGACGACAATGGTAACTTTAGGACACGAGGCCTCTCCCATGCCGACCTACCCCCTCAGCGATTCGATGAGGAAGGCGGCGACCACGCCTGGGCCTCCAACCGAGGCGTAATACTTAGCACGCCCCAAGGCACCATCCGTCGCAAAACTCGGATGCTCGTCAACCCAGCCCTCGGGATCTTTGAGGATGGCAGCGAGATTTGCGCGCTTCCACGGTTTGAGGTCGTCAAGCAAAAACTCCCCCGCGTCCAAGGCCGCCTGAAATTCCTTAGCCATCTGAACCAGGAACTCCTTATAGAACTTAGGCGCCAGGCGCACGTAGTTCCACATGTATGAATCGTACTTAATGAGCTGGTTGAACTTGAGCATGCGCGCGACATCGCCGCTTGCGTGGTCGCGGGCATAATCCTCTCGAATCCAACGCTCAATCTCGGCATACTCGGTATTGACGCAAAAGACCTTAGCTGAAGAATTGACCGAGGAATTCTCGTTGTCCTGGCGATACGACAACACGGCATCGTGCAGGTAAATAGCCTTATCGGCGCACGCGATCACCTTAAAGGCAAATGACGTGTCCTGAAAGGATGCCCCCGGAGTCGGCAGGAACGTAATGCCGTTGCGCTCAAGAAAATCGCGACGGTACACGGCCGACCAAATCGACGGCTTTTGCTTAAAGAACTGCGTCGTATCGCTCGGGTGCACTGGCTTGCCACAGTCCTTGGCTTTAAACATCTCGTGCAGCGAACGGCGCTCCTCGGGCTTAGACCAGTAGAAATCAAAGTTCGCCTTCGCAAAGTCGGCATTATTGCTATCGGCGGCCGAGACAAGCTTTTCGAGTGCGTCGGGCGCCATAAAGTCATCGGACTCCAAGATACCAACGTACTTGCCACGCGCCATCTCCAGACCGTGGTTCATCGAGTCGCCGTAGCCGCTGTTGGCCTTGTCGATCATCTTGACGCGCCCATCGCGCTCCATATACTCGCGGATTATCGCCGGCGAGTTGTCGGTCGACCCGTCGTTAATGCAGATGATCTCAATATCCTTGAGCGTCTGCGCCAGGGCGGAATCGAGACACTCGCGCAGGTAGCGCTGAACATTGTAAATGGGAATAAGCAGCGACAGAACAGGGCTGCCAGAGACGTTAGTAGACAAATGTGCTCCTTAGGAAATACCTGTCGTTTCATGGTATCAAAGGGTCAGCGCGCCAGCGGGCGTTTATATAATCTATGGAGCTCGCAGAGGCAAACCGATACGAAAGGACGTCATGCAGCCCAAAGCCGCACGCAACATATCCATCGAGGCCTTGCGCCTGGTCGCAGTCGCCGGTATCGCGGTGTTCCACACCTTTCAGTGGACCTTCCAGGCAACCTGTGTCGGCTTGCCGGAATACGCGCCGCTTGCCGCCTTCCCCTATTCCGGCGTGCTCGGTTTTATTAACCTGCTGGGCTGCTGGGCCAACGAGGTCTTCTTTATGATCTCGGGCTATTTTCTCATCGCTTCTGCGCGCGTGCTTGGGACGGTGGAGCAACGTGGAAGTCGCAAATGCAACGGACGACGCAGCGCCTGGGCAAGGTCGTTATGCCCACTACGTTTTATTGCCTCGTGGCGCTCGCGTGGTCCACGGTCGTCTCCCCCATTCCCGATGTTACCCTCAACACGCACTACTGGTACACGCTAGGCCTTGAGTTTATCTGGGTCTATGCCGCCACGGTCTTCATGGCGCCATGGTTTGGACTGGCTAAGAGTCGACTCTCCCAGAAGAGCTACACGACGACGGTCATCGCCGTTGGCATCCTCGCATTTGTTGTTAACGGGTATATAGCCGCCATGAGTACGACAAGCGCCGGCGAGTTTTCTTGGCTCCAGAAGCTCATGAGCGCTGCCACGTACGTAATCGCGTTTTTTGATCGGCGGTCTGCTCCGCGACGTTACCGATGTCATGGATTCGGACAGGGCGGGCGCCTTGGGCATGCGGTCGCTCGCTGCGATTTTGGCGCTCGCCACCATCCTGGAAGGAGCACTCTCCTTCACCGGCAACCTCACGGCGATGGCAGTCCTCTCCTACAAGTCGACCTCGCTGATCTCGTTTGCCCTCGCTGCCGCCTCCTTGCTCTTTTCGGCAACCCGACGCAGTGCCTCAGGCAATCCGCGGACTGCGGGTGTCATCGTCACCTTATCGACCGCCACGCTCGGTTTCTATGTGATGCAGTCGCTCACCAGTAGCCTGTGCGTCCCGTCTTCAATACGTTGCTCGCAAACATGCTGGTCAGCCAAAACAGCCCGGCAGCTATATGTATCATCACGGGTACCGTCATTAGCATCGTCTTTGCTCTGGCGCTCCTCATCATCGATGCAGCTAGAAGCCTTATCGTTCGCAAGCTCAAGCGGCAATAGACACGCTGCCGTCAGACGTCAAAGCCGCTACACCCGTGCAGGTTCCTGCGTTTTTATTCAAAGCTTGCCGTCAAGGTGCGGCGAGCCTTTACAATAGGACAGTCCCAAGGACGTATTCGATAGCTTCCGCGCAGCGCTCGCCCGCCGCGCGTGAAAGGATATATTGCCCCATGACTTCAACCCTTCCCGCCCCCATCGATAAGCTCGCCATCGTTGTCGTTACGTACAAGCGCCAGGAACTCCTGGCCAACTTGTTCGACTCCATGACCGAGCTCACGGCAACGCCCTGGCGCATCGTGATTGTCGATAACGAGAATTCGCGCGAGACCGAGGCCATATGCACCGCATTCAACGAGCGTCTGGCCAACCTGTGGGGCATCGACACCGAGCAGCCCGACGCGCAGGGCGGCACCGACCGTGTCATCTACGCCCCGCAGCTCGAAAACGGCGGCGGTGCGGGCGGCTTCTCCGCTGGCACTAAATGCGCTTACGACCTGGGCGCAGTGGTTCGTGGGTGGATGGACGACGACGTGCTCGTCATCCCCGAAGGCATCGAGCGTCTTGCCAAGTGGACCGACCGCTACGATGTCATCCAGGGTTCGCGCCTGGACTTTGACGGCGGCGCTTTCTTTTGGCAGTACCAGCTCATCCTTTCACTCGGCATCCCTAACCCCATCGCCAAGTGGGACTTGGGGCCCGAGGGCTACCGCAACATGAACCAACTGTGCTTTGAGGGCGGCATGTTCTCGCGCCGCGTGGTCGACAAGATTGGCCTGCCCGACGCGCGCTTCTTTATCTACGGCGACGATGCCTGCTACGGCTACGTGGCCAGCCAGCACTTCCCCGCCGCCGTGGTTGCCGACGTGGTGCTCAAGCGCGCCCGCGCGTCTCCAACTGGGATATCGCCGGCAAACGACAGCTCAACTCCACGAGCGACACCAACCGTTACTACATCATGCGCAACCGAGGCTTCCTCGCTCGCTATATGCAGATCTACGGTGACTACCACCCCATGCTGTTCCGTCTGGGCAATGCCGCGACCTTCTGCAAGGAGTTCATTCGTCTGGCAGCAGTCGACAAATGCTTTAAGACCGGCATTCCGGCGCTGCGCCGCGGCATGAAGGACGCCCGCAAGATCGTTAAGGATCCCAACTGGAAGCCCATGCCGCCCCTGAAGGACGCCGAGTAGTAAAGGGCTTTCGCCCGCCGCTACAGTCGTTGACACACCACGGACACACGCTGACCGTCAAAGCCAAAGCCCCAACGCATGCGCCCGACGGCGGGGCGCGGCACGCGGATATCATCGATGCCGTCGCGCTCTATGTCGAGCAGCGCCTGAACCGCCAACAGTTCCAGGCCCAGGGCATCGACGCCAGGGTCGTACAACATGTTGACCGTAATGAGCGGTCGCTCATCGAGCATGCCGAGCGTGTCGGCCACGTCAAACACCCGACCGGTGGGAATCACCTGGATATCCCAGCGATCCGAGACGCCACTTCGCTTGGAGCTGGGATTGCAATAGCCGGGCAGTCCAAAGCAGAGCCCCTGAAGCGCCAGATGATAGGCTGTCGGCACATCTGATTGGCCCACATCGATGCCCAGATCGCCGATAGCACAGCTCAAAGCTTGCTTTACAGTGTCCTCGTCTCCTCGACACAGCCCGTCATGGAACGAGTCGATAACTCCAACGTCCTCAACGGCACACTCAAACCATTCCAGAATTACAAGACGGAGCGCCTGACGCACTTCGTTGTTAGGCAGACGCAGGGAACGAAGGCACGCGCCGTCCTCCGAATGCCCCGTCATGTCCGTCGTAAGAAATCCAGACAGATACAGCGCTGTCCAGATATCTTCGGGCTTGGCGACATCGGCCACCTCGGCATGCACATGCACTGGCGCCTCAATAAACCCATGCGGCTCAAGCAAATCGAACAATGCGGACAGGCGCATGAGATTCCAGTCACCGACGCATGCGCTCAGACGGTCGACGTAACCATACAGATCTGCCCGAACGCGCGACGCAACCGCGATATGCGTAGTCCACCACGCGCTCCGGGATCGAGCAATAAAAACCACCAAACAGATAGCCCTCGAGCCACTCACGCGCGTCATCCAGACAGCCGTTGCGACCGATGCGATCCAACAGCACCTGGACTTCATCGTCCGAAAGACCGAACCATCGATCACACCAACTCGACAGCGGCGTCGCCGATCGGTAGGAAACCCCACGTTGGGACAACGCAAACTCGGCGGGACCGGGGCGCTCGCCCATAAGACACGTCAATCGCAACGAGTCGCCGCGTCGGCAATGGTGTCGAACAATATTCGGCTGAGCGACTCTAGGGAATCCACGCTACCGTCGTCCTTGGCGTCCAAGCGCTTTGGACATACCACGTCGTAGTCGTCTATCAGAAGAACAACCTGCTCATCGAAAGCTGTCTGGAGCAGCTTAATAAGCACGCTAATCGCCGCATCGATCTCCTTATCGCTGGCCACCCCACGCGCCGCCCTCTCGATAAGACGAACCTCACGTCTTGACAAATCAGGCGCGGCAAACAGCGGCAGCAATCGAGCGCACTCGTGCGCGACAGCGCTGCGAATAGCCGCCGCAGCATCAGCGTCGCGCCTCACAGCGGCAGCTGAAAAGTCGAGCATGATGACCGGATAGCGCGCGTACTCATCACGATAGCGACCGCCACCCGCCTGCCAAATCTGGGTGCCGACGAACGGACTTCGGTCCGGCCGCCGGTGATCAGGTCGTTCCAAATAGCATTTGAGCATCGATAGGTTCATGCTCTTGCCAAAACCCTTGGGCCGACAACAAAGCGCAACAGGCGCTTCGCTGTCCAATATATCGGCAATAAACATATCTTATCGACGAGTAAACACCGATTGATTGCATCGGAAAAGTCGTGTACATCAACCGGCAGAGCTGCGTTATCCGCATAACTAAGCAACCGTGCGCCAAACGCATGAGCAACACCATAATTCGCCTGTTCAGACACCGTAAACTCTCCTTCTAACGCAGCACGATGCCCATTGTAGCGAGCGGGTAGAGCGCAACAATATCGACATGCAAAACGTTTCGGGCAACGGTAGCAACAGACCCCCGAGGGGCATAACAAATCGTTGCACAACAAAAACGGGGCCCGATGCCGCCGCACCGGACCCCGTCTCAAACTCTTATAGAAAACGATCTAGAAGATTACTCCTCCGAGCCGTCCTCCCCAGAAGCCTTCTTCTGCTGATCGAGCTTATGCTTACCACTTACGATAGACGTAGCGCCCAGTGTGGCCAAGCTCGCGCTGGCAAGGCTCGCCATCACAATCAGATCGCCCGTCTTGGGCATGTTGCCGCCCGAGGACTTGGTAGTTGTAGTCGTCGTGGTCGTGGTGGTCACCGTTTTGGAGTCATTTTGCTCTTGGACCTGGTTGTCAGCACCGCTCTTGTCGTCGTCTTCGGACTGTTTCTTTTCGCCCTCGGCCTTGCTCTTGTCCTTCTCCTCAGATTCAGACTTCTTATCCTCGTCCTTCTTCTGTTCGGACTTGTCGCTCTTCTCCTCAAAGCTAGAACCCTTATCGGATTCGGTCTTCTCGGAAGCCTTGTCCTTGGAGTCGCCCTTTGCGGCTTCGATCTTTTCCGTGGAAACCTGATCAGAGTTGCCCTTGTTCTGGGTCGAGCCGTTATTGACGCCAGCCATCAGCGAAGAGCCCAGCGTAGAGCCAAGCTGCTCGGAGAAAGAAGGCTTCTTGTCCGGCGAAGCAACGGGAACGTCCGGCGCCTTATTCGAGTCATCCTTGGAAGCATCGGAACCAGGGGTTGCGTCAGAGCCGGAGCCGTTGTTAGAGCCGGTGCCAACGGACGAATCGCTCGAGCCGGTGGATGAGTTAGAGGTGCCAGCGCCGGTCGAACCAGAAGCGTCGCTGTCCGTATTGCCGGCAGAGCTTGAAGACGAATCGCCCGCAGCAGAGCCGTTTGAATCGGAACCGTTCGAGGTGGAGCCGTTGTTGGTAGTGCCACCAGCAGAGCCATCACCGTCAGCACCGGTCGAGGGCGCATCCATCCTGTCATCGTTGGCATCGTCGCTCGAGTCGTCATTCGAATCAGGCGTCGGCGAGGGCGCCGGCGTAGGTTCGGGCTGCACGGGCGTCGCAGCGGCCTCGTCCTCGGCGATATAAACCAAGCAGTCCTTCAGCTCATTGCGGTAGCGGTTCTTCCAGCCCTCATGATACTGGGGCTGGCTCGAATACTTGGTCGCCACGTTATTGACCACACTGTTGGAAAGCGCCGTCACAAACTCGCGGTCGGACATATCGTTGGAGAGATTCGCCCAACGGAAGAAGTCCCTGCAGCCACCGGTGCCGCACATGTTGGTGATGCTCCACACCATGCCCTTAACGCAATCGGCACGGCCCGAAATATCAATGCCCAGGCCACTCTTGAGCCACGCCTCGGTCACCGCATAGTACGAGTTGTACGCATAGGCATCTTGAAGAGCTGAGAACTCAACAGGATCGATGTTATAAGCGCCCTGGAAGGCCTCCTGCGCAATACGGCCCAACTCGGTGAGCTGGCCGTTCTCGTACATGGCATTGCTCATGTTGGAAATCTCGCTGCCGCGATCAATCGCATCCTTGAGCATGCTGTATTTTTCGGGGTTGTAGTTGTAGGCCTGCTTCATAAACGGAATGAGCGACCAACGACGGTCGAACTGGTAATAACCCAGCGCGTTATAACCGTCACCGTACGAAAAGCCCTGGTTATAGTTGCCGTGACTCTCATATTTGGTGAAGTACTTCATCTCGGGAGCCACGTTAACAAACGAAACGCCCTGGACCGACCTCAGCACGCCCGAAAAGGACTGCTGGGTATAGAGACCCTTATCGATATCGGTCGCATCCGAGGCAACGCCCGGCGTGGGCTCCTCGGCAGCGGCGGGTGCCGGCGCGGAAACGGCGCCAAACGAAAGCGCCAGCGTCAGGCCCGCGACAATCGCAGAATGCTTGGGCTGCATAAGATCCTCCCTGCATTGGTGTAGTTAAAGTGCAGTTTGCAAAGATAAAAATAAGTATTGCAGCTCGCCCGTTGTTGCACAACAACCCCTCGGTAAACGGCAACAACCCTCCGCGAAATCTTAAGGAATTGCGCTCAACCTACAGCTTAATGTCAAAGTTGATCTCTGGGACGGCGGCAAGGTCGGCCAACGACACGCCGTCGACGTACTTTTCGATCACGTCGTCCAGACCGCGCCAGAATTTGACGGTCGAGCAGAGATCGCTGCGAGCGCAGCTGTTGTCGATGCCATCGCACGCCACCGGAGCCGTGCTGCCCTCGACGGCGCGCAGGATGTCGCCGGCACGCACCTCGGCCGGGTCCTTGGCCATCATGTAGCCGCCGCCCTTGCCGCGCACGCTCTTAAGTAGGCCCGCCTTCATGAGCGGACGAACCAGCTGCTCCAGATACTTTTGCGAGATACGCTCGCGGTCGGCGACCTCGCGCAAAGCGATCTTGCCCTCGGCGTCGCCCAGCGCTGCGATATAGATCATCAGTCGGAGGGCATAGCGGCCCTTAGAAGAAATGAGCATACCTACCTCCCATCGCATCTGGGACAACATAACCAGGTTTGTTTGTCCCAAATCTTAAGTAAGTGGGACAAACACAACAGGTTATTTTGTCCCAGAATTTGAAAAGTCGAGTGGATTAGTCGGGTTTTCCCTTGACTAACGCCGAACCCATAGTAACTTTATTCCGAGAAGATTCCTAGGGTTTAGTACACCTATGAGTACACCATATACAGAGAGGGACAGCATGAGCGCAAATCCGCTGCTTTCCATCGAAGGTCTGACTGCCTCCGTGGACGAGAAGACCATCCTCCACAACGTCAACCTCAACGTCGCCGCCGGCGAGACCCACGTGCTGATGGGCCCCAACGGCGCGGGTAAGTCCACCCTTGGTCACCTGGTCATGGGCGACCCCGTCTACACCGTCAACGACGGCCGCATCATCTTTGACGGCCAGGACATCACCGGGCTCACCACCGACAAGCGCTCGCGTGCCGGCCTGTTCCTGAGCTTTCAGGCCCCGGTCGAGATCCCGGGCGTGCCGCTGTCGAGCTTTTTGCGCGCCAGCATCGCCGGCCGCCCCGGTCTGGAGATGAAGGGCAAGGAGTTCCGCCGCCGCGTCAAGGAGCTCGCGGCCGAGCTCAACATGGATACCGCCTATCTCAACCGCGAGCTGGGCGTGGGCTTCTCGGGCGGCGAGAAGAAGAAGGTCGAGATGCTCCAGCTTCTGCTGCTGCAGCCCAAGCTCGCCATCCTCGACGAGACCGACTCAGGCCTGGACGTCGACGCGCTTTCCACCGTCAGCCACGGCATGGACGCCTACCGCAAGAGCTGCGACGGCTCCATGCTCATCATCACGCACAACACGCGCATCCTGGAGCACTTGGATGTCGACCGCGTCCACGTTATGGTCAAGGGTCATATCGTGCGCGAGGACGACGCCTCGCTCATCCCCTGGATCGACAAGAACGGCTTTGAGACCTTCGAGCGCGAGGCCGCCGAGCAGCGCGCCCAGGCCGAAGCCGCCGCTGCCGGGCAGCAGGCGTAAAGGGGCGACGCAATGACCAAGAACCGCACCGAGGTCGCGGACATCGACCGCAGCCTCTACGACTTCACCTATGGCGAGGAGGGATTCGAGCGCCTCGACGCCGGCATCACGCCCGACATCGTGCGCGAGATCAGCGCCAAGAAGGACGAGCCGCAGTGGATGCTCGACCTGCGCCTCAAGTCCCTCGAGATCTTCAACCGCTTCCCTGACCCGACGTGGGGCCCCTCCATCGAGGGCCTGGACATGGACAACATCGTCACCTACGTCAAGCCCAACACCGACCAAAAGCACGACTGGGAGTCGGTGCCCGACGACATCAAGAACACCTTTGAGCGCTTGGGCATCCCCGACGCGAGCGCAGCTACCTGGCGGGCGCGGCGCGCAGTACGACTCCGAGCTCGTCTACCACAACATGCAGGATACGGCGTCCAAGATGGGCATCGTCTACTCCGGCATCGAGGAGGCCCTGCACGACCCGCAGTGGGAGCCGCTCATCCACGAGAAGTTTATGACGCTCATCCCGCCCACCGACCACAAGTTTGCGGCCCTGCACGGCGCCGTATGGTCGGGCGGCTCGTTTGTCTACGTGCCCAAGGGCACCAAGCTCGACTTCCCGCTGCAGAGCTACTTCCGCCTTAACGCCAAGGGCGCCGGCCAGTTTGAGCACACGCTCATCATCGTCGAGGACGATGCCGACCTGCACTTTATCGAGGGTTGCTCCGCGCCCAAGTACAACGTGGCCAACCTCCACGCCGGCGCGTCGAGCTCTTTGTGGGCAAGCGTGCGCACCTGCGCTACTCAACTATCGAGAACTGGTCCAAGAACATGTACAACCTCAACACCAAGCGTGCGCGCGTGGACGAGGACGGCGACATCGAGTGGATCAGTGGCTCCTTCGGCAGCCACGTGGGCTACCTCTACCCCATGAGCGTGCTCAACGGCCGCCGCGCTCGCTCGAGCTTTACCGGCATCACCTTTGCCGGCGCCGGGCAGAATCTCGACACCGGCTGCAAGGTCGTGCTCAACGCCCCCGAGACCTCGGCGACCGTCGAGACCAAGGGCATCTCCAAGAGCGGCGGCATCCAGACGTTCCGCAGCTCTATTGTGGCGACACCCAAGGCCGAGGGTTCCAAGGCAACCGTGAGCTGCCAGTCGCTGATGCTCGACGACCAGAGCCGCTCCGATACCATCCCCGCTATGGACATCCGCGCCAAGAACGTCGACATCGGCCACGAGGCCACCATCGGCCGCATCGGCGACGACAAGGTGTTCTACCTGATGAGCCGCGGTATCTCGGAGGAAGAGGCCCGCACCATGATCGTCAACGGCTTTGCCAACCCGGTCTCCAAGGAGCTGCCGCTTGAGTACGCCGTCGAGATGAACAACCTGATCAAGCTCGAGATGGAAGGAGCGATCGGATAATGAAACAGACCACGAACACCGCTGCGACCACGCTCGAGCAGGTTAATGCGATGCCGGCCGCAACTTGGGGCTGGCTCAAGATGAACCAGACCAAGCTCGAGCTTCGGACGAACTTGCCGCCGCCCCGCCGAGGCCGTTGAGGTCGAGGCTGGACGAGCAGCTTGCCGGCTCGGCCGACGCCTTCGACGCCGCCATGGACGCCATGGCCGAGCGTTTCCCCGAGCGCCGCGCCTCCGCCCCCGGCGACGCTGCCGACCGTGCCCGCATCACGCCCGAGACCGAGCTCGACGTGCCCGCCACCTCTGTCTACCAGGCCGGCGCCATCAAGCTCGAGGAGGAGCTCTCCCCTGCCGAGACCTTCGAGACCGGCATGGGCGAGGCCGCCTATGCGTATCTGACCGAGCACGCCACCAAGCGCATCGTCATCGATGTTCCCGCATACCAGCACGCCACGGTTACCGTGCGCGTGAGCGGTATCGATGCCGCCGCGGCCATCGCCGCCATCGCGTCGTCGCCCGCCCGCAGGCAACGCTCGACCTGCAGATCGCCCTGGACTCCCCCGTTGCTGGCGAGGGTGTCGTGGGCTCCGTGCTGCGCGTCTGCGCCCACGAATACGCCACCGTCAACGTGACCTGCACGCAGACACTCGACGACAGCTGGATCGCACTCGACGACACCGGCCTGTTCCTGGACGAGGGCGCGCGCGTCAA
>ENA-OPYV01000221-OPYV01000221.1-human-gut-metagenome-genome-assembly--contig:-NODE-221-length-18079-cov-1.742536_pt1 | contig 18079 bp, 34 predicted proteins | sample MGYA00242474_ERZ504485 | MGnify/ENA primary metagenome ERZ504485 (study PRJEB26092, sample SAMD00036263) | human gut metagenome | host: Homo sapiens | study: EMG produced TPA metagenomics assembly of...
TTCAAGCACTTTTCCTTTTCCAAATTTTATATGTTTCACCATATCTCCAACATCATATGGTAAAGTATCCATTTTCGTTGAAATAAATGATTTTGCTTGATATGGTTTTCTAAATCGATTACTGCGATTTGACGAAAACAATGCTTTATCTGGACGTTTTTTTTCTTTTGAAGTTGACCCCTGTGTCTAACTGTAATAGCTGTTCCGGAATCTCATCGATAAACCGTGAAACTTTATTAAACTGAGTTCTTCCTTGCATCATTCTTCGTTTTGCCGCACTTAAATAAAGCTTTTTTCTTTGCTCTTGTGATTCCTACATAGCAAAGACGTCTTTCTTCTTCCATATCGTCATCATCTTCAGACATCACCGTCATATAACTTGGGAAGATTCCATCTTCCATACCACAAATAAATACGTATGGAAATTCCAGACCTTTTGCACTATGCAGTGTCATTAATACAACCCTGTTATCTGAATCTTCTAGATTATCAATATCTGCAACCAGTGCGATCTCTTCTAATAATTCTGACAGACTCGCTTCTTCTGCTTCCCCGTTCATATGTTACAACTTTATTTAAAAGCTCATTGATATTTTCAATTCTTCCTTCAGCTTCTTCCGTTTCTTCAGCTTTCAGATTCGCAATATATCCTGTTTCATCTGTAATATACTTAAATAATTCTTCCAGCGACCCTTCCTGCATCTTGCGTCTGAATTCACGGATCAGATCAGCAAATCCATTGATCTTTTTCTTTGCATTTCCCAATGTATCAATACTATCCGCAGAAAAGCATGCATCTAAAAACTAATATTATGCTCAACTGCATACACATTGATCTTCTCGATTGTTGCTGCACCGATCCCTCGTCTTGGAACATTGATGATCCTTCGCACTGCCAGATCATCCAGCCCATTATCAACAACTTTTAAGTAACTCAAAATATCTTTCACTTCTTTTCTCTGATAGAAGTTTGTGCCTCCCACAATACGGTATGGAATATTTTTGATCATAAAACTTTCTTCAAATACACGAGACTGCGCATTAGTACGAATAAAGGATCGCCATATTTTTATAATCATAACCTTCTTTGGATAGATCTTCAATCTCATGAATGATCTTTCTTGCTTCTTCATATTCTGTTCCATACTGATGGAATTCGATCAGATCCCCTTCTTCGTTCTCAGTCCAAAGTTTCTTCGTTTTCTTCCCTTATTGTGTTTGATCACCTCATTCGCTGCATTTAAGATATTCTTCGTGGAACGATAATTCTGCTCAAGTTTGATCGTAACTGCTTCTGGAAATACATTTTCAAAGTTTAAGATGTTCTTTACATTCGCACCTCTGAATTTGTAAATAGACTGATCATCGTCACCTACAACGCAAAGATTCTGATATTTTCTTGCAAGCATACTGACTAACTGGAACTGGATCGTATTTGTATCCTGATACTCGTCAACCATGATATAACGAAATCTCTCCTGATAATAATCAAGCACTTCTGGATGGAACTGAAATAATTCCACGGTCTTAAAGATCAGATCATCAAAATCCAGTGCATTATTTGCCTTTAAACTGCTTCTGATATTCTTTATAAAATTTGTGCGATCTTTTTCTTCTTAAAATCATACTGATGTCTTGTTTCGTACTCGGAAGGTGTCATAAATTCATCTTTGGCAGAAGAAATCTCATTTGATGATCCTTCTCTCTGGCATCATCTTTGTATCAATCTTATACTGCTTGCAGATCTGTTTGATCAGGGATTTCTGATCATCTGCATCATAGATCGTGAAACTGTTTCCATAACCAAGCTTATCAATATGCCTTCTTAAGATTCTCACACAAGTTGAATGGAAAGTACTGACCCAGATATGCTCTGCTCCAAATCCGACCAGATCATCAACCCTCTCTCTCATTTCCTTCGCTGCTTTATTTGTAAATGTGATCGCCATAATATGATAAGGATTCACACCCTGATCCATCAGATAAGCAATCCTGTGCGTCAACACACGAGTCTTTCCAGACCCTGCACCAGCAAGAAGCAAAAGCGGTCCCTCCGTACAAAAAACGGCTTCCTGCTGCTGTTCATTTAATGTATCATAAATTCCCATAGATAAATTCCTTTCTCAAGCTTAACTGCTATTATACCTTATCGAGCGAAGCGAGTCCAGTCCGTTGCACCTGATGTTTTTTCTCTTGTCATATGGTTTGAATAACCGTATAATATAGTCATAAGATAAGGAGAAATCATTATGGAATTTGAAAAACAACTCGAAGAATGGATGAAACTCGATTATGTGCTTCCAGAAGACCTTCCAAACATCGAATTGTATATGGATCAGGTCACTACTTTTTTAGAAGAACAGCTAAAGAATACGAAGCGTTTCGAAGAAGATAAGATATTTACAAAAACCATGATCAACAACTATACCAAAAACCATCTTCTTCCACCTTCTAATAAGAAGAAATATTCCAGGAACCACATGATTCTTTTTAATTTATATTTATTATCTGAAGAATTTTTTTATCAATTTTCAGATATTAAGAATCTGTTAGATCCTTTAAATGAACATTTTGATGATCAGGATTCAAAGAATTCTTTTTATACGATTTATAATGAGATTTTCAAACTGGAGCAATGATCATAATACGGCGATCCGAGATTCGATCGCAGATGTATTTCATAAATCTGAGACTACTTTTGCTGAATTAAAAGGAGTCGAAGGAGAAAGAACAGCTGCAGCAATTTGCTTTTATTACACTTCTTGGATATGATATCTATCTAAGGAAACAGGTGATTGAGAAAATGATCGATGAACTCTATCAACCAGAGTCAAACAATAAAGCAGAAAAGAAAAAGAAGAAATAGGCATCTGCCTATTTCTTCATTCGTTTAAATACCATATCATAGCCATCACTTCCATAATTCAATGAACGATTCACTCGGCTGATGGTTGCCGTGGAAGCACCTGTCTTATCTGCAACTTCTAAGTATGTATGCTTATCATATAACATCGAAGCCACCTCAAATCTCTGAGCTAACGATTCTAATTCATTTACTGTACAAAGATCTTCAAAAAATGTAAAACATTCTTCTTCTGTCTCTAATGTCAGTACTGCCTGAAATAATCTTTTTGCCGCTTCTGTCTTGATTTCTTGCTCATTAGCATTTACTCCCTTTCTGATCTTATAGTTCCACTATACTATATCAGAGTGTTAAAGTAAAGCAATATTTTCTTTATGCTTCTCCTACTGTTGTTTTCACAATACCAACTCTTTCAAGATATCCTCTTGTCTCAGATACAACATCTCCGTTCAACGCAAGCAGTGCTACAAGGTTCGGGAATGCCATTAATCCATTACAGATATCCGCAATAGTCCATACAGCACTAACTGTCATAAATGGTCCAATAAATACTGCTAAAATATAAAACCATTTGAACGCTGTGATAACGAATTTCTTTCCATTACCAGGTATTCCAGACATCTTTCACTATAATATGCCCATCCAAGAATTGTTGTAAATGCAAAGAATACCAGACACATCATTAATACAAATGCTGATGCTTTTGCAGGGAATGGAAGTCCTAATGCAAATGCCTTTGTTGTGACTGCAACTCCTTCAAGTCCCATATCCCATGCACCTGTCATAACGATTGCAAGTCCTGTCATTGTACATACGATGATCGTATCAATAAATGTTCCTGTCATAGATACAAGTCCCTGACGTACTGGTTCATTTGTCTGAGCTGCTGCCGCTGCGATCGGCGCTGATCCAAGTCCTGCTTCGTTAGAGAAGATTCCTCTTGCAATACCTTTCTGCATTGCAACTGTCATAGCTCCGATTGCTCCACCTGCAACTGCTTTTAGTCCAAATGCTGACTGTACGATCTCAGCAAATGCTGCTGGTACCTGTGGTAAATGTGTGAATACAATGATCAGACAGACACCAATATATGTCACTGCCATAAATGGCACGATAACCTCTGATACCTTAGAGATTCTCTTGATTCCTCCAATGATAACAAGTCCTGCACAGATTGTTACGATAATTCCTGCTACAACAACGCTAATAGAATAATTCATTCCAAATAAGCTGATCGTATGTACATTGGATGGGTCAAAGAAGTTATTCACTGCTGATGTGATTCCATTTACCTGTGTAAACGTTCCGATTCCAAACAAACCTACCATTGTTCCAAATACACAGAACAATTTTGCAAGCCATTTAAAATTCTTACCCATTCCTTTTTCAATGTAATAGAATGGTCCGCCAAGTGTGTGACCATCTTCTGCGATCACTCTATACTTAACCGCTAACATTCCTTCAGCATATTTTTGTTGCCATTCCAAAAAAGGCTGCAAGCCACATCCAGAATAATGCTCCTGGTCCACCTGCAACGATTGCTGTCGCACATCCTACGATATTACCAGTTCCGATCGTTGCTGAAAGTGCCGTACATAATGCACCAAAACTTGTAACTTCTCCTTCTCCATCATCTTCATTATGAAATACATAATGTAGTGCCTTTCCAAGATGTCTGATCTGTAGTCCTCGAAGCCTGACTGTCAATAAGATTCCTGTAAAAAGGATCAAGATGATGAGGGGCATCCCCCAGATAAAATTGTCGACGTTGTTTTAGTACATCGTTTAGCGTGTTTAACATTTTTCATTCCTCCAAAAATAGATCTTTGCGAATGTAACCTTGAACAGCTTGATTTTTGCATATCTGAGTATACAAAAAAAGAGCTGATTAAATCAGCTCTAAAGAGTATCGAAATACATTGCTTATAAAAGCTCTGTCCTTTTGCCTGAGAGATTAGTTTCCTAATAGAAACTGTACACCTTCGGCGCTCACTTATGAGACTCTCCAGAGTTCATTTCTTTTTGTTCATCAGAAAGAAATGCCTATGTTTATTTTTCTTATCCGCAATATTTACTTTATATGATGATTCTGATATTTGCAAGTATTTTTTTTAATAATCAGTCACTTCAGTCACACTACACAAAACAATTGTTCTTTCTATAGCATACATATGTAATATTTTCCATACAATATTTTTTCAGTTTCTTTGCTTTTTTCCTGCTACTGTGTTAAACTTATTCAGATATGCTCAATGCGTATTGAAACATTAATTAAAGGAGACAATTTATAATGAACAAACACAAAAGGAGCACTTTCTCTGGAAAGCTTGGCTTTGTATTATCGGCTGCTGGTGCTTCCGTAGGGCTTGGGAATATCTGGAGATTTCCGTATCTTGCTGCTAAATATGGCGGTGGAATCTTTTTTACTTTGTTTATATCATACTGGCACTGACCTTCGGTTACACCTTGATCATGGCAGAGACTTCTCTTGGACGCATGACGAGAAAAAGCCTGTTGGAGCATTTGAAAGCTTTGGGAACTCACGTTTTGTATCCATTGGCGGTTGGATCAATGCGATCATTCCGATCCTCATCGTTCCTTATTATTCTGTGATCGGTGGATGGGTGATCAAATACCTGATTGAATATTTTGCCGGACATAGTAAAGCTTTAGCTGGCGATGCTTATTTTACGACATTTTATTTCCAATGGTTGGTCTACAGAAATCTGTTTTATTATTTTTACATTATTTACACTTGGTATCATTTACGCCGGGTGTACGAAATGGAATTGAGCGTGTATCAAAATTTATGATGCCGATCTTGATCGTTTTATCACTGATCATTGCTGTGTATTCTGTAACCAGACCAGGTGCTATTGAAGGAGTAAAATACTTTCTTGTGCCAAACTTTGATCATTTTTCATGGATGACCGTTGTATCTGCAATGGGACAGATGTTTTATTCTTTATCCATTGCAATGGGAATATTGATCACATTTGGTTCTTATATGAAGAAAGATACTTCCATTGAAAAGTCTACAGAGAATGTTGAGATTTTTGATACTGCGATTGCGATCATGGCTGGACTTATGATCATTCCTGCTGTTTTTGCTTTTTCTGGCGGTAATGCCGCAACATTAAAGTCTGGACCTGCCTTAATGTTTATCACGATCCGAAAGTTTTTTTTGCAAACATGGGGAATTTGGGAACTGCGATCGGGTATTGTATTTTTCTTTATTAGTACTGTTTGCTGCTGTAACAAGTTCGATCGCACTGACAGAAAGTGCTGTTTCAACGTTCGAAGACGAAACTACACTGGAGCCGTAAAAAATCAACTGTGTTCATGGGAATAGTTATGTTACTACTTGGAACGCTTTCCTGCCTTGGATATGGACCTCTTGCGAATTTTAAGATTCTTGGAATGCAATTTCTTGATTTCTTCGATTTCATAACAAACTCTGTGATGATGCCGATTGCCGCGATCGCAACCTGCCTTCTGGTATCAAAAGTTGTTGGAGTTGATAAAATAGAAGAAGAAATCAAAAAAGACGGACAGGCATTTCGCCGCAAGAAGATTTTCTGTTTTATGATCAAATATCTGTGCCCGCTTTTTGCAGCGATCATTTTGATCAGCTCAGTTGCAAATGCTTTTGGAATTATCACAATGTAATTTCATATATGTGTACTACTACAAAAAGGATGGCTGATTTCTCAGCCATCCTTTTTATATGATCATCCTTTAAAGATTATGCTTCATCAATTGCTTTTCCGATGTCATTTCTCTTATATTTGTTTGCAAAATCAATCCATTCTGTTGCTTTGTAAGCATTTGCTCTTGCAGCCTTTAGATTTTCTCCTTTTGCTACAACACCTAAGACACGTCCTCCATTTGTCACGATCTTATCACCATCAAACTTTGTTCCAGCGTGGAATACATAATATCCATCTTTGTCTTTGAATGTATCTAATCCTTTGATTTCGAATCCTTTATCGTATTTCTCTGGATATCCGTCAGATGCTAAAACAACGCATACTGCTGCATTATCTTCAAATTCCAATTCTACATCAGATAATTTTCCATCAATGCAGGCTTCCATCACGTCGATGATATCATTCTTCATTCTTGGAAGAACAACCTGTGCTTCTGGATCTCCAAAACGTGCATTGTATTCTAAGACTTTTGGTCCGTCTTCTGTGATCATCAATCCTGTAAATAAGATTCCTGTAAATGGTCTTCCCTCAGAAGCCATCGCATCGATCGTTGACTGATAGACATATTTTTCACAGAATGCTTCTACTTCATCATTGTAGAATGGACTTGGAGAGAATGTTCCCATTCCTCCTGTGTTAGTCCCTGATCTCCATCTTTAGCACGTTTATGGTCCTGTGCGGATGTCATACATTTGATCGTTTTTCCATCACAGAATGCCAGAACAGATACTTCTCTTCCTGTCATAAACTCTTCAATAACGATTTCATTACCAGCATCGCCAAACTGTTTGTCAAGCATTAATGTCTTAACACCTTCTTTAGCTTCTTCTAATGTGTTACAGATCAATACACCTTTTCCAAGTGCTAATCCATCCGCTTTTAATACGATTGGCATCTTAGCTGTTTCTAAATATTTTGATAGCTTCATCTGGATCTGTAAAATTCTCATATGCAGCTGTTTGGAATCTTATATTTCTTCATCAGATCTTTTAGAAAAATGCTTTGGAACCTTCGATGATCGCTGCATTCTTTCTTGGTCCAAAAAACACGCAGTCCTTCTGATTCAAATGCATCGACAACACCACCAACTAATGGATCATCCATTCCAATGATCGTAAGATCAATTGCATTTTCTTTCGCAAATGCAACCAGTTTATCGAATTCCATTGCTTTGATATTTACACATTCCGCAAATTCAGCAATTCCTGCATTTCCTGGTGCACAATAAATCTTGTCTACTTTTGGGCTTTTAGCGACAGACCATGCGATCGCGTGTTCTCTTCCACCGCTTCCTACGATTAAAAACTTTCATCTTTCATTTCCTTTCTTTCGTGATCTGAATGATTTATAGATAAATGACTTTTCCTTCTTCGACTTTGATCCTTCCATTAGCAATGTCATCAATGGCTTTCGGCATAATAACCCATTCTGCCTGCTCCATGATTCTTCGCTGAAGAACTTCTGGAGTATCTCCCTGTTTGATCTCTACTGCCTTCTGGGCAATGATCGGACCTGTATCCGTTCCTTCATCGACAAAATGAACGGTTGCTCCAGAAACTTTAACTCCCCTTGCCAAGGCTTTCTCATGAACCTTCAATCCATAATAGCCTGTTCCGCAAAATGATGGGATCAATGATGGGTGAATATTGATGATCCTGTTTTCAAATTCATGAATGATCTTCTCCGGAATCACAACCAAGCATCCCGCAAGAACGATCAGATCAATCTTACGGTCTACAAGCTCGTTATACAATGCTTCGTTAAATAAATCTCTTGTCTCAAAATCTTTGGGAGAAAAGTGCAACTGCTTCGATATCATGTTTCTTCGCACGCTCAAGTGCATATGCATTCTTATTATTGCTGATCACAACATCAATCTTCGCATTTGTGATGCTTCCATTCTCGATTCCATCGATAATGGCCTGAAGGTTTGTTCCTCCTCCGGAAACAAGTACTGCCACTTTTAGCATAAAGTAACTCCTTTTTCTCCAGCTTCCATATGCCCTACGATATATGGTGTATCTCCTGCTGCTTTGATTGCTTCCATTGTTTTGTCAACATCTTCTTTATCAACCGCAACAACCATTCCAAGTCCCATATTGAATGTGTTGTACATCATCTCTTCTGCGATATCTCCTTCTTTGGCAAGAAGTTTAAAGATTGCTGGTACTTCATAGCTGTCTTTCTTCACAACTGCTTTCATTCCTTCTGGAAGCATACGTGGGATATTCTCATAGAATCCACCACCTGTGATATGACTGCATGCTTTAACTGTAACTCCTGCATCTTTCACACTCTTTAATGCTTTTACATAGATTCTTGTCGGAGCAAGTAATGCTTCTCCTAATGTTTTTCCTAATTCATCATAATATGTATTTAAAGATTCTTTACTCATATCAAATACTTTTCTTACTAAAGAGAATCCGTTGCTGTGAACTCCTGTAGATGCCATACCGATCAAGACATCTCCATCTTTTAAGTTTTCTCCTGTGATCAGGTCTTTTTCTGTCACATACACCAACTGCAAATCCTGCAAGGTCATAGTCTTCTTCTGGCATAAGTCCTGGATGTTCTGCTGTCTCTCCACCGATCAAGGCTGCATCTGACTGTACACATCCTTCTGCTACACCGCTTACGATCTCAGCGATCTTTTCAGGATAGTTTTTACCGCAGGCAATATAGTCTAAGAAGAACAGAGGTTCTCCTCCTGCACATGCAATATCATTTACACACATAGCAACTGCATCGATACCGATCGTATCATGTTTATCAAGGATCATTGCAAGTTTTACTTTTGTTCCACATCCATCAGTTCCTGAAAGTAAGACTGGATCATCCATATCTTTGATCTTCTTTAAAGAAAATGCTCCGGAAAATCCTCCTAATCCACCAAGTACCTCTTCTCTCATGGTTCTCTTTACGTGTTCTTTCATCAGTTCTACAGATTTGTATCCTGCTTCAATATCCACGCCTGCTTTCTTGTAATCCATTGTTACTTCTCCTCCTGATTATTTAAAATATTGATCAATACCATTTGCAATGCCGTCTACCATCTTCTTCTGTGTCTGCTTCTTCTGCATCTGTTTATCTTCGGTCTTATTTGTCATAAATCCCATCTCTATCAGTGCCACTGGAATCTTACTCCAGTTTGTTCCTGTAAGATCGTCACGTTTTGATAAAACCACGTTTCTTGAATTGGTTGACTTACAATAACTGTCCAGTATATTCTTTGAGAGTTTTTTACTCTTCTTGCTTAATTTTGCTACATAAGGATTCTGCTGTGATGGGTATAGCACAGAAACACCACGAACATTCGCTGATGCTGCATCCGCATGTAGTCTGATACAGATATCAGCACCACTTTTATTTGCACGGATCGCTCTTTGCTTATTGCTAATGTTTACATTCTGTTTTCTTCTTATCATATACACATCATAACCGCGTTTTCTTTAACTCTTTCTCAAGCTTTAATGCAATCTGCAGAGTTTAATTTGGATTCTGGTACTTTCGTTTTGACTCCCTGCGTTCCGTATGCTACTTTGGGTTTACGCATCTTCGCGCCCGGTCCGATAGGTTCTGTCTTACTGTTTCCCTTTCCCTGGTGTCCTGCATCAATTGCAATCTTGTATGTCTTCTTTGTTTTTGCTGCACTTACTGGAAAACTTCCTGTAACTACAACCATACATACGCATAAAAACGCTGCAAGAATCTTCTTATTCATAATTTTTGTATCCAACTTTGTCAAGTTTCTCTGCTTTCTCTACAACTGACTGTTTCATCTCTTCGCTGTAAGCTTCTAATTTCTCAAGTAATTTCTCGTCTGATGTTGCAAGGATCTTCGCTGCAAGGATTCCTGCATTAAGTCCTCCATTGATCGCTACAGTCGCTACTGGTATTCCAGATGGCATCTGTACGATAGAATATAAAGAATCAACACCACCGAGGTCGGAAGTCTTCATCGGAATACCGATAACTGGCATTGGGAATAAAGCTGCACACATACCTGGAAGATGTGCTGCCTTTCCAGCACCTGCAATGATCACTTTCACTCCACGGTCCTTCGCACCTTTTGCCCACTCAAAGAAAATATCTGGTTCTCTGTGTGCGGAAATGATCGTCATCTCAAAATCGATCCCCATCTGATCTAAAAACTCTGCTGCTTTTTTCATGATAGGCATATCAGAATCGCTGCCCATTACAATTGCTACTTTTGCCATGTTCTTTCTCCTTATCTTATGAAATTAACAAAAACTTCCCTTTCAGGATTTTATCTTTCTTATCATTGTACTGATTTAACCGATTTCCGTCAATGGTTCATTTAATGTTTCTGTACCAGAAAGTACAAATTTACCATCTTTGATCAGTAAAATCTCATCTCCGCCAAGGGTGATCGCACAAATAGAATCCAGTTCTTCATATGGAATCGTAATATCTGTGTGACACTGGAAATACTCGCCTTCTTTGGAGCATTCATTATATTTTGCAACGATTTCTTTGCCATCTGGATTGTGAACTTCAGTTTCTTCACAATGACTGTAGCAAGTATCTCCCACTGCAAAATGAGGTCCCATCTTCTCAACAATCAGGATCGGAAGCTGATATAAGATATCATATGTCTTTGCCATCACATATGCTGTTGTGTTTGTTCCGATCGCAAACTCGCCCATTGGGAGCGTATCTCTGTTATATAAGAGATTCTCTTTGATAAATGCCTTATTTTCTTCCTCTTGTTTTAAAGTTTTTGCATGTATATTCAGAAATCATTCCATCTTTAAAAGTAATTTCAAGATCAATGAATTTCAGATCATTTAAATAGACTTCTCCAACATGCAGTACTCCATTGGTCCCTGTTAATTTTGGTGAGGTAAACACTTCTCCAACTGGAATATTGACATCTGCAAGGCAGTTTTCAAAATTCGTTTCTTTGGATGGGTCATCCATCTCATGCATCGCTACGTATAGGTCGGTCTTATTCTTTCCTTTTCCTTTGATATGAACTTCCACTGCCTGATTCAGGGCATCGATCAAATGCTGCTGAATCTGTCTGTATTTGTCTTTATCCAATGTATTAACTTTCACGACTTCTTTAAAAATCTCTTCAAAATTATCCCCGATCTCAGGAATTGGATATGAAATAATCGTAAAGCTCCTCTGCTCTGGTTTGATATATTGATTCATGATCTCTGAGGCTTTCATCTGAAATTCCACAGAAAGCTCCTGCTGCTTCTTGCTTAATTTTAAATTCTCTTCTTTATTCTCTGGTAAAAAAGGTATTTCCCCAAATGTTTCCATGCAAGCTGGTCCAGCAAACACATACGCTTCATCTTTATAATGTTCATATGCATTATGATAACATTCTAATTTGTGTTTCATAAAACGATTATCAAAGAATATCGCCTGATCATATCTGTGGTCATATTCATACTGTGGGTTTGGAGAAGATGAAACATAACCAATCTTATGAAGTCCTTGTGTTAAAACAGATACGCCACTTCTATAGATGATCGGTGCAAGCCCAATTTCTGAAAATAAACGAACTGCCTCTCTGACAACTGGTTCAAATCCGATCGTATAACGGATAATTAACACTTCGTTTTGGACTCATATCAATGTTATTGATGATAAATCCTTCATGAAATCCATCAACATATGTTTTGGCCATTGCTGTGATCTCTTCTTGTGGCAATTTATTTAAAAACTTTAAAGTATCAATTTTCATTTTCGGAAATATTAATTCTCCATATTGATACAAAATATCTGGATCACTGAGATCAGATTCCATCACGATCTTTGTTGCAAAATCAAGTTCTGGGTCTAACTGTTCTCTAATTCTGTACTCAAAAACATCCTCGCTGTAATCTCTCATATGATCAAAAACAATATGCTTGATCTTCTGCGGATGTTCTTCTCCTGACAAAAATAATTGCTGATTTCCAAGAACAATTCATTGTTGATCACAAGGTCAAACAGTCTTCCTTCGATCGCATAGATAAATCCACTGCGCATCTCTGCATATAAAAATGCGAAGATCTGACCATACTCTTTTCCAAACTTTTCTGTACAAAATTTTGGATTCCCAAACTATGTGCATATTGTTCCTGGCTGATCTCTTCATACCATATTCTATTCCACTGTTTTAACTGTTCTAATGTCCTCTCTTTGGTATCGTAAATCTCATTTACATATAATAAAAGATCTGCCATTTTAGAAAAATATGAAGAAAATTCTCTTGTTTCTTCTACATCTTTCTTTAATTCTAACAGTGCGATCTTATTTTAATTCATGTCTTTCTGATAACATTGTATTCAAGTCATCTCTTCCTTTCTTTACTTAGATCATTGCAATTATTCCAATCACAAAAAATGATCACAGATACTGCCAGCACAATTCCGTTGCAAGTACATCCAATGATCTTCCATTTCATCACTGCTGCGGTATCTTTCATACTTTGTATTCCAAAGTATAATCCTATAGCTGATACTACCAGCAAGATCCATCCTCCAACTCCACTTAATGGACTGCTTGTTCCTCCTGTCTTTATGGAACCGAAAAGCAGCAGGTAATATCCAATGATCCCTGCTGCTCCTAAAATCACAGAAACAATTGATTCCCGTGAAATAATCTTGTCAGATGGACGATATGCAAATGTTTTTCTTTTGTTTCTCTTCATTTTGCCGCCCTCTTTCTGTTATATAAATCATATACTGCTACTACGATCCTGTATATCATATACCCGATCAATCCACCAACCGTATTCATCAGAAGATCATCTACATCAAATACCCCTACTTTCATGATCAATTGACTTGTCTCGATCACTAAACTAAAAAAGGAAGTTGCAAACACTGCACGAAAAAAATGCCTTTTTTCTTATTGATCACGATCGGGATCATAAAACCAAATGGACTGAATGCAAAAATATTTCCAAACAGATTTGTGACCACTGCTTCGGTGGACAAAAAATGTCTGTATGTCCAGAACCTGTTGATTTCTTTGAATAAAATTAAGTTCACATGGGAGGTATCATATCCTGTATCCCTCCCATATCGTTCACTCAATAATACAAAATAAAAATATAACTATGATATAAAAGATAAAAATATAATTTTTTATTCCTCGTCTGGCTAACTTCTTTTTTCTCAACCGTCACAAGAACCATCCTTAATGTTTTGCACCATACTGTTCATAGTATGCATCAATTGCTGCTTTTAATGTATCATCAATCACAACTTTTCCATTACATTCTTTGTTATATAAACATTCTACAACTTCTTCCATATCAACGATCGCTGCTGTATCAAATCCATATAATTCTTTCACTTCATCCAGTGCACATTTTTCTCCGCCTTTACCGATTTCCATACGGTTTAAGGATACCATTAATCCAACGATCTCTACGTTTGCTGCTCCTTTTACTTTTGGAACTGTCTCTTCCATGGATTTACCAGATGTTGTAACATCTTCGATCATGATCACGCGGTCACCGTCTTTTAATTCGCTTCCAAGGAAGTTTCCTTTATCTGCACCATGATCTTTTGCTTCCTTACGGTCAGAACAATAACGAACTTCTTTTCCATATAATTCGCTGTATGCGATCGCTGTTACAACTCCTAATGGAATTCCTTTGTATGCAGGTCCGAATAACACATCAAAATCATCTCCATAAGTACTATGGATTGCTTTTGCATAATATTCTCCAAGTCTCTTTAACTGAGATCCTGTCACATAAGCTCCTGCATTCATGAAAAATGGAGATTTTCTTCCACTCTTTAATGTAAATTCTCCAAATTTTAATACATCACTTTCTACCATAAATTCGATAAACTCTCTCTTATACTGTTCCATCTTCTATTTAAACCTCCATCTTATTCATTCTTTGCTAATTTGCGGTATTCGTCATGATAAAAACGAATCACATCTTTTCTTGTCACGATCCCGATAAATTTCTCCTGATCATCAATGACCGGAACAAAATTCTGATCTGTGATCACATCGACAAGATCATCCATATCTGTGCTGATCGTCACTGCCTGAATGTTTCTCTTTCTCTTTACATCCATAAGTTTGACTTTCTCAGCTTCTGATATATTCCAATGGCACATAGATTCCATGGCACGCAATACATCACCTTCTGTGATCGTTCCTGCGTATTTACCATCATCAGTTAATGTCGGCACTGCTGAATATCCATGATATTTTAGTTTTTCAAAAAAAAAAACGCCTGCCTTAAACTTTCATCGGCAGGGATATAGGCAACCTCACTTTTCGGAGTCAGGAAAAATAAAATATTCATACCCTCATCCTCCTTTTATTATCTATTTGACACATCCGATCAATTCGTTAATATCATTGATCTGATGTCTTTCCATGTAAGTTTTGATTCCATCAACCACTTCAAGTGTCGTTGCAGGATTGATAAAGTTTGCTGTTCCTACTGATACCGCTGTTGCACCAGCCATGATAAACTCTAATGCATCCTCAGCTGTTGAGATTCCACCCATACCGATAATTGGCACATCCACAGCGTTAGCAACCTGATATACCATACGGACAGCAACTGGTTTGATCGCTGGTCCGGACATCCCACCTGTCTTATTGGCAAGCACAAAATCTCTTCTTTCAATATCGATCTTCATTCCTGTTAATGTATTAATCAAAGAAAGAGCATCACTTCCTGCATCAACTGCAGCTTTTGCCATCTCTGTGATATCTGTGACATTCGGGCTTAACTTCATGATGATCGGCTGTTTTGCTTTTGCTTTCACTGCCTTCGTAATATCATATAACGCTTTGGGATCCTGTCCAAAAGCAATCCCGCCTTCTTTCACATTCGGACAAGATACATTGATCTCTAATAAATCTACTGGCTGGTCAGCAAGTCTTTCTACAACCTCGAGATAATCCTTTTCGGATTTTCCACAAACATTAACAATGATCGTGCTCCGGCTTTCTTAAGATATGGAATATCTCGTTCAACAAACACATCGATCCCAGGATTCTGCAATCCGATCGCATTTAACATACCACCATATACCTCTGCAACTCTAGGCACAGAATTCCCCGGCCATGGAACATTAGCAACTCCTTTGGTTGTCACTGCTCCTAATTTGGAAAGGTCAACAAATTCACTGAATTCTTCTCCGGAACCAAATGTTCCTGATCCTGTTGTCACAGGGTTCTTCATTGTTACTCCGGCAATATCAACTGATAAATTCATTATAGTTCCACCTCCCTTGGCGTCGAATACTGGTCCATCTTTGCAAACACGTTTGTTATGAACATGTGAATGGGAATCCACGTCTTTTGACTTGCAAACACAGGCTTAAGCATGCACCGATTCCACATACCATTCTCTCTTCCATGGAAATCCTGTGCTTCGATCCCCATCTCTTCTGCATATGCTTTGATTCCTCGAAGCATTGGTGTTGGACCACATGCATAGATGATGCTTCCTTCCACGCCCTGCTCTTTGATCGCATCAATGACATTTCCCTTCGTTCCAAAAGATCCGTCTTCTGTAGAGATCACAACATCTCCAACTGCCTCAAATTCGTCTTTTAAGAACATATCACTGTCACGGTATCCTAAAACTGCTGTTTTGTCGCAATCTAACTGCTTCATTAATTCTAACATCGGAGGAATTCCGATTCCGCCACCGATTAAAATTGCTTTTTTGTCTTTCTGTGTAAATCCGTTTCCTAAAGGTCCTAAGATTTTGACCATCTCACCTTCTTTGTAATCGGATAATTCCTTCGTTCCATCTCCAACCGTACGATAGACGATCCTTAATGTCCCTGCTTCTTTATCGATCCCACAGATACTGATCGGTCTTGGAAGGATCTTACTCTTGTTATTCAGATAAACAGAAATAAACTGTCCTGCTTTTGCTTCTTTCGCAATCTCTTCTGCTTTCAATGTCATATCAAAGATTCCGTCTGATAAAGATGTATGACGAATGATCTCTGCCATTACCTGTTTCTTACTCATCTTGCAATTCTCCTTTATCTGGCTGTTTTCTTTACTCACAAAATAGGTGTTCTTTTATTTTACCCAGGCCTGTTTTAAATCTTCTTTCATATCGAGAACAGCCTGTCTTGATGCATCTGCGTAATTTTCTTCTCCAAACTGACTGTAAGCATCCTGTTTATATGCACAGATGATTCCTCTGGAAGAATTAATGATCGCACCTAATCCATCTTCGTTAAAGAATGGCGCAAGATCCTTTGCCTGACCACCCTGTGCTCCGTATCCTGGAACTAAGATGTATGATTTTGGCATGATCTTTCTTAATACTTCTCCCATCTTAGGATAAGTTGCTCCAACAACGGCACCGATATAGCTGTAAGAATCTCCCATCAGTTCTTCTCCCCAGGAAGCAACTTTCTCGGCTACCATCTCATATAACGGTTTTCCATCGATCTCCTGATCCTGGAATTCTCCGCTGGATGGGTTTGATGTCTTAACTAAGATGAACATTCCCTTCTTCTCTTCTTTACATACTTCCATAAATGGACGGATTCCATCACTTCCAAGATATGGATTAACTGTTACAAAATCTTCACAAAATCCGCTGTATGTCTTGCTTCCCACTGCAACCTTTCCTACATGACCGATCGCATAAGCTTTAGATGTTGATCCAATATCTCCACGTTTGATATCTCCGATGATCACAAGACCTTTGCTCTTTGCATATTCACATGTCTTATTAAATGCAACAAGTCCTGGAACTCCAAATTGTTCATACATAGCAATCTGTGGTTTTAACTGCTGGAATCAGATCATAAGTTGCATCAATGATTCCTTTATTATACTGCCAGATTGCCTCTGCTGCTCCTTCTAAAGTCTCACCATATTCAGCAAATGCTGCTTTCTTAATATATTCTGGTACATAATCAAGCATTGGATCTAATCCAACAACAATAGGGGCATCTAATTTTTTTAATATTGTTTACTAACTGATTGATCATCGAACTCTCCTTTATATCTTTCTTCTTATATTTCAAAAGATTATACCCTTTCTCATTTATTGATTAAGGTATATTCAATTTTATCTTATCACAAAAAAGGGAGTTTCGTCTACGAAAACTCCCTAAAATCAATTTTAAATTTGTATTACAATTCTTTTGCAAAGGAAAAATCCTGCATAACTTCTATAACTCCTGGACGTTTTTTTTTTAAAAATTCTTCTTCATTTCCTTGTCACAGATCACAACGATCTGTTCACATCCTGCATCATATGCATTTCGGATTCCAGAATTGGAATCTTCATAAATTCTAATGTCTTTCATATCAATGCCGATCACATCGGCTGCTTTATGAAACATTGCGATCTTATTCTCATATGTTCCATCATCATAAACGATATCTTCTGGCTTGATCCAGCGGTCCAGTCCAAAGGACTCAATAAAGAAATCAATATTTTTCTTTGATTGATGCACTAGCAATCTAAATGGAATATCTTTTTTCTTTCAAATGATCAAAAAACTCACATACACCATCTACCCAG
>ENA-OPYV01000222-OPYV01000222.1-human-gut-metagenome-genome-assembly--contig:-NODE-222-length-18002-cov-2.008559_pt1 | contig 18002 bp, 30 predicted proteins | sample MGYA00242474_ERZ504485 | MGnify/ENA primary metagenome ERZ504485 (study PRJEB26092, sample SAMD00036263) | human gut metagenome | host: Homo sapiens | study: EMG produced TPA metagenomics assembly of...
AGGTGGACAAGGTGATAAAGAAGTCCAGCACGCTGTCCGTAAACAGCCCTTTCAGCACCGGCGACGGATGGCGCCGATCCTTAAACTTATAGTACGCGCCCAGCAGCAGTTCACTACCGCCGTTACCGCAATGATCACCGCATAGCGAACCGAAAACCACACCGCGCCGGGTACAGAGTTCGTTCCAAGGACACATAGCCGAAGCCAAAGCCGGTGCCCACGATCACCACGGCAGTGATAAAACCGGTGAGATCCTCCGCCCGACCTAACCCGAACGGGTACTTCGGCGAGGTGCGCACAGAAAGCCAAAAGCCAACCAGTGCGATGATACATACCACGCTGTCCAGCGCGTTATTCAGCGAGTCTACATAAATCGAAATGCTGTTGGTGGAAATACCCACATACAGCTTTACCATAAACAGGCACAGGTTGACGCAGATGCCGAAGACAGCCGCCCGCATCCGTGCCTTTGTTCCATCATCTGTTACATACTCCCCCTCTTTGCAGCGACTTACGCTTTTTCAATCAGCGCCACAGCGTGGGCTGCCATACCCGCGCCGGTACCGGTAAAGCCCAGTCCCTCCTCGGTGGTGGCCTTTACGCTGACCTGCGCTATATCCACCCGGCAGGCATCGGCAATGTTGCCCCGCATTTCATCTATATACGGCGCCAGCTTTGGTCGCTGCGCCAAAAGCGTAGCGTCGATGTTCTCAATTTGATAGCCATGGTCGGCCAGTACCCGCACCACTTCTTCCAGCAATTTTAGGCTGTCCGCCCCCTTCCAGCGGTCATCTGTATCCGGAAACAGGTGTCCAATGTCACCCAGCGCCGCCGCGCCCAGCAGGGCGTCAGAGATGGCGTGCAGCAACACATCCGCATCGCTGTGCCCCAGCAGGCCCTTTTCAAACGGAATGGTCACACCGCCTAAGATCAGCGGGCGTCCCTCCACCAGTTTATGTACATCGTAGCCGTGGCCGATACGCATTACTCTGCCTCCCTTGCTTTTAAGATTGCCTCTGCCATGGGCAGATCCTCCGGGGTGGTGATCTTCATATTGGTATACTCACCGATCACAACGGACACCGGCACGCCCAGGTTCTCCATCAGCTTGCAATCGTCGGTAAAATTCCCGCCCTGGGTCTTGGCCTTCTCCATGGCCTGCTTGTACAGGTCAAAGCGAAAAATCTGGGGCGTTTTGAATGGCGATCAGTTGGGAGCGATCCGGGGTGTCCGTGATCTCGTAGTCATCATTGATCACCTTAATCGTGTCTTTTACAAATACGCCGGTGGCCGCCGCGCCGGTCTCCTCCGCCCGATGCAGGGTGTCTAAAATCTCGTCTCGGGTCACCAAGGGTCGGGCACCATCGTGGATCAGCAGCAGATTGCAGTCGTCAATGGTGTCTACTGCATTTTGCACACTCTCTTGGCGAGTCTTGCCGCCAAAGACAAAGCTCACTTTCTCCTGAGGCAGCAGGGCGGACATAGCGTCCACATCCGCAGGACGACAAACCACCAGCACCTCGTCCACCTGGGGCAGATCCGCAAAGGCGGCCACCGTGCGGGCAATCACCGGCGTGCCACACAGGGCAGCAGCACCTTGTTCTTTGCACTTTGCATACGACTGCCGGAACCGGCAGCCACGATCACAGCCACATTAGCCAAGTTGAATCATCCTCTCCGTCTCCTCCCGGGTGGGGGTCACAAAATTGTTTTATAATCTGTATAGATCACCCGACCGGGCTTGGCACCGGCAGGTTTCTTTACAAATTTGACTCGGGTATAGTCCACAGGTACATTGGAGGACGCGCGAGCCTTGCTGTTGTAGGCAGCCAGTACCGCAGCGTCATGGAGCGCCGACTCCGACGGTGCCCGCCCGGCAGTGACCAGCACCACATGACAGCCGGGCGTGTCCTGGGTATGGAACCAGTAGTCCTCTCCTGCTGCCGTCTTTAAGGTCAGCTTGTCGTTCATCACATTGTTGCGACCTACTAAAATGCGAAAGCCGTCCGCCGTTTGGTATTCCAGCGGTTTCAGCGCCTTGGCCGGCTTCTCCTTGCCCCGATGGCGCAGATAACCCCCGGCGGTCAGTTCTGCCCGAATGGCAGAAATCTCCGCATCGGTAGAGGAACGACTCAGGGCGTCCAACACACTGTCCAAATACGCCGCTTCCGCCTCTGCCTGGGCAATAAAGCCGGTGAGTTTTTGCTCCGCCACCTGCTTTTTGCGATAGTCTTTATAATACTTTTGGGCGTTCGCCGAGGGACTCAGCGCCGGGTCTGCCGGAATACGCACCACCGTGCCCGGCTCATAATAATTCTCTAAATCATAAAAAGGCGCGCCCTTCTCCAGCGCATATTGGTTGGAGGTGATTAGGTCGCCGTAAATACGGTACTTGTCCTTATCCGCGCAGTCCAGCAGCTCCTGCCGCCGATTCTCCGCCTTGCGCACCGCCCGCTCTTGCAGAGTGGTCAGGTGATGGAACAGATCGGCGCTGCGGCTCTTGATCCGCGCCAGCCGCACCCGCTCGTAAAAGAAGAAGTCCAGCAGCGCGCTGGGGCTGGCAAAGCTGCGGCATTCCAGCAAGTCACCATATTGATGGATCGGCGTAAAGGCAAAGTCCTTGGGCACCCCGTCCAGCACCACCGTGGGCGATGGCGCCAGCGCATAGGCGCGCAGCTGTTCTAATGTCAGCCCCTGCTCCAACTCCCGGCAGATAATAGGCGACACACCCAAAGGGTATTTTGCACTGCCTTGGCGCCGGTGGCACCGCAAGTTTGCAACCGATGGGTAATGGTGTCTAAATCCTCGGTTAGAATATTCAATTTGTCCTGGGGCGGCGGTAAAGTGTAATCTACCCCGGGCAGCAGCCGCCGGTTGCCGGTCTCGCCGGTCATACGGCGAATACAATCTATAATTTTACCGTGCGTCCAGGAGTAAAATGTTGGCGTAACGACTTAAAATCTCGATCACCAGTCGGTAGGTCACCCGATCTCCCAGCTCATTGGTGCCGGTAAAGTGCAGTTCCAGCACCCGCTCCAAACCGGGCTGGGTCACATCGTCCAGCCGCGCCCCTTGCAGCAGCTTACGCAGCAGCATGGTAAACATAGGGGGTCTCGCCGGGTTCTCCGGCGCATAATCCGTAAAATGCACCCGGGCGCTGTCCGGGCGGCAGCTGAGCAGCAACTTTTTGGCGCCGCTGCGCCCCCGCAGTCAGCACGATCTCCTCTTTGGTAGGCTGGTGGATCTTGTCCACCCGATCCCCCACCGCACCGTCTGCGATCTCCCGTTGCAAGCAGTGCAAAAAAATACCGTCCAGAGCCATATTTACACCGTCAGCACAGGGTTCTTCTGGGGTGCACAAATAAATTCCACATCCGGGAACGCCTGTTCCAATCTTTCTTTTAAGGTCATAAAGGCGGCATACTCGGTCTCATAATGACCGGCAGCCAGTACCGGGCACTGCGCCTCTGCCGCTTCCAGCAGATCATGGTAACGCACCTCACCGGTAAGATAGCAGTCTGCCAGTTGTTGCGCCTGTCGCCAAAATTCACCGCCGGCGCCACCGCAAACGGCTACCGTTTCGATCAGCGCCTCCGTGTCTGTATAGCGCAAGCCATCGCTTTCCAGCACTTCACCGGCCATAGCGGCAAAATCGTCCACGCTCATAAGCCTGGGACAGACGGCCAACGGTCAAAAACCGTCGGCGCTATGGGTCAGGTTCGTAAGCCCAAGCAAAGCAGCCAAACGATCGCCAATACCGCCGAGTGCCTTGTCAAAACAAGTGTGGGCGCTGATAAGCGCAATGCTGTTTTGCACCAATTCGCTGACCGGCGTGCCGGTATAGACCTGCTTCAGTCCGTGAAAAATCAGCGGATGATGGGTCAAGAGCAGCTCTGCCCCCATACCCACGGTAAAGTCCACCACCGCCAGGGTTGCGTCCAGGGACAGCACGCAACGGCGCACAGGCGCCTGCATATCCCCCACCAAGAAGCCGGAATTGTCCCACTCCTCCATGGTGTCATAAGGCGCAATGGAATTGATCCAGTTGTTAATATCTGCAACAGTCGTCATAATTTTTCCTCAATGGCGCGGATCACATCCGCCGTATCCGCGCCGCCCTTTTGGCGATTGCGTAGGTAGCGGATTAGCTGCTCAAAATAAGCCTTGTCGCTAAAATCCGTAATCCCGCCCAAATACGAATCCGCAGGGGTATAGCCCTCCGGCGCACCGCCGGGTACAGCCAGCAGCACCAAATAATGATCGCCGTCCCTCCCTGGCACCACCCGGGCGCAAGCGAATTTCAAAGCCATTTGTATACAAAAAAAATTGCCGCACGACCTCCGGGTGGGTCATGGGCTGCAAAATCAATGTTTTTTATGTATATACGGGCAGGCGGACAAGATCTCAGCAATCAGTTCTCCGCCCATACCTGCCAAAATCACCGCATCGCACTCGGTATCTGCAATATCCGTCAGCCCACTGCAAAGGCGGGTCTGAATTTGGAAGGTCAAGCCCAGTTCTTCTACCAATCGGCGGCAGGCACCCAGCGGGCCCGGGCGCACATCGGCAGCCACCACACGGGACGCAATCCCCTGTTGCACCAAATAGGCGCTCACATAGCGTGGTCACAGCCAATATCCGCCACCGCGCAGCCGGGCGGCACCATGTCCGCCACAGCCTGCAATCGGGGAGTTAAGCGATCATTTCCGGATCAGAGCATTGATCTGCTCCAGCAGATCGTCTGTATCTACGCCATGCACAGCGCAAGCCTGCTCCACCGTCTCACCCCGAGATGCGGGGCAGCCCAAGCAGTGCATACCCATCTGCAAAAAGTAAGGGGCCGCATCCGGGCAAATGTCTAAAATATCGCCGATCACCGTATCTTTTGTAATTTCCGTCATTTTGTTGTCCTCCGGTACTACTAAATCTGTTATACAATATATAGTATAACCTACTTTGACATAATAGCACAAATGAATTGCAAGTTCAAGCCGATTGTGGTAAAATAGTCACCGGTTCAAGTTATGGCCTTATTTCTATGGATGAATCAGGTGATTTTATGCAAAATCTAAATCCAAAAGACGGCGCTTACAATCCCGGGCTGCAATTCGACGCCTTTACAGCAGGCATTGAGGACGGCGGCCTGCGTGCAAAAGCTCCATTTCAGCTATGGTGTGCTACATTCTTGCCAATATTGAAAAGCCCCTGAGCATTAAGAATATTACCGACGCACTGACTGCCGGTTGCATTGCCAATTATTTTGAAATTTGCGACTCCATTGACCGGCTGAAAGCCGCCGGTCAAATTGTAGAAAAAGACGACCGGCTGTACGCTACGCCCCAGTGCAAAGCGGCGGTGGAACTGATCGAGAACGACTTGCCTCTGACCATGCGAGAAAAGAGCATTGCCTGTTGCCAACGAGCGCTGGCCAAAAGAGACATATCAGCGAGAGAATCGGGTGGATATTGAGCCGGACGGCAACGCTTTCCAGGTGACGCTGCATGTGAGCGATATTGACCGGGACTTTATGGCGCTCAAGCTCTATATGCCCACCAAAGCACAGGCCCAGGCAGTTAAAGAGAAGTTCCAGGCCAATCCGGTGCGCGTCTATGAAGCGGTAATTAACACACTTTTTAGCGAGGAACAGGATCCACCCATTGACTGAGGCGAAAAGAGCCGCTGACATCAGCGGCTCTTTTTTTATAAATAGAAACACAAAAAAAAAATCCCGCCTGCAACCGCAAGCGGGATCTTTTTTTATCCATTAGTCCTGGTCGGACAGAGCGGGAATGCCCTCTTCCGGCTTGGGCAGCAAAGTCTTCATGGACAGGCTGACACGCTTCTTATCAAAGTCAATGTCCGTGATCTCGCACTTCACTTCATCGCCAACCTTCAGCACATCGCCGGGGGTCTTTACACGATCCCAGCTGATCTGGCTGATATGGATCAGGCCATCAATACCGGGGATTACATTGGCAAAGGCGCCAAAGGCAGCCAGACCAACGATCTTAGCATCCACAACGGTGCCCACAGGATAATCGCGCTTGAGAATCTCCCACGGGTTGTCCTCCAGCTTCTTGAAGCCAAGAGAGATCTTCTTGTTCTCGTCATCCAGCTTCTTGATGGTCACCTCTACGGTGTCGCCAACCTTAACCACCTCACTGGGGTGCTTAATGCGGTTCCAACTCAGCTCGCTGATATGAATCATACCGTCAATACCGCCGATATCTACGAACGCGCCGTAGCTGGTCAGGGACTTCACGGTACCGGTCAGCTTCTGACCCTCGGACAGGGTAGCCCACAGAGCCTCCTGCTGGGCTTTCTTCTCCTCATTGGCTACAACCTTAATGGAGCCAACGGCACGGCGGCGAGCCGGGTTCAGGTCAATAACCTTGAAGCGAACGGTTGTGCCCTTGAGCACATCCAGTTCCTGCCCACGGGGTACGCCGGTAAGAGAAGCGGGCACAAACACGCGGGTGCCCTTGGCGGTTACCAGAACACCGCCCTTTACGATAGCAACAACGGTGCCTTCCAGCACTTCATCGTTCTCATGCGCTGCAACGATTTCGTCCCAGCCTTTGAATGCGTCCACCAGCTTCTTGGAAAGCTTCAGAACGCCCTCTTCATCGGATGTTTTCATGATGACGAGGTCCAGTACATCGCCGATTTTGACAACATCCTCTGCTTTATCCACCGGCTCTGCGGAAAGATCAGCCAGTGCGATCACACCGGTCTGCTTTCTGCCGGTCACATCAACGAATACCTCGGTGGGTGTGATGTTTACAACAGTGCCCTTTACGACCTTGCTGTTATCATCTTCGCTAAAGGATTCTTCCAGCATTCTGCGAATGAGGATCTCACCATCAGCAGATGTGTTGACAGCAGCCTCAGCGGCCTGATTCGCATCTGCTGTCTCCACAACTTCTTCAGTAGCGGCTGAAGTTGTTTCAACTCCTTTTCTTTAATTTCTTCGGACATGGTTTTGAGTACCTCCTTGATGATTGCCGACGGCGTAGACGCCCCGGCTGTAACACCAACCACCGCATAGGCACTGAGATGTAGTCCGCGCAGCTCCGCCGCCGTTTCAATCAGAAAGGTGGGCGCATTCGCAGCACACACATCTCGCAGCTTACAGGTGTTTGATGAATGGCGACCTCCGATCACAAGCATCGCGTCGCACTCCCTGGACAGAGCCGCCGCTTCTTCCTGTCTTTCAGAAGTAGCATTGCATATTGTACTATAAATTTTGGTATTTGTACATACCTTTTTAAGAATTTTCTCAGACTTTTTCCATTCTTTTAGGCTAAATGTGGTCTGAGAAACGCAAATCATCGGGTTGTTTGGTGAAATTGCACCACTTTTTTAGGATCTCCTGCAATTCCTCGGCATTTTTTAAACACATAACTGGCGCCGGGGCAATAAGATCGAATACCAACCACTTCCGGGTGATCCGCGTCTCCGGCAATGAGCACCGTGGTGTCCGGCGACTGGCTGCCCACAATACGATGAATCTTCAAAACGAAGGGGCATGTCGCATCCGTAAAGGGCAAATGGCGTGCCTCCATTTCCTCCACCACGCACTTGTCCACCCCATGGGTGCGTACCACAATCTGATAACCGGGCGGACAGTCCTCTACCCGATCAATAATCTTGACCCCGCGCTCCGCCAGATCGCCCACCAGCTGGGCGTTATGAATAATGGGGCCAAGGGTGCACACCTGCTCCCCTGCCTCCACTTTATCATATAACAGTTCCACCGCCCGGTTGACGCCAAAGCAGAAGCCGGCGGTCTTGGCCAGTTTTATTTGCACGCTCTCTCATCCTCCCACAGGGCGGTAATGGCGTCCATCACCTTGCCGGCAGCGTCCTTAATATCGTGGGGGCCCAGCTCTTCTCGATCCAGTCCCAGGTCTGCCTGGGTCAGCAGCTTACCGTAGCGCACGGTCACCTGCCTGCCCGGTTTGATTTTGCCGTCGCAGCAAATGGCCACCGGCAGCACATCGGCGCCTGTAGCTTGGCAATCACTGCCACACCGGCCTTGGCCTTTTGGGGCACGCCGTCCTTGTCTTTAATGCGGCGACCCTCCGGACAAATGGCCATCACATGATTTTCCTCTATGATTTTTACGCCGTAGTCAATAGCAGAGGTATCGCCCTTGCCCCGGCGCACCGGGAAGGCATACATCCGAGTCATAAACCAGGCGGCAATGGGATTCTTAAACAGTTCCACCTTGGCCATAAAATGCAGGGGCGGCACCTCCTTGGGCAACGCCACAAACACCGGGTCAACCGCGCAGGTGTGGTTGATGGCAACAATATAGTTGGTGCGACCCTTGGGAATGTTCTCCAGCCCCTTAAAGCGCATTTTGTACACAAGCTTCACCAGCGGGCCAAATACGGTCTTGATGAAGCCATAGGTTTTGTAATGTTTTACCTGGGTGTAGTCAAATTCTTTCATTTTGTATGCTCCCGAATGATATTGATGATTAGGTCGGTGGACTGCTGCAAATCCAGCTCCGAGGTATCCGCCATAATGCTGTCGGCAGAGGGTTTCAGCGGGGCGATCTCCCGGTGGCTGTCCTGATAGTCCCGACGGTTCACATCCGCCAGCACATCTTCATAGGTCACCGTCTGTCCCTTTTCCACCAGCTCCTTATACCGGCGCGCGCGCGGCACTCCGGCGTAGCGGATAAAAAGATCTTCACCTGGGCATTGGGCAACACCACAGTGGCAATATCCCGCCCATCCATAATTACATTGTTTTTCTTAGCTAAATCTCGTTGCAAGTCTAACAGGAACGCCCGCACAGCCGGCACGGCGCTGACCTTGGACGCGCCCATACTAATCTCCGGCGTGCGAATCAGATCGGACACATCTTCTCCGTTCAGGTACACATGCTGGCTGCCGTCCACAAACTTCAATTCCACCTGCAAATTTGGCAGCAACGCAGCAATGCCGTCGTCCGACTCCAAGACGCCGGCGCGCACCGCGCCCAGCGCCACCGTGCGATACAGCGCACCGGTATCCACATAAATATAGCCCAGCGCCTTGGCTGCCGCCTTGGCATGGTGGACTTGCCTGCGCCGGCAGGTCCGTCAATGGCAACATTGATCATCATAAAAAAATCCCCCTTTTAGAATTACAGGTTTTGGCCGCACAGAGTGCCGGTGGAAAATGCGATCTGCAAATTGAACCCGCCGGTATAGCCGTCCACATCCAGCACCTCGCCGGCAAAATACAAATTCTCCACCAGCTTAGAGCCCATAGTCTTTGGCGACACCTGGCGCACATCTACGCCCCCGGCAGTAACTATGGCCTCCTCCACCGGGCGAAAGTCGGTGATATGCACAGCAAAGTCCTTCATCAGCCGCACCAACGCGTGGCGCTCCTCCCGACTGATCTGATTGACCTTCTTGCCCGGTTCCAGCCCGCTGCGGCGTACAAATACCGGAATCAGCTTCCGGGGCAGCAGCCCGCCCAAGGCATTGATCAAATCTTTATTTTGCAACGCAGAAAAGTCTCGCTGCACCCGCCGGTCCAGCACATCAAAGGCCAGCGCGGGCTTTAAGTCGATATGCAGATTATACACCCCCCGCTCCGGCTGTGTCAAATGGCTGGAGGCAGAGAGCACCACCGGCCCGCTAACCCCGTAGTGGGTAAACAGCATTTCACCGAAATCCGTATAGACTTCCTTGTTCCCTTGGGTCACCCGAATCTCCACATTCCGCAGGCTCAGCCTTGCAGCTCCGGGATAAAATTATTATCACACACCAAAGGCACCAACGCCGGGCGAATAGGCACAATGGTGTGGCCGCACTGGCGGGCAAAGGTGTAGCCGTCGCCGGGTAGAGCCGGTGGCAGGATAACTACACCCACCGGTACATACGGCAACGCTGTGGCAGGTCAAGCGGCGACCGTCTGTCAAATGCACCGCCTGTATCCGCCGACCGTCCTCGGTCAGCTCCAGCCGCTCTACCGTGCCTTGCAGAAACTGCACACCGGCATTTTTTGGCACGGCGCACCAAGGCGTCTACAATATCCGTTGCGTGATCCGATACCGGGAATACCCGCTCCCCTCGCTCAATCTTAGTGGGCACGCCCAAGTCCTCCAGCAGAGCGATGGTGTCATAAGGCATAAAGTTAGAAAAGGCGGAATACAAGAACCGTGGGTTGGTGGGAATATGCTCCAACAGCCCTTGCAGGTCAAAGGTAGCATTGGTCACATTGCAGCGCCCTTTGCCGGTAATGCGCAGCTTGCGCCCGGGGCGCTCCATTTTTTCAATCAGCAGCACACGGCCGCCCCTCTCGGCACACACCGCTGCGGCGGTCAGCCCGGCAGCACCGGCGCCGATGACAATTTTTGGTTCACTCATACTTCTTCCTCACCGGCGGCCAGTTCCTCGCTTGCATTCTCCCACCGGGCGTACAGATCGTCTCTGCGGGCGGTGGCGGCGTCCAGCTTGGCGGTTAGGTCCATCAGCGCCTGATAGTCCGCACCGGCAGACAGCTGCGCTTGTAGTTCTTCAATCTCTGCCTCCGTCTCCTCAATTTCCGCTTCCAACCGGGTAACGGCGGTACGCAGCTTGCGCAGGCGGGAGGCACGCTCCTTTTGCTCTTTATAAGAATTGGTCTTTGGTTTTTTCTTTGACGGCAGCTGTCCTCTGCTGTGTGACCGCACAATGCGCCATATAGTCGTCGTAGTTGCCGGTATAGCTTTGCACCCCGTTGGGCGTCAGCTCCAACACCCGGGTCGCCAACTTATTGATAAAATATCGGTCGTGGGACACAATGAGCATGGTGCCGTCATAATGAAGCAGCGTATTTTCCAGTTCTTCTCGTGAGGCAGCGTCCAAGTGGTTGGTAGGCTCGTCCAGCAACAAGAAGTTATAGCCGCCCAGCATCAACTTCAGCAGTGCCACACGCGCACGCTCACCACCGGAACACACGGACAAAGGCCGATACACTTCTTCTCCCTTAAACAGGAACGCCGCCAACGCATTGCGCACCCGGGTCTCCGTCATTTGAGGAAAGGTGTCCCACACCTCGCCGATCACCGTTTTCGTCAGGTCCAGCTTGGCCTGCACCTGGTCAAAGTAGCCGGTGAGTAAGTTGCTGCCAAAGCGAAAAGTGCCGTCCTGGCGAGGGTATTCACCGGTCAAAATTTTGAGCAGCGTGGTCTTGCCACAGCCGTTATCCCCCAGCAGGAACACCCGCTCCTGCCGCTTAATGTCAAAGGACACATCACGGAACAGCGCCTTGCCGTCAAAGGACTTAGACAAGCCGTCGCAGCTGAGCACATCTTCACCGCTGACGCACTTGGGGGTAAAGTCAAAGCGGATTTTCTGCAACTTGGCGTCCGGCACCACCAGCTGGTCACGAATACGCTGGATCACCTTTTCCTTGCTCTCGGCAGTTTTGATATTCTTTTCGCGGTTCCACTGCCGCTGCTGGGCAATAATACCCTCCAGGCGGGCAATCTCCTTCATATCATTGTCGTACTTCTCGGCAATTGGCCTTTTGCTCCGCCGCTTTTTTGCAGAAAACGGAGTAGTTGCCGCTAGAGCAACGGATCTTTTGATTTTCGAGTTCAATGGTTTTGTCCGTAATACGATCCAGGAAATAGCGATCGTGGGACACAATCAGGCAGGCGCCCTTAAAATCGGAAAGAAAGCTCTCCAACCACTCCACTGCGTGAATATCCAGGTGGTTGGTAGGTTCGTCCAGCAGCAAAAATCTGCCTTGGACAACAGCAGCTTTGCCAAAATCAACTTAGACTTCTGTCCGCCGGACAGCTTGTCCGTGGACATATCAAACTGCTTTTCCGTAAAGCCCAGGCCCAGCAGCGCCGAGCGTGTCATGGATTTATAAGTCAGGCCGCCCTCTCGCTGGAACTGCTCCGTCAAACGGTCTTGCAGGGCAATATCCGCCGCTGTATCCCCTTGCCCGCTGCGCAGGCGATCGCCCACTTCTTCCAGCTGCGCTCCAGTTCCATCAACGGCGCAAACACGCTGACCAACTCGTTCCACACGGTATTGCCGGCAGAGCAGGTGTGCTGCTCCATATAGCCCAGTTTACAATTTTTAGAGAGAAAGGCGCCGCCGCTGTCCGGCGTATAGTCGCCGCAGATCACCTTAAACAGCGAGGTCTTACCCACGCCGTTGGCGCCAACAAAGCCCACTTTCTCCCGCTCTTTGATAGAGAAAGACACACCGGCAAACAGCGTGCGCTCCCCAAAAGACAAGGTTAAGTTTTGTACATCTAAAACGGCCACAGGCGCCCACCTCCCGGTTTGCAAAATAGATTTGCCCATATTTTACACTATCCCGGCTTGAAAGTGAAGTCCTTTTTTGTTATTATATCTGGGAAATCAATAAAACAGAGGAAACAACTATGGAGATTTTAAAATTACAGCCCATCTTTAAGGATTATATATGGGGCGGTCAGCGCCTGCGAGAGGACTTTGGGTTCCAAAGTGACCTGCCCAAACTGGCAGAGGGCTGGATGCTTGCCTGCCACCAGGCGGGTATGAACACCATCGACGGCGGCAGCTATAACGGTCAGCCTCTGGAGCAGGTGGTCGAGTCCGTGGGCAAAGAAGCACTTTGCGGCACCAACGCCGCCCGATTCCCCTATTTTCCGGTGCTCATTAAGCTGATTGACGCCAAGGACAACCTGTCTATTCAAGTGCACCCGGATAACGACTATGCCCGCCGTGTGGAGAACGAATTCGGCAAGACCGAGATGTGGTATGTGCTGGACGCAGCCCCCGGTGCCCAGCTGATCTATGGCTTTAAGGAGAAGATCAGTAAGGAAGCATTCAAAGCCGCCATTGAGAACAACACGCTGCCACAGGTGCTCAACCATGTGGATATTCACAAGGGCGATGTATTCTTTATTGAAGCGGGCACGGTGCACGCCATCGGCAAGGGCGCGCTGATCGCCGAAATTCAGCAAAACAGCAATGTGACCTACCGGGTGTACGACTATGACCGGCGGGGCACAGACGGCAAGCCCCGAGAGCTGCATGTCGCCAAAGCGCTGGATGTAGCCGTGCCGGAGCCGCCCAAATACGATACGCAGCCTATGGGGCAAAAAGAAAATATTGGCGGCGGCAGCCGTCAACTGCTGGCGCGTTGCCCTCTGTTCACCGTTTATCATTATGCCGTCAGCGACACGGTACAGCTGACTGCCGGGACAGAGAGCTTTCAACACATTTTGGTCACCGACGGCAACGGCGCCATTGACGGCCGTTTGCTGCAAAAAGGCGACAGCTTCCTGGTGCCTGCCGGGTACGGCAACTTTGCCGTCAGCGGTCAATTAGAGATGCTTGTCACTTCTATTTAACCGAAAATCCAGCAACATGCATAAAAAGTCATTGCTATGGGCAAGATAGCAATGACTTAATTTTTTGGAGATGAAATTTATGCGTGTACTCAACAATATTGCACTGATCCTAGCCATTATCGGTGGGATCAACTGGGGCAGCATCGGGCTATTCAAATTTGACATTGTGGCGTGGATCTGCGGCGGGCAAGACGCAATCTTTGCTCGAATTATCTATGCCATTGTGGGTCTTGCTGCCGTGTGGTGTATTAGCTTGCTGTTTGGCAAGGGCAAGATCACAGAAGAATAAGCGCAAAAAACACGGTCCATAGCTTTGTCTACGGACCGTGTTTTTATGTCGGCACTACTTATCTTTCCGGGAAGTCGCCCTCCAAGTATTGTCAGCGTGAATGAGCTTAACTACCGTGTTCGGGATGGGAACGGGTGGACCCTCATCACAATCAGCACCGACTGCGTAAGATAGAGTACCACAAACGCAGCCGTTTGTCAACTAAGATTTGGCACATTCCCGCAGCATTTCCTTGCGGATCTTTGATAAAATGCGCTTTTCCAGCCGAGAAATATAAGATTGAGAAATGCCCATTTGATCCGCCAACTGCTTTTGCGTATGTACGCGGGCGCCAAACAAACCGAATCGCTGCACCATCAGCTGCCGTTCTTTCTCCGGCAAGCGCCGAACGATTCCCCGCAGCAGCCGCTTTTCGTCGTCGTCCTCCAGCAGTTCCGACACCGCATCCGGCTCTGTACCCAGCACATCGCTTAGGGTCAATTCATTCCCGTCCCAGTCCACAGAAAGCGGTTCATCAAAGCTCATTTCCGTTTTCATATTGGACACCTTGCGCAGGTGCATGAGGATTTCATTTTCAATGCAGCGAGAGGCGTAAGTGGCCAGTTTAATATTTTTATTGGGATCAAAGGTGCGAACCGCTTTCATCAGCCCAATGGTGCCGATACTCACCAAATCCTCCGTGGCGGTTTGGCAACTGTCAAACTTCTTGGCAATGTACACCACCAGCCGCAGATTGCGCACAACCAAAAGCTCCCGATGGGTGTTGTCCCCAGCCCGCAGTTCATTCATCACCGTTTCTTCTTCCTCACGGGTCAAGGGGGGCGGCAGAGTCTCCGGCCCATTGATATAATGGCACTCTCGGCGAAACAGTCGCCGCAACCAGTCCATAATTCTTGCAAACATGCTTGTCACTCCCAGGAAAATATTTTTGGATCGCTACCGCTTGGTAGTCCTCATTTTGGATATGATCGCTTAACGCCACATACACCTCCCCCGCTTCACCCCGTCGCTTGCCGCTATGTACCGTTACCCGATGGGGACGAAAAGCAGTGAGCATACCCTCTCCACCCACCGTTTGGTACGGGATCACCCGGGGCGTTTCCGTATCCGGGAACAAACTGCGCCGGACCACGATCACCGGCGCACCGGAGAATGGTTCTCGCAGCCGGTTACCGCTGTCTGCCAGAGCAAAGCAACGCACTTGGCGCGCCCCGGTATCTATGGTCAGTTCTAAGAGCGCCTGACGCCCGGCGTGCTTCTCATACAGCCGCAGGATCAGCAGCGCCAACACATACGCCGCCAGTGCCAGTAGCAGCAGCGTGCGGGCGGGCAGATCAAAATAGACGGCGCTGTTCTTGACCACAATACGCCGAGGACGAAACAGCAACCACACCCCTACAATGAAGCCCAACAGGACAAAATTGGCAGCAAGGAAGCACAGAAGGCACCGCAGGTACTTCTTAACGGATCCAAAGCCAAAGGCTGCCAGTACAAGTACCAGCGCAACGGTGATTTTAGAGAGCACCACTACCCAGGTGGGCAGCTTCGGCGCCAACAAGATCAGGCTATACGCCGCCCCCAGCATCGCGGCTATGCACAATCGACCGGTTCGACGAGGCTGCTTGGTCAGCGCTGCCGTCAGCAGCAACAGCAGAAGGGTCATAAAGAAATTGACCACCAGCAACACATCCACATACACCACTTGCACGCCCTCGCCCCCTTGCTCCCAGTATAGCCGGCAAGGCAGGCCGAATTTGTCATATCCGGGCAACAAAAAAGCGGACAAACCCAAAATTGCGCCAAATTTCGCAAAGGGTTTGTCCGCTTATTTATTACGGATTATTCTGATTTGGGCAAGTTCAGCGCCGCCAAATATTGCAGCAGTGCCGCCCGGTCATTCTCTGCTTCTCCGGCAATTACCCCGGAAAGCAGTGCATCCAGCGCTTCGCCGATGGCCTTGCCACGGTACCCCAGAGCCAGCAGTTCCTCGCCGCCGATGGCTAGATCCCGGAGAGCGAAAGCGTCGCCCCGTTCCAAGATCTGCCGCAGCAGCGCCTTAGTGCGGTACAGTTCCTCAATCTCCGGCTGGGTACGGGCCAAATTCTGCGCCGCCAGGTCCGCCGTCTTAACATCAATCAGATCCAGCGTGCCCGCCGGGCCCAGCCGGTTCAGCCAACGCTTGACACTCTTTTCGTCCGTTAAAATATGGCCGTCGTGGTAACGAATTAGAGGCAAAATACGCTGCATACTGGCTCGACTTGCTTTCAACCGTTCCAGCGCCGCTTTTGCCAGCTGTTCGCTGACAGTCGGATGACCGTAAAAGTGGTCAATGCCTTCTTCGTCCGTAGTCTTGCACGCCGGTTTGCCGGTGTCGTGAAAGAGCATGACCAACCGCAAGTCTGCGTCCTTAGGCGCCGCCTCCACAGACCTGGCAATGTGGGTAAACACATCGTATACATGCCATGGATTTTGTTGGGCACAGTCAAAGGCGGGCACCAACTCCGGCACCACCACACCGATAATCTCCTTGTATTCTACCAACACATCAAAGACCCAATTACCAAGAAGCAACTTTTTCAGTTCCTCGTAGATCCGCTCGGCAGACACCAGGCGGAGTCGTTCTTTCAGTGCAAAAGCAGCCTTTGCCGTTTCTTCCTCCAAGGTAAAGCCCAAAACAGCAGCAAAGCGCAGGGCGCGGAGAATACGCAGCGCGTCCTCGGTAAACCGCAGGCGCGGCTCTCCCACGCACCGCAGGCACTTCGCTTTCATATCCGCCTGGCCGCCAAAGGGATCTACTAATCCTCTCACCCGGGTGGTAAGCCATGGCGTTGACGGTAAAATCCCCGGCGCGCCAGATCCGTCTCCACCTCCGGCACAAAGGTCACCCCGTCCGGGTGGCGGCTGTCCGTATAGCTGCCGTCGGTACGGAAGGTGGTGATCTCATAAGTCTTACCGTTTAGGACAGCGGTGACCGTACCGTGCTGTAAGCCGGTCTCAATATACCGTATGCCGGCCGCTGCCAGCACCGCCTCCGTCTGCCGGGGCAGCGCAGAGGTGCACAGATCAATATCCGCATACGCCCGACCCATACAGGCGTCCCGCACGCAGCCGCCCACCGCATAGGCGCAGTAGCCTGCCTGTTCCAGCAGATCTAAAAGCTGCCGGGCTTCTCTATCCAGTTGCAAATAATCACCTGCCTTAGGGGTATGCTAACGGTATGACTGATTTTTTCTTTTATCTTTTCGTCTTTCTGTTCGGCGGCACCGCCTACTGCACCATAGAATTGGTATACAGGGGCCGCACACATTACTCCATGTTCTTTGCCGGTGGAATCATCTTAGCAGCCTTTTACTGCCTGGAGCGCACGCAACCGGATTTGCGGCTGGCGCTCAAGTGCCTGATGGGTGCCGGAATCATCACCGGGGTAGAACTGGTATTTGGCCTAGTATTTAACCGGGCGCTGGGTATGGGCGTTTGGGATTACAGCCGGGTGCCGCTGAATTTATGGGGTCAAATCTGCCTGCCCTTTACGCTGATTTGGCTGGGCTTTAGTTTTTTACTGTTCCGTTTTGTCATTCCAAACGATCCGCTGATTTGAGCGCCGAGCATAGTCTGCCAGCACCTGCCGTGCTTGCATCCGCTCCTCCCGGGTCAAGGGTGCCTGCTCCTCCGGGTAGTCCCAGCGGTCAAAGGGGTCTTTCTTGGTAACGACCCGCACACGGCCCCGGCGCACCCAAGGATAAACCAGAATTTTGCGCTTGTTCTTTACATAGTAGAGAAGCCCTGTTTGCCGCCGGATACATTGCGAATGTAATGCAGCCCCCTTGGCTTGCTTCATAATCAGTAGAATTTGCTGATCCGGGGGCATGCGCCGCACCTGCCAGCGGTTAAATGCCGGCAGCAGCACCAGGCCAAAGAGCAGCACGGCGGCAACGATCAGTGCAATTTGCCAGCCGCTCATTCTACCGTCCACCCCAGGGTCAGAATTTCAAAGGGCGTGTAGTCAACGAAATCCGTCTCCCGCTCCACATCTTCCAACATATTCAGCACCTGTACCTTGCGGGGCAGGCGCAGGGTGCCACGGCGGCCGTCCTGCTCACTCAAGCGTACCACAATGCGCTCCCCATCCTCAGAGAACTTCATGGCCTGTAAATAAAGAGGCGCAAAGTCCGTGCCGCTGTAGGCACATCGCTCTTGATGGGCGGCTGGTTGAATTGCAGTGCTCGGCGGTTAATCCCCGCCTGTACCGGACCGCCGGCATGGGGCACAATGCGGTAGCAAAAGCTGTGGTGACCCATATCCGCCGTTACATCCGGACGATGGGAGAACGCAGCAGGGACAGACTGATCTGATTTTCCAAAAGCTACGCC